>Ga0209632_10001154_pt1 | contig 27183 bp, 19 predicted proteins | sample COG_10_FD_184754 | JGI IMG/M metagenome (GOLD analysis project Ga0209632, IMG submission 184754) | Pelagic Microbial community sample from North Sea - COGITO 998_met_10 (SPAdes) (version 2) | ecosystem: Environmental > Aquatic > Marine > Neritic zone/Coastal water | place: Helgoland, sampling... | reverse complement strand
CTAATTGTAAAAGACTTTGATTCAGATGTTTCAAGGCAATCATCTGATAGAGTAAAAGTGATTTTATAATCTCCAGCATTACTTGAGCTTGGACTCAAAGTTAGATTCCCAGAATTATCAAGGTCAACCCAGCTAAGTTGATTTGCAGTGTAAGGAGTCCCAAGAACAGATTCTTCATCAACAGTTTGAAAAACAGCTTGAATTGAGATTGGATCTTCATTTGGATCATCCCATAAAACCTGATAAGCAATTGTTGTATCTGAATTCATTTCACTTGGAAAGTCTGACAGATCGGTAAAACTAGGAGCGTTATTTGCTACGACTGTGAGGTTGAATGAATGCGAAGTTGATTTGGGGTTATTAGGCCTATTATCTTCTATCGACAGGATAATAGTAGATGTTGCAGCATCGCTATTTGTTGGCGCATCTACACATAAAAAATTCCCGTTAGGATCAATAGTTAGCCAACTAATACTTTCATCAACTATAAATGAAACAAGATCAGTCCCGGTGAAGTTAGACGAGGAGTTATTTGGATCATTCCAATTTAAATCTAAAATAAGATCATTTACATCCAGACAACCAACAGTTACTGACATCGATGATGGCGCATTCAGAAAAACTGGAGCAACATTAGCACGAACCTCAATATTTTTCTCCTCCGTAACTTCAAATTCACCATCGGTAATAGAAAAGACATAAGAGTTTATGCCTACATTTGATGAACTGGGGGTACCCACCATCAGTCCCTCATCTGATATGGACAGCCAACTTGGGCCTAATGAACTTAGAGTTGGATTTTGGCCTTCATCAATATCCGACCACTGTAGCCTGTTGAAAGAGTATACAATATTTTCATCAGCGTAAGAAATCACGGAATTTAAATTTGAGAAAAACGGAGATTCATTCACATTATTTATTTTTAAATACAATGTAAAATCGCTTTTAAGGTTATCAGGGCTATCATCTGAAACTGAAATATTTAATAACACTTGATCAGCGCCGCTTAAGGCTTCATAATCAATACTTCCACTATTAAGAATGAGGTTCGGTGAATTCGCTGGTGAAAGACTAAAATAATTCCCAGCAGTATTACCAATCGTTTGACTTGTTATGGAATAAAGAAATTCGTCATCAGGATTTACATCTTCTGCATTTAAAGTTGCGATAGCAATGCCTGGAGCAGAGTTCTCTGGTAGCTGTCCTATATCATCATTGGCTGCGATTAACCATACAGCACTTCCTTTAGGAGGAGCTGGGGTAGTGGATTGGTTATTACCAGGGTACGTTACCACTACATCTTCACATGCTAGAATTAAAAATAGAAAGGTTGAAAAAACTAAAATTGTAATACGTTTCATTATATCTTTTTTTTCACAATTGTTATGTGGAAAAATAGATATTTTGATAGCAGAACTTTGGTACGCCAAAAACACTAAAGTACTACGCCAAAACTACTTGATCTTTATTTTATTGGTTACATGCGGGTATAAGAAAGTTCTAGACTTACAATTTATAGATAAGTTATATTTTTTATAAATTAAAACAACAAATTCAAATCATTAACAAATAATACTCGAAAAAAAAATAATGACTAAAATAAAAAATAATATGACCTCAATCGTGCTCTCTTCTCTAAAAAATAATTCACCTAAAAAGAGTCTAGTTACAAAGCCAGTTTATCTTTTAGAATCACCTTGGAAACTAAAAAAGAAAGTTAAAGATGATACTAAAAAATTATGGAAAAGTATAAACAATGGCTTCATTCATTTTTTTGAATCACCATTTTGACACTTTATATGGAGAGCTTAAATCACCTATTTAAATATTTTCTTCAGTCCTTTAAGCCAACTAAACACTAAAAAGAGAAAGAATAGTGATGCGATAATCCAAAAAAGTATATTTAAATCCATATCAATTTAACATTCCGCATTATTTATTATAAAATTTATCAATTCCTTCATTCGCTAATTGATCTGCTTTTTCGTTCCCTGGATGCCCAGAGTGCCCTTTAACCCATTTCCAATCTATTTTATGATGTTGTACTAGAGCATCTAACTCAACCCATAAATCTTTATTTTTCACTGGTTTCTTGGCTGCTGTTTTCCAGCCATTCTTCTTCCAATTATTAATCCATTGATTAATACCATTTTTAACATATTGAGAGTCTGTCGTTAATTCAATACCTATATTTTCACCAATTGCTTTGAGACCTTCAATAACAGCAATTAGTTCCATTCGGTTATTTGTAGTATTCGGTGCATAACCATTCAGTTCGGTTTCAAAACCCTTTGTTTGAATAAATGCACCCCAACCTCCAATACCTGGATTTCCTTTACAAGCACCATCAGTATATAGGTCTACTTTATCTTTAAAATTTTTCAATTTTAAAATTAACCTTCACGTAGTAGATAAGATTTATAGACTCTATCAATTGCAACCATAAATGAGGCTATTCTCATTGGTACATTTTTATTCTTTTTAATTTCATAGACTTCATTAAATGCATTTACCATTTTATCTTCAAGTCTCTTATTCACATCTTCTTCAGTCCATTTAAATTGTTGAAGGTTTTGAACCCACTCAAAGTAAGAAACAGTTACACCACCAGCATTTGTTAAGATATCTGGAATAATCGCAACTTTCTTATCCCATAGTTTTGTTGCCGCTTCTCCAGTCACAGGACCATTTGCAGCTTCAATAATGACTTTACAATTTATGGAATCAACATTTCCAGCATGTATTGCACTACCCAAAGCAGCAGGAATTAAAAAATCACATTGCAGAGCTAACAGCTCATCGTTTGTAATCTTTTTTCCCTGATCAAAGCCATCAATTGTTCTATGTTCATAATTATAATCAAATAAAGTCGGAACATCTAAGCCTTCTGGATCATAGATTCCTCCTGTAACATCGCTGACCGCAATAATTTTAGCTCCATATTCATGAAGAAATTTGGCGGCATAAGATCCAACATTACCGAATCCTTGAATAACAATTCTCGCCCCTTTTAGATTAATATTCCATTTTTCAGCCGTCTCACGAGTAATAATTGCGGTTCCTCTACCAGTTGCCGCTTCTCTACCTTCTGAACCGCCAAGCTCTAATGGTTTACCTGTAACAATTGCAGGTGTATATCCATGTATTTGACTATACTCATCCATAAACCAGCTCATTACTTGCGCGGTCGTATTAACATCTGGAGCTGGTATATCTATATTCGGACCAATGATTGGATCAATTGCTCTAAAAAATTTACGGGACATCCTTTCTAGTTCTGTTTTACTATAATTTGAAGGATTTACTGAAATTCCACCTTTTCCTCCACCATAAGGGATATCGACTAGAGATGTTTTCCACGTCATTAAGGTTGCAAGAGATCTGACTTCATTAATATCAACATGAGGATGATACCGTATTCCTCCTTTAAATGGGCCCCTTGTATTATTATGCTGGACACGATAGCCCATGACACTTTCTAGTTCACCGTTATCTAGTCTAAATGGTACTTCAACAGATAATTCACGGTCTGGCATTTCTAGAGCTTTTGCAATATTTGGTTTCAGACCTAATTCTTTTACTGCTTTTTCATAAGCAGCTGAAGTTGGGTTCGTACTTGATGTGTTTTTTGACATATTTCCTCTTAATATTATATAATTTGTAAAGATCTTTTTATTTCATCATTTCCTACAAAAAACTTGGTTGATTTTCCAACAGGATCTAATTTATTTTTTACAGCATTATGAATCATTGAAGATGCCAGGAGATCAACTCTTAATCCAGACCCTCTTGATTCAGAAAAATTTTCTAGCCAGGTTTGTTTATCTTGTAGTCTCAATAGCATACCCGGCCTAAAAATTGAAACATTTAAGAATGAGAAATTTGTTAAAACAGATTGCTCTTTTTGTCCAATGGTTTTCATATAAAATAGTGGATGGAGCCAAGTTTTAGCCCAGATATTTTGATTTGCACCTTTAGCTGAAATCAATGAAGCATGATTTATTTTAGCTTTGTGAGCCATTGCTGCAGCTTGATTTGATATGCCTACTTCTATATCTACAAAATTACTTGCACTTCCTGCGAGTGATCTTGTTGTTCCGATACAATTAAAAAAAACATCATTGTCCAACCAATATTTTTCGGTTGAGGATAGATCAGACATTGAAGGAATGACAACATCTCTTAATTTATCATTCTTTTTTCCACTCAGTGATGATCTTCTTCCTACAGTCGTCACAAGTTCGCAACTTTGGTCATCTAATAATTTTTTTAGAAGTTGGCTTCCCGTTGCTCCAGTAGCTCCAATAATTATTGCTTTAAACATATAAAAATCTAAATCAGCTTATTCATATAATTAATATTATTTTAAAAAATCTTCTAGAAAAAAAGTTTTTGGTCAGCTAAAAATTATAAGAATAAGAAGAACTAATAGAGTGATTGCGAGGTAAATAATGACAGGTGCAAAGGATAACTTATTTTTACTATTCATTATAATTTATATCTTTAGATGTGAAAGATTGTATGTAAAGCCAATTCCACAATTCTTTTGAATCCCAAACATCAACCCAGACACCATGGTCTCTATTTTTAATCTCAGTATATTTTGGTTTTCCTCCAGATTCTCTTATTGCATCATCCATCTCTCTGGATCTTTGGACACTTATGACATCATCCTTTTCACCATGCCAAGACCATAACGAGATATTTGAGATTAGACTACTTTTTGAGGTATCTCCACCCCCGCAAATGGGTACACCTGCAGCAAAAAAGTTAGGTCTTCTTTGCAGAGCGTCCCAAACTCCATAACCACCCATTGATACTCCCATAATATATATTCTATTCGTATCTATTTGGTTTCTTTTATTTAAAATCATTTCATCTAGAACTTTAAAAGTCATTTCTAATGTTTTTGAAATTGGTGGCATTTTATGATTGAGAGTAGTCCAATCAACATCGACCCACTGTTCATCAAAAGGTACTTGAGGTGCAAAAAGAAAAGATTCAAATTCCAAGAAAATTTTTTGTTTCGAGAATGCATCAATACTTCCAGTATCGAACAACTGCTCTTCATTATTACTACCACGACCTCCTGCTCCATGCAAAAATAAAAGTAAGGGATATTTTTTTTCAGGTATAATATTATCAGGTTCTCTAAAACAATAATTTAGTTTTTCTGAATCAGAAAATTCTTTCGTTTCCTGTTTATACTTGCTCAGTTCTTTTTTATAAAATGAATTCTTCTGTAACATATATTAATTAATCAATTTAAATCGTGATAAAAGTTCTGAACTTATTTTATAAAAAGATAGAATGAATATAATTAAAACAAGAACCATAATTTCCTCGATGTAAGATATCCTTCTTTCTTATCTCTAATTTATGATTATACATCGGGTCATAATAGTTATGAAGTAATTCATAAATCCAGGCTCTATGTTTTAGTTCTGATTCGCTCTTGAAAGCATCTTCAATTAGCTGATAGATTTTTTCATACAACTCACCGCCAAGTCTTTTTTTAATTTTTTTAAGAGCAAATAAATATTTTTCCATTAAAGAAATTGGATTAATTGCGTCTTCAAGAGCTAAAACTATGTATTCATTTACTATATTCGTTATTCTTTCTTCAATATCAATGTCCATTACTATTAATTTTGAATTTTGCATTTTTGAATACCAATTATTTGGTAACGTCGCCTTACCGATCGTTCTGCTTTCATCTTCAAGCAATATTTGAGAAGAAGCATTATTCAGGTAATTGAATAAAAGTTTGTTTTCAAAATTAGCGCAAGTACTTTGCAGGATATTTGTCCGCCCAAAAGCCGACCCCCTATGATTTGCAAGGCCTTCAATATCTATAGCTTGTTTAAACTTATTTAATAATACTGTTTTTCCAGACCCTGTTAAACCACCTAAAATAAACCATTTTTTTCTATAAATTTGTGTACCTATAAATTGCTCTAAGATTTTATTTCTTATATTTTTATATCCTCCAGCTAACCTATCAACATTAATCTTTTTTTCACTTAACCATTGCTGTGCTAATTGAGATCGGAGTCCTCCTCTAAAACAAAATATTGAGCAACCAATATTTGAATTAATATGAGTTTCCCAACCCTTGATTCTATCTTCTTTCGTACTACCTGAAGTCAATTCCAGCCCCAGTTTCATCGCTGCTTCTTGTCCATGAATTTTATATTCTTTACCAACAGCTTGAAACTCATCATTCTTTAAGATTGGAAGGTTAATACTGTTAGGTATTGTCCCTTTTTCAAACTCATTTTCAGATCTTAAGTCGATATGACTAAATTTTGATATATTTAATAAATCCAATGTTTAGGTTTTTTATATGTGAATTAAGAATGGATTATTTTACAACTTATAGATAGAGTTTATATTATCTAAATAAAACTAATGATCAATAAAAAGAAGACTGGATTTAACCGCTGAAATACAGTTCTACATATTCCAAATATTTCAATCTAAATTTTGATATTAGAACATCTGTTTCATCCTGGATCATTTGTTCATTAGATTTTGATATAGACAGTTGTACTCACTCTCTACCTTCATATTCTTCTCATCATATTTATCAGGATTAACATTTTTCTGCACATTTCTCACCATCAATGGATGCAGAGATAATTCCCCCTGCATAACCAGCCCCTTCACCGCAAGGGTATAGGCCTTTTATTTGAGGATGTTCTAGCGTTGCACTATCTCTGGGAATACGCACAGGAGACGATGTTCTACTTTCGGGCGCATGCACCACTGCATCGTTCGTAAAATAACCCTTCATTTGTTCTCCTATTTGGCGCAACCCTTCTTGTAGGTTCTTTGCAATAAAGTCAGGAAATATAGTGTTGATCATAGCTGACCTTGTTCCTGGTATATAAGAACTTTTAGGAAGATCAGTGGATAATATGTTGTTTGTATAATCAACCAATCTTTGAGCAGGTACTCTTTGTGTTTCACCTGCTAATTTCCATGCCGATTGTTCTATCTCTTTTTGAAATTCTACACCTGCTAAAGGACCAAAGCTTTTAAATTTTTCAAAATCTTCTACTTTCAGTTCTACTACTATCCCTGAATTAGAAGTTGGGTAATCTCTTTTAGAAGGCGACCATCCGTTAGTCACCACTTCACCTGGACTAGTAGCACAAGGTGCAATTATTCCCCCAGGACACATGCAAAATGAGTATACACCTCTACCACCAACTTGTTTGACAATTGAGTAAGGAGCAGGCGGTAAAAATGCACCTCTGCTCTTGCATTTATATTGTATCTGGTCAATCAGGTCTTGAGTGTGCTCTACTCTTATTCCAAGGGCAAAAGCTTTTGCTTCTATCGCAATTTTTTTTTGGTGTAATAATTCAAATATATCTCGAGCAGAGTGACCAGTCGCTAAGATGATTTTATTGGCTTCAATTTTTGTACCATTTTGTAACTCAACCCCTTTTACGGCATAGTTTTTAATATTAATGTCTGTTACGCGGCTATCAAAAAGTACTTGTCCTCCGTATCGAATAATTGTATCCCGAATAGTTTGTATGATTTTTGGTAGCTTGTTGGTTCCAATATGAGGATGGCTATTCACCCTGATATTTGGAGTTGCACCATGCCTAACCAAAACATCTAATATCTTATTTACATCTCCTCTTTTCTTAGAACGCGTGTAAAGTTTTCCGTCTGAAAATGTTCCGGCACCTCCTTCGCCAAAACAATAGTTAGAATCTTTACTAACAATATGGTTTTTTGTGAGGTTGACTAAATCTCTTCTTCTGGATCGAACATCTTTTCCTCTTTCAAGAACAATGGGTTTTTTGCCTTTCTCAATGAGCTTGAGAGCTGCAAAAAGGCCAGCAGGACCAGCTCCAATAACAATAACTTCATCTTTCCCACTTACATCTTGATATTCAGGGTAATCTTCTACTTTTTGTACAAATTCTTCCTTTACATAAATAGAAACTTTAAGATTGATCTTAGTTGTTTTTTGCCTTGCATCAATGGATCTTTTAAGAATCTCAATATGTTTGATGTCACCTTGAGGAATATTCATTTGTTTTGCTATCATTTTTTTTAGCAACTCTTGGGTTGATGCAATTTCAGGTAGCACTTGTATCTGTAAGGTATTTATCACGATTAAAAAATACAGATTATGATTAATAAAAAGGTATTTCTAATTATTTATATTTTAGTTATGGCCCATTTAAAAAAAATCACCACAACGATTACAACCCCCTATGAACATAATAGATATAAACACCCGCTATAAACTAGTTTGAAAAATATAAAACTTTTTTCGTCTTCATTTTTATAAATTCACCCTCATTATTTCAAAAAAAAAGCGCAAGAGAATGAAAATGAAAAATAATATTCTTTCTTTAGGAATATTTTTAAAGTCTATTTTATTTATAGATACTGTACTATGTACAGATTATACTTGGTATTCTAATTTTAGATACCGCTTAAAAAATGATACATCTGAAGATGTAATTAAAAATACAATTTCTTCCTCTTCTGAGTTGCGTATTCGCCTTGGTTTAAAAATAACAAATGATAATGCAATGGGACATTTTGTACTTCAGGACTCAAGAACTGTTGGGGAATCTAAAAATAATTCTGGAATCACAGGAGAGACCCTTCCTGTTTTTTTTCATCAAGCGTATTTTAGCTTAAAATTAAACAAGCAGAGTTTAACCATTGGACGTTTTGAGTTAGCGTTTGGAAGTCAAAGAATAATTGCAAAAAATAATTGGAATAATGTTGGTCGCTCTTTTGAGGGTGTCTTATTAAAAAGCCATTATGAAATTCTAGATTTAAATTACCATGCATTTTCACTCCCATTGCATGAGCAAATTTCAAATCATCATGATAATTCAAAAGATAGTTGGTTAAGTGGAGTCTATTTAAATAAATACTTTGCAACTAAGCCAGATAATAAACTTTCAACAGAAGCTTATTATATGTTCTCTCAGGATAGTACGGAAAAATATTCTTACAATATGTTTGGATCTAGAATAGAAATGAATTGGAATTCTTTGCTGCTAGAATCTGAGTTTGCATTTCAATTAAATGATTCCATAAATGCCAATTTATTTTCCATAAACTTTGGGTTCCAACCTAAAAAATATAAGTTTTTTAATAGTCTAATAGTTGGATTCGAGCAAGTCTCAGGAGATGACACAACGACCCTAGACAAAGAAGAAGGATTCTCTAAATATTTTGGCGCACGTCATAAACACCATGGTTTTTATGATTATAAAGAACATAAAAAATACTTTGGCCATTTACATGATGGACTAAATGAAATAAATATAAAAACAAACTTTAAATTAATGAATTATTCTTCTCTTTTAATTGCTTTTCATAATTTTAGAAGTAACTATAAAAAAGAAAAGTATGGAAGTGAGTTTGATTTTATTTTAAAGACCAGACATAATAAACAAATGTCTTCGGAATTAGGAGTTTGCCTGTATCAAGAAGAAAAAAATAAAAATGATATTTTACCCTTTTTATATTTATCTCTAAATGTTAGCATATAAAGAAAGGGCACCAAAATGGTACCCTTTCCTGGTTCATTGATCATTGAACCTCTACTTGTGAGGTGACACAAGAATTTTATTTTAATAAGGTCATTTTACCAATTACAGATTGATTTTTTGTAGATATACGATATAAATACAAACCACTTGGTACACTAGCCCCATTCTGATCTATGCCTTCCCATTTAATTGTATGATATCCAGCATTTAATTTTGGAATATTAACTTCATAAACTGTTTGGCCTACCATATTAAAAACTGTCATTTGAACAGATTTATAATCCTGACCGATGTTAAAAGATATATCGGTGCTAGGGTTAAAAGGGTTTGGATAGTTTCCATGAAGAGTTATTCTGTCAGAAATAATAGATGCAATATTATCGTCAATATTTAACAATCCAGAAACGTCTAACCAAGACCAACCCTCTAGCCAATTTACATTTCCAAAAGCTCCTTTGTGATCTGCTTGTACAAAGAAATCATCTTCAATCACATCGTCTACTCCTTGATAAGCTGGGCCGTTAATCATTGGCATCAAATTAGTTGCTTCTGGGAGGCCATCGGCATCTACTGTCATTGATAAACCAGCAGATTCCATTACATAATCACCTGTCCAGGTACCATCTGTTGCTTCATCAAAATCATCCCATGGATCTCCAGCAAGACCATTCATTATAATGCTACTGGAAAGGTATAGATAATCAGGGTATCCATGTGCAACTGCTGCTGCTAAGTCCTGTGTTACCAACTCAGATCCATTATCATCATTGCGAACTCCATCGTTCGCTCCATGAATAATATAGTTCCGGAAATCTCCTCCTGTTCCTTCACGTAATCGTAATGCATCTTCTCCATGACTCGGAGCACTAATCACTGTGACATTTGAAAAACTTGGAAAAGACCTCGGAGAGCTGTCTAAGTCTCCATTAGTTTTATTGTCCATCTCATGTGCTTTATCACTGTCATCCGCTCTTACTACTAATAAGAATTGTCCACGACCTTGGTATCCTTGGTCTGTGTCAAAAGCATCATCACCAACTGCAATTACAGAGCAATACTTAAGGTCCACCGTTCCACCAAACATCTCAAAACCATCATCTAAGTTTAGTCCTACTTCGCAAAACTCTACTGTGGTTCCTCGACCAACACCGGCTAAAGTAATACCATTAATCTCATTGTCTGGTGCGATAGAAGATCCACCGTTCCACACACGAACATAACGTAAAACTCCAGAGTTGTCTTCTGGATCATCTCCACCGTATACAACCCCTGTTAATCCTTCTACATTATTGGTACCACCCGTTGTACTAATTGGAGCATAACCATTCACAATGATTCCACCCCAAAGACCACGGCCATTGCCATAGTTAGCGTCGTCCGACTCTAGCTCCGAACGAAACGTAATTGGTGCGTCTGCAGTACCTTCAGCCATAACCTTCCCTCCTTGCTCCACAACTAAGCATGGTGCTGGGTTATCGGCTGAATAGTTTGCATCGTAGCGTCCAACAATTTCAGTTCCTGCTTCTATGGTTAGTGTAGCATCAGCTTTCACAAATGCTTGATTATTTAAATAGTAGGTGTTGTCAGAGGTCCAAGCAACATCTGAACTGATGTCACCTTCAACTGTTATAATATCACCATAACTGAATGATATAGCAGCTATCAGAAACGATAACACCTTTTTGTCTTTTAAAAATTTATTCATTAGAATCTCCTTTTTCTTTAGTTGTTAAATTGAATAGCGATAGATATTGATCGCCCTGGTTTATACTTTTGTGTTGTATAATATCTGTCATTAAAATAATGAGCGATACGAACTTGTTGGTTTAAAAGATTGCTTATTTTTAATGATAGTTTAAAAGCAGAGTATTTTTTACTCGCAACAATATTTAAAGAATGAAATGGTCGCTCCCAAAAATGTCCCGCTACTTCGTTTGATATTCTGACCAATCTTTTACTGAAAGAGTTATATGCTAAGTTTAGATCATAACCAACCTGGCTTTTAAAGTTTAAACTCATATTAAACACAATGTTAGACTGACCTTGAAGAGGCCTTGATTTTTTCCCACTTTCACTATCCACTGAATTTGCAAATCCTGATTCGGCATTTAATACCGCATTATAAATAAATACCGAGTCGGAAAGCACAACCTCAGATTGGCTTAAAGACATATTACTGTTTAAAGATAAAAAACCGTATTTAGCAGGAATAAAGTTGATCCCTTTTCTAATTTCTGCTTCTAATCCATATATATTTGCATATTTACCATTTTGCCATGATTTTGTATATGATAATCCACTTGATGCAATTAAAGATTCCTCAATTGGATTTTTAAAATGTTTCTGAAAAACACCTAAAGATATTAACTCTATCCCCTTAGGGTAATATTCATATCGTATATCAGAGCTTTGTATGGTTGAATTTTTCAAGTGGGGGTAACCAATAGTTTCATCTGCTCCCAAAAACTCTTGAAATACATATGGCGCATATTCACGGAACTGTGCTCGTGCTAATGTTTTAGAAAATGAAGTCCTTATTTTAGATTTTTCAGTTAAGTTGTAATTAACAATTAAAGCAGGTAAAAAATTATTTGAAGCGTTTTTAAATGCTATAATTGAGGTGTCCATCTCATCTACAAAAGGTTCTCCCTCATTCCACAAATTATCACCATTAAGATCTTCAAAAGTTTCGGTTTCATCATAAGTGCCGTTAGCCACTAATGTATATGGCTTATATTTTAAAACAGGATGATAGGGGTCCATATTCATACTATAATTCTCCCATCTTCCACCTGCACTTATTTGTAATTTTTCATTCCATTTGAGGTTATACATAATATAGGCGGCTTCAATTTTTTCATTTGCTTTATAGGCATCAAAACCACTCGTCTTTTCGCTATAAAACAAGCCTTCGTTTATTAAACCCAACGAATCATTCGATTTTGCCCAATAACTCTCACCTAATGCACCATTAAGATTATCTAATCCGGATGTTGTAATACTGTCGTCGTTTTTCATTGAAAAATCAGAATAATCCAAGTAAAGATATCGTCTTTTAAAATCTCTTTTCTTTGAATCTAGTTTTATACCATATTTGAGCTCACCGTATTGCTCTGTCTTTATAGTATGATCCCAGGAAAAACCAAAAATTTCTTCAGCTCCATTACTATTATATGAAACTCCAGGATCAGAACCATTTCTCAAATAAAGGTCATAAACACCTGTATAAGGGTTCAATGGATCACGTTGATACTCCCATTCTGATTTGTTTGCAAAAGGCTCATACATATTTGAGCTTCCAATAGTATATTTTAAATCAATCTCATTATCAGCTAGATATTTAAATTTATTTTCAATTGAAAATGTGCTAAGCTTAATAGACTTTTCATTGTATCGTTGTGATATTAAAAGGCCGCTTTCATCTAAAAATGAGATCGGATCGCCAGGATCCCAATTATTATTATTATTATCATCTGTAAATTGTTCTCCAATATCGTAAAAGCCATTGGAGTTCAAATCATCCCAATTCTCACCTGTATAGGAATCTCCATTCTCTAGAAGAAATAGACTAAAATCTTCCCCAGGATATAAATCTTTATAATCATAAGTAAGTTCCCCAGATAATCCAGTAGCTTGGGTAAAATTATCTTTAGAAGTATGAGTGTATACATTTCGGAACCCAAATCTTAATTTTTCTCTAAAGGTAAGTCCAAAACTAAAGTTAAAACCCATATTTGTAGATTTTTCATATATGTTTCGATCTAAACCAACAAAACCAGGTCTTAATAGCTTATTATATATAATTGAAGTATCACCATCACTACCAATGGAGATGGTTCCTACATCACTCGGGTCATTAAAAGCAACATAGCGATCCATTCTTTCTTGATTATGTTTTTGTTTACTGGAATAACTACCATCTGCAATAAACCCTAGCTCAAAATCATCACCCATACCATATTTTGTTCCATAGGTTAAACTTGTGCTTGTAGGGAGATTTGCTTTTATTAAGGAGTTCTTAAAATTATTAGGTAATAAACTATTTTTCTCATAAGCATTTTGGTACCATGAAAAATATCTCTCTGGACTTGAATTCCAGCCGATTGTATCTCCCGTAAAACTACTAACTACTGGTGTCATCAAGTTGGTTCTAAAAGTATCAGGAATAGACCCATAGCTAACCAATTCATTTTCAAAATTATTGGGTAAATCTCTAGATTGATCCACATCAAAACCTAAAATGGAATTTTGCCGCGGGGAATTAGTGCGTATCTCATCTCCAGGCATTATGTTCCCTGATAAACCACTTCCAAGTTTAACTTTGTATAATGTTTTTGATGGATATAGCTTCGTTTTAATATTTACATTTCCGCCTCCAAAAGCACCGGGAAGATCCGGTCTATAACTTTTTGCAACATCAATTCCAGATATTAAAGCGGTACTAAACAAATCAAGAGGAACAGACCTTTTATCAGCTTCAGGGCTTGGCATCCCAACTGAATTCATCTGAGCGCTACTGTATCGATCTCCAAGACCTCTTACAACCAGAAATTTATCATTCATGATTGTAACACCTGTAACTCTACGAACAGCATCTGCTACATGGCTATCACCAGTTTTTGAAATTTGATCAGAAGAAATATTATCTTGCATTTCTATCGCATTTTGCTTTGATGCAATAGCTGATGCTTCTCCACCGATTTTTTTTTCAGCTTGGACTTGAACTGCAGATACAGATATAACATCTGAATCTAATTCAATTACAAAATTATCAAGTTCTGAAATGGATAGGTTTGTAACGGTCTTTGCTTTATATCCAATGTATGTAGCATTTATATCAAATATATCTTTAGATAGATTTTGAATAAGAAATTTTCCACTCACATCGGTGGCAGCACCCTTAGTTGTACCTATAATCAAAACATTTGCTCCAATTAAAGGTTCTTTTGTTTTACTATCAATCACCTTACCACTTATACTTTTTGCCTCTAGCCCAATAATGAAACTGGAAAAGAGAGTTATGAATAACATTTTTCTTTTAAAAATCACTTTACACCTCACAATAGTTCTTTTGATCATGGAGAAATTATTTATGTGAGATTAGGGTTATGTTTGGTGTTTGTTAGATTTTGATTAGATGTTAAAAATTGTCGCAGGTAAATTCATAAACAATTTAAATTGTTGGAGCAATAAATTAAAAAAATTACCCGCGACTTTTTTACATATGAGCTTGTTTTTTGGTGGAAAAAATTTCAAAACAAATATTAGTTTTTCATTAGAATTATGATAGAATTGTGTTTATTTAAACTATTCTATTTGTTTTTATTTTAAATTATCTTTAACCAAATAATTTTACTATAATGGATCAAATGCATTATTTATTAAAAGGTTTCATATCATATATTTTTTTCATGACCCTCTTATTCGGAAACGTAATATCAAAGGATTTAGTTGAAAAAAAATGGATAAAAATTAGTCCGTTAAGAGAGTTTTCTATCAGCGGTGTTGCTCCTTTCTATAATAACTTTATTATTGTGCATGATAATAAAAAAGCAAATCAAGCACGAGTAAGCATGCTAGACCAAAAAAACAATTTAATCTTGTTGGGTTGGCCAGAATTGAAACTCCCTTTTGACTTAGAGGCTATACATTTAATTCCAGGAACCAAAAATGAGTTTTTAATTATGGAAAGCCGTGGCTATTGCTATAGAATTAGTATTAACTCAAAAACAAATATTATAGAAATATTAAATAAGTTTAAACTTCCTAAATTGACAAAAAAAATGAACTTGGAGGGACTAGCTCTTCATAAATATTCAAATTCAAAAAATGATCTAATTAAAATAATTTATGGTGATAGAGGATCTAATACTAGAGAATCCACACTTTTTGTTGGAAACTATGATTTCGTGAAGGGTATTGTTACTAATATTGAACTTTTTCAATTTAGTGTAAAAGAGCCTGTTTCTCATCGACGAAACATTTCTGATTTAGCCATAGATAAAAATAATAATCTTTGGTGTTCTGCTACTTCAGACCCAAGTAATGATGGCCCTTTTGAAACGAAACTATATATTATTGGTCGGCTAAATAATAATGGATATTTTAATATGAAAAAAAACCTTATAGTTGCTCGAAGTATCGATAAACAAAAAATTGAGGCAATAACTTTTCATAAAAGTCGGCTTTTACTTATGACAGATAATGAAAAGAAAGGATCTACTGTAAATTCATTTAACGTAATGGATTAATATTTTTTTAGTTTAATTCTATAATCGTTATAGAAAGGCATATGAATAAAAAACTCAATTAAATAGCATATTCGCTCATGGTTTTCTTCTAAAACTAAAACAAGCTTATCGAATGAGACCCACTTACAGTCCGTTATGTTTTCATTCAAACCTGGTCCTAATTGTATCTTTTCATCTCCTGTGAACTCTACTAAAATCCAATATGTTTTCTTAACTCTCATTTCCCCCTCTACTTTTTCATGAAATATTTGTATTGAGATTCGCTACAATAATTCATTGAAAGCTGAATTAAAGCTCTTGAAAACCAGCTATGATCAAAAGAGTTGATTTGACCTGCCTTTGGTAACTTTTTATACCAAGTTCGAAACCATTTTTTTTCTTGTTTTTTTGGTTGGAACTCTTAGCTCAATAACGGTTACAGATTTGGGCATCATATTTTCAATAAATCTTTTAATTATTGATCCCTTCCCAGCTGCATATCGCCCTTGAAAAAAACAATGCCTACCCTCTTATTATTTTTCATAGTCCATTCTTGAAGCTTTAATAATTCAATTTGGAGATGTTTTTTTCAGCTTAATGCTGCTGCTGGCGTAAAGCTTTATATACAGTACGATTATAAATTATTATGGATAAAAATAAGAAGTATTTATAAAAAAATTATTGAATGTTTTCTGTTTTCTTTCAAATAATTTTCTAATGATTTACTAATCTGAAAGTGAAAAATTTTGATAATAAAAAACTACACAATAATTAAATACTTTCAATCTAACACAAATCTAACAAATGAATTTTAATATTGATTGCTTAAAATTGCCTGATCAGCAATTAAACAATAAAACATAGGTGACACAAGACATGTATAAACATAATATTATATTTCTTCTACTTACTTCATTCGCTATTTCACAAGATAGTTTAAATAATAGTGAAACAGAACAAAGTAATGTATCATTTAATCTGCCCTCTGGTGTGAATATTAATGTTTCTGGAGAAGTCGAATTTGAATTTGTTGATGTGGAAGGGGCAGGCGGGGCAATTAATAGTAATGAATTTATTCAAAAAGTAGAGACTAGAAGCCCACATGTTCGAATTGACAAAGCAGTTTTGAAATTTAAAATTTTATACTCAGATAATATTTCATTCCGATTTGGCCTTCGTTTTAATGATGACAATGCTTACGTAGATAAAAGCTATTTATTAATTAAAAAAAATAATACTAAATATGAAATAGGTAGTAACAGACCTGCTATTGCTTTAAAAAGAGAAATAGAAGGATATCCTTTAATTGGAACAGCCTTTTGGAAGGGTCGTCAATATCACATTGATATAGAACAAAAATTTCCTAATATGAATTTTGGAGCGTCCTTAGCTCTTAAAAGACCACTTGGATATGATAGCCCTGCTGAAGATAAATCATATAGAATTCTAGTATATGATAATATGCCTAATAAAACAAGAGATTGGGACGGTGTTACAATAGAGTCGGGTTTAAGAGCTAGTTTTAATTTGAATCCTTTCAAAGTTACAGGCTGGTATTATGTCGGGAAGTTATATGATGACTATGATTGGCAAGGCGTTCTTATGAACGATTTTACAGATTATAGAATCGCTCAAGGAACGGTCTTACCCAAAGAGGCAAATCGAGATCATTATTGGTTTGGTGGTCGTGCAGAGTTAAATACTGCTCTCGGACTTTTCCGTGGGGAATATATTTATTCAATGGATGGCTTTTTACCTCGAAGTGGATATTATGTTGAATTTGGAACACCATTTAAATTAATGGACTTGCCATTATATTGTTTAGCTCGGTACGGTAAATTAAATATTAACCCCGAGAGCAATATGTATGTAGGCCAAGATTGGACAGCAGAACTTGATGATCCCCAAACTTGGGATAGATCTTTAATCACTCTTGCTGCCGTTTATGAGTTAACTACTTATTCTAAAATTAAATTTGAATATTATATAACTGGTGAGACAACTGGAGATACACAGGATTTAGCTGATTCATACAATAATAATACTGGTCGTGATTATCAACCAGATATGAATGATAATCAACTACTTATTCAATTTGAATTAAATTTTTAACAAAATAAAAAAAAGGATACCATCGATATGAATAATAAATCAAAATACCTCTCTTTTATTTGCATTTTACCTTTGCTTTTTTTAGCAAGTTGTGAAGATACAAATAATGAGGCAAATGTAGTTGCAGAACGCTTTGATATAACTAGAATTGAAGTTAAATCAACAGGTAGTGCTGATCAATCTCAACCAGAAATCATTCGGTTTGTTTCAGATACTAAAGGGGTAGTAGTTAATTCAATGCAAAAAACTTTAGATTTCTTCACTATATCTGGAACTGGAATAACGATGACAAATGAACAAGTTCAGTTAACAGATTCTGAAGATGCAGATGCTTCTTCAGTTGATGTAAGCGTTGACGAAACTATAATTGCTGCTGTTGTTACCAAAGGAGCATGTGTAAGAGGAGAACTTTATCTTGTGGATGTCGCTACAAACACCAAAAATGGACCATATGAACTAGGTTATAATCCAGATGCGGTTGATATTTCAGCAGATAACAAATACGTTGTTGTTGTGAATGAGTTCGATTATGATGATGCTATTGATGGATCTTGTGATGCTGTAAACTATCCTGGTGTAACTATTTATGATATAAGTTCCGGGTTAGCGAATGCTGTTTTAGTCAAAGATATGAAAATTACTCATAGGGGTTCAAATAATGATTTAGCAGAACCAGAAGGAGTAAAAATTGCTCCTGATGGAGAAACAGTATTCATGACGTTACAAGAATCAAATGAAATCGGATGGTTTTCACTTTCTGACCCTTCTATGATACCTGATACTTTACAATATAGGACTACTTTAGTGGATGGTCATAAACCAGATGGAATTTATGTGAGTAATGATCAATCTTTCATATGTACAGCTGGTGAAATTGGAGGACAAATTGGTATTATAATGCTTGATGGGGAGAACGGTACTCCTGGAACTCAATATTACGCTAATTTATCAGAAGATCTACCTGCAACATGGGACTGGAACGATGAACCAAAAGGTATAGAACCTGAAGAGATTACTGTTGTGGAGCAAGATGGAAAAATCTTTGCATTAACAACCTTACAAGATCCAAGTGCTGTTGTTGTTTATAATATTACTGATCCTGCAAATCCAGTATATGATTCAGGAGCAATAACTGAACTAAACGATTATACCCAACAAGAAAATGGTGAAAGTGCTGGTGAAGCAGAAGGTCTAGATTATAGGAATGGGTTTGTTCTTATTGCAAACACCAAAGATCCATCTGTGGCTCTCTTTAAAGCCTCATGGGTAGATTAATTATAAGCATTTAATTAGAAAAAAAAGGGGAAACTTCAGTTTCCCCTTTTTTTTTATTTAACCCTCTAAGGATATAAATATTTCATATAAATAATATAAAAAGTTATCTTGGTAAAGATATTGTAAATCTTGTCACTCGATTTTCTAAGGACTTAACTGAAACTTCACCGCCATGAACAATTGCAATATGTTTAACAATTGCCAATCCCAACCCAGTACCCCCTGCTTTCCGAGTTCGAGACTTATCTATTCTATAAAACCTTTGAAATATTCTTTTTTGATACTTTTTATTTATCGGATTTCCAATATTTTCAACATGGATTTTTATTTTAGAATCTTTTTCAACCATTATTTTTAGAGGACCATTTGTATCGCCATATTTTATAGAATTTTCTAATAGGTTTATTACAGCCTCTCTTAGAAGTTGTGAGTCTACATTCGCTGTCATACTTTCAACGCAATTTATTGAAATAGTATTTTCATTTTTTTCAATTAAACCATAAATATCATCTTTAGCGCTAATTAATATTGGTTTTAAGTTTTGCGGTTTCAATATTATTGTATTGTCTTCTTCCTGAGATTCAATTTTAGATAGCTTTAGTAGGTCATCAATAATTGCATTTAGTCTATTCGTTTGATTAACTACTTTTTCTAAATAATGTTTTTGTTCATTGTTAACCTCAAGTTTAATCATCAATAACTCTAAATAACCAATAATTGACGTGATGGGCGTTTTTAATTCATGACTCACATTAGCAACAAAATCTGATCGGAGTTTTTCTAATTGCTTTTGAAAGGTAATATCCTTAATCAGGACTAAAACACCTGTCTTCATTGTATTTCGAATAAGAGGAGATGCATTCAATAAAAAATATCTTCTTTTATTGAATTTGATAGAAATTTCTTTTTGAATATTGTCTTTTGGTTCAATAGAATCATTTATAAAAGACATAATTTTTTTATGTTTTAAAATATTTTTATATTTTTCGCCTACAATCTTTCTTGAAGAAATGTTTAAATAGTTTATGGCAATTTTATTGATAAAAATAATTTTACCATTTTCATCTAATGCTATAATTCCACCATCTATACTTGATAAAAGCGATTCTTTTTCATCTTTTTCTTGTTGGACAATTTTTATTTTGGAATCCACTTCCTTAGCCATTTTATTTAAAGATATCGACAAAGATGCTAATTCTCGAGTATTTGGAATTGGCATTGGTTTGGGTAATTCAAAATCTGAAACAAATTTTTTTGCCTCTTTCCTCATTAATTCAATCGGGTTTGTAAGCACCTTAGAAAAGTGATAACTAATATATAGTAAAAGGATCCCAATTAAAGACCCAATAATAATAATTTGATTCTGTAATTCTTTTATTACAACTTTTATATTGTTGAGTGGAACAGAGACTCTTAAAAATAAATAACTATTATCGATTGATACTTTTTGTGCGTAGTACATAAAGTCTTTATTAATAGTTTCGCTAAATCTTCTTGTAGTACCAACACTAAATTCCTCTGCCTGTACTATTTCGGGTCTTAATAAGTGGTTATCCATTTGTTTTGGATTTTTATCGGAATCGCCTAAAACATGACCATATTTATTAATAATAGTGATTCTAGCACTTATAACCTCGCCGTATTTATCACAAAATTTTTGGTAGTAAATTTTATCATGTGAAATGTCTTTTATTAGATTAGCAAAAATTTGGGTTTGGCTCTCTAAGGAACGTTCTTTTTCTGCATAGTAAGCATTTTTAATGACATTATTGACAATTAGTAATAGAAAAAAAAGCCCAACAACTATGAGGGGCATGTATGTCAAAAACAGTTGAAGAAATAGTGGTCTACGTTTCATTCAAATGAAAACGATAACCTACACCTCGTATAGTTTCAATAAGCTTTCCTTTTGATCCCATTTTTTTCCTAAGCCCAACGATTTGAAAATCGACAGAACGATCAGTTACCGGATAATTATCTCCCTTGATTCTATCAATGATTTGGTATCTTGTAAAGACCCAACCTGGATGTGTTGATAATAGAAAAAGTATTTGAAATTCTGTATAGGTTAGATCTAAAGTTTTTTTATCAATTTTAACAGATCTCGTTCTTTGCGAAATTTGAATATTTTCGATAATTATAGAATCTGTTGTTGGGTTTTCTAAATTAATGTTTCGTTTTAATACAGATTTTATTCTGGCGTTTAATACTTTGACGCTAAATGGCTTAGTTATATAGTCATCAGCACCACTTTCAAGACCTTTAACGATATCATTTTCTTGACTGAGCGCGGTTAACATAATAATTTTGATCCCAGAAGTCTCTTTTTCGCTACTTAATAGCTTGCATACGTCAATACCATTTATGCCCGGTAACATTAAATCTAATAAAATAAGGTCGGGTATAGATTCTCTTGCTATTTTTAATCCTTTTTCACCATCAAAACTTTTAGAAACGATATAGTCATTTTTTTTGAGGCTAATAGTTATTAATTCGTTAATGTCAGGTTCATCTTCAATTATAAGGATATGTTTCTTTAACTCATTCATAATTAGATTTAAATTAATAATATTTTGTTAGAATTTTATTAGGACTTCTATTTTTTATTAATTTAAAAACCTGTTTTAATCTCTTTCTAATAAGTTTGATAAAATATGAACATAAGGACTTTTTTTATAAATGAATGATAAGGCAGAAGTGCCAATAAATTAGAGTCTAAAACCGCGGACTTTGTTTTGAATTACTTTATGGGGTATGCAGACTAAGGTTGTAATCTAAAATCCCATACGCCTATAAGGGTTGAAAGTTTGTCTTTCAATTTTGTGTCCTTTATTTGATAAAGAATGAATATAAGTGATCAGATATGAAACATAAAGCCCTATCCGAAGACAGGGCTTTATTGAGAGAATTTTGGTATTTCTCGAGTGTCGGGGTAGAGAGATTCGAACTCCCGATCTCCTGCTCCCAAAGCAGGCTGAAAATCCTCTATAAATCAAACTTTACCAGTGTATCTGTAGCGGAAATTCTACCAAGGATTGCCCTAAAATGTTTGTGAAATTTAAGTAACCAAACCTGCTCTATGATTTATTGGTTGGTGGGGTCTAAATAAGTTGAGATTAACAACTGAATAAAATTTATGTAATATATTTCTAATTCTGATTGTAAGAATCAAGGATCTCTTGAGCAATAGAGTCTAAGTCTGTATTAAAACCTGTCTCATAATCGTTTTCATCAAGGTTTACACTGTAAATACTTTCTAACCACATTAATGCACCAGTATTTATAATTATATCTCCTTGATGTCCTTTCTCATCCGTAAATAGAGAATTTTCTCTATTCCCTCTGTAGGAGATACTATCAAGCAATAGACTGTCTTTTTGTAATTGATATAATGTAAATGTTGCTTGACCCGTAGAAATAGAAAAAATGTTATTTTCAGGAAACTCAACACGCAATTTATTTATTAAACTATCTTTTCTAATATTTACCATATTATCATAAGCCTCTTGAATTGAACTATACCCTAATTCAGTTGCAATTGAATCCCAATCGTCAGGAAAGTCAGGTTGAATAATGGAAAAAAAAACCGTTATATCAGGGTTATTGACCAAAGCATATTCTATCCAATCTCTATAACCATCTGTTGGGTTTTCTTGTAATAGACCTGCAACCATTCCTAAAACATCAATATTACCTTCATCAAGTGCTTGTTTTATTTCCATATGCTCTGCAGTTGTTGAATCATTCCATAAATTAAAAGGGTTTCCATTTTCTCCCCCTCGATTAATAATCACTGCATTATGATTATCAAAACCAGCATCTAATGCCATTTCACTAAATTTTTGTGCATATGGTCTAAAAAAACTATTTCCAAACAATACCATTTTATAACCATCTGTCTCATATTGTAAGTTTTCATCATCTTCAGCACAAGATGAAAGAAATGGAATGGAAAAGATTAATAATATATGGAAACAAAATTTCATTGTATTGCTAATCATTAGACACGCACATATTAAAAAAGTTAAAAAAGAACCATAAAAATTAGTTCACAATGTGTGTCAGCCTTTTTCTATCATCCTACCCCCCTGTCCAGGCCCCCCATACCCACCTTTTTTAGTTAAAAAATGACCAGTGTATTACCAGTGCATTTAGTGCTTTTTAGGGTGTTTTAAAGGAAATCAGACTAAATCAGGTTACAAAGAAAAAAGCCTCATTTCTACTCGAGAAACAAGGCTTTAATGTGTCGGGGTGGAGAGATTCGAACTCCCGATCTCCTGCTCCCAAAGTAGGATGAGTTAGTTATTTTTATTAAATATTTTATACATAGCAGATAAATCATGATCTTCTAGCCCAGCCTTCTTCGCTTGTTTAAAAAGACTATTTAAAGCTAATTGAAAATCTAGATTTGAATCAAGAGTCTTGCTAATTGAAAGCAAAGCTTCTTGTCCATGACCCCAGGCACTAATTGATGCTTCAGTGCTCTTAGTATCTTTTGCTCCAATTGCTTCAATTATTCTTTTAGACTCTTGGTTTATCATTGTATTTATTCTTTCAATATAAATATTTTTAAAATGATCTAAAGAGATGTCTGCTTTTTGGCAAATAGCTACTCCATTGATCATACCTATTAGCCCTGCTAATCCTCCTGAAACTAAAGCACGACTTAAAACTGTAGGGCCAATAAGATTACTACCTAAATTTGTGTGAATAGGAAATAATAGGCTAATAGTATCCTTACAATTTTCAATTACTTCATTATTTCCTGCTAATATAATAGAACTATTCTTAGTTCCAATCTCACTTGGAAAAGATATAATAGCTCCCTCTAATAAATTACCATTATGTTTTTTTACCCAATCGCTATGAACTTTTACTTCTTCGATACTACCTGAAGTTAATTGAACTATTGTTTTTTTACTTAAGTCTATATCTATTTGATTAGAATCAATGATATTATTCCAAGCTTCATAATTAGAAAGACATACAATTATTATTTCACTATCTTCAAAAGCTTCTATAGGTGATAAACAAATATGTGCACCTTTATTTTTTAAACCTTGTGATTTTGATAATGTTCGATTCCAAACAGAAACTTTAGAATTAGACTCAAGTAGAGTTTTAGCTAAAGCGTAACCCATAGCTCCTAAGCCTATAACTGATATATTTTTTCTATTAGAATTATTCATATTAGTCCTTGATTAATTATCAAAATTTACGAACAATTATTTTTTAAATAATGACCAGTGTATTACCAGTGCGTTTAGTACTTTTTAGGGTATTTTTAAGGAAATCAGACTAATCCAAGTAATAAAGTAAAAAGCCTCATTCCTTTTCTGGTCATTTTAAACTCCACTTTTCTTTCATAATTTTATTTAGACCAGGACTCTTCCAAAGGTCTTCCATAGTTAGTGTATCAAGGATTTCCTGACTTATATTTTTTTAAAATCATTCATTATTTACTTTCACCCAATTAATTAACGTAATAAAAAAACTATAATGTGAACATAGACATCATTTATTAATTAATAAATGAGCTGTTCTTCTTCCAACTATCATATATTCCCTCGTAGCACAAACAAGATTCCTCTGATTCTAAAAAACTCTCGAATTCTAAACCAAGTTCTTCATAATAACGAAATTCATTATGTCCTGGTGGTAAACTCCCGAATTCTAAACCAAGTTCTTTATAATAAAGAAAGCGTAAAAAAGAAGTTTCACATATTATTACCATATATAATTCCTCTAATAATGCACTGTAATATTCTTCAGAAAACTCACCATGAAAATTAATTTTATTTTCAATAATATATTCATTAACTAAAGGGAAATACAATTTCTTATTCAAAGCATTAAAAGGTCTAAATCCAAATCTAGTCTCAACAAAAGCATTATAACTTCCCACATCGTCAGCATAATAACTTTGCAACCAACTACTTCTACAATCCCCATCCCATTGTGATGGACAGCGATATGGAGACATACCCTTTCTGTCATCATCATTTTCAGTTTTCAAAATTTTAACGTGGAGACTACAATATGGTTTAAGCCTTTTAAAAGAATTTTTTTTATGCAAGGATTCTTTATAATGGGAATCCACGCCTTCAGGTCTCCAATAATAAGAAATTAAACTTTCTAAATATTCTGATTTGGTCTGACTTTTACCAAACACTCTTTTAAAACTTAAAAAAAATTCCTTGTCTAGTTCTGTGCCTTTGATATCTAACATTGTTGCAAATTTAAAACTGTCAGAACTTTCCTTCTGTGCAACATAAACGTCATAATTATGATTTGGATTTATTCCATCTAACTTAATTTTCCCCTTTTTGTTATAAATTCTCGAATATAATTCTCCGTTATGATATAATGTTACAGTTGTAGGTTTATAATTTTTTAGTCGAAGTGTGCTTCCATTCCTTTTAATCTTTTTATGCTTCACATCTTCAGTACTCCAATATAACTTTTTAGATGCTTCATCTTTTATAGATTGGATAATATCCCTCAAAACATTACGAAGTATATTTGCATCTTTTCTAGGTATTTCCAATCTATCTAAAATTTCGGTTCTTTGATTTAGTTTCTCTTGTTCTAATTTTGGCTTTATTAAATCATCTATCATATTATCAAAAATAGATTTATATCCTTCAAATGTACTTGAAATTGATTCTTTTGCTTTTGCTTCCACATCATAAAGGCTTATTGAAAGATTATAATTATCAATTGATATGTTAATCATCGGCTCTTTTTTACCAGTAAGTATATTATAGTCGACTTCATCAATATTATATGTCCCAAAATGTGTTTTGTAGTTACAAAAGTAATTTGATTTGGGATGTTTTATCTTTCTAGTGCTAGTGCTGTCAATTGCTTCAATATTGTAGAAATTAAAACCCGCTTCCTTACCTACTGTTCTAGAACTTAAAATACATTTATTTCTTCCAACAAACTCTGCTTTAAAATATGCATCAACAATTCTCATTCTATGGAGAGAGTCTTTAGGAAATTGCATCTTCCCCAATTCAGCATATCCATACCTTTTGACAACCTCATTCCATAAAGGTTGTTTAGATCCAATTATGATTTGTTTTGTAGAAATTCCATTCTCAAAATTACCTTCAACCATACACTTATGATTAGTAGCAAAACAAACGTCGTTAGATAACTTTACTATTCTATTTTCAATTATAGATTCTTCTTCATAAAAGTATTGTGTGAAATATGGTTTTGATAATTCTGTTTCTAATACTGTAGGGTTTTTCATTTGCATTACTGCCCCAAGCCAAAGCCCTTCATTAAATCTAGTTGAAACTAAATGTTTTTCAATTCTTTCGGTTTGAAATTGAAAAAGATTTTGCAGCTTCGTATTAGCATCCTCATAAATTTGGGACAGTTCACTATCAAGTATTTCTCTTACATCTACATCTAAAGTTTGATAATTATCACTGTTACCAAAATAGTAATCAGCTAAATCTTGAGTTTCTTGCCCCCAAGCCAACCCAATGAATAGTAATATTGGAAATATTCTGGTCATTCTATGACCTAATAGTGGTAGATGTTTAGTCATTATTATTTCTCAAGCAGAGTCATCTTTTTTAGCTTCAGTCATTACATTAGCTAAATCAAGAATAGCGATAAAAAAAACAATTGTTGATATATCATCATATTCAAAAATATTTAAAACAATGCAGAATGCAATTAAGAAGAAAAATCGATATTTAAGTATAAACTCCATTTCATAATCTACAAAAAATAGCAAAACAATGTTTCAGATTAGAAACTTCTTTGAAAAACAGACTTTCTTTTTAAATAATTTGTGGGGAACTCGATTAAATAAGGTGGTTTAAATTGAAAAGCCTAGTGAAATACCAGCCCATGGAGCACTAAATTTCCCAAGAAATAAATAATATCCTTTCAATTTAATCAAAAATCTATTTTCATTGTAAAATTTTTGAATACCTCCACTAATAAAAAACATCTTTGAATTAGGATTTACACTTTCACCATTCATCGTCAAAGTTCCTTTT
>Ga0209632_10001149_pt1 | contig 27240 bp, 19 predicted proteins | sample COG_10_FD_184754 | JGI IMG/M metagenome (GOLD analysis project Ga0209632, IMG submission 184754) | Pelagic Microbial community sample from North Sea - COGITO 998_met_10 (SPAdes) (version 2) | ecosystem: Environmental > Aquatic > Marine > Neritic zone/Coastal water | place: Helgoland, sampling... | reverse complement strand
AACATCTGTCGATATTAATTCCAAAAATGGAATCAAAAATTATGATCTAATGATGAGAGACCTTGCAGAAATGACATTAAATGAGTTTAACGGGTCTCTAAAAGCAGAGCATGGAACCGGAAGAAATATGGCTCCATTCGTAGAAACAGAGTGGGGAGGGTCTATTTATAATCTCATGTGGGATTTAAAAAATCTCACGGATCCTTTTCATATAATGAACCCTGATGTTCTTCTATCAAAAGATTCTAAAATTCATCTAAAAAATATTAAAAAAATTCCTTTAATTCATTCTGAAATAGATAGCTGTGTTGAATGTGGATTCTGTGAAAATATATGTCCAAGTAGAGGATTAACATATACTCCAAGACAGCGTATTGGTATTATGAGAGAAGTGGAAAGTCTTGATCTAACAAAAAAAGAGAAAGAAATCTTAGAGTATGGAGTGAATGATACTTGCGCAACGGATGGTTTATGTTCGTTAGAATGTCCAGTCAATATAAACACCGGTATAATGGTTAAAGATAATAGAGTCTCTTCAAATGGTGATCCATGGTTTGTTGAATCGATAGCCAATCAATTCAAATTTTTTATTTTATTTTTCCGTTTTTTTATAAAAAGTATAAATATCTTTAAAAAGATATTAGGCGCTAAAATGATCTACTTTTTAGGCCAGAAAATCAACTTATTTACAAAAGGAAAAATTCCAAGTTGGCCAAAAAATGGTTTAACTGTAAATAAAAATTATCATAAAAAAAATCATGACATTCCTGATTATTATCATTTCCCATCCTGCTTAAATAGAGTTTTATCTGGAGATAATAAAAATATAAGTTCTTCAGAATACTTGTTAAAAATAGGCGAAATAGCTGGTCTCAAAATTTCGACTCTTAAAGAATCAAGTCATCTTTGCTGTGGTATGGCTTTTTCATCTAAGGGTTATAAGGAAACAGGTTCTAAGATGAGAGATGATTTATTAAATGAAATTCAAAAAAATACTGATAATTTTAAGGTACCTATAATTATTGACATGTCCCCATGCGCTGAAAATATGATTAATGGATTAACTAGTTCAGGAGCTAAAATTATAGACTCTGTCTCTTTTCTCAATGATATAAAACATAGATTGCCAATTGAAAAAACTGATCAATCATTTTACGCTCATTCGGTTTGCTCAACTCAAAAATTAAATAATTCAGATCAGTTTAAATCCCTTATTCAATATTGTGTTGAAGATGTTAAATTTCCGGATCAAGAGTTTTGTTGTGGTATGGGTGGAGACCGAGGACTTAAGTACCCAGAATTGCCTCTTAATGCGATACAAAAATCAATAACTGGTGCGGATTCTCAATTTGGTGTCTCATCTAGTAGGGCATGTGAAGTTGGTTTATCGGATATCCTCAATAAAGAATTTTTGTCACTTGAGGCATTGGTCTATAAGTCAATAAAAAAGTAAATTAAAATCATTCAATTAAGGTTTTTTAAAATGTTAAATAAAATTATTCTAGTTTTCTCTGTTTTTGTATCTCTAAATCAAATAAATGCTGAATCCATTGCACGAGTCGTGAAAGTTGAAGGTAGTGTTTATATAAAGCGCTTAGGGATGACTACTTTTTCTGAAAAAGGAAAGCTTGGATCTGCTATAAATAATGGAGATCAAATAAAAGTTGGTGAAAGAGGGTTTGGTGCTGTTATTTATATAGACGACCGCTCTGTCATTAAAATAAGAGAAAATACTAAATTTACTTTTATGGATACCCGTAATTCTCGAACTGTTGAACTAGAATACGGAACTCTGCTTAATGATGTGAAAAGTGAAAACCGTACTAAATCATTTAGAATACAAACTCCAGTTTCCGTTGCAAGTGTTAAAGGAACCCAGTTTGCAGCAATAGTATCTCAAAATGGAGTAGATCAATTTATAGGAAAAGAAGGACTTTTTGAGGTCCTTAATATGATAAGTGGAGAAGTTGTAAATGTTGGTGCTGGTCAGAAGGCTGTTAGTAATGCTAGTGGGGATTTAGTCCAAGCACCGGCATCGCCTGGAGAATACCCTAAAGATCCCGAGGTTGAAGACTTTATAGAACCAGAAATCGAGCCAGAGTCAACAGTGGATGACAATAAAAAGCAACAAAAAGTAATTGAAGAAAAGAAACTCGATCAAGATATTAAAGAAACGAATAAGAATGAAAGTATAGAGGAAGAACTGCAGGAAGAAATACCTGAACCAGAGAATATTGATAAACCAGATCCTACTCCTCCTGGGAAACCATTCTCAATGGGGTTAGGTATTGGTTCCGTTACATTAGACGATGTTCTTTATAATCAAGTCGCGCTAAGACCTGAAATCAATATAGGTAAAGTTGGTGTGGGTCTAGACTTAGTCGTTTACGTAGATAATGAAGGTAATGTACGGGACGATGAATGGGATATTGAAAATGATCCCGGTCTTTTATTAGATAAAATCCTTTATATTAAATATGGTACAAAAACCGAAACAGTATGGGGTAAATATGGATCTATCGATGGAATGACACTTGGGTATGGTGGCTTGATGAATAATTATTCAAATATGATGGAATTCCCTAGCGTTCGCCGTGTTGGATTAAACACAGGGTTCAACATTGGACCTGTTGGCTTTGAGATCTTTCTAGCTAACCTCAAAGATATTTCTAGAGGTGGAACGATAACCGGTATGAGAGCTTCTTTCACCATTTCGGATGATATACCGTTAACTTTTGGAATTAATTATGTTTCAGATGCAAATATGTTTTCTGGACTTAAGGATAAGGATGAAGACACATATCCAGATGTTTTTGATGATTTCCCAGATGAAAATGATTTATGGAATGACACAGATGGAGATGGTATTCCTGACCCTCACGCTGATATTGATACTTCCAGATGGGATATTGATGCAGATGGTGATAATATATATGACTACGGTATCGGAGGAGATGACTCCATCACTTTAAAAGCTACTCCTTTTAGCTTAAAAGAGAATAAAGCTAAAGCGAGTGCTCTTTCATTTGATATTGGGTATCCGATTTTTAATTCAGACCTGATATCATTAAAAGTGTATGCCGAATATAATACACTCAAATTCCCTGGAGTAACCACCATAGATTCATCATTTAACAGAACCGAAAGATCCGGAAGTGGAATTACGATTCCTGGTATTCGTTCAAATTTATTTGGTTTTATTAACCTTTCTTTAGAATACAGAATGATCAATGATTATTATGTTCCTCAATTCTTTGATCAAGCTTATGATTTAAATAGAGTCAGTACATCAACTTTAGAAAGTCAAACGGTTATTAAGACTAAAGATATGGCTTTATTTGATTCTTTTAAAGATCCTTCAAGCTCTAGTGGGCTTTTTGGTTCAGCTGGGTTTAATTTGTTTCAACTGGTTAATTTTACTGCTTCGTATGCAAATATGAAAACAGACACAACTGAAATTAAAAGTTTTACTTCTTATTTAAGCTTGAATACGGATAATATTCCCAAAATAAGTTCAGCGATGGCTTATTATCAAAGAAATAACGATGATAACCCTTTTGATTTTGAGAATCCATCCATTAATACAATAATGGGTTATAGCTTAGGTTATGAATTAAGTAAAGGAGTGAGTTTGATTTGGGATTTTAGACAATTTTATCGCGATAATGGAACGGGTACTATAGAACCAATAAAACAAACAACAATAGAGACGTCATTCAACTTTTAAAAAGTAGAAAATGAGAATTGTACTTTTTTATGTAATTTTTTTCTTTACAATTTTAATTGGTCAGACAGAAATTGTTATTTTGAGTAGCAATGTTGGTACTGAAATTGATTTAGATGAAAATAGGTTTTATAAGATTTTCCCGAAGGAAAAAGGTTTAAAAAGTGCTCAAATTATTAGATTATCTAAAGAAGAGTATAAAATAGTATTTGAAAAAAGAGCAAAAAGAAACAAAACAGGCAATACAAATAAAACTAAAATAATTTCTAGGGATGAATTCGAAGCCTTGAAAATGATGGTTGATTCTAAACCTATTTTTAAAAAAAAGGATAGGGTTGCTATGTATGCTGGTATGGATTTTTTAAGAGGAGAAAAAATTCTAGAAGAAATTCCAAAACCTCAATATGTTGTTTTAAGACATTCAGGTGGGAAAAAATTGAAAGGGACCTTATCCAGGTTTGAAGATAACACTATATACGTTCAAACATCAACGATGATTGAATCAGTATCACTAGATAATGTTGACCTACTTAGTTATAGATCTGAATTGGCCAAGCATGAAAATTTAAGACCGTATGTTTATATTTTCTCTGGTTTGAGTGGTTTTAGCTTAGCTCATTTATATAATAAACAACGACCAGTAGTATATAATACCTATGGAATTGCAAGAAAAGATCTTGTAAGATATCGACAGATATTTGGTTCTGTAATTGGTCTGATTTTTAGTAGCGAAGTGTTTGATGCTGTTGCTACATTATTGACACCTACAAAGACCATTATTTTATCAGAAGCTGAATATGATAACAAAAATAAATAAGGAACGGAGTACTCATGGCTAAAAAAACAGATGAACCCGTAATAGAAGAAGAGAAAACATCCTCACTGGTAGACCCTCAAAAAAAGTATTTAATGGACCAATTTGGTGACTTAATGGAGCAGGTTGGTGATGGTTTTGGTGGACCTTTGCAAGAAGAACTTATAAGTCGTCTACAACAAACAATTGCTGATTTCCATGAAGAAGTAAATGAGATGCTTTCTAAGCTGAAGGAAAACTCAGAAAAAAGGCATGATAGATTAAAAGAAATATGGGATAATCCAGAACCTAATTTAGAAGAAGATGTTATTGAAAAATCAGATGAGGACCCAATGACTGATTCTGAGCCTAAAGAAATGAGTGAGTGGGAGAAAAAATTAGAATCTGCTGATGCTAAGATGGAAGGAAAACCAGCAAAAGAAGAGCCGCCTAAGAAAAAAGGTTTCTTTGGGAGAAAGAAAAAGTAGTAACAAATTAAGGGGTGAGAATGAAGCCTCTAAACTACTTTTTTATTATTATTTTTTCTAGCAGCATTTTGCTATCGCAAGAACATACAAAAAATCTTGTACAGTATACTGGGCTCAAGAAAAGAGTATATAGCTTTACAAAAATAGACTTTATTACAGCTGAAGGTGAGTTTGATCAGTCAATTTGTACTTTAGTTATTCCTGACTTAATGGAAGATAGTCCTCCTTTTGTCTCTATTTATTACAAACGTGATAAATCCGAATGGTTTACCGAATCTTTATATCGTAAAAGACTTAGGTTTAACTTCAAAGATGGTATTTTAAAATTGGATCAATCAAACTTTTGGGATTGGTTTGAAATTGCTGAGATAAAAATTGTCGTTATTTATTAAATTTTATAAATTGATTATTTAACAATCAATTAAACTCTGTAAATTTATATAATATAAAAATTGGATAAAGAGTATTATGGCCGTGCTAGATGGGGAATTAGCGGTGCCCTGTGACCTGCAACCCGCTATAGCAGGATCGATGCTAACGCTAGGCTATTATCATCTTTATGTCTTGATTTAGGATGTGTTGATTATTTGAACTGTTGCAATAAATAGTTGATGAACCCCGTCAGGCCTGGAAAGGAGCAGCGGTAAGTCGTACTTTTTATGTGCTGACATGTTTTCGAATTTGAGCAGACTAATTTAAGTTCATAGAGAAATGAAATAGTCGAATGATAGTGCACGGCCGAATAAATTATGTCTTACAAAGTATTATCACTAAAATGGCGTCCCCAAGCATTTGAAGATGTCGTCGGGCAAGAGCATGTCACGAAGACACTCATAAATGCGTTTAAGCAAGATAGAATTGCTCAAGGATATATTTTTACTGGTCCAAGGGGAGTTGGGAAGACAACAACCGCAAGAATTTTAGCGATGGCCCTCAATGCTAAAGGTGGTCCCAATTATAATTTTGATCCATTGGAGAATTCATCTCTGGAAATCGCAGAGGGAAGATCTTTAGATGTATTAGAAATAGATGGTGCATCCAATAGAGGTATTGAAGAAATAAGAAGTTTAAGAGAGCAGATTAAGTTTGCTCCTATGAATGGTGCTTATAAAGTGATTATCATTGATGAAGTTCACATGTTAACCAATCAAGCTTTCAATGCTTTACTTCGAACTCTAGAAGAACCCCCAGCGCATGGAAAATTTATTTTTGCGACTACAGATGTTCACAAAATTCCAGCTACCATTATTTCAAGATGTCAGAGATTTGATTTTAATAGAATATCTTTAACGGTGATAGCGGATAGATTAAAATTTATTATGGATCAAGAAAAAGTCTCTTATGATCAAGAATCTATTCTTGCAATTTCTAAAAAAGCAGATGGAAGCATGCGAGACGCTTTATCGTTAATAGATCAAGTCATCTCTTATTGCGGTAACGATATTAAATATAATAATGTCACTGAAGCTCTTGGGTTGATATCGAGTGATCTTTTTTTTGATTATACAGAATCTATCATTGAAAAAAATTATGAGAAAATGATATCGCTCTTGACGAAATTTTCTAGTTACGGTGTACCTCCTTCAGAAATCATAATGAGTATTGGTGAACACGTTCGGAATTTGCTATTTGCGCAAATTGAACGAGGGAAAGGTCTTACTGAGATGAACAAAGAGTTAGTTGCGAAATACGTTGAAGAATCGACTCGCTGGGATAACAGGGATTTACTTCGAATAAGTCAGATATTAATTGATGTACTCTCAAATATTCGAAGGTCTGAAAACCCCAATATTTTACTAGAGGTTACTTCCTTGAAATTATTAGAACTTGACAAGTCAGTTCGAATTGATGAATTGTTTTCAGGTAATAAAGATATGATTGATCCTGATCAAAACAGGAATAAACCAGAACTTAAAATCACAAAAAAAAATAATGTCCCACAACATTTACCAGAGAAAAATATTGAGGGTTTAAAAGAAAATCCTAAAACGTCTCAAAAAGAAATAATTAGCAATAAAATTGTTTCAGCAACTAAAAATAAAAGTCTAGAAAATGACATCCAAGATAGTGTACCAGAAAAAAAAGAGAATAAGGAAAAACAAAAAGAGTCTATCCCAAATGAAATAATTATTAAAACAGAAGTACCGAAAGCAGTTAATACAGAGGTAAAAACGTCATTAAACTCTAATGATATTCTTGAGCTACTTAACACAGAATGGTTTAACATAATAACCAAAATTAATGTTGATAAACCTTCTATTGGTGCTATCATAGAAGATTACTCACCTATATCAATAGATAATGGTGTTGTGCAATTAAGAGCAGATCGTAAAACAGGTTTTAATGTAAAAGCTATGGAAAGAAGTATGCCGCTAATTGAGAGTATTTTGTTTGAAGTGACCGATACTAAGCTTAAAATTAATTTTGAAAAGAATGATATAGAAAGTTTTAAAAATAGTTCTAAAAAAAGAGTTTCTCAAAGTGAAACTAATCCGAAAGATGAAGAAGTGTTTAATAAGGTTGTCGATATATTCGATGGTGAAATATTACGTTAGGAGATAAAATGTTTAAAGGAAATATGTCCAAATTACTCAAGCAAGCCCAACAGATGCAGCAACAAATTGAAGAAGTTCAAAGTGAGCTCTCTGATATGATTGTTGAAGCAGAATCAGGTGGTGGAATGGTTTCTGTAAAAGTCAATGGAAAGCAAGAAGTTTTGAATATATCAATAGAAGAAGATGCTATCTCAGAAGGTAAAGAGATGCTAGAAGATCTGATAATATCAGCTGTAAATAAAGCTCTTGCAAAGTCTCAATCTGATTCTCAGGAAAAAATGAATTCTGTTACCGGTGGAATGAAGCTTCCAGGGATGTAATTGAAGACTTTTCCCGAAAGTATAAATAAATTAATTGATGAGTTCTCTCGATTACCTGGTGTAGGTCGTAAGACAGCTCAAAGATTGACCTTTCATGTACTTAATACTGATAGTGAAAGAATTTCTCATTTTTCTGAAGCGTTAAAGATGGTGAAAATAAAAGTTAGGGATTGCCAAATCTGTTCTGGAATTACAGAACGTGATACCTGTTTAATTTGCGAAGATGTAAACAGAGATGAAGATTTACTTTGTGTCGTTGAAAACCCTCAAGATGTTTTCGTTTTTGAAAAAATAAATAGCTTTAAGGGTAAATATCATGTCCTTGGTGGTGTCCTTTCACCGCTTGATGGAGTGGGCCCGGATGATCTAAATATTAATGGTCTTATCAAACGTTTAACTCCTGGAATGGAAATTATTTTAGCGACTAATTCAAGTGTTGAAGGTGAGACAACTTCTCTTTATCTAAGTGAAATTTTAACAGATAAACAAGTCACAGTAACTCGACTTGCTCGAGGGCTTCCTGTTGGAGGTGATCTAGATTATATTGATGAAGCGACATTGCTAAGAGCCATGGAGGGAAGAACATCCGTTTAAATATACCAAATATCCTTACTCTATTTAGAATCTTACTCACTCCTGTATTTATACTGTTTCTATTTTCAGATCATCGTTATGGACACTCCATCGCATTGGCAATATTTATTATTGCTAGTATAACGGATGCTTATGATGGCTACCACGCAAGAAAGTACAATCAAGTTACACCTGAAGGAAAATTTTTAGATCCATTGGCTGACAAAATATTAGTTTCTTCCGCATTTATTTCTTTTGCTTTATTAGGTATCATTGAGTTTTGGATGGTAGGGCTAATACTTTTCAGAGATTTATTTGTAACAGGTCTAAGGATGGCGATGGAGCAAAAAGGATTTTCTATGGTTACCTCGACCATTGCAAAAGCTAAAACAGCGACTCAAATGATAATAATTAGTTTTATTTTAATATTCTTAGGAATTAAGGGGTTATCTCTTGCTTGGGCTATGCCTGTGCTCGATATAATTAAAGAATATAGCCTTATTCATAATTTGACATTATTCGTAACATTTTTCACTGTTTTTACAGGTCTTACTTACCTTTATTCCAATCGAAATGCCTTGAAAGGTTTCCTTCAGAATGACTAATGATATAAAGTTTAAATTTTCTGAATTCTTTGGTACGATTGCCTATGTTGGTAAAATTCCATTTGCTCCAGGTACATTTGGAAGCCTTGCTGCTCTGGTGGCCTGGTATTTCTTAAAACCTACAATAAGTGATCCTTTATTTTTACTTTTAACTGGTGCTATCTTTTTCTTTGGTGTCGTTGTAACGGATGTACTAATTAGTGTCTGGGAAAACCATGACCCGCAGCAAGTAGTTATAGATGAATGGGTAGGAATGTGGATATCTTTATATTTAGTTCCTCACTCAATAACATGGGGCTTGGTTGCATTTGTTTTATTTAGAATATTTGATATCTTTAAACCTGGTCCTGTTCAAATAATGGATGATATGCATGATGCGATTGGGGTTATGATGGATGATGTAGTAGCAGGCATTTTAGCCTGTCTATTAACTCAAAGTCTTTTATACTTTAAATTTTGAACATTTCTATTCTATCAATAGGCGATGAGCTTTTAGCCGGTGATACCATAAATACAAATTCTTCTTGGATTAGTCGTAAATCAACTCAGATTGGTTGCAATGTATCTAGGCAAATAACATGCAAAGATCAGAAAGAAGACATTTTTCAAGCATTAAACTATTTGAACGAGTCTCAACCTGAATATATTGTTATTACCGGTGGACTTGGACCAACGGATGATGATATTACTAGAAAAACTCTTTTTGAATATTTTAAGGTTAAAGAGATCTTTGATGAAGATTATTGGCAGAAATTAAAAAGAAGGTTTCGTAAGCTAGGTATAGAAATAGTAGAATCAAATAAGAGTCAAGCTATAAAACCATCTATGGGAGAGACCATCGCAAACCCTATTGGTTCGGCTAGAGGATATTCATTTTTAAAAAGTAATACTAACTATTTTTCTCTTCCTGGCGTTCCTTATGAAATGAAGTCAATGATGACCCAAACTATATTACCTCAGTTTAAAAAAAATATTAAGTCGCCTATTTTTAGGAAAATTATTAGAACTACTGGTGTTGTGGAATCTACCTTGGCTGAAAATATTTCTAAAATAACCAAAACTAAACATGAATGTAAAGTAGGCTATTATCCTTCACTCCATGGTGTCGATATCAGAATCTCTAGCACATCTGTTAAAAAAGTTGATCATCTATTTATAGCTTTAAAAAATTTCTTAGGCGATACCACTTACACAGATAAAAAAATTAATATGGAGGAAATTATTGTTAAGAACCTCTCTAGGTTGAGAAAAACAATAGCTACTGCTGAATCATGTACAGGAGGTTTAATTGGTGATAGAATTACTAATGTACCAGGTGCTTCAGAAGTTTTTAAAGGAGGTGTTATCACCTATAGTAATAGATCGAAACAAGAAATCTTGGGCGTGGCCTCAGATTTATTGAAAAAATATGGAGCTGTTAGTGAGAAAGTTGCTATGAAAATGTCTTATAGTGTTATGAAAAAATTCAATAGTGATTACGGTTTATCTGTTACCGGTATTGCAGGCCCAGATGGTGGATCGATCGAAAAACCTGTGGGCACAGTCTTTATAAGTTTATCAAATCAAGAAACAACTAAAGTAGAAAAATTTATGTTTGGAAAAGATAGAGAAAAGAATAAAATAAAAACTAGCCAAGCAGCACTTAACATGCTGAGGATTAGCTTGTGAATAATGATGAAAAACTAATACGGACATTTCTTTCCATTCCTGTCCCTGCAGCTGTTAGATCAAAAAAAAATATGCTCTATTCAACGATTGATGAAGAGTTTAAAGTAAATTGGGTTAAAAACATAAACCTGCACCTTACTATAAAGTTTTTAGATTATACGCCTGAATCAGAAATTCCAAAGCTTTTATTAGCAATTGAGGAAGTGACAAAGACCCTAAAGCCTTTTGATCTGATGATAGAAGAAACAGGATGTTTTCCTATTAAAGAAAGGCCAAAAGTGTTATGGTTAGGAATCTCCGGAGTTCTAAAACCATTAGAAGATATTATAGAGAAATTTGAGAATCTTCTTGATGGCTTTGGATTTCAGAAAGAAGAAAATAACTATACACCGCACATTACAATAGCTAGAATAAAATATCCTCAAAAAAAGACACCTAATATTGATTTATTTTTGAATTCAACATATGATCCAATCAATTTCTCGGCAGATCGTATTCATTTTTTTAGTAGTGAATTGCTTCCTACAGGAGCATTATATACATTAATTAAATCATTCCCTCTAGGGGAATCATTCTAGGAGACCAAATGGCAACAGAAACAAAAAAAGATAAAGCTTTAGACCTTGCAATTACTCAAATAGATAGACAATTTGGAAAAGGTTCAATTATGCGACTTGGTGAAGACCATGTTCTAACAATGGATAATTCTATACCTACGGGTTGTTTATCACTTGATGTTGCACTTGGGGTTGGCGGTGTACCAAAAGGGAGAATAATTGAAATCTATGGACCTGAGTCATCAGGAAAAACTACCCTAGCGCTACATATTGTTGCAGAAGCACAAAAAGCTGGTGGTTATGCCGCTTTTATTGATGCTGAGCATGCTGTAGACCCAGAATATTCTAAAAAATTAGGTGTTAATATAAAGCAGATGTTAATCTCACAACCAGACCATGGTGAACAAGCCTTAGAGATATGTGATACCCTAGTTAGAAGTGGCGCTGTAGATGTTATTGTTATTGATTCCGTTGCAGCATTAGTGCCTCGTGCTGAATTAGAAGGAGATATGGGTGATCATCATGTTGGACTTCAGGCAAGATTAATGTCTCAAGCATTAAGGAAGTTAACAGGAACTGTAAGTCGATCAAATACAACTGTTATTTTCATCAATCAAATTCGTGAAAAGATTGGAGTCATGTTTGGAAACCCAGAAACAACTTCAGGTGGAAGAGCATTAAAATTTTATTCATCAATAAGAATGGAAATAAGAAGGATTACAACTCTTAAAGATGGTGCTGAAATGGTCGGTAGTAGAGTGAGAGTTAAAGTTGTTAAAAATAAAGTAGCCCCTCCATTTAAGCAAAGTGAATTTGATATTATGTATGGTCAAGGTATAAGCTCAGAAGGTGATATTCTTGATTTAGCTGTTACAGGTGAAATTGTAGAAAAAACAGGAGCTTGGTATTCCTACGATGATAAAAAAATAGGCCAAGGTAGAGAAAATGCTAAAACTTTCTTAAATGAAAATGACGATGTTATGAAAGAAATTACAAAAAAAGTACGTTCTTTTATGGGCTTAGATAATAAAGAGGAAGGAAAGGATTCAAAAAATTGAGGCTATCAAGCCGTTAAAAGGTAAAAGAAATAAGTTCTCTATTCTTTTATGTTCTGGTTATGAATTTATTGTTTCTTCTGAAATTCTTATTGAAGAATCATTAGTTGTTGGTACGGAATTATCTTCTCATAAAATTACTTTTATTAATGACAAGAATAATAAGCATATTCTTAAAGAAAAGATCATAAACTTAATCTCTTATAGGCCCAGGAGTAAAGCTGAAATATTCTCTAGGTATAAAAGAGAAGGGTTTAAAGAAAAAGAGTTAAACTCTATCATATCAGAACTTGAAGAACGTGGATATCTTAATGATCAATCCTTTACTGAAGTATATGCAAGGCATTTAATAAAAGAAAAAAAATTAGGACCAAGAGCGGTTCAGTATAAATTTATTCCGCATAAAATAAACGAAAAAATTTTTAGCGATATTCTTTTTAAGATTTATTCAGAATTTGATCCGTCCAATTTAGTACAATGGCATATAGAAAAGTTTTTTAATGGTAGGAAGCGATTGATTAACGATAAGAAAAAACTTTATAATCTATTGCAGCGAAAGGGGTTCTCTTACTCAGATTTTAGTGAACTCATTAATGACTTAAGCTGGAAAGAAAGGTTAATGTAGCGCTTTAAAGAACTCTTTTTTTTATGAATATTTCATTCTTATTGTATTGCTTATCTGCTTTAATTATCAAGAAAAAAGAAGTTTTATAGAATTAATGTAAAAATATTTTAGATTTTCTTGTTTTCTAAATTATTTTTTTAAAAACTTTATATACTATTATAATTATACATATAAGAATTTTATAATGTACTAGATTAATAATCTGTAGAAAAATGGGGTACTACTCATCATGTACCTCGAACAAAATGAATAGCTACCCCTTCCACATAACAAAGGTACCAAACCAGTACCTTCAGGCCTTAAAGTATTAGATTATATGATGCGAGTCAAGTAAATATTGAAGTACTATAAAATGCACACACGCAGCATTATTTGAATTCTAAAACTTCAATAGTATCTTATAAGCCTATATTTAATCTTTAATTAAGTAACTAATATGATTGAAATATTTGTTTCTTTTAATATAAAGGCTCAATATGTTGAAAATTTTATCTAGGCTATATTTTTTTATTTTTTTATCAGCAAATATTCTTGCCCAAGATCTTTGTCCGCCTGCTTACCTAGACGCAACTTTTTCAGATAAAAAAATTGATTTATCTTGGTGGCAGAATAACTCCTTTGGTGATTTATTATTCAACGAGTGTTTTTTAAACTGCTCTACTGCTGTAGAAATGATGATAATTGTACATGATTCAACAATATGTGGTTCATGTTCGGGGGGGTGGTTTAGAGGAAGCGATGGAGTCGAAGGCACTTGTGCAACTGGAATGTATCCTTGTAATGATGGAGATGATGATAATTACGCAGCATATGCTAGTTATTCAGGAATAGATTCGACAACAGAATTAAATGCCCCTGTAGATAGTCGACTAATTGGAACAGCTGATTTGACGAATTATTCGACAGCATACATCGATTTTATTGAAACCTATAGTTATTATGAAGATGCGTCACACAATAATTATTTAGAAATCTCTACAGATAATGGTGAATCGTGGGACTCTGTTTATGTTTCAAGTCCTGATTCTCTTGCTGATTTTATTTTTTTTAATACTGTAGATATATCCGAATATGCAGGTTCTGAAATAATGTATGCTTTCCGCTATGTTTGTACTCTGGGATATGGTGAAACTTGGTTTGTTGATGATATAAAAGTTTATGGCGGTAGTGAACAGGGTGGAAGTACCTGTGGCGAATTTTTAAACTATAAAATTTATATGGATGGTAATGAAATTGGAGAGACCGAAGAACTTGAATTCACAGTCGAAAATCTAGAAAATGATATTGAATACTGTTTTGAAATTATGGCCATTTATAGCGAGGGTGAATCGACAGCTTCATTTTTAACGTGTGCAACTCCACGAGGACCTTTTCAGGTTAATCCTACAAATCTAAACTTTGATCTATTATCATCAGGAGATTATCAGGAACTTGAAATGATTATTCAAAACCTTGATACGTTAAATGCTAATTTTTCTATAACTTCCATTGAGCTTCTAAATATTGAATTAGCTCAAAATTTAGTTTTATCAAACTTTGATGATGGTACATTAGGAGATTTCTCCAATGTAGAGGGCTTAGGTGAGGAATGGTCGGTTGGTGATTCAGCATTAACATCTTCTCAGTACCTCCCTTTTCCTTCTCCACCAGATGGTGGTCAATTTGCATATTATAATGATGATGCAGCTGGAAGCGACCCATTGAATCCTGCAACGCCCATGCTTTATTCCAACCCTGCTTTTTCTGGGGAAAACCCTTCCTTTTTAGTTTTTGATTTATTTTTCCCAAATCCAAGAGGTCCCTGTGAAGATGGTGCATTATATTCGGAAGATTTTAAAGTTAAAGTATCTGTTGATGATGGTGTTAGTTGGATTTTAATTGATTCTACTATGCAGACAGGTGTATGGCATTGGGGTTCCTATATGTACAACTTAGAACCATATATTAGTGAAGCAAATTCTTTTAGAGTAGGATTTGAATATAATGATTGCGGAGGGGAATGGGCCTACGGAGTTGCAATTGATAATATGGCTATCAAAATGGGAGATAGCTTTACATGGTTAACGGTATCTCCGTATAAAGGTAATATTTCAGCGTATGGAGGAACGAACGATTCTATCCCAGTTAAGATAAGCGCTTACGGTGTTTATGATAATTTTAGCATTACTGATGAGTTATTAATTGAATCAGGTGAAAATATAATTTCTACTCAAATTGGTGTTGGTATTGAAGTCAGCGTAGAAGATTCAAAAACATTACCAATGCAATTTTCATTACATCAAAATTATCCAAACCCATTTAATCCAGAAACCAATATTAGATTTGACGTTGCTAAAAATAAACATGTCAATATTATCGTTTATAATTTGATTGGTCAAAAAGTTGCAACTCTTTTAAATAAGCAAATGAATGTCGGCAGCTATAACATTAAATGGAATGGATTATCTGATAAAGGCTTAGTCTTGCCATCGGGTATATATTTTTACGAAATGAAAACTTTAAGCTTTCACTCAATTCATAAATTAGTGCTTGTTAAATAAGTAGCTTAGAAAAACTCTGATAATGAAAAAATTGTGATTAAAAGTATAAAAAAAATAATTATCCTTTTTGCTGCGCTAGTAGGAGTGGTCTTTAGTGGAACGACAGGTAAAATATCTGGAAAAATTGTTATTGAGGGAACAGAAGAACCTCTAATTGGTGCGAATGTTATGGTCGAAGGAACTCCTTATGGTTCAGCCACAGATATAAAAGGTAGTTATTATATACTTCAAATTCCACCCGGTAGTTATAACGTTAAAATTTCAATGATAGGTTATCAGACTCTGATCTTGAAAAATGTCAGAATTAGAGTTGACCTTACTACAACTGTTAATGGAAAACTCCGTGAAAGCGCAGTCGGATTAGATGAGATTATAGTTCAAGCAGACAGGCCAATGATTCAAACGGATGTAACTTACTCGCAAGCCAATATAAGTAGTGAAGAAGTTGACATGCTTCCAGTTGAGGAATTTGAGGATATTCTATCTTTGCAGGCAGGAGTCGTAACCACTGGAGGTGAAATTCATGTTCGCGGTGGACGAGGTGGCGAAATTTCATATATGGTTGATGGCATAACTGTTACAGACCCATACAATTCAGGTATGTCAGTAGAAATTGAGAATAATGCAATCCAAGAACTTCAATTTATTAGTGGAACTTTTAATGCCGAATATGGACAGGCCATGTCCGGAATTGTTAATATCATTACAAAGGATGGTGACTATTCGAAATTTTCTGGAAACTTTTCGAGTAGTATAGGTGATTATTTCCCAGGAAAAACAACTTCTTCAGAATCACTATTCCCTGAGGCAATAAAAGTTAACTGGAATAATATTTCAGATCTTAAAATTAATTTTGAAGGTCCTATTTTACCTGGAAAAATTTCATTCTTTGCTTCTGGTCGTAAAAAAAATAGTGATGGTTACCTTTATAGTGAGAAGATTTTCCATCCTAATTCATATCAATGGTCAGAAACATCTAATATGTACATAATTAATCCTGAGATTGGTTTGGGTAATAACTTTGTTCCTGTGGATAGTCTTTGGCCAGCGAATACCTACCAAGATAGTTTGAGATTCCTAATAGATACCCTTAGAAAACAAGAATCATTTGATCACGTACCGGTCAATTGGAGCAACCAAACATCTTATCAAACAAAAATTAGTTGGCGTTTAAACCCTAAATTTAAAATTGGATATAATAGGATTTTTAGTGAAACAGAATCACAAAGCTATTCGCATGCTTATATCTGGAATCCTGATGGTATGCCATTCTCCTATAATACTAGAGTTGGAGATATTCTGCGTGGTGATATATCTATTAACCAGTCTACATATGCTAACGTCATGTTCTCTAATTCAATTAATCATTATAGGACACACCTCGACCAAGATAAAAACTTTTATAAAAAAATAGAAAATATTTCTTTTGGTGATTGGGGCTTTTCTGAAGACAATATTCTTGACACTCTGTTATATAATACAGATCCTAGAATTTTCGATTATGCCACAGGTAATAATTTTGAAGTTGGCGGTAAATATATGGACATTTATAATCGAAAATCTGATGTAAAAACATATAAAGCTGAACTAACTAGTCAGGTAAATGCATCGCATCAGTTAAAATTTGGTGCTGAGTTAAGAAATACAATTATTACGATGAATGATATTTCAGTTTTAATGGCCGCATACACCCAAAACTACCCAATTATTGCTTCACCTGAGGATAATACAATTCATGATTCATTCCAATCCATGATTAACCCCTTTAATGGAGAAAAATTGGAAGGTCGTACTCCACTTGAATTTTCTTTTTATCTTCAAGATAAAATAGAGAGTGACGATATGGTTGTGAATCTTGGTGCTCGGTATGATTATTTTGATTCTAAGTTTTGGGTTTTAAATGATTCTGAAGACCCTAATTATTTATCACCTGTTAAGCCAATAAATCTGTTTAAAGACCTTGATGAAGATGGAAGTATTTCAGAGGATGAAATGGTCAATAGTAACAGAAGAACAGAAGAATCGAGATTAGATTCAAATGCATATGGAGATCCTTGGTATAGAAAATCTAAACCAAAAACTCAAGTAAGTCCGAGGTTCGCTCTAGCTTTTCCAATCACGGATAAAGGTTACCTTCATTTTTCATATGGTCATTTTTTCCAAAACCCTAATTTTAGCTATATATATAATAATCCTGAATTTGAGGTGCCCGCAGCATCTGGAGTCAATTCAACAATGGGGAATGCCGATATGGAACCACAAAGGACAACGCAATACGAAGTTGGATTCTCACAGCAAATAGGGCGTGATATTGGTATTGAAGTAACTGGATATTTTAAAGATATTAGAAATCTCAACTCTACACAAATAAAAAACTCTTTTATTGCTGGAGATAGGTATGGTCTTTACGTAAACAAAGACCATGCAAATTCTAAAGGTTTAACCGTTGCGCTATCTAAAAGATCAACGAAAGATATTTCAGGTAATATTGATTATACTTATTCTATATCAGAAGGTAATGCCTCTGATCCAACAGCAGCATTTTATGATGAACAGTCAGATATTGAACCAGAGAAAATGCTAGTTCCTCTCGATTGGGATCAGAGACACACGTTAAACGGTACCATGACCTATCACCCCACAATAACTTCTGGCGTTAGTTTTGTTTTAAACTATGGAAGTGGGTTTCCATATACAACAACCAATACTTCTGGTCAAAGAACATCCTTTGAAAATAATGGAAGAAAGCCTGCTACCTACAATATGGATATGAGAAGCTATTATAATTTTTCTATTTCAAAATCAATTCAAGTTTCTGCTCATATTAACATTTATAATATTTTTGATATAAGAAATGAGTTAACAGTTTATAGTGATACAGGTCGATCAACCTATTCCTTAACACCTACTTATACTCCTCAGTATAGTGGCCCTATGCTTAATAATTTAAATGAATATCTTGTTGTCCCAACTTATTACTCACCGCCAAGACAAATAAAAATGGGTTTATCTTTTTCTTTAAAGTAATATGACAAAATTTTTACAAATTTCTTTTATTTTGATATCTTTTGGTATTTCGAATAATTACCCAGATAAAAGATACCATAACCCTGAAAATAGTTCCATGATTCCAACTGAGATTCTAGGAAGAAATGATCGAAAATATGCTGACCAGTCAGGAAATCGTGTTTTATGTAGGTTTTACAACCAAGGTTCTATTGGTGATCAATCCAGTAGTTTTTCAGGTGTTTATCCAATAGGGTCTGGTCATTCTTATATCTGGGAATTTTCACCTGTTGTAGCCGCAAGTGTTGTAGACACAAATGGCAATAGAAAACATATTGTTTCCGATGGAATTAGAGGACTCTCTGATAATTCCCCTGAAGGTACTCCTTGGACATTTGAACCACTTTCAGGATATGCGAATCCTAATCAAGAAAATCTTGCTATGAGCGATAATATGAATTCTTGGCCTAGTTCATGGCCAAATAAGCCAGATGATTGGTCCGGTCAATGGAATGGACAATACGGGAAATATGTTCGAGCTGACCAAGAATCATTTTATGTTATGGATGACTTTTTCAATAGTGAATTTGAATTCTGGCCAGATAATAATGATAAACCTGAAACAGCTCTATCAGATCCAGATGAAAATCGCAGAGGGTTAGGTCTTCAAATTGAGTCTAGAGGATATCAGTGGAATCATCCTGCTGCCGAAGATATTGTTATTGTTACTTATTGGATCACAAATATTGGCTCAAATGTACTAGATAGTGTTGTTTTTGGTATGTACGGTGATGCCGATATTGGAGGTTCAAGCGATTTTAGCGACGATGACGCTTGGTTTGATACAGAAAATGATATGGTTTTTCAGTGGGATCATGATAATTGGAGTTCCTCTTATGGTGGTTTTAGACCTGCTTATTTCGGTTGGAGTTTTTTAGAATCTCCAGGTAATCCTCATGATGGTATTGATAACGATGAAGATGGAATGATCGATGAAAGTCAATTTGATGGAATTGATAACGATGGTGATTGGGATGTTGAAATGGATGATATTGGTTCAGATGGTTTATCCGAGTTTAATTATAATTATATAGGACCAGATGAAGATGGAACAGAAGGCAATGGTATACCAGATGTTGGCGAACCTAACTTTGAGATTACAGATAATGATGAATCTGATCAGATTGGACTAACAAGCTTTTATTCTGCACCGTATCCAAGTGTCTATCCTTCCAATGATGAAGTGATGTGGGGTCAATTATCTCCAGGATTATTTCAAGTACCTTCTCAGGAAGTTGATCAAACATTTTTATATGGTTCTGGTTATATAAGTCTTCAACCAGGAGAAAAGAAAAAATTTGCGATAGCCATGGTTTATGGGGAAAATATGGCCGATATACTTCGGAATACGAATACCATGCAAAATATTTACGATAACGATTACAGTTTTGCAAAACCACCTCTGAAGCCAACTATGACTGCTGTTCCTGGTGATAATAAAGTAACTCTTTATTGGGATAGTTTCTCTGAAAAATCATTAGATCCTATATATGGCAAAGATTTTGAGGGTTACAGAGTTTATAGAAGTACAGATCCCGGTTTTATTGATTCTTATACTATAACAGATGCTTTCGGAAATATAACTTTTAAAGAACCAATTGCGATTTTTGATCTTGATAATGGACTTCAAGGTCCTCATCCGATAGGGTATAATGGTGTCCAATTTGATATGGGTGAAGATTCTGGATTAAAATATATATATACCGATTCCAATAATGTCATTAATGGTCAAAAATACTATTATGCTGTAACTGCATATGATAAAGGATATGACCTTGATTTTTATGAAAATCAGATTTCCCCAAGTGATAACCTTCAACCCATTGCACCATCAGAGTGTTCTATAACTCTTGATCTTGACTATAAAGGTAATGTAGTTAGTCTCAGTGAGAATGCTGCCATTGTAGTTCCTAATTCTCAAGCTCTTGGATACATTCCACCTAATTTTGTAAATGAAGGTCAAAGGTTTATCAGTCATGAAAAGGGTTACGGATCAGGAAATATAATGATTGATGTAATTGATCCTTTTGCCGTTAAAGATAGTATCGAATATCAGGTCATTTTTGATACACTAGATACAGATGAAGACATTGCTTTTAGTGTAAGAAATCAAGAATTAATATTAGAAATATTAGAAATTAATAGTGACAGCAGTGCTTATGCATCTCATAATAAGATTGATTTAAGAACAATTATAAATTCATCTATTGTTAATGATTCCACTTTTTTAGATACCACTCATTCTATACTAGTAACAAATTCTATTGGTGATATAGAATACAGATATGGTAATGATTACTCAGTCAACCCATCCGTTGGTAGCTTTTACATTAAAAATTCAGATTTAATTAACGCAGGTGAATTTGCTGTTAGTTACCGCTATTTACACCTGAGTAAACTAGAATCAATGAATGGTGAACCAAACAACCCAATATTTGATGGAATGAAAATTATTGTAAAAGATGATGAATATGACCTAAATGAGGACTCTACTGGTTGGATAATAGGAGATTGCAATTATAGTCTTTTAGCGATGAATGTTTCTAGATTTTATCCTGCAGACTTTGAGTTGCAATTTGAAGGAAATATTGGAGACTCTATAACCTCAGATGCTTTTGGAACAAGTGTACCATTTAGAGTGAAAAATATTACTCATGATGATGTTCCTCCATTTAGAATTTCTGATTTTGATCAAGACGGATCTTGGGATCCAGATGAATCTATATCTATACGTCCATATGGAGCTGTTCAAGATGGACCTCTTATTTCAATACGATTCAAACAAGATTCATTATCTATATCTGAAACCACTTTTTATGATACGACCTACACAGAATCAGACACCTTATTTACACAAACATCAATTTATGATACTACATATTTAGTTGTTATAGATCCTGTTGCAGGAGATGTTTTTCATATTGAAATAGATAGACCATTCTCTACAAATGATATTTTTAGTTTTACATCGGTTTCTTCAAAAATAAGTAAAGACTTAGTCTCAAATGACCTTAAATCTATTGCGGTCGTTCCAAATCCTTATATTGTGGCAGCATCATGGGAGTCTCGTCATCAATATGAATCCGGAAGAGGCCCTAGGAAAATTGATTTCATCAATCTACCAGGAATATGTACAATCAAAATCTTCACTTTGTCTGGATACTTAGTAACAACCATTCATCATAATGAAGTATTTGAAAATGGATCGGAATCTTGGAATCTATTATCTCGAGATAATCTAGATATTTCTTATGGTGTTTATCTTTACCATGTCGATGCACCTGGGATTGGTGAAACAACAGGTAAGTTCGCGGTTGTTAAATAATGAAATTTATCAACCTAATACTTCTTATTATCTTGTTTAACACCGCGTATAGTCAGAATAATGTAGCGACTACTTCAGCTGCGTTTCTAGAGATTGGACCAGGTGCAAGATCACTTGGAATGGGTAGTGCGTATGTATCGGTAGCGAATGATGCTAGCTCTCTATATTGGAATCCAGCTGGTATTGTAAATGTTAAAATGGCAGAGTTTCAAACATATTACTCTCCTTGGCTTGTGGATACAAAATATTATTATGGAACGGGTATCTTTCCAATGGGGAATTATGGTACACTTGGCTTCTCTTATACTGCTGTAACAATGGATGAAATGATGGTTCGAACAGTCGAAAACCCAGAACCGAATAGTTATGGAGAAAAATTTAATTCTGGAAATCTTTCCCTTGGTATTGCGTATGCAAAAAACCTTACCGACAGATTTTCTTTTGGTCTCCAAACTAAATTTATTCAAGAAAGTATATGGCAGATGAAAGCGCAAGGGCTTGCTGTTGATATTGGGACTTTATTTATTACAAAGCGTAACATAAGAATTGGGATGAGTATTTCAAACTTTGGTGGTAAAATGGGAATGGAAGGGATTAACACCCTTGTAGATATAGATATAGATGAAAATATATATGGAAATAATGATAGAATAGATGGTTACTTAGATTCCAAAAGATGGCCTTTACCTTTATTATTTAGATTTGGTCTAAGCCGAGAGTTTCAGTTCGGTAATCAAAAAATAATAATTGCATCTGATGCTATTCATCCAAATAATAACCCAGAATATTTAAATATTGGTCTAGAATACAGCATTGCCGAAATGGTCTATTTAAGATTAGGTAAATCTCATTTGGGGTATAAACAACTTTTTCAAGATGAAAATGACAAAGAATATACTACAAGTCCAGAGCATGGGATTTCTGGAGGAGTCGGTATGAATTATCAAATACCAAGAGGACCAAAAATTCGAATCGACTATGTAATTACAGACTTTGGTGTCTTTAAGAATATTTCAGGTTATTCTATAAGCGTCTCTTTTTGATTCTCCTAGAGTATACTTTTATTCAAAGGATGGAAAAAAGTTGTTCTAATATTATGTTAATACTTAATATTTATATGGCGTAGTATTTTGCATGACTTTAATCATTAATGACTTGGAAATCTTATGAATAAAATATTTTTGTTTTTACTTATACTCACGAAAATTGTATCTCAAATTGATTATGAAACTCAGGTTCAACCAATATTTGATAACAATTGTACAAGTTGTCATAATTATGGAGGGAGTGGAGGATTAGACTTATCCTTTTATTCTGGAGTCATGACAAATAGTAATAGCGGACCTGCTATAGTGGTTGGTGATCATGAAAATAGTCAATTATATCTTCGAATAACATTGCCAGAAAGTAACGGTCAGAGTATGCCTCCAAGTGGCTCAATGTCTTCAGACGAAATTAATATAATTGCACAATGGATAGAAGAAGGAGCACTTCAAGTTTTATCGAATCAATTGGGGAATGAAATTCCAAACAGCTTTGCTTTAGATCAGAACTATCCTAATCCATTTAACCCAACTACGAATATTCAATATAGCCTACTAAAAGAATCGTATGTAACAGTAAATATATATGATGTTGTAGGCAAACAAATAAAAACTTTAGTTAAAAGAAAACAAGATATGGGTAACTATTCCTTACAGTGGAATGCCACCAATAATTATGGTGAACCAATATCCGCTGGAATGTATATCTATACGATAAGAGCTGGAAAATTTCATTCATCTAAAAAAATGGTTCTTCTGAAATAATTAATTTAATCAGGAGAAATAATTTTCAACGTATTTGAACTTTTAATCATTTAAACTATAATATTGTCTCATAAACTGTAAACATATTTGTTCTGTTACTAAAGGATCTTGTTTTTAGTACCTCCAAGATATTATAAAAATGAAAGACATTACTTTAATCTGGTTTAGAAGAGATCTTCGACTATCTGATAACATTGCACTCTCAACAGCTTCGCGAGATGATAATGTAGCAGCAATATATATTTACGATCCTGCAATTATTTTAAAAAAAGATTTTTCCTATCTCCATTTTGATTTTATCCAAGACTCTTTAAGAGAACTTGAAAATATTTTTTTATCGAATGGTTCATCTTTAAACATATATCATAATTCTGTAACAGAAGTTTTAAAAATAATTAACCTTCAATTTTCAATAAAAAAATTAATTAGTCATCATGAAATTGGTAATTGGGCTATTTTAAATAGAGATAGAGATATTAAAAAATATTGTCAAATGAATGGTATACAGTGGTTAGAGTTTCAATCAAATGGCGTTGTAAGAGACTTAAGAAATAGAGATGGTTGGTCGAAAAAATGGAACGAAAGTATGAATTCTGAAATTTTAGAAACACCTAATATTTCAAAATTTATAACTTTAAAAAATATATCTGGATTATTAAGCCATGAACAATTGGGTATTAAAAAAATAAATTTTGACAAGTTATATAAAGGTGGAGAATCAGAAGCAAAAAAGACAATGAGCTCATTTTTAAATAATCGTGGTCAACATTACTCAAAAGAGATGTCTAGTCCTTTAAGTGCTTTTTCCAGTTGCTCGAGACTTAGTTCATATATAACCTATGGAAATATTTCCATAAAACAAATTTTAAGAGAGATAAAAAATCAACAAAAATATTTAAGGGAAAATAAAATTAGAACAGGTTGGTTGAAATCTTTATCATCCTTTTCATCAAGGTTAAGATGGCATTGTCATTTTATCCAGAAACTTGAAATGCAACCTGATTTAGAGTTTACAAACATGGTTCGTTCCTACGACCTCATACGAACCACATTCAATAAAGATTCCTTTGATAGGTGGGCAAATGGTAATACTGGTTTTCCAATGGTTGATGCTTGCATGCGTTCTTTAAAAGCCAATGGTTGGATAAATTTTAGGATGAGGGCTATGCTAGTCTCTTTTGCTTCCTACAACTTATGGCTTGATTGGAGAATAACTTCAAAATATTTAAGTAACTACTTTATAGATTATGAACCAGGTATCCATTATAATCAGTTTCAAATGCAGTCAGGTGTCACAGGAATAAATGCTATTCGTATTTATAATCCAATTAAGCAGCAGGAAGATCACGATCCAAATGCTGTTTTTGTTCGGAAGTGGATACCGGAACTGAGGAACGTACCTTTAGAGTATATTCAATACCCCCAATTACTATCCGAAAAAATGCAAATAAAAACTGGATGCATCATTGGAAAAAATTATCCAGAACCTGTAGTAGATTTAAAAAAATCCACACTTAAGGCTAAGAAAGAGATTTATAAAGTAAAGGGAAGTGGGGAAGCTAAAAATCAATCAAAAGCTGCTTATTTAATGCATGGAAGCAGAAAAAAGAGTAAAAGTTTGAATCTGTTTTCTAATCGGTGATAGAATATCTATTTATACTCTTAGTTGTAATGATGACATCATATAAGTATGGAAATACATGTCACAAAGAAGATAATATTTCGCAATTAAATCAAAATATTATATGAAAAGAAGATCCATGAGCAATTAGGGCTTTTTTGTATTTGTATTTGTAGCGACAAATAATTTATAATAGCTTATGATGTTTAAAAGATTTTCAATATTTATATTATTATTTATTCATTCAATTTATTCACAGGGAATTGATCTAAGTGAAGATTGGAAGACTAATTCTGAATTTTCTCTGTCGAATGAATTAGAAAGTGTAATTGCAACTGAAATTTCGACTCTACCAAATACACTTGGCTTCATTGTTATTCACCAGGGTGAAATTGTATCAGAGAACTATTACAATAGCAATGAAAGCAGTGCAATAAATGTATGGTCAGTAACAAAAAGTTTTATTTCAACTTTAGTCGGTCAAGCAGTTGATATGGGTATGTTATATGATCCTGATTCTACGGCATCTTATTTTTTTCCTGATTTTGATATTAGTTTTTTAGATACCGTTACAATGCATAACATTCTTTCAATGTCTTCGGGATATACTGATCCTTTCATCCCTGAAGATCCATTTACTTTTTTCTTTGACCCATCTCAATGGTGGGCGCTTAATTCAACGGAAACATTGCTATCCATGGATCATAGTGATCCAGGTACGTTTTTTTACAATAATAGCGCTTGTCATCTAAATTCACATGCTCTTTATTATGGAACTGGGATGACACCTTCAGATTTTGCTGATTTATATTTATTTCCATATTTAGGAATATATAACCCCATTTGGGAACCAGGTTATCTTAATATTAATGATGGATCAGCGATGCTTAATCTTACGCTTAGAGAAATGGTTAAATTAGGACAACTATATCTTCAAAATGGTTATTCAGGGGATAATCAAATCCTATCAACTGAATGGATAGAGCGCGCAACGAAATCCCAGGTAAATACCGGAGAGGATGAAGAGTATGGAGAATTAAATTATTATGGATACCTTTGGTGGTTGCCAGATCAGGAAGGAACTATTTATGCTGCAGAAGGTTTAGGCGGACAGATAATAGCAGTTTTCCCAGAATATGATTTAGTAATCGGGGCTCAAAGTAATGTATTTGGAGATGATATTTTTGAACATTCATCTTCATTAAATTATAAAATAATCGATCAGATAGCTCCATTATTTGCAGATTATGCGAGTCAAGGTAAAACATCATTGTCACCTAATGTTTTTAGCCTTCATCAGAACTATCCAAACCCATTTAACCCAACAACTCTAATTAAATATGACTTAGCAGAAGATGCATTAGTAAGTATCAGCATATATGATGTTACAGGAAGAATGGTTAAGTCTCTCATTAATATGAATCAGTCTACAGGATATCATTCTCTTCGATGGAATGCGACTAATGATATTGGTGAATCTGTCTCCGCTGGTATGTATATCTATACCATCCAAGCAGGTCAATACAGAGCTACCAAAAAGATGGTTCTACTAAAATAAAACTAAGTATATAAGAAATCGAAAGGCCTCGAGGAATCGGGGCTTTTTTGTTTTAATCTAAAATAGAGAAAATGTACTTTAATTGTAAAATTTCTAAAATATCATGTGACCATGTGTGACCAAAAAGTATGAAAATTGTTGCAGGTTTGTGCGTATTTAGTAAGTTTCTAAATGCTAGATAGTCACAAAAAAACCCCACATTTTTGTGGGGTTTTCTCGATGAGAGAGCTTTAAGTACCGATGACTGGAATCGAACCAGCACGTCCTTGCGAACAATGGATTTTGAATCCACCGCGTCTACCAATTCCGCCACACCGGCATATTGAGGTATAATTTCACGATAAAATTACATTTTGTTT
>Ga0209632_10001146_pt1 | contig 27279 bp, 23 predicted proteins | sample COG_10_FD_184754 | JGI IMG/M metagenome (GOLD analysis project Ga0209632, IMG submission 184754) | Pelagic Microbial community sample from North Sea - COGITO 998_met_10 (SPAdes) (version 2) | ecosystem: Environmental > Aquatic > Marine > Neritic zone/Coastal water | place: Helgoland, sampling... | reverse complement strand
TTCATTTGCATATGATCTATGAGCTTGTGACTGGTATTGTCTGATTGCATTAGTTTTTTTTGCGATATGTTTCTCTTCTAACTTCATAAAGGATGCAGTATTAAAGCTCAAGTTATTCCAAGGCAACTCATAGGAAAGCAAACTGCTAAATTTAAATGCTCGGAACCCCTCTTGAGCGATTGTATAATGGTCTTGATGTAAGTCTGTCAATGCAGGTATAAAAACGATATCGGGCTGAATATCTCTTTTAAGATTTAAGATGTCATCCAGAATCTCTTGCCTATGGAAATTAAATGTTCTTACATTATAGTCGAATAGAATCAAATTTTCTTTTTTAATTCCAAGAATTGCACTTGCCGCTTTAATTTCTGTAATTAAAATATCTTCAGGAAATTCTTTCCTAACAGATTGTTTACATGCTGAAAATGCAGCACAATAAACTGTATTCCCCTCCTCAATTAGTTTTGCAACTGTTGCTCCACAACCAAATTCAAGATCATCTGTATGCGGTGCAAGAACTAGTATTTTTTTTTTTGTAATATTCATATTCAAAAACTTTTACGGTTCTATGAGATAAATGAATCCTTTTGCAGATTCAGTATAATAATCATTCACTAATTTTGTGTACAAAATTATAATTTTTTTAACCTGATTAATATTTTAATTCACTCAAAACTCCCTTTGATACTTTATATTAATCAATTGAGTTATTTACTAGGCCGTAATAATGGATGAAATTTTAGATTCTTGAGATTCCCAATTATAATTGTTGATTGCACGAATCATCTCATCCTCAAATATGGTTTTGTTTTTACTCGATAATTCAATAATTGCCTCTGTAATGGATTTCGAATTATTTTCAGTGAGTAGGCCAATTTTATAATTCTGTAAAACTCTTCTGTTTTCTATGGTATCGGAACAGACCACTGGGGTTTTTGCATGTATGTATTCAAAAAGTTTATTCGGTGATGCAAGTTTTTTACTCAAATTAAAATCTTCAAGTAAATTTATTCCAATGTCAGCTCCTCTTGTATAATCCAATAATTGCTCAATTGGAACACTGTCAATAAATTTCACTTGCTGATTACTTGGAGCTAAAAGATCTTTTAAATTTTGTTTTAAAGGCCCATTACCTAATACGATTAATTTAAATTTATTATCGATGTTTTGCATAAGCTCCATCAATAAACGTAGACCTCGCCCTTCGTTCAATGCACCTTGATATATTAGAATTATTGATTCTTTATCCCAGTTAAATTTCGATCTATAGTCAACACTATCGATTCCTACCTTTGATTTTTTTAATTCTGGGAGATTCATAATTACCGTACTATTTTGGACAGAATATTTTTGAATAAAATATTCACGCAATGATTCATTAACCGTAATAAATGTATGCACTTGAGGTAATACACGTTTGTTAAAGTTTCTAACGATCAACCGCATCAAATTTAGATTTAGATTAAAAAGTGCTTTTTTGATGCCTTTACTATTTCTTGGAAAGAATTGATTTAATGTTTCCAAGTATATCTCGTGAGAGTCATAAAACAATTTTGCTCCAAGTTTTTTAGAAATTTTTAAACCAGGGTTTAGTGTTGGAAGATCATTACACCAAATGTAATCGTAATTGACATTTTTATCCATTACTTGTGAAAAAAAGAAGTTAAACTCCCAGATAAAAAAAGTATGCTGGATTAATTTTCTTTTTAACGAAGAGTTATAATTGAAGCTATATAAATTTACATTCTTATCAAATATGAATTGATCACTTTCATCTCCATTGACATAGTATAAGTCAACGTATGATTTCTGTGATAGGGTTCGAATCATTTTAATGACTCGATTGTCATTTTTGATCTCACCGTTTAGTAACATGCAAATTCGCTTTTCAGTCGATTGATTCATAATATTATCATGATTATCCTCTTTCTTCAAATCATATGGGGGTGTTAAAACCTGCTGAATAATGATATGAATTCTTGATACGATGAATTTACAGAATGAAAGGTTTCAACCATTTCTCTCGCATTCAATCCTAATTTCTTTCTTAAAATGACATCTTTATTTAATTTGCTTAGATTTATAATCCATTCCTCCTTAGAAGAACAATACAGCACGTTTTTTTTATTGTCGAGATGCGGGCTTACTCCATACTTAGTTGCTAATATAGGAAGTCCTGTCCCTGCATAATCCAATACTTTCATGGCCATTTTACCACGTGTTGCAATTGAATCGTCTAGAGCATATAAACCTGCATCGGCAGTATTTAGTAATTTAAAAAATGTATTCTTATCAAATCTATAATTTTCAATATTAAGATTTTTATAAGTTTGATCCTCAGATGAAACAAGAATCAACTTAATAGGGTTCAAAATGGAGAATTCTATTAGATACTCACCAATTTCTCTAAACATTTGTTTTACATTTCCGGGGCTTCCAGTATAAAATAGTCTAAAGTCATTTGTTTTTTTATCATAATCTTTTTTGGGTAAATAGTGATTTAAATTAATGCCAATATTGAAATACTTTACATTGCTATGCAGGGATGAATAATGCTCGTGTAAAAAATCATTTGCAACAGATATTGTGTCTGCAATTTGTACAATACGTCCATTTAGTTCTTTGTGATGAACCCAAACTGAGTCCCAGTAATCATAGACCACCTCATTACACAATTTAGAAGTTAATTTTTCTAATAATGGATATTTTTGATCGTAGTAGAAGGGGTATAAGCTTCTGTGAACAAAAGCTCTTTCTGCATTTCTGATTTCAACTACTTGTTTTATACGTATCCTTAAAACTTTGAGAAGAAATAAATAATAAGCATACTTTTTACCTTTAAAAACCTTTTTGTATTCCTCATCAGAACAAATGTCTTGTATCTTGTAGGAAACCTTGTCATTTTCTAAAAAAGGTAAATACTCTTCGAATCTTCGAGTATATCCATCAGATCCTTTTTGAGAATAAGGGTATAGAATTATATCATAATCCTTTTTTCTTTTTTTCAGGAACGGAGCGATAAAGATTATGCATTGGATTAAACAGGCATATAGAAACAAAAAAAACCGAAAGTAGGAATACCAAAACCTATTATTTATCTTTTGAAGTTTCAAATATTTTTTAAAAAATTAATTGTCAAAATGGGTGATTCTTCACCATATGCTAATTTCACTTCTGTTGATTTTTTGCTATTGAAATCTTATTCTTCGTTAAAAGAGCTTCACAAATCAATGTTTCTCCATCGAAAGTTTATTGAAAAAATCATCTGGATTCCAATTAATATCAGCTTCATCAGGAGTGTAGTTGCAAGTTTCAATATCTTGTCTGTCGATTCTTGAAAATATTTGATTATTTCTATAGATCATTTCGAATCGCGGTTCATTCTTTTTTACTTCTTCCCTAAAGACCTTTGGATAGTCTTCCGGTTGTAATGAGTTGGTTCTTATTAAATTCTGAACGAATTGTCTTTTATATCTATACTTTACATTGTCGGATTCAGTCACGTTAAATAAAAATGAGTTTCTTTCTTTTACGAAAGTTTCATAAGATTCGATATATTTTGGACGATTTGAATCATTATATAGGTTATAGCTTTCACGCCATGTAAAGTAATGAAAACGATGAATTAGATTAATATCTGATTTCAATCCAGAGCAGTGTAGGTAGTAATTTGTATGTTCCTTTATTTGTCCATAATATAAGGGAACAAGAATAGTATCAAACTTTCCAAATTCCTTGTACTCAATATCCTTATTAAACCACATTAATATTGGTTCACCGGGATCCCATTCTTTATTTTTATGAACATGAAATAAATCCCCAGATCTATTCATTCTTGGTAATTGTATTGTTCTTGGAGTTTTGTCTGCTAAAATCTTTATTCTTAATTTCTTCATATTGAATTCCCCGTCAGTATGAGCTATCATGTCTGCATCCCATCTGAGGTGCCATTGATATTTTGTAGCTCTTAATCCGGCTTCACGACAATCGCCAAGCAGTGCACCTGGCATTTCAATTATATCCACAACGATTAAATGACCACATTCTTTTTTAAACTCCTTCGCCAAATGTAAAGAGTTGTCTTGTGATCCGTTGTCAATTATGACTACCTGATCAGCAAATCCAACTAATCCTTTAAGACAAAATGGTAGTGTATATTCCTCATTTTTCATGGCAACTACAGCAGTTATTCCCATTTTTAATGGTTCGCCATTTCTTGACACATTGAGAGATCCTTTTCTGAGTTCATAAAAAATAATTTTATAAAAAGGTCTTATTAGGACTCTTAATGTTTTTTTTAATCTATCCATGGTATTCATCTATTGCTCGTTATTAGTGTGAATTCTTTTTTAAGAACTTTGATTTGCTTGTTGGTTGATCCAACTAAATGTTTTTCGCATTCCCTCGATAAGTGGTTCAGATACTTTCCAGCCTACTTTTTCAAAGTAAAGGCTATTGTCACTATTTCTTCCATTCACTCCGATTGGGCATTTGTGACCATATTTATTAAAAAAGTCTTCTCCATCAATATTGTAGATATCTAAAGACTTATTAGAAACTTGAATGGCCATTTTTGCAAAATCGTTCATGGCAATCATTTCTTCAGAACCAATATTTACAGGCCCAATAAATTCACCTCTCATAAATCTTATGGTCGCCTCGATACATTCGTCAATGTATAGAAAAGATCTGGTTTGAGTGCCAGGCCCCCAAACTTCAATAGAACCTCCATCCTCAGCCAATGCTGCTTTTCTGCACATTGCCGCAGGCGCCTTTTCTCTTCCGCCATCCCAAGTTCCTTCTGGCCCAAAAATATTATGATATCTTGCTACTCTGACAGTAATTCCATAATTACGCATGAAGGCTAAAAATACCCTTTCACTAAATAGCTTTTCCCAACCGTATTCTGAATCTGGATCAGCTGGATAAGCAGAATCCTCTGTGCAATTTGGATTATCTGGGTCTAGTTGGTTGTGTTCAGGATACATACAAGCAGAAGATGAATAAAAGATTCGTTCGGTATTCTTATCCTTTGCAGCTTGGTGTGCTACGTTGAGATTTACTAAAGCCGAATTGTGCATGATATCAGCATCATTTTCTCCTGTAAAAACAAATCCTGCACCACCCATATCCGCAGCAAATTGATACACCTCATCCCAGTGAATATCGCTCATTACATTTTTTACGAGTAAAGGATCTCTTAGGTCTCCTTGAACAAAATCATCAGCTTCAGTCTCTGCATATTCAGGGTATTTGAGGTCTACGCCTCGAACCCAGAAACCTTCTTTTTTGAGTCTTTTAACCATATGACTTCCGATGAAACCACCTGCACCCATGACTAATGCTCTACTTAATTTATTCTGTTCCATAATTTATTTATTTTATACTTAAAAGCACCTTTGTAGTATTTTAACTTGAGCTCAAATTTAGAAAATTTATCCTTGGGATTAATTGCAAAACTATTAAGTTCTGCCCAATTTTTTGAAATAATATTTTTGTACAATTTTGGATCTTTTTTGTCCCTTAAATTATTTGGTAATTTGAGCATTAAATCGAGAATCTTCCTATTGTTGTATGGTACAAATACTTCAAAGTGATAATCCGATTCCAACTGATTTTGTGCCTGCCATGATCCTTCTCTGTGTTCCCAAAATAAAAAATCTAATGTTTTATAATGCAATTCCTCTTCTATTTCCCTCATTGAATCAAGCCAATTTTTAAAGTCCAATTGTAAATCTGGAATTCTTAAAAATGACAAATTTGGAATAGTACATAGGTAATCCATAGTGATTTTTTCAGGATGTTTAGAACTATAATTTGGATAGTAATAATTCCTGGCAGATTCGGCTGAAGCACCCCTAATTACAATGTGATCTTCAGGGAATTTATTCAATTTTGAATAATTGAACTCACACCATATTTTATGGGCCATGACTGTGTTTTCAAAATAGAACTTTTTAAATCGATTATTAGGATTCTTGTTTTTTATCGGTAGAAATTTCAGATTGTAGTACTCTAATATTTTTTTTGGTACATAAAAATCAGCTTCTTTTTTTGATCGATAACTAATCCAAAACAATACTTGCTTTGAAATACCTTTCATTAGTGAAATCAGAACTCTTGAGTCATTTCCTGCAGAAAGTGCGAGAGCTATGGGTTTTCTTTTGTGAAGTGATTGAATAGAGTTTTTTAATAGTTGAGTGATTTCATTTTCGATTTTTTCAATTCCGTCAGGCTTAGTTACAATAGTGTTTTTAGTACTTGGGTAAAATCGTATTTGGGATAACCGTTTTGTGTCTAAGTAATGATTTGGAATTAGCTGTTCGATTCCATCAAAAAATGTATATCCTGCATGCCACATAAAAGTCGGTGTATGCAAATAGTGATCAGATTTATAATACTTTTTTAAACTTTCTTTTTCTTGTATATTTTCAATCGTTTTGAGTAACGCTATACTAGAAGTGAAATACTTATTGCTTTTTATTTTTGAATAAAAAACACATCTAAAACCGCTAGCATCGCTTAAAATATATGTTTCATTTTTAAGACTATACACCAACACAAACCTGCCAGAGAGATTATAAACGAATTCAAATAATTCGTTCAATGAATTACATGAATCAATCAGGTTATCTAAAATTTCCTTATTTGATAAATCGGGTTTTTCAGGATTTATCCAATATCCAAGAAGACTTGCTTTGATATCTTTGTTTTCACATTTCGTAAATTCAAGACTCTTCTCAACATAAATATGATATTCATTAAAAGTGGAATGAGTCCAAGATGATAATTTCTTTATTGGAGAGGAAGAGATTAAATACTGACGCTTGTATTTAGTTAGCTCCATTTTTAACTGATATATTGTTCAATTTTGATGTTTTTTTTGACCCAATTTAGTCATTCGTCGTTACGATAAACCTCATTATAGTTATACTTTTTTATTTCATTCGAAATAAATAGATGTAGAATACCTTTGATATATTTCACTTTATTATATTTCGAATTTAAAGTCATAAATAATTTAAACGGTAGAGAGTAAGGAGTAACTTACGAATTATTTTTTTACTTTAAACATATTTAAAACTTTCTTAGGGTAATAATGATATCTATTTTAATTAATTAAATTTTAAAAAAAAGTCTAAATACAACTGTGAACAGACTTTAATATTAAATTTTTTTGATGCTGATTTTGCCAGTCTGCCATGGTCAATTATTTTAGTTTTATTTTTCAGGTAATATTCCATTTCTAAAAATAGATCATTCGAAATTGGTTTTCCATTTTTTAGATTAATTAACCTACCAGCAATTTTATTATCAAATTCCATCATATTTGGAATTTCAACATAGTTTGTGGAAATAACAGGTTTTCCACATGTCAGATATTCAATCAATGAGTTCGGTGTACTTTCGTTCTTAAAATATGTTGGCAAAAGACATACGTCAAACTGATTTATCCAATTCATAGAATCATTAGTTTTTCCAACGAAATGTATGTATTTATTGATATTTTTCAACCTGATATTTTCAACATAATCACTTCCTCCAACAAGAATCAAATATAATTTTTCCGATTCGTATTTTTCCGATAATTTTTGGAATGCATTTATAGTTACCTCCCATCCTTTTTCTTTTATTCCCCTTGCAACCATTCCAAAAACAATACAATCCTCTTCAATACTACTTGGAAATTTTTTTGGTTTATGATAGTTCTTAGAGGGGGATTCGATGCCATTCATTATTTTTGTTTCTTTTACGTCACCTGAAAATTTGATTCTTTTTTTTAAGTTTTTAAAGTGAAAATCGGCAGTGTAAATTATTCCATTTAAATTATTTACTATTTCTTGTGTGCTTTTGTCTTCTCTGCTGTAATTATTATTGATTCCGTAATCACTGTTTAATCGAACGATAAAAGGGATATTTCTTTTCCTAGCAATAGGGCCAACAATGTAATCTATATTCTTTACTGTTGAGAGCACGATTTGTATATTGTACTTTAGAAGGCACTTATCAAAATGATTTTTCATTACCCTTTCCCAATACCTTGATTTCCCATTAATTTTCTGAATAATAGAATTAATCTTCCAGTTTATATGATCCGTCCAATTATTTTTTACTGATAGAAAATGAATATTTTTATATTCCGCCGAGTCAATGTTTATTTCATTCAAGTATGGATAAAAATCGTAAATAAAAATATTATTTTCTTTACCTAGCTCTTTGGCTAACCTAAGTACGAATCTTGAGGGACCACCCATGTTTAAATTTTGAACACTAATTAAGATATTCATCTCTTTCTTTTACGAAAATAAATAATTGATTTGAAATTAAATTCATCAATGTCTTGAATTATAGGCTGATATCTTCATTATTTTTAAACCAAATGAGTAGCACCAAAATGAGCCATAATTCATTTGATAGATCATTTTTCATTGTGTGTTGTTTTAAAATAGTCAACATAGTTTGTCGATCAAATAAATCAAAAGCCAAATTATCATCATGCAAATAATCCATGAGTATATTTCTTAAAAACCCTCCTTCACAAAACCATAAATCTTTTGGAATTCCAAAACCCATTTTTTTTCGATTTACAAATTCATTAGAAAATTGTTCTGATAAAAGATCTTTAAGGATATATTTACCCACAGATAAATTATTTGAAAATTTAGCTTGTGTAGGAATTTTCATGGCGAAATCAGCCATTTTTTTATCTAAAAATGGAGGCCTAGCCTCCAAACCATTTGACATTGTTGCAATATCGACTTTGGTCAATATATCATCGCATAAATAGGTGTTTATATCAATATGTTGTGCGAATTCCATATAATTAAGTTTAGCACCTCTTTTCCGTGTTTCTTGAAACGTTTTGTTTTTAAGCTTGGTGAGATGCTTATGCTGAGATTTCCAAAGTGAATGTCTGGTTTGATCATCTGTAAAATATATATACTCCCACCAATCATTCAAACTTCTGTAGTCACCATATTTTATCTTATTTGTTCCGTAGTCAAAGAATTTCGTTATAGATGAAACAAAGTTCAAATGTTTTACATCATGTTTTAGTCTGTTAAAAGGTGTATTTATTCCCCACCCTATATATCTTCCATAACCACCGAAAAGTTCATCTGCTCCATCTCCTGACAACACCATAGGTACATGCTTTCTTGCTAATTGAGAAACGTAATAGGTAGGGATAGCTGAAAAATCACCATATGGTTCATCATAAAAATTTAATATTTTTTCTAAATCTTTGTAGTGCTCTTTTGTTAGAATATCAAATTCAAGATCAAAACCAATCGTTTTTGCTGCTTTTTGGGCATATTTTATCTCACTGTAATCCTCTTCGTTAAACCCGATAGTAAATGCCTTCATTGGAGTATTTACTAATTTTTTCATTTGAGAAGCAATTAGTGTTGAATCAATTCCTCCCGATAGAAATACACCAAAGGGCACGTCACTAACCAAATGAGACTTAACACTGTCATTTATTATTTCTTTTGCTTCCTCTTTTAGCTCTTTGTGGTTGTAATTTAATTGTGGAGAAAATTTAAATTCCCAATATCGAGTGGGGGCGGAGAGTTCTCCTTTAAAGGAAATGCTAATATAATGTCCAGGTTGTAGTTTATGTACATCTGAATAAATTGAATCTGACCCAGGAATATATTGATACCTTAAAAAAAAGTCTAATGACTCTAATTTTAATTTTTGTCTGCTGCCATTAACCTCATTTAATACTTTTATTTCCGAACCAAAAGCAAAGTATTCTTTAGTTTTTGTATAAACCAGGGGTTTAATACCGAAAGGGTCACGGGCTAAAAAGAATTCTTGTTTATTGTAGTCTGAAATGCAGAATGCAAACATACCTCTCAAATAGTTAACGCATTTTCTCCCCCATTTTTTGTAAGCATATATTATGACTTCTGTATCTGAATGCGTGTGAAAATGAACTCCTTCAGAAATAAACTGTTTTCTCAAGTCTTTGTAATTGTATATCTCTCCGTTAAATGTAATCCATATTTTTTTTGATTCATCTGACATTGGTTGTTTACCCCCATCTAAATCAATAATTGATAACCTTCGATGACCTAAGCCGGTATTTCCCTCAATATGAAATCCTTCACCATCTGGACCTCTATGCGCAATGCTCTCAGTCATTGATACAATTTCTGATAATTGGATGTCAGAATTAAACCTAATTATACCCGTTATTCCACACATGTTAATTGATGTTATTTAATATGATTCTCGTAGTTTTTTCTCCCATTTCCTGAATAGAATAATTTTTATTTACAAATTCGAGATTAATATTAGCGACCTTTCGTGACGTTTCAGTATTATTAAATAGTTCAATGATTTTTTCTGCAAATGCACGCGGGTCACCAACTTCGACAAGATAATCATGACTTATCTTGGGCAAAGATTCTTTTACCCCAGGTATATTCGTGGCTACAATGGGTTTTTTACCTTTCATACCTTCCAATATAGCATTTGGAGAGCCTTCATTTAAGGAACTATGCACAATAATATCAGAAATGGAAATTAAGCCTGAAATATCTCTAATTTTCCCCAAAAATCGTATTGAATGTAAAATTCCTAAATCAATAGCTAATTGAATATAATCATCAATGAATTGATCGAACCTGCCGGCCAATAGTAAAATAGCACTAGGATATTTTCTAATAACTTTTGGCCAAGATTTAATCAAAGATTTATGATCTTTGCCGCATGTCTCTGAGAAATTAGAAATCATAAGGGCAACTTTTGTTTCATTCTGGATATTGAGCTTTATTTGCCATTCTTTTGGACTGTGAATTGGTTTAGTTTTTTCTATTCCGTTTGAAACCTTATGAAAATCAATATTACTATGATTTTTGAAATTACTTTTAATCGAGTCAATTCCCACTTTAGAATTTGAAATACAAATTTTGGTTTTACCTAAAGCTCTTTTAAATTGTTTCATATTAGAATAAAGAACTTTATCGCTTCTTTGACCCCAAATAAAACCTTTGGCTCCTGTATATCTCCAAATTAATGCGCACAAGACATTTGGTCCATCTGTGAAGCTGTATATGATATCAGGGTTGAAACTTCTAAATTTCAAAGTCCATTTAAATAATTGTATTGGGTAGCGAAATCTTCCAAGACCACCATAAAAATGAAGGCATTTATGTATTACTCCGAGTTCATCACAAAATTTTGCTCCTAATCCATTTGGACTGTTAAATCCCCATACCTCGATTTCATGATTCTCTTCCTGAAGATACTTTGCCAAATGAATGGCTTGCCTTTCAGCTCCCCCTAATTCGAGTGTTGGAATTACCAATAAAATTCGAAGAGATTTCTTCAATTTGAGTTAATTTTTCTTAAGGTATCAGACAAGAACAAACTAAATTGATCAGAGCCATATGAACTCATATGTCCTAAATCTGAAAAATACCTATCTTGAGTGTAAAGGTGTCCAAAATCTAATACCTTACAATTCTTATATTTTTGGAATATTTTATACTTTGACATAAGAAATTCTTCTTGATACTTTAAACCTTCTCGTTGATAGTATAGTGGATGTTGAGGAACACGTATGATTATAAATTCAATGTTCTTATTTTCTTGTATAAATTCATGTAAAGGTTCATCATTATAATCTGGAAAAACATTTTTGTTTTTTTTTGATATCTTATTTTCTTTTACAATTTGAGACGTGAACTTCTTTTTACTTCGTGAAAACCTACCTCTAACACTTGTTGATGGAATTTTTGGTTTAAAAAAATATTGTAAGCCAAATACTATATCATTTTTTGCTAAATAAATCCAATCATCAAATGTCAAGAAATATTTTTTGTCGGTTTGTCTTAGCTCTCTCAATTCTGTTGTTTTCCATGCGGATTGATATGTAGTATTCGAAATTTCAATAATAAAGGTCTTAACTCCTTGGTGTTTTAATTTTTTAGCGCCAGCCAATGCCCAAAACATGGATTGTCCACCATCACTGTAGTTAGAATATTTCATATTCAATTTTTCACTCAGTATTTGATCATTTATTGCAAATTCGGAATGAGAATTGCCAATAATTGCAACTGATAATTTTTCTGATTGATTACGATTAATATTTAATTCAATAAATCCAAATATTATTTGCAACAGGAGATATGGAATAATTAAGATTGAAAAAAAGACAAATATTTTTTGAATGAATTTTTTCATTAATTAAAATTGAAAATAAATAAAAGTTTCTTCTGGCCCCCCGTAGAAAATAGTCAATATTATAAGGACATAATAAAAGCCATATCGAAAAAATTTTGACCAACTCAATCCAATTTTTTCAATACCATATTCAAATTCCCGCCCTATCCATTCAATTAACATAAAAAATAATAACAATAATGGTAAAGCGTGTCCAATCTCCCAGTATAAATAATTAAGGCAATCAACATAATTTTGTCTATTGAATAACCCCAATATTAAACTTTCGATATATTGAAACGCATCGTATATGCTATTTGACCTAAAAAATATCCATGCTAATACCGTTAAGCTAAATGTAAATGTCATCTGATATACCTCACTGAAATTAGGAAGCCTCCTTCCTTTAGCAACTGTATCAAGATGCTTTCGGTTATTGTTGCGGATCATTAAGGGTATAAAAAAAAGCGCATTTAAGGCACCCCAAAATATAAAAGTCCAGTTGGCGCCATGCCAAAATCCACTAATAATAAATATGATGAAAATATTTTTCATCTTATTAAAATTATTGCCTCTACTTCCTCCTAGAGGAATGTATAAGTAATCTCTAAACCATGTTGATAAGGAGATATGCCATCTCCGCCAGAATTCAGCGATATCCCGAGAAAAGTAAGGGAATGCGAAGTTTCTTTTGAGGTCAATTCCAAATAACCTTGAAGTCCCAATTGCAATATCTGAATATCCTGAAAAGTCTCCATAGATTTGAAAAGTAAAGAAAATGGCCCCAAGTATTAAAGTGGGGCCTGAATAATCGTTATAATTATTAAATATTTCATTCGAAAAATGAGCACAATTGTCTGCAATAACTATTTTCTTAAAAAAACCCCACATAATTTGACGGCAACCATCTACAGCATTTGAATAATTGAAGACTCTTGTTTTTTTAAATTGAGGTAATAAATGAGATGCTCTTTCAATTGGACCCGCTACCAATTGAGGGAAGAAACAAACAAATGCAGAAAAGCCAATAATATCATTAGTTGGTGTAATTTGCCTCTTGTATACATCGATAGTGTAACTTAAGGTTTGAAAAGTGTAAAAGCTTATGCCAACAGGTAAAATTATGTTTAATGTGTTTGGATTTATGTCGGAACCAAAAAAAGAAAAGGCTGAAATAAAGTTGTCAATAAAGAAATTATAATATTTGAAAAACCCCAAAAACCCTAGGTTCACAATAATACTTGACCAAAGTAAAATTTTTCTTTTAAATAGGTTTTGCTCGTTTTTTAAGTTTAACCCAATTGAGAAATCAATTAATGTGCTAATGATAATGAGTGAAAGAAATCGCCAGTCCCACCAACCATAAAACACATAACTAGCAATAACAATAAGAAGATTTTGGAGTTTTAAATCCATTAAATTAAGGATCCAATATAGTCCAAAAACTAATGGCAAGAATAATGCAAAATCTATAGAGTTGAATATCATTTATTTCTTTCGATTTTGATTATCGATCAACCAATTAGCCATTATTTTTAGCCCTTCATCTAAACTGGTTTTGGGGGTGTAACCAAGTAATTTTTTTGATTTACTGACGTCCGCATATGTAATAGGGACGTCTCCTTTTTGAATGGGTTCATATTTTATAATTGCCTCTTTCCCAATTGCTTTTTCAATCTTTCTAACAAGATCTATTAGTTTAATAGGTGAAGAATTCCCCAGGTTGAAAATATCGTAATCTTTATCTTTATACTCTATTGCCTTAATTATTCCAGAAACTATATCTTTTACATAAGTATAGTCTCTTGAAGTTGCTCCATCTCCGTAAATCGAAATGGGTTCATTATGTAAAATCCGAGTCATGAATTTTCTTATTGCTAAATCCGGTCTTTGACGCGGACCATATACAGTGAAAAACCTAAGATTTATTATGGGCAGTTTATAAATATTATGGAAGGTGTGACAAAAGGCTTCGGAAGCTAATTTTGTTGCTGCATATGGACTTGCAATCAAATTAAGAGGATCCGATTCTTTGAACGGAATGTTCTCATTCAATCCGTAGACTGAGCTAGAAGAACCATTAATGATTTTTTTTACACCATTTTTTACCGATGCGTCAAGAATATTTAAGGTACCTTTGACATTCGTACTCTCGTAATCCATCGGATTTTCAACTGAAGGTCTAACTCCCGCTTTGGCAGCCAAATGTACAACTAAATCTGGCTGAAATTTTGAAAAAACATCCTTAATAAAAGCTTTGTTTTCAATGTTACCCTCAAATATTTGGTAGTTTTTATAGTTAAGGTGAGCTTTAACATTATGGTGTTTTTCATTAACATCATAAAATGAATCAAATGAATCTATACAGCATACCTTGTAATCTTCAATTAATAGCTTGTCAGTTAAATGACTACCAATAAATCCAGCCCCTCCTGTTACAAGTATTTTATTCTTTTTCATAATAAGTTGTCTCTGATGTGTAGATATCAAAATTATTAATGGTTGAAACGAGTTTTAAATTAAGATTTTGATTTTTTATTAACTCATTATAATCGCCTTCTAAATTTTTATCATGTATAAACCAATTGAGTTCAAAACCTTGAAATATTTGTACGGCGAACATGGAATTTAGGGTTATGTGATTTTTGAAATGGTATTTCTCAAATGGTATTCCTAATACATCTCTACTCGTGTAAACAGGTCGAAAAACTTTAATTTGAGTTTCCATAAAATATTTTGCTTGATCGAAATTGTTACATAATAGTCTAATCTCCTTGGAAGAATTATTTTCCATTGTGCGTAAAAATTCAGTGATGTCAGTTTTATTATAATTAGGAATTGAGTCATTTCGATTTTTTAATATCATAAAATAGAGTTGCTTAATTCCGATATTAAAATCATTTAATCACTTTGTAAAGAATGAAAAGTTCAGATTCAAGATGAATTTTAAATTGTTTTGGAATTTTTTCTAATTTACAGATTTTAAAAAAATATTGGTTCAATTCTTCTTTAGATCCAACGATATATTCAACATTATAATCATTAATTATTTTACCATAATGAATAGATGGGAATATGTAATTCTCGTATATGAGTTTATATTCATCAAGAGGAATTAATTCTTTATCCAAATTCACTCCAAAGGTTAGGATTTTCCATTTCGAGTTAACCAACTGATAAAGAGAAATCCAATGAGAATAACCTATTGGCCAAATAACACTTGGCGACTCTTTTTGAACCTCCTCAAATAAATAATTGGTTTCTTTAAACTGTTCTTCCAAAAACCTATTTCTTGTAAAATAATCGTTATAAACGATTGTTAATAAAGCAATGCCCATTAAAACATAAATAATAAGAATGTATGTGGGTACGTATATTACGGCAAGTATGACGATAAAAGGTAAAATAAATTCCAAATACCTTTCAGCCTCACCTAAAAATTTAAATAGAGGTATGTTAATTATAAAAAACAAGAATATGCCGTTTAAAACAAGGGCCATGAGTAATAAATTAAAGTTCGTAACTGATGTAAAGTCAAAATAAAAAATAAGTACAAATAATATTGGGAAATTGACAACTACGGAATGAATAAAAAAACGCTCATAAATGAAGAACCATGAAAAAAAAGCATTAAACCTAATTTCTTTTTTGAACAAGTTTTGAAAGTGATATCGAAATTTTCTTAAGTATGTTATAAGTTTGGTGTTTGCATTTGCTTTTTCCCATCGAAATTTTTTATTAATTATTTTATAAAATTTTGAATGTTTCACCTGTCCTAAGAGCACCATATATGAAGTTCCTTTCGTTAAAATTATACCCAACAAAAAACTAGTAATTAAAAAGAAAATATATCGGTAATCATAAATAATAACACCAATACCTAAAAATAAATAGGCTTGAACGGCAAACTTAGAAGTAATGAAAAGTAGTGAGGCAAATATAAGGGCAAGAATAAGATAGTATATTTCATTTGATTGAACATAATTTATTAAGAGAATCCACTGTGCCAAATAAATTGTCTGCCCCAATATTCTTGCCGTTCCGTTAAAAGCTCTAGGGCCCCATCCAAGTGAAAATAATGCAGGGGTAAAGGCGTAAGTCAAACCAGCCAAGAATGCAGTATTCAAATTTAAATAATCACTATTTAAAGATAAAGTAAGAAATATTACGAGACACGAATTGAGTGCATCAAGAAAAGGACTGCTAATTCGTTCTATTAACAACAATTTATTTTTAAAAAAGCTTAATAATTTGTGATATAAATACGGGTAGGTGTTTTCGTGATTTAAAATTATTTCTTTGAATTTATTTTTGCCTGGATTTTTTTTATTAAGCCATTTTGCATAGGCAAGATGAAAGTAAGTGTCTATTGTTATTGCATAAGGCATTTTATATCTTACTATATATCTAGATGTAAAAACAATTAAAAATTGTAATACAATATATCCTATTAATTTTGAAACAATCATTTTTAAAAGGTACCTAGTCTTTTGCGTATAGATTTAATTACTGTATTTGGATTACATCTCTCTCCTTTAAATTCAATTTCAGTAATTTTAAGTTTGCCACTTCTTGTAATAACGATTATACAATTAGAATTATGATCAATTAAACAGACTTGTCCCGGAATTGCTAAATAATTTTCATTATCAATTAAAATTTCAGCACGCCAAATAATAATTTTTTCATTTTCAAAATCAGAAAATGCGCCAGAAAACGGTTCGGATGACGCGTTTATTAACCTTAATATATCTTCTGCAGAACAATTCCAGTTAATTTTTCCGTCTTCTGGTTTTCTGGGGTAACATCTTAGTGCTTTTGAGGGTTTTTTTGATTGTTTTTCTAAAACATAATTTTTATCGGATGATAGCTTTTGAATTGCATCGAACATCCTTGTTGGGGTCTCTTCTTCAATCCATTGATACACTTCCCCAATTCTAGTATTAATATCCACTTTAAGATAAGATCGTTCAATAATATCACCAGAATCTAATTCACTACCAATCATTTTATGAATACAGAGTCCAATTCTAGTTTCACCATTTATTAAAGCCCAAGATTGACATGCATTCCCTCTGTACCTAGGTAAGTCACCTCCATGAGCATTCAAAATCCCCAGTTTAAAACAATCAATTACTTCGTTACTTATTATTCCGGAATAGTTAATGCTAATAGCGATGTCAATCTCTCCTAATTTTTCTATTTTATTTAGAATGGCTTCTTCATTAATTTTAGGTGTGTAAATATATTCTGCTCCAATTTCAGACGCCAGTTCTTCAAAGTCTTTTGATGTAACTTTATATTCGGGTGTTTCTTTAGAAGTAACTACCAAAGCAATGGTATGCCCTTTTTCAAGAACTGTTATAGCACAGTTGTATAGTATTTCTGATCGGCCTATAATTGCAACTTTCATTATCCTAAAATCCTTTTGCTTATTTTATTAAGGTTACTTGTTTCTAATTTATTTGTTGACATGTGCTCTAGCAGCGCGATCAATATATCTCTTGTTCCAAGTACTTCGCCTTGATTTCTGACCGAATTCAATAAATCTATATTACTTTGATCATGCCTAATTTTGGAAAACCTGTCGTTGTCTTCTGAATTAAGATAGATGTGAATCGGGTGAAAATTAAATATGTTTAATTCTTCATCATTCAAATTAATTTTAGAATCGTTGAAAGGGTATGCTAATGCAAAGTGATAGTCGTCTTCCCAATTGAACGGAATTCGACATATCCCATTCCATAAAATAAACGGCTTTATGCCTTGATGGTAAGGCAAAAAGTGATTGACTTCATATTCTATACCACAATTTCTTAAACAACTTAGCACGTATCCACTTTGCGTGAGACTATGAGATCTGGCACCAGTTGCCTCGGGGTACAAGTCCTTTAATTTCCGAATAACATCTTCTGCGTTCTCGCCGTTACCTTTACCCTGCAATAATGGATTGAAATTAGGATGTAATCCAATCTCAAAAAGAGAACGATCGCAGTTATCGAGTACTTCAGACTTGTGTGTGGTAAAAACAGTGCAGTTTACACCATATTTTTCAAATAGCGCCAAAGAGTCTTTTATAACAACCTCTGGAGCCCAGTCCACATCCATTGTAAAACATATCATACTTTTAAAAAAAATCGTTTAAGCATTTAATCTGCATACCACTTCCAACGGTTCTATCGATTACTTTGGTTTTAATTATTTCTCCAAATATCGCACTCATAATTATTAGGTGCGTTACAGGTTTCTCAACAAGTTCATCCATATTTTCCACTTTGGCATCAAAGCCATCAAAGTATTGATGATGAATTCCTGTGTTGTCGTCGAAGAACCTGATGTTTGAATTTACACCACAAATAGATAAGTAAGGAACCATACGCAATGGAATATAGCAACCCAAAGTGTTACCTTCTTGAGTTCCTTCTAATATAAATGCTGTTACCTTATCTTTTAATTGAGTTATATCATTCTCGAATTTTATCGCTTTTTCTCTACCTACTTTTGGCACCCAGGTTTCTTCCTTTGCAACTTTGGCTGTGCAATAAAGCACGCCACCGTATTCTGCAGCTTTTATTTCTAACACTTCAAAACCTGCCGATTCAACCACATTTCTCAACGATTCTTGATCGTAGTAGTTGATGTGTTCGTGCAGAATCATCGAAATATCGCCTACTGGAATGTAGTGCGAGCAATCTGGTACGGCAAAAAGAATTAATCCACCTTCGGTTAAATCATTTTTATGCATTCTTAAGAAATCCCATGGATCTAGTACGTGTTCCAGCACATCATAATGAATAATTAAATCTGATGGTTCGATTTTTTCTTTGGTTGGATAGAATTCATTTTGAACTTCTATACCATATTTATTGCCAGCTTTGGCTGCAATCGGACTCGGATCGATGGCTACAACATCTAGCCCTTTCTGTTTCAATCTATCTAAGATATAGCACCCACCAGCGCCAATTTCGAAAACTCTTTTTACGTTCGAATTATAACTGGAAATAGTATGCTCTATAAAGTTTAGAAAGTCGTCACCATAGCTTAATGCTAAATCATGACCTTCTTGTAAATAGCCTACGTTATAATTTTCATTATAGATCGTTTCCAAATACTCCCAAGTTTGGTCGTTCTTTTTTTGAATTATCAATTGATGAGCTTCATCAAATTCAAAACTAAAATCTACAAAATCTGGTACCGGGTTTTGTGGAACGTTGAGTGCATCAGTCATTCTCCAATAAAACCCAAGTTTGCCCAAGTTAATTTCTGACATCCTATTTACTTATTTTGTTATACAAATCAATCAAAACATCTGTTTGAAAGAACAAATTGTCTTCTGCAAGTATTCCTATTGTTTCTAAATTATTCAATTTTTTTGATCTAATATCTTGTCGTATTTTTTTAACCGAGTTGATATTGGTTCTCGAAGGCATTGGGAAGCCTCTTTCCAAGATTTCAGCTTTTTTAAATACCACATTGGTACCTTCTTTCAAAATACCAAATTTGTTTAATTCTTCTATTGCTCTTTCTTCCAAATCCATTTCGAGTTCTTCTTTTGTAATTAAGAATTCTATACAAATTGGATAATTTCCATTCCTAATAGCACCACTACTGTAATTAACATAGTTAGTTAATCTGTAGGTATAAAAACCCGGTTGGTAACAGAAAAAATAATATAGGTCGCCCATATCTAATGGCTGATCCAAAAGAATATTTATAATGACGGTTTTTAATGGTTTATCATTTTTCAAACCTGTAAAATCAGTTCCAAGGAATCGTCCTAGCAATGGAATATTTGCTGTCCAAATAAGTTTTTCAAGATTATCGAACACAAGATCTCCAGAAACATTTTTTACCGAAACAGAAGTTATGCTGCCAGCATCGGTTTTTATTTCAGTGATTCCTGAATTGGTAAGGATCGTAACTCCAAATTCTATTAATCTTTTTTCTATGGCTTCAAGAACACGATATGCCCCGTATTTCTTGGGGTAATAGGCCCTTCTGCCAGAAGACCTTTCAAATGGCAATGTACGCTGATCTGACCACGCCAATATGTTTCTTAATATTTTCGATTCTGTTAACTCTCTAATTAATGGTTCATCTGTAAATGCAACTCTGTTCATCGGAGTAAAAACTGTCGACATATAATCCAGTTCATCAGCACTTTTGCGATGAATTTTCTCGATAGCAGGAATAATGGTGTGTTCTGCAACTGTTTCGCCAAATAGTTTGTAGGCAAATTCCTTTGCGTTGCAATCTTTATTTATTGGGCCATCTCCAATTGTATTTGAAATGTGTTGGAATAAGGAAGCTATAGATTCTTGGTAAGCTGATTTGTTTAGGCTTCTGAGATCAAAATATGGTGTATTTTTTTGAAGTTTATTGTTGAAGAAAATTCCTGCAAGGTCTCTTTTTCCTTCTTCCAATAACTGCCATTCCGACTCTGGTAAGAGGTTAAACATTAGTTTATCCAGTTCAGAAATTCCTGTTTCCAAGAAGTTATGCATCCCACAATCGAAATCTCCAAACTCGCCGTAATTATACTTTTTCAGTAGTCCGCCTATAGTTGTTCCTGTCTCTATTATTATAGTTTGTTCACCTTTTCCTTGTTCGCATAAAAGGAGCGCTGCCGTTAAGCCAGAAACACCTGAACCACTTATTATGTATTTTTTACTACCCATTTAAGCACAATGTTTATTCGTTAAGCAAATTGAATGGCAATACAAAAAAATCGGGATAGAACGCTAACAAATTCTCTTTTGTTGAATTATAGATCTCCTTATTATTGATCTGGATGAAATATTTATAATTATTTTCGTTGGTTCCCCATCTTTTTTTGAAGTTATACACACCGTCTTGACTGGCCCAGGTGCCCCCCCAGTTCCACATTGTAAAGTTATTTTGAGATGCCTCTACCATTGCTTCGTAAATTAATAAGCTAAGTGGCTGTTTGCTTCTATGTTTTTCTATAATTACGGGTGAATAATATTCCACTGTAGTTCTGTAATAGAACAATAACAAAGCTCCCACTGGTTCATTTTCGTGATATGCTACCAATATTTTATAATCTTCGCCAGCAACAAAATGTTTCTGAATAAGATCAAAGAATTTCTTAGGTTTAGGCTTTCCTCCAATGGCTTCCATATTGGCTATATGCGTGTTCATTAAGAAATCGATCGCGTTGTTGTCAACTTTAATTTCAATTTCGGATTTCATTCCTTTCCTCACCATGTTGCGCGTTTTGTAATGAAACGACGACATTAATTTTTCTTGGTGATCTTCGGTATACTCCAAATTTGTAAACTGACCTATTCTGAAATCGGTCTCGTTGTGCTTTATTTCTTCTTCGTAGTTATTTTCAGACATTGGATTTTCGACACATGAAGAACTGGCAACACTTTCATCAGAAATTAACTCGTTGTACGCTTTTACTAGTTGAAGTCCGATTTCTTTATCATTTGATAATACAGAACCATTACTTCCGTAATATGGCAACGAATTGTAGACTTTTCCAAGTTGGCCTGTTTTACTGAGCAATGGAAATACGCCAACAATTTCATCGTTTTCGAAGCACAAAATGTGCTCAATTTCACATTCCAACAAATCTACCAACAAATCAATGTAGGCACTTGAATGAAAAAACATGCTGTCGGCATGGTTCTCAATATACGCTTTATAAGCTGATTTTTTCTCAGGTGAATATTTCTCTATTGTTCTACTCATCAATTTTGTAAATATTATCTGGTCTAATAATAGAATCGTCTTTCCACACCGTAACCGTATACTCGTAGGGCATGTACGACTGATTTAACGATATGCGTGTAGAGAGGTGATCGGTACAAAACTTAACCAATTCGAGTGGGTTTAAATGGAATGCAGTCTTTTGAATAAAATCAACTTGGTCTGTCATGAAGTTAACCGACAAAAACTTATTTGCCTTGCCAAACAACTGCTTTAAGATCCCAAATACAATTTCTTTTTGCTTTTCAACATCGTCTTCAAACAAAATGCTAAACGTTCCCGAGGCTACCACATAATCAAAATGGTCTGAATTTTTGAGTAATTCATATGCTTGAATAAAATTTCCTTGTGGGTATTTTTTCTTGTTGGCGTGTAAAAAATCATCTACAATATCAGTTCCTGTGTATTGGAATTCTTTGAAATTATTTTCTAGATAATCATACAAATGCCCAAGTCCACAGCCATAATCGAGAATTGAAAAATTCTTCGATTTGTTCACTTCCGTCATTAATGCATGAAAACGTTCTCTTTGCCGACCTTTTGGCCAAAACACAGAATCAGGAGAATCTCCATGTATTTGATATGCCTTTTTGTATAAATCTATAATATTCTTCATAAAACGTCACTTTCTAGACTTTCGCCGTGTAAAAATATTCTACACCACCATTCGAAGTTCATTAATGACCAAATTAATAGTCTATGATTAACTCCTTTATTAATATGTTCATTTACAATTGAACGAATGTATTCTTGGTTAATATAATTCTTGCAAGCAAGATTAGGATTTAATAGGAGCTCTTTTACATAAGCTGCATTTTCTCCTCTATACCAACTTTCGTCTGGTGCCGAAAAACCCTGTTTTTTACGTTCAATGATTTCCTTAGGAATAAAGTCCTCCATGGCTTTCCTTAAAACATTTTTTCCATCATTAAACTGTCTGTATGTTTTCTTTTTTGCAACCGTATTTTCATCCAATCTCTTTAATTCATGTTCAAGATTACCAAGTTTATGTTTTACGGGTACTTTCATAGCAAAATCTACTAAGTCATTATCTAAAAATGGGAATCTTTCCTCTAAACCATTTGCCATTGAGAGTTTATCACCAACTAGTAATAATCCAGGCAAAAATGTTTTTATCTCGAAGTATAATGAATTATTAATATGATCTTCAGGGGTTTCATATCTTAGTCTTTTATTAAACGTAAATACGCGTTCAAAAGTATTTTTTGGAGCGTCTAAATTTATCTTACTTAATACTTTTTTGGTGAACAATTGTTTTTTATTTTGATCAGTAACTAATCTTTGCCAAAATCCATAATACTGATCAAAAAATTCTCTTTGATTTAGCGAATCAAAAATGTGATAATACCTCCAAGGATATCCACCATATAATTCATCACCTCCTGTACCTTGTAAGCAGACTTTGACAAATTTCGAGGCTAAGCGAGAAATGTAATAATTAGGATAACTCATACCAACTCTTAAGTCTTCAAGGTGATAAACAACTCTTGGGAGAGACCATTTTAAGTCCCCTGCGTTCATTACCTGCTCAAAGTGTTCGGTTTTGAAATGATTGGCCATTAATTCGGCATCTTTTCGCTCATCGAAATTGGCTTCTCTACCAGTAGCTTCACTCATGTCAAATCCGCAGGTGAAGGTTGAAAGTCGATTTACTTTTTTTGATGCTACGGCCGTTATTGATCCTGAATCCATTCCGCCGGATAAATAGCTTCCAACGGGAACATCTGCTATCATTTGTCTATTTACCGCTTGTTTAAATAATCTCTTTGTTTCTGATTCAGCAAATTCAAAAGTCATGTCTTCATCCGTATTGGAAAAGTTAAAATCCCACCACGAATTGTGCTTCACGTAAGTTGACGAGCGATCTATTTTTACCGTATTTGCAGGAGGAAGCATAGTGATTCCTTTGAACAATGTGTTAAAAGAAAATACATTTTGAAAAGTGAAGTATTCGTTAAGAGCTTCTAAATCAACATCAATTTTATAGTCAGGATGCTTAATTATTGCTTTGATTTCACTTGAGAAGCAAAGTGTATTTCCGTTGAACCAATAATAAAGTGGTTTAACACCAAATCGATCTCTGCTTAAATAAAGTTCTTGCTTTGATTCATTCCATGCCGCGATGGCAAACATACCATTTAATTTTTCAAAAAAAACTTCTCCATATTCGGATAAGCCCTCACAAATGACTTCTGTATCTGTTTGGGAAATGAAAGTATGACCTTTGGTTTTTAATTCTTTTTTTAGCTCTGAAAAATTATAAACACACCCATTAAAAACGATGGTCCAATTTCCATCTTTAGAGCTCATGGGTTGTGCACCCTTATCTGAAACATCAAGAATGGCAAGCCTTTTATGCCCCAATCCAATATTGTCTTTTACATAATACCCATCGCTATCTGGACCCCTATGCGCAATTTGTTCAGTCATAGTTTTTATAAGATTTCTATAAACTGAATTTCCTTTTAAATCAAATACTCCTGCTATTCCGCACATTCGTTAATAGAATTGATTAATTCATTGATTATTAATTCTTGTAGATCGTTTGTTAAATCATGATAAAGAGGCAAGGCTAGAGTATGCTCATAGCACCACTTACTGTTTTCCATTTCACCCTTAATTTCAATTAATGAATTATTTTGAAATGCCTTGTGCATGTGAAGAGAATAGGATCCTATCTGAACTTCAATATTTTTAGATCTCATAAGTTTCATGACCAGATCTCTATTTTCTACATAAACCACATAGGTTTGAAACGAATGTTGTGTATCAACTTGAGGGTTCAAAATTTGTGGGAGGCTTATTTCTTCGATGTTTTGTATAATACCTTTATAGTTATTAGCGAGTTCAATTCTTTTTGATAGTAAATCATCAATAAATTGTAATTGACCAAGTCCGACTGCAGCTTGTAGGTTCGAAAGTTTGTAATTGGTTCCGATAATGTCAAATTGTATTCCTTCTCGACTGGATCCGTTCATATTCATTCCAAAGTGTTTGTATGAATTCATCCATTTCCCCAGTTCATCATCATTTGTAGTTACGATTCCACCTTCTCCTGTCGTTATAAATTTTCTTGGGTGCAAGGAGAACACGGTTATATCAGCCAAACAACCAATTTTTGTCCCACGATATTGTGCACCAATAGAACATGCTGCATCTTCAACAATTTTTAAATTGTATTTTGACTTAATTTGATTTAACTTCATGTAGTCGAGAGGAGCACCGAATAGCGATACAGGAATAATAGCCTTCGTTTTTTCTGTTATCGCAGCTTCAATTTTATCATAATCAATTAGCATATCTTCCTTATGAACGTCTACAATAATTGCTTTTGCTCCGACAATTGGAACAACGGAGGCTGTAGCCGGATAAGTGTAATCAGGAACGATGACTTCATCCCCAGGTCCAATATTGAGAGCTCTTAAAGCAATTTCAAGTCCTGTAGTTGCAGAGGTCACTGCTATAAGGTTTTTACAATCTATAAATTCTCTAAGTTTACTTTCAAATTCTCTTGTTACAGGTCCTTCGGTAAGGTAACCGCTGTCTAATACATCAAGAACTCTATTCTTAATGTCTTGGTTAATAAATGGTTTAATTAATGGTATTTTCATTTTTTATCAATTCCTGTTTGAATTCTCCAATTTATCAGTTCCTTTAAACCGGATTTCAAGTCATATTTGTACAAAAAGTCTAGATCTTTTTGAGCATTTTCTTTTGAGCCAATTCTATTTTGTACTAAAGCTCTGGCATCGTCTTCACTATATGGCTTATATTGAACTTTGAGGTTTGAAGACTTTAGCTCTAATATGGTTTCGCATAGTTCTTTTATGGATGTTTGAATTTCAGTTCCAACATTATAAAAGCCATGTTTCTTCTCTGATTTTAAAGCTTGCACATTGCATGTCGCAACATCCTCTACATAAATAAAATCATATGCCTGAGAGCCATCACCGTTAATTATTGGTGCTTCATTGGCTTCGATCTTATTTAACATGATTGGAACAACTCCTGTGTATGCGGCCGTTTGGTCTTGATGCGGGCCATATACATTCATATATCTAAGTCCAATAACTTCTAGTTCGTATCTATCATTAAATGCTGTGCACATCGCTTCACCGGCAATTTTTGAGGCACCATAAAAGTTTTTATTGTTAAAAGGATGACTTTCAGTCATTGGAAGTTCTACAGCATCACCATATACAGAAGCTGAGGACGACCAAATTAACTTCTTGACATTATTTTTCACACATGCTTCGAGTACATTGAAGGTGCCTGCGATATTGACATCGAATGCGGTTCTTGGAAAATCCTTGCAGTGGAGTAACCACATCGCTGCTAAGCAAACTACGTAATCGACATTTTCCATGGCTTTGTTCAAAATATCAATTTCACGAATATCTCCACCAATAGGATAAATCGAACATCGTGCATCTGTAAGTTGCTCATTTAGATAATTTTTCTTTCCTCTGGCAAAATTATCGTAGACTACAACACTTTTTATAGGTTCTTTTAAAAGTTCTGTCACCACAAAGCTTCCAATAAAGCCAGCGCCACCAATAACGAGAATATTGGCATCTCTTAGGTTATTGTTATTTTTCATTTATTTTTAAATTAATTGTTTTATTCCAAACTGAAGCTAGTTTTCTCCCCCATGGATATGGATGTAGGTTAGAACTTATATTTTCAATGTTAATTGTTCCAAATTCTTGAATTGAATCAAAAGGATAACCATCCTTATCCATTAGGCTTATTGATGTCCAATATATGCCCGGTAATAAATTTTGACTGGCGGTTATTTCGATTTCTGAATGGCCTATATTGAAATCAATTCCTTTTGGATCGTCATTTGAAGCAGATGCGTATAAAATATCTCCAACTTCGTCAGAACCAATCCTGATCAATAAACTACAATTAGTGATTTTTTTGAGCACATCTAATTTCAACTTAAAAATAATATTCTCTCCCCTGTAAAAAACATTTGATTCGGTACATTCTTCATTTAAAGTTTGAATACTTTTAAATGATGCCATGTTTTTATGATAACTATGACGCGGGTGGTTTTTAGGAATAGAACCGAAATCGCTTTGCGCTGAACCACCTTTTAAATAATAACTGACCATGTCTTCAACATCACCACTCTTTGTTACAGTTCCGTGTTCAAGAATAATTGCCTTTGAACAAAGTTTCTTTACACTAACCATATTATGACTTACAAATAATACTGTTCTTCCTTCACCTTTTGAGACATCCTGCATTTTTCCAATTGCTTTTTTTTGAAACTCTGCATCACCAACAGCCAATACTTCGTCCACAATAAGTATTTCAGGGTCTAAGAATGCAGCTATC
>Ga0209632_10001143_pt1 | contig 27319 bp, 16 predicted proteins | sample COG_10_FD_184754 | JGI IMG/M metagenome (GOLD analysis project Ga0209632, IMG submission 184754) | Pelagic Microbial community sample from North Sea - COGITO 998_met_10 (SPAdes) (version 2) | ecosystem: Environmental > Aquatic > Marine > Neritic zone/Coastal water | place: Helgoland, sampling... | reverse complement strand
CGAAGGATGGAAACTGAATCATTTGCCAGGAGTACACAGCAGGCGAGAAACTCGTCTTTATGTGCACCTCCAGGATGGGTAATTATTTTTTTGATCATAATTGTCCAATCAAGTTGGTTGCATCCCGTACGAAGTCGAACTTTTTAGGAAATCAGCCAGTAAGATGTCCTTGTTGCAAAAGCCAGTTTGGTTTATGGTAATTCTTTGTGCCATTTTGAGCGTGTACAGTAGGTGGATGTAAAACTTCTTGGCTCGGTTATCTTCATGAGATGTCCAATGCAGGTGCTTTTACAACCTCTTTATCCGTTCTTTTTTTAATCCTCAAGTCTATATCATCGTGTTTCAAATAATCTTTCGAAAATTCGGAAATCGTATCCAAGCCAAGGACGATCTTCTATCCGGTCTGACCGTTGCCCTTGCTTTGGTCCCTGAAGCTGTGGCCTTTGCCATAATTGCAGGGGTTTCACCACTGATCGGATTATATGCCGCTTTTATGGTCTGTCTACTGACCGCGGTTCTGGGTGGCAGACCAGGCATGATCTCGGGAGCGACTGGTGCCCTTGCTGTAATCATGGTATCTCTTGTCCTCTTGGGTAATGAACGCGGAGAGGCTCTAGGGCTGGGTTCTGAAATGGGCACACAATACTTGTTTGCCGCGGTCATTCTCATGGGTGTTATTCAAATTGGGTGCGGTGTTTTAAAACTTGGAAGGTTTGTCCGGCTTATTCCCCAGCCGGTAATGTTTGGATTTGTCAATGGATTAGCCATCGTGATTTTCGAAGCTCAGTTCCCCATGTTTACTGAAAGCCCAACCACTCCTGGTTCCTCTTGGTTAGTCGGTAACGATCTTCAACTTATGATTGGATTGATCGCCCTAACCATGGCAATTATTTTCTTACTTCCAAAAATCACGACTCAGTTCCCATCCTCCCTCGCAGCTATTGGTGCGGTGAGTTTGCTGGTGATTGGTCTAGACTTGGACACACTCGTTGTTCGTGACATGGCTTCCATCGGAGGAGAATTACCCAGCTTGGTTTCCTTTTCCATTCCTCTCAATTGGGACACCCTGGTTTTCATCGCACCCTTTTCATTCATCCTCGCTGCCGTTGGATTAATCGAATCCTTAATGACTCTTACCCTGATTGACGAGCTCACCGAGACCCGGGGCAACAGCACCCGGGAATGCCTCGGGCAAGGAGTTGCCAATGTGGCCACAGGTTTCTTCGGCGGAATGGGCGGTTGCGCCATGATTGGGCAGAGCATTATTAATATTCGCTCGGGTGGACGCGGAAGGCTTTCAGGCATATCGGCGGGTCTTTTCCTACTCGCCTTTATTCTTTTTGCCAGTTCCCTCATCGAAAAAATTCCTTTGGCCGCCCTCACCGGAGTTATGTTTATGGTGGTCATTGGTACTTTTGAATGGTCGAGTTTTCGAATTTTAAGAAAAATTCCTAAAACCGATGCTTTCGTTCTCATCTTAGTTTCTGGAATAACTGTAGTTACCCACAACCTTGCCCTTGCCGTAATTAGCGGGGTGATCGTTTCGGCACTTGGGTTTGCCTGGAAATCGGCTCATCACATTCATCGCGAATCTGAAACTCTTACGGATGGGGCCAAAGTTTATCATTTATCTGGCCCTCTGTTCTTTGGTTCGGTCACCGATTTCAACCTCGGATTTAATCCCGCAGACGATCCTGATTGTGTAATTGTCGACATGAAGGATTCCCGAGTCTGGGACCATTCTGGACTTGAAGCCCTTCATAAATTAGGGGAACGCTACCTCAATGCAGGAAAGAAACTAAAAGTTCAACACATCAGTCGAAACTGCCAGGAGCTTTTGAGAAAGGCTGGAAGCATGGTCGATATCACCGTACTCCCGGACGACCCAAATTATCAGGTCGCCCAAATCAAACTTCCTGAGGAGTCTGCAGGTGCCTCATAAATATTGAAACTACTCCTTTTTCCGATCCGCTTTATCCTTGCCCCTGTTGCATTATTTTCAATGAATCTGATTTTATAACTTCTGAACAGCCTACTCTTTTCTAACCCCAAAGTACCTTATCATGACAGTAGTGAATAAATCCAAAGTCGCCGTTGGCGTAGTCCCCACCCATTTAAAGTTCGTTGGAGCCCTTGTGCCCGATGACAACGGCAAACTTCCACGCACCCGGTCTGGCATTCTCAAAGTGGTTTCAGGCATGCGGGCGATTTGTAAATCTTCTCCGGTTAAACTCCAATGTGTACAAGTCCCCCTATTTCCTGGTGCTGACTCGAAAGACCTACAGGATTTATTCAAAGGAATGAAAGCCCTCAAACTTGAAGTTCATCTCATTATGATGGTGGGCGGGGCAAATCCAATCAACCCTAAGGATGAAGATGCAGTGGTAGAGATGCTTTGTTCCGGATTGGCCGTTGCTAAGAAATATCGGGTTAAACATGTTTCCTCTACCTCCTATGAGGAATGGTTATCAGGCAAACCCCTGAAGGGTAAAGCCTATGCCAATGCGGTTCAACAGGTAGTCAAACTTCATGCCCGTTGTTACAAAGAAGCTGGGTTGGAGAAAAGCCCAGTGCAGGCATGGCATCTCGAATTCTTACGCGGTGGAGAGTTTCAAAATTTTACTAATGCAGCCAAAGCCGCTGAGGTGGTCAAAGCGATCAACAAAAAGATACGAAAAAAATTCTTCAAAGTCATGATTGATGCAGCTCATTGTGGAGACTCCGACCTTTCCATGTCAGAGAACGAGGCAGTTATCAAAGACCTGGCTAAAGTCGATGCATTGGGTATCTTCCACGCATCTGCAAAAACCACCCGGGGTTGCCTCTCAACCGATGACGGTTGGATTGCCGCTCTCTTAAATGCATGTGCATCTACCGGTAAACTAGAACATGTTTTCATCGAGCTTTTTCATCATCAAGATGCTGCCCTCGAACCCTTGCGCAAATTGGTTAAAGGGCATGGGGTTGATACCACCGATGGACGAACCTATGACCGAACCGTAGTCGACGGAATCATCGACATTACTCACCGACTTAATAACCTCAAGGCCCGCAAGGTTCTGAAGTAAAAGACTACCGCTCCTCTTATGGAGCCTAAAAACCATGAAGCGTCACAGTCTCTCCTTGGTGACAAAATTCACCTGCTTACTTTTTGCTGTTCTGCCCCTGGTTGGAGCGAAGAAAGAACAGGATCCGTTTGTCCACCCATTTGCCAATCCCGCACACAATCCTGAACTCCCCCAGGTTCTTATCATTGGGGATTCAATATCCATTGCTTACACACCGGCTGTTCGAACCATTCTCAGGGGCGATGCCCAAGTCCACCGTCCAACTACCAACTGCAAATGGTCAGCATTTGGAGATCAGGAAATTGAGAAATGGTTGGGGTCGAAGAAGTGGGATGTTATCCACTTTAATTTTGGTCTATGGGACTGGTATGGTTGGCATCAAAAAGAAAAAGCCACTCCCAAATCCTATGCCCAGAATCTGCAAAGAATTGTAAAGAAACTCCGTAAGACGGGAGCCCGCCTGATCTTCGGATTGACCACACCACCCTGCCTCAAAAAAGAAAAATCCTCTGAAATTTTGGTTTCAATCGAAACCGCTCAATCCTTTAACCGATTGGCTAAAGAAGTTATGGAAAAGAACGGGGTAACTTTAAACGACTTATTTGCGACTATCGGGCAGAAACGATCATCTTATCAAAAAGCAGACAACGATGTACATTACACCAAAGAAGGCACAAAGGTGTTGGCAAATGCTGTAGCTTTGGCCATTCGGGATGCACTTCCGAAGGATAAAGAGAACCTCCCCAAGAAGTCTGTATTATTTATCGCTGGAAACACTAAGCACAGGCATGGATTTCATGAATACAAGGCTGGATCGATTCTTCTGGCCGATGCGTTAAATAGGAGCGGTCTGCCCATTGAGGCCAAGGTTCATTGGTATGGATGGCCAGAGGATGAATCTATCTTTGATGGCGTCGATGCCTGCATCATCTACGCCGATGGAGGCGGAGAGTTTGGTGAGAAGTACGCCTTCCTCCAACAAAAAGTCAAAGGGGGCATGGGAATTATGTTCATGCACTATGGGGTGCACCCGACCAAAGAGGTGGGCGAAAAATACTACAACCAATGGATCGGTGGATTTTACGACGACGACTTTTCCGTCAACCCAAGCTGGATCGCGGAGATGACTCCCAAAGCGGGTCATCCTGTATCCCGTGGTCTTTCGAAGCCGATCCGAGCCTACGATGAATTTTACTACAACTTGAGATTCGATCAATCCTGCAACCATTGCTACCCCCTAGCCACGGCCATTCCCACCAAGCAAAATGTAATACGCTATGGCAGCAGCAAGTTTTGGAACCAGCAGGCGGAAGAATTACTGGGAACCCCTCAGGCACTGCTCTGGTGCAAAGACCCCAAGGAGGGAGCCCGCGGGGCCGGGTTTGTCGGTGGGCACTACCACAGAAACTGGGCAATTGATGATTACCGTACTTTAATTCTAAACACGATTGCCTGGGTCGCCCGCGTGGAAGTGCCCAAAGGTGGCGTGCCCTCCGACCCAATCTCCCTCAAAAAGCTCAATGAAAATTTAAACCGTCCGGACAATCCCGAAATCGTGGAACTTCCTACCTCCGATCTCCTCGAGCAGGAGCCTGCAAAACTTCCACTGCTTGGGCCTGATGGTCGTATGGCTCCTCGCAAAAAGAAAAAATAGTTTAAAAGCTTCAAGTTATTCATAAACCATTTTTGCATTTAATTAGAGAATTATCCTTGGGCACAAGTGCGGATCCGATAGTATAAAATAAATGAAATTACTCTCTGCTTTAATTGCTCTTGGCCTATCCGGAGCCTTTCTTCACGCCGATCAAAAGATTACCGTTACTGGTAACGACTTCATGCAGTTTGATCTTAAAGAATTCACCGTTTCGGCCGGTGAAAAAGTGGACCTTGAATTCAAAAATATCGGAAAGATGCCTAAGATTGCTATGGGTCATAACCTTGTAATCTTAAAGGAAGGTATTAGTGCTTTAAAATTTGGTCAGAAAATCATGGGCATGGGTGCAAGTGCAACCAACCCCATTCCTGAAGCTAGTAAAATAGATGTACTTGCCGCTACTAAACTTCTTGGACCTGACGAAAGTGATACAATTACATTCACTGCCCCTAAACCTGGTGTTTATCAATATCTTTGTAGTTTCCCCGGTCACTTCGCGATGATGCGTGGAACCATGACGGTCAAATAATTTTAAAACTAATTTTTCTCACAAACGCCGGAGCATTTGCTCCGGCGTTTTTTTTACTCGAGGTCGGAAAGTTCCTTTTCAGTCCATGGCAAAAAACGTTCAGTGCCTATGCGATAGTTAGCAATTTCTTGAGCACTCACTAAACCAGACCGATTACCCCAGGCATTTTTAACATAAGTTAAGACATCAGCCAACTGGTCATCTTTCATATATCCATGGGGTGGCATGATGGGAGGTATATTTTCGGCGAGTTTTCCATTTACCTTGATGGGCCCAGACAAACCGTGAACAGCCACTCCAATCAAACGTGACAAAGAACCATTAACCCAGTCGCTTTTTGCCAGTGTGGGTGCCATGTTAGCTAAACCCTTGCCATGAGCTTGGTGGCAAGCCCCACAACTATTGCCATACAATTCGCGCCCTTTTTTGTAAGAACTATATAATTCCTTATCCCGCTTTACCCACTCCGCAGGTTTATCCACATAGTTCGCAACGATTCGCTTCGGGTATCCAGACTCAACAACTTTTAAGGCATATGCAACGAGGGCATGTGGAAAGTCCCCGCTTTTCGATATTCTTTGAGCATCTGCTAGGTTGACCTGAGGAAACACCCCCCCGTACTCCTTTGTATCTCCTGCGGTGCGTAAACCAGTCATGGCTACAAACCAATCAGAGTCGTTTATCGCCAGCTCGGTGGTTTTTGCATCCAAATCGCTAAGACCAACCAAAGTCCACATTGCGTGTACACGGGCAAATGGAGATGCCTGTCTGTTTCTAGCCAATTCCCTGATGGTGGGAACCAAGTCTTGACGGTCACCTTCCACAATTCGCTTTTGGGAACGTAAACGCCACCAAAGATGAGGATGGGATAATCCAGCAACCAAGTTTTGAGGACTGGGCTGAGGTTTTTGATCCTCTGGAACAATTCGATAGATCCTCCCATATCCTATGTGTTTGTCTAATTCGCGCTCTTCAGACTGTCGACGCAGGTAGGAAGTGAGAAATTTTTTGTGTTGGATAACTCCTCGGTGGAAATCCACCACATAAAGGCAACCATCCGGACCAAAAGTTCCATTGACTGGCCTAAAACGTTCATCAGTACTGGCAAGAAATTCTCGTTTCCCCCAAATGGGATCTGCATAAGTCTGGTGCAGATAATCTTCGCTGTGTGGAAAAGGTTTCATTGGGATAAAGGCTCCCACCGTGTTGGTTCCCGGGGACATAGAAAAGATTGCTCCCTCCCACTCTTCACCAAATGCACCGTGACTGTGGACCGCTAGCCCACTTATGGTGGTAACACGAGCGACTCTACCGTCCTCCCTCAAGGAACCAGGCTTATAATTACGGTTTAGAGCAGTGTTCGGACGAATCGCAAACACTTCCCTGGTAGGTGAGCCCACTGTTTTTTTATTGGCGGGCCATGCCCGATCATACATCCCCCAATCCACCTGAAACCAAACGCTGTTACTATTGTGGTATAACCTACCATAGGCATCCGTGGCCATTCCCCATTGTCCTCTTGGATCTGAAGGAGACTCGTCCAACTTGCCCTCCCTCCAAGCAAGCTTGCGCGATGATTTCGAATTATACATCCAATTATCCAAACTGTAGCTCAGGCCATTCTCGGCATGCTCGATATTGTCATATGCCGTAGTGGCGAAATCCATAAGTTTTGTTTTCTGGTCACAGCGGAGATCACCATCATCATCCTGACAGAACCAGATCGCACCACTCTCCACGACCAATACTCCTCCTTCAACAAAGGCAACGCTTCGTACATTAATCATATCATCCACAAAGGCAGTGGACTTATCCATGCGGCCATCTCCGTCAGTATCTTCCAACACCATCACCCGACTCGATCTTTCATTCTCCCCTGTGCCATCAAGATCCTTCATGTAGGTGCGAAATTCACCTACCCACATTCTTCCCTGATCATCCCAATCAATAAAGACAGGATCTTTCACCATGGGTTCGCTCGCCACTAACTCCACCTTGAATCCGGGAGCCACTTCCATCATCGATAAGGACTCCTCGGGAGAATGCAAAGGTACAATTCCTGGAGTCCACTTCCTCCAATTTAACGAGTCTAACAGTTGGGGACTTTTTTCTTTTTTATCGCCCTCCTGGGCATTCATAAATCCCGTAATCAAGGAAAAAAATGTAAAAAGTAAAAATAAGAATTTCATGATTTTTCTATCTATTTGAATTACCCTTCCAAACAACTCGATTGTCACATGTAAAGCAACTCGATTAATTCATATCAGTACTTTATTAATTATTGCCATTCATAAAACAATCGGCGAAGGAATTATTATGAAATCTCGAATTTTATTTATAATTACCGCATTGCTACCTTCATTATTTTTAGAAGCAGAACCAGAATCAAAAGAACTATTTGGAAAAAACTTCTCCCATTTGGATCATCTCTCAACCGGTCAATGGTGGAAACGCGCAAGACCTCCAGAGGTACCTTCCAAGAAAGGAAAACCTCCCAAACGAATCATTGAATTAAAAGTTCCACGTGACGAGGTAGTCGCCTTTGCTTTGTATACCCAAGACCGTGGAATTCTAAAACTAACGGGACAACTATACCCACTTATGCCGAATGAACCCCGATCCGTTCGACTTGAAATAAAGGAGGGGACAAAATGGAAGGAAATTTCCAAGGTTCAAGTTACCTATCCGGGTTGGAGCGCTCACTTTCGTATAAAAAACTGGAATTCGTCCATGGATACTCCTTATCGGGTAAGGCATGGGAAACGAGCGTCTTTTAATGGAACTATCCGCAAGGATCCGACCGACCAAGAGACCATTGTTGTTGGAAACTTATCTTGTAATTCCAGTCGTACTAAAGGCCCAAGGCCCCAAATTATTGAAAACCTTAAATTAATTGATCCAGATGTATTATTCTTTGCTGGGGACCAGACTTATCACCATACCGAGCACACCGCCGGATGGCTTGAATTTGGTCTGCAATTCAGAGAGTTAATGAAAGATCGGCCCACCATCACCATTCCGGATGATCATGACGTTGGGCAAGCTAATCTTTGGGGCGAATCGGGCATACAAGCAACATCACCCGAGGGAAATAGCGGAGGTTATTTCTACCCTATTCCTTATGTTAATATGGTACAACGACAACAGACTTGGCATCTACCTGATCCGGTCGACCCAAAAAAGTTAAAAAGGGGACTAGAAGTATACTTTACCAGGTTACGGGTAGGTGGAATTGATTTCGCCATCTTAGAAGACCGGAAGTTTAAAAGCGGACCGTCTGGAAAAATACCTCCCATGGGACCCCGCCCCGATCATATCAACGATCCATCCTATGATCGCAACGCGGTTGACTTGGACAATCTTGTACTGCTCGGCGATCGCCAGTTGAAATTTCTTTCCACATGGAGTCAGGACTGGGAAGGTGCCGAGATGAAAGCGGCGCTTTCTGCAACAGCGTTTTGCGGAGCGGTACATATTCATGGCCATCCGAATAATCGATTGCTTGCCGACTTGGACAGTAACGCTTGGCCCCAAAAAGGGAGAAACAAAGCACTTCAGGAATTACGAAAAGCTTGGGCCCCACATTTATGCGGGGATCAACACCTCGCAGTATTAGTTCAACATGGAGTTGAATCTTATCGGGATGGACCCTTTGCGTTTACCAGTCCTGCCATTGTGAACACCATCTACGGACGTTGGTGGAGACCAGAGAACGAAAAGCCCGGTTTGCGTCCCATTTCCAACTCCCCACTTCCCTGGACTGGTGACTTTAAGGATGGCTTGGGCAATAAGATAACTATGCACGCTTATGCCAATCCCGAAAACCGTCAAAACGAGTTAAAAAGAGCCGATGGTTTTGGAGTGGCCCGTTTCAATAAAAGAAATAGAGCTATCACTTTCGAATGTTGGCCCCGTTTTGCCAAGGTAACTGACGGGGACAAAGCACAATTTGCAGGCTGGCCAGTTACGGTAAAAATGGCTGATAATGATGGAAGGAAAATCATGGGTTGGTTACCAAAGCTCGTATTTTCCAAGAAAAACCAAGTGGTTCAAATCAAGAACTTAAAGACTGAGGAAATCCTCTACACCGTTCGAATAAATGGAAACACTTTTCATCCCAAAGTGTACTCCATGGATCCACACGAAGTACGACTTGGTAAAAACGGCCCTGAAACCCAGTTCTTAACTAATTGTAATCCTGTTAAAGACCCAGCCAGAGCAAAAGAGCTTTCTGTTAATCTCTAATTAATCCCCATGCTTAAGAGACTTGGATATTCCCCGATTCCTACGGGTGGACTCAAGGTAGGCAATAAGGTCACGCAGGTCAGGAGTTGATAAGACTTGCCCCATAGGTGGCATAGCAGAGATGGGAGGTGAAAGTTGGGAAACTTCTTTGCGGGAGAAAGTTAAATCCTTCCCGTCCATGGTAGTGAGTTTGACCTCTTTCTTATTTTCATCCGCCAGTCTTCCAAAATAAGCCTCTCCATTTTTAAGAATAACGGTGGAAAGGCCATAACCGGGAGTAATCTCTGCACTTGGGTTTACAATCGATTCCAACAATTTTCCACGACCCAGGCGTTTTCCGACAAGGCTTAAATCCGGGCCCTGCTCTCCTCCTTTTCCATTTATTTTATGACATTGCATGCAGGCACCCTGCCCTTGAAAGATTGCCTCTCCAAGGCTTGGATCTCCACCACTTAAAGCAAGGTTATACATATTATTTTGGTTGGAGGAAAAACTGTTCACTATCGATCGAACATTAAGATCATTGGACTGTTTGATGGCCTCGTAAAGGTCGAGCCAGACACTTCGATCAATACCATTCTTTCCTGATCGGGTTTTCCAAAATTCCACCAGACGCTCGGGGTATCTTTCTCCAATGCTAATAATTGCCTGTTTTGCTAATTCAGGTACACCTTGTAGACGCACTGCTTTTTCAGCCTCTGTAATGGATTCTTCAAGGTTGCGTGAGTAGGCTTCTCCCAATGCAAGAGCACGTAACCTAGTATCCGAATCTTTTAACAGTTGTAAAAGCAAGCTATTGCTAATTCCATTTTCAGCTTCAAGAAGACGACTAAAAAAGGCGACGCGTAGCTTACTGGTAAGCCCTTCGTTAAGAACCTGATTCTGTAAGTCATTAAGATTTAATTCGATTCCCAAAACAGCAGAAACTTCTGTTGCCAGAGTGAGGAAATCTGTTCTCTTTTCCTTTTCAAGGTAGCTCTGATAGCGGGAGGCATGCTTGCCAGACAATGCACGAGACTTCTCGCGTGGATGGGAAGAAGGACGAAATGAACCAAGAATTGGGTCCATACTTGGGTATTCATCCCATTGCTCTAAAGCACGAAAAGCCAAGTTCTGGACTTTACTATCAAGAGAAGAATCCATGGCCATATCCAATACCCTTGCAAAACCATCGGCAGTGCCCCACCGGGCAGCAGCCACCAAAAGACGGGATTGAATAAAAACAGGCAAGCCCTTGTAGCTTACCTGAAGCAGGCGTGCACCCACCGATTCGTCCACCACGGATGTATCATACAGAGCACGAATTGACTCTATTCTGACAAGCCTACTTGAATCATTAAGGAACTCGGCTACACCCGGATGCTCCTTTTTACGAAGAATAATTACTCCCAGCAGACGCACCTCAGAAGATGAATGCTCGGACCAGGATAACGCCTGTTCCACTGTGACAATTCGATCAAAGGCGGAAAGGATCGCATGTCGTAATGTAATATCAAATGAAGCACCTTTATTTCGCTCGGTAATTTGGATGAGTGCCTGAATCACCTCCTTATCCCCAACTGGAGATAATCGACCTAAGGCGATCGCACACAAAGATACTACCCTCGGCGAGGGATCTTTGAGGCCAGCAATCAAAGAGGCACGTGCTTCGTTTATCTTAATATCTCCACAGGTTCGAGCCGCATTAGCACGAAGCTCAGTTATTGGATGAACCAGGCTTTCGACTAAATATTCCTTGGCATTCTCATTGCCTGAGCGGGCGAGTTGGCCCAACCCCCAGACAGCATGCAATGGAGCAAGCTCTCCAACCTTGGCGTTTGATAAAATATGGGCGAATAATGAGACTGCTGCATCAGCACCCTTCTGTACGATTGCAAACTGAGCTTCCTGCCGCACCCTTTGATCAGAATGCCTTAGTAGACTACTCAGCTCACTCAAAGTTCGATGAGAAAACCCTTCTTTAACGAGCTGAGCAACTTCTCTCCCTGCCTCTAAAAAAACGGAATCCAACGGTTCTGCAACCTGGATACTTCCCTTATCATCTGGCCCCCAACCCGCTCCATATTCAACAAAGAAAATACGCCCATCATAACCAAGCTCTACATCTGATGCATTCAGGGAGGAGAGGAATGGAGTAACCTCGCCCACCGCAAAGCCTGAACCCCTCGCCTCTATGGGAATCGTTAGCACATTGGACCTTGTGGGCGAACCGCGATAATTACACATTAAAAACTTTCCCCGTAATTCAGGGGGAACAGCAGGACCAGTCATAAGAACCACACCCGATGGCCCATTGCCCACATGGCCAATCGGCGGGTAAATCCATTGGGGAGCCGACTCACTGTACAAATCAAAAGATCCCTCTCCCACCCAAGTCGCCTGCCAAAGGCGAAAATTTCCCCAGTCCAATTTATTGGCATGTTGGTGGTGTGACTGGTAATCCGCAGTCCATCCCGAATCGGTGTTATCCATTACATAGACCACCCGTGCACGGTCGCCAAAGTCTCCGGTGTTATCAAAAGTAAAGAGGTTTCCTAAATCATCGAAAGCAATCTCCTGTGGGTTTCGTAACCCATGAGCATAGACCTCAAAATTCGAACCGTCATCATCACACCGAAAGACAGCCCCTCTTTGGGGGGCGGATTTTCGAATGCCAGCATCGTCAACCACGCTGTAACCGCGATCTCCAACCGAGAAATACAGACGACTATCAGGCCCGCGAATCACCCCATGTAAATCATGTCCTTTAAAACAAGCCCGCACCCCAAATCCCTCAACCAAGCGCTCATGTTGCTCTGCATGACCGTCATCATCCCCATCTGTCAATTTCCGCAAGGCTGGAATACAGGTGTAGTAAACCGCATCTCTTTCAGCCAAGAGTGAAAAGCCTATCCCATCAAGGGTTTCTTTACATCGGTCATCAAAAACTGTACCCAAGTCGGGCACCCCGTTTCCATCCTCATCCACAAAACGCAAAACCCGGTCGGGTGTACCCGTGTACCATGACATTTCAACCTTGTCTTGATTACGTCGGTAGCTAGCCAAACGGTCCTCGACCGTTTTCAAATGATAATCCTCCAGAGTAACCCAATCGGCACCCCTCGTATCAGGTACCCCTTTTGCCATTCTTCTCGCCTCGTTAATAAAGGCACGCCCTAGGGGATCAAAATCAATCGAAGCAGGCCCATTCATTTTAGGATGAGCCAACCAGGTATTTCCCTTATATGCTGGATGCAACTCGCCTCCTTTAAAAGGCCCCAATTTATTAGATAAATCTGAAAACTCAGGGCGCAAATCTCCCACAAGGTTCGTGGTAAAAATAATGAAAATAATAAATAGGGCCTTAAATAAACAAAACTGCATATTTTAATCCTATTTATTGAGTTTATCTCAGCAAGTTAAAGACGACTTAATCTAAAAAAGCGTAAATTCTCTGGCCAATTCAGATGGTTGACGAGGTCTGTTTCGTGCCTCATTTTAAGACGATTATATGATAAGCGAAGAATCCAACCCCTACCTCGGGTATGCCCGCTCCTTCCAAGCACTTATGGATGAAGGCAGGAACCTTCCTTATGGCGGCTTCCAGCCTTCAGTGGATTCCAAGATTGAGTGTAAGGGCCCTGTGGTTCTAGTTCTTTCCCCCCATCCTGATGATGAGTGTATTATTGGTGGACTTCCTCTTCGACTCAAGAGGGAGGGCGGTATGCAAGTGTTCAATGTCGCAATTACTCAGGGAAGCAATCAGGCAAGAAAACAAGAAAGACTAGCCGAATTACAGGGTGCCTGTAATTGGATTGGTTTTGAGCTCATACAAACTGGGGAAAATGGATTGGATCGAATACGACCGGAAACTGCCAACGAGGCTCCCAACCACTGGTCTAATTCGGTTGATATTCTCACAGAAATTTTCCTCAAGCATCAACCCGTGGCTATCTTCGTTCCTCACGCCAGAGATTGGAACCAGACCCATCTCGGTACTCACCTTCTGGCAATCGATGCTTTAAAAAAAGCCAAAGGATTGTCTCCTCTTATTATTGAAACGGAATACTGGGGACAAATGCCTCACCCTAACCTGATGGTTGAAAATACAGTGGAAGAAGTTGCCGATTTACTTGGTGCCCTGTCACATCATCGTGGAGAACTCGAGCGCAACCCTTTTCACCTTCGACTGCCCGCGTGGATGCAGGACAATGTCCGACGGGGTGCTGAAGTGGTGGGAGGACAAGGAGGAGAAGCTCCAGACTTTGGCTTTGCCACCCTGTATCGCGTGAATCGGTGGGAAGATGAAAAGCTTACACCCGCCTGGTCGGGCGGAAAGATGCTTGGCTCCAGCGAATGCTCAAAACAATCCCTGCTCAAGGCTTAAGCTCTTATTTCTCAATAGAAGAGGCTCAAAACTTGGCCTCGAGCGAAACACCAAAATGAAAAAAGTCCTTGAGGGAAACATCGCCCTCAAAAGAAAGGTCACGATTAATGGCCCAGGATTGGGCCCCGTGAAAAACCAAACCAAGACGATCACTCAATGCTCTTCGTCCATTTGCATTAAGCGAGATATGATTCCATCCATCATGTCCGTCGCTAACAAAATCTTGGTTCCAACCGAGTGCTGTCCCGAAACTCGATTCCCATAAATCAGAAATCTCAACGGATTTAGAGGTGGTCCATTCAAAGAAGCTTCCCTTTGCATCAACGGAATAAACCAAGTCAAGTCCGCTGGCCAAACCAAAAGGTAAAGCATCATATGAAAAACCTGCACCCCATTCTGAATCAGAAATTTCCTCAACCGGAAAGAGCAAATGGGTGTATGAAATATAGTACTCAATATTTTCAGTTCTTTGAATTACTCCCACTCCAAGGTGAAGCTCGCGAAAATCATTACTGGAGGAACGACCATACCATAGACCTCCAAAAAAGTGGTCGTAAGATGCCTCCACACTACTCGACCAAAGGGACCCACCATCTAGGGAGTCCCGACCTTCAAGTGCATAGCGACTCTCCCAACCACCATGAGCATGAATATCAATAGCATCATGAAGGTGAAGCATTTGGAAAGGCTTGGACGCCTCGCCTTCATGAGCAAAAACCCATGTTAATAAAATCGAGTATAGAGTAACTGGGAAAAATACCTTCATAAGATACATGGAAAAACTCATCTAAATTTACTGGATGAATAAGGGCCTTATCGCAATACTTTTGCACTAAAAAAATAGGGCAAAAAAAGACCGATGGAATGAACCATCGGTCTTTTATGGTGAAAATAGAAAAGGTTTTATTTTAGATCAAAACGATCTAAGTTCATTACCTTTGTCCATGCGGCAATAAAGTCGTGCACAAATTTCTCTTTAGAGTCTGAACATGCATAAACCTCGGCATAAGCACGTAAACGGGAGTTCGATCCAAAAATCAAATCTGCCCGAGTTGCCGTCCACTTGACATCGCCAGAGTTACGATCAATCCCTTCAAACTCTTCAGCCTCCTCATTTACTGGTGACCACTTGGTGGCCATATCGAGTAAGTTAAGGAAGAAGTCATTAGTTAATGCACCCGGGCTTTGGGTAAACACACCATGCTTAGATTGACTATGATTGGCCCCAAGTACACGCAGGCCACCGATAAGGGCAGTCAACTCGGAACCAGTCAGGGTGAGTAATTGAGCACGATCGATAAGCAAAGCTTCCATAGAAACACTATATCTTTTCTTGGCGAAATTACGGAATCCATCAACCATCGGCTCCATTACCTCGAACGAATCGATATCGGTTTGCTCCTGCGAAGCATCCATTCGACCGGGAGTGAAAGGAACGGTGATTTCAACACCCCCCTGTTTCGCGGCTGCTTCCACAGCAGCTCCTCCACCAAGTACAATTAAGTCAGCCAAAGAAACTTGCTTACCAGCGGAACCGAATTCACTTTGGATCGCTTCCAATCGCTCCAAAACCTTCGCTAACTGAGTTGGTTCGTTGACCTCCCAGTCCTTTTGGGGAGCTAGGCGGACACGAGATCCATTAGCTCCACCTCTCATATCGGAACCCCGGTAAGTAGATGCAGATGCCCAGGCCACGGAGACCAGCTCCGCGGTAGTCAGACCGGACTCAAGAATCTTTGCCTTAAGTGCAGAGATATCCGCAGGGTCAATTAAATTGTGATCACAGGCAGGTATGGGATCCTGCCAAATTAATTCTTCAGCAGGAACATCTGGCCCAAGATAACGGGACTTTGGCCCCATATCTCGGTGCGTAAGCTTGAACCAGGCACGGGCAAATGCATCGGCATATTTATCTGGATTCTCTAAGAAGCTACGGGAGATTTTTTCATATGCCGGATCCATGCGCATCGACAAGTCAGTGGTTAGCATCGTCGGCTTGCGCATTTTTCCGGGATCAAAGGCATCGGGTATAGTTTCTGGAGCATCCTTGGCCACCCATTGTTTAGCCCCTGCAGGGCTGGTGGTTAGTTCCCACTCATAATTAAAAAGATTTTCCAAATAATTGATTCCCCACTTGGTGGGAGTATTTGTCCAGGTAACTTCCGGTCCCGCAGTAATCGCATCCGAACCACTGCCCGATCCATAACTGCTGGTCCATCCAAATCCCTGCTCCTCAATATTGGCGGCTTCGGGCTCAGGTCCGACATGAGATGCATCTCCTGCTCCGTGCGTCTTACCAAAAGTGTGACCGCCTGCAATGAGGGCCACAGTTTCTTCATCATTCATCGCCATCCGGCCAAAAGTTTCTCGGATATCGTGAGCAGCAGCGAGTGGGTCCGGGTTACCGTTGGGTCCTTCTGGGTTAACATAAATCAAGCCCATCTGTACGGCGGCAAGTGGATTCTCCAGGTCGCGCTCCCCCGTGTAACGCTTGTCGTCCAACCATGTACCCTCAGCACCCCAATAAATATCGTCCTCAGTTTCCCAAATGTCAGGTCGCCCCCCACCGAAACCAAAAGTCTTGAAGCCCATAGACTCAAGAGCCACATTACCAGTGAGAATAAAAAGATCGGCCCAGGAAATTTTCCTCCCGTACTTTTGCTTGATTGGCCAAAGGAGCCGGCGAGCTTTGTCAAGGTTCCCGTTATCAGGCCAACTATTAAGGGGTGCAAATCGTTGTGCGCCCGTACCTCCCCCTCCGCGACCATCTGCGGTACGATAGGTACCAGCGGCATGCCAAGCCATACGAACAAAGAAGGGACCATAGTGACCAAAATCAGCCGGCCACCAGTCCTGAGAGTCGGTCATCAAAGCGACCAGGTCTTTTTTAAGACCTTCATAGTCAATGCTCTTAAATTCTTCCGCATAATCAAAATTATCTCCCATAGGATTGGATGGGGCATCGTGCTGATGTAAAATGTCGACCTTCAATTGATTGGGCCACCAATCTTGATTGGAAGTACCTCCGCCGGCAGCGTTCTCAACCGGACATTTGTCTATGGTTGTTACAGGTGCTTGTTTACCGTGGCCAAAAGGGCATCCGCCCCCTGATTGCGATGAATTTTCTGTGCTCATAAATAGGTAGGTTTAAGTTACAAATTAAGACACTAAATCTACACAAGAACAATGTTTTGGCAAGCCCCTGAGAAAGGCAAGTTATCCACAGGGCGAAGAAATTAGGCCCTGGTCCTTGAATTAATTTAAAACTATTTCAAAGCAGATAATACCTGCCCCAAAGAATCCTTGGCATCGCCAAACAACATCCGGCAATTTTCCTTGTAATAAAGTGGGTTTTCAACCCCAGAATATCCGGTAGCCATACTTCTCTTAAGGGCTATAACCGTCTTTGCCTTCCAAGCTTCAATCACGGGCATTCCTGCAATCGGGCTATTCTCCTCTTCCAGTGCCGAAGGATTGACGATATCGTTAGCTCCTACGACCATCAGAATATCGACTTCAGGCAATTCGTCATTCACCTCGTCCATTTCAAATACAATATCATAAGGGACATTTGCTTCTGCCAATAATACATTCATGTGTCCCGGCAGTCGGCCAGCAACGGGATGAATCGCAAAGCGAACATTTACATCCTTATCGCGCAAAGTCTCAGTTATCTCTTTGACCACATGCTGTGCCTGGGCAACAGCCATTCCGTACCCCGGGACTATCATTACTTCAGTTGAATCTTTCAACTCTTCGGCAACTTCCAACGCACTTGTCTCGGTAATCGAACCTTCGATCTCACTGCTTGCCCCTCCTCGGCCGGAACCAGTCCCAAAGCCTCCAAAGATTACATTGGCCAAGCTACGATTCATCGCATTACACATGATATAACTGAGAATTGCTCCGCTGCTTCCCACCAACGCACCAGTAATAATAAGTAAGTCATTCTTGAGCATGAACCCAGCTGCAGCGGCGGCCCACCCGGAATAACTGTTGAGCATGGAAACCACCACGGGCATATCTGCACCTCCGATCGCCACGATCAAATGCACACCAAGCACGAGAGAGATGGCGATGATAATGAGCAGTGTGATAAGTGCGGCATCGTGCCCCTGACCAAGGAACTGTGCACCCAAATAGATGGATGCCCCAACCATGCCAAGGTTCAAAAAGTGTCGAAAAGGAAGCAGGATTGGTTTGCCACTCAGCGAACCTCGTAATTTACCGAATGCTACCACTGAACCCGTAAAGGTCACACCACCAATAAACACACCAAGCAGAATTTCGATCTCATGAATGAGTTTGTCCGTACCTGCGAGTGAAGTGTGAGTAGTATCAAGAAAACTTGCAACCCCGACCAAAACCGCGGCCAAACCTACAAAACTGTGCAGAATCGCGACCAATTCTGGCATCGATGTCATCTCTACTCGTTTTGCCATAACCGCCCCAATGATCGCACCTCCAAGCATAAGAGGAATCAGCAGCTCGAAGTTGGAAACCTTACCACTCATGAAAGTGGCAAATATGGCCAATGCCATCCCGATGATTCCATACAAGTTCCCGCGACGGGCATTCTCTTGTTTAGAAAGTCCTCCCAGGCTTAAGATGAAAAAGATCCCCGATACGAGGTAGGATGTTGTAACTAGTCCTTCGTTCATTACTTGCGAAACATTTTCAGCATGCGCTGGGTTACGAGAAATCCACCCGCCACGTTAATGGTGGCGACAAATATGGCCACCCCGGCGAGCCAGGGATTGGCTCCTGCCATAAAGAGCATTCCTCCAATGAGAATAATTCCACTGATTGCATTGGTTACACTCATTAATGGAGTATGCAAAGAAGGTGTTACATTCCAGACCACCATGTAGCCGACAAAACAAGCGAGAACAAATACGGTAATTTGATCAAGAAACTCACTCGAGCCCTTCCATCCAAGTGCAAGTAAACCAACAGCAAGCAGACCGAGAAGAAAACCTCCAGAAAGCAAAGGATTGCTTTTTTTCTCAACTTTTTCTCCTTCTAATTTGGGCTCAGGCATTTTCTTAGGGGCGACCGATGTTTCGACCGCAGGAGGGGGCCAACTTAGTTCCCCCTTGTCCAAAACCAAGGCACCGCGCACCACTTCGTCCTCCTGATTAATTTTAAATTCTTCGGCATTGCCGAGTAACTGTACTAGTTTGACTAAATTATTGCCGTACAATCGACTCGATTGAGTCGGTAATCGAGAAGGGAAATCAGTGTATCCAATAATTGTGACCCCGTGGGCAACAGTAACTTCACCACTCACAGTTAATTCACAATTCCCACCACCTTCTGCGGCAAGATCAACAACCACAGATCCGGGCTTCATACTCTTTACCATCTCTTCGGTTATTAATACCGGAGATTTTTTCCCCGGGATCATCGCAGTAGTAATGATAACATCCACCTCTGCCGCCTGCTCGGCAAATAGCTTCATCTCTGCCTCGATAAATTCTTTACTCATCACCTTGGCATAACCTCCGGACCCAGACCCATCCTCCTCAAAATTCAATTCTAGAAATGAGGCACCCAGGCTTTTCACCTCTTCTTTAACCGCAGGCCGGGTATCAAATGCGCGAACAATCGCTCCCATATTACGGGCAGCTCCGATCGCAGCCAGCCCGGCAACCCCTGCTCCAATGATCAAGACTTTAGCAGGCGGAACTTTACCGGCTGCAGTAATCTGCCCGGTAAAAAAACGCCCAAATACATGTGAGGCCTCAACCACCGCACGATAACCAGCAACATTGGCCATGGAGCTCAAGGCATCCATCGATTGAGCCCGTGAAATACGGGGCACGCAATCCATAGCCAATAAATTGATCTTCCTTTCTCCCAGCTTCTTTAACAGTTCTTCGTTTCTTGCAGGATAAACAAAGCTAATTAGGGTGGATCCCTCTTTTATCATCCCCACCTCTTCAAGGCTTGGAAGAGTCACCTTAAGAACAAGATCACCCTGCGACCATACCGTAGTTGCATCATCTACAATAAGTGCTCCAGCCTCCTCGTACGCGGAGTTGGAAAGATTGGCATTCTCTCCAGCTCCTTGTTCAATTACTACCTCGTATCCGAGCTTGGCGAATGCCGAAATATTGTCCGGAGCGATCGCAACTCTCTTTTCTGAGGCTTGAGTTTCCTTAGGTATGGAAATGATCATAATAATAATAAGTTAAATGATTTTTCCCCCATTCATAACCTTATGGCAAAGATAAAGTTGTCTCTGCACTTTTATTCAAAAAAATATATTCAGATTTTTAAGAATCAGCCTCAATATTGCTTACAATAGAACTGCCCTTTTTACGACTCGTCATATGCCAGATTAGTGTTATTGTGATTCTTTGAAATAAATAATCACGCCTTGGAACAGAGGCTCACAAATGGATAGTATGGATTCATAAGAAAAGTGAGCAAAGGTTCTAATGTGGTATGAACCTGAGCAACCCCTAGAACCAATTACATCTTATGAGCGATCAAGAACTCCCTAAAGAGGAAAAAGAACAGAAAGAAACCGATAGCCCTAAATTCGAAGATTTCGATCTTTTACCTGAAGTCCAACAAGCAGTAGCCCGTGCTGGCTATGAGACTCCATCCCCTATTCAACGCCGGTCTATACCGCCAATCCTCGAGGGGCACGACCTTTTGGGTGTAGCCCAAACTGGAACCGGTAAAACTGCCGCCTTTGCCCTGCCTTTGCTCTCCCGACTCGACCCCAACCTAAGAGCGGTACAAATGCTCTGCCTCGCACCTACTCGAGAACTTGCGATACAAGTTGCTGATGCCATAGACGGCTTTGCGGAAAATATTCCCAACTTACGGATTGTACCCGTATATGGAGGCACTGGATACAGCGAGCAAATCCGAGAACTTAAAAGAGGGGCACAAATTGTTGTGGGCACTCCCGGACGCGTCATGGATCATGTGAAGAAAAAATACATGAAACTCGAGCAGTTAAAAGCAATGGTGCTCGATGAAGCAGATGAAATGCTAAGTATGGGATTCATCGAAGATATCGAATGGATTCTTGAACAAACTCCAAGCGACCGACAAACCGCACTTTTTTCAGCCACAATGCCAAAACAGATTCGGAAATTGGCGGACAGGCACCTCAACGAACCAGTGGAAATCACCATTGCAGTCAAAAGAGAAAATGCCCCTAACATCCGACAACGTTTCCTCAAGGTACGACAGCACGAAAAGATCGACATGCTATCCCGCATTCTCGAAATAGAGACTTTTGGAGCTATGCTTATTTTTGCCCGCACCAAAAATGCAACCACCGATATTGCTGAAACACTGGTGGCAAAAGGATACCCTGCGGAAGCACTTAATGGGGACATGCCGCAAAACCTTAGAGAGAAAACTGTCGACCGACTGCGTAAGGGTCACATCAAAGTCCTTGTGGCTACCGATGTTGCCGCCCGTGGGCTCGACGTTGATGTCATCACCCATGTGGTTAATTACGACGCACCTTTTGACCTTGAGTCCTACACTCACAGGATAGGACGCACTGGACGCGCAGGTAGGGAAGGCGATGCCATTCTTTTTGTCACTAATAAGGAGATGCGAATGCTCAATGCAATCGAAAGAACTTTAAAATCCAAATGCGATGAATACACATTTCCTACTTTGGAGGAAATGAACGAGCGAAAACAGAAAGAATTTTTTACCCGTATGGAAGATGCTCTTACTGCCAAAGATCTGTCTGATTACCGACAAGCCATCCAACAATTTCTCGAAGAAAGTGGAAAAGACTCAGTCGATGTAGCCGCAGCCCTCGCTTATCTCGATGCCGGTAAGAAACCTTTGCTTTATGATGAAATGCCCACGCCTAAAAGATCCAAGCGTGAAAAAAGAGAGCGAAATGGAAACAGGGATGAACAATATGTTAGTAACGACGACTTACAAAGCTACCGGGTGGAAGTCGGTGAATACCATGGAGCAGAGAAGCGCGATCTAGTTGGAGCGATTGCCAATGAGATTGGGCTAGATACCAAATTTATAGGTAAAATTCGTATGTTTAAGGATTATTCCTTTATCGATCTCCCCAAGGACATGCCCCATGATGTCGTGGAAAAGCTCAAAGAAGTTTGGGTTCAAGGACACCAGCTTAATCTCTCGATCGATCGTGGCCGACCTCGCCCAGAAGGCAAAGGGAGGAAATTTGGCGGCACCGGCGGTGGCGGTGGAGGTTTTCGTAAAGGAGGAGGTTTCCGCAAGGGTGGAGGTGGCGGCTACAAAGGTGGCGGTGGTGGCGGAAATTTCCGCAAAAAATCATCGGGGAGATACGAAAAGTAATTACCCTTAACCGTATTATCCCCACCTTGCTAGGTAGCCTTCCTAACAGTGGAAGGAAATGTTAAACGGAAATATTATTTAGAGGTAGCCCAGCGAACACCGTTACTAATCAAATCTAGAAATTCTTTGGTCGATACCGTCTCGTTGTGGTGACCAATAGTTGTTCCGAAGACCCTTCCTTTCCCATACTCGTTCACCCACACGCAGGGCTGTGGTTCAGCGGGCTTGTGCTTGGCTCCATTGTCTCCATAAGCAAGTACCTTTGTGCCTTCGCCCACATCTAAGACAAAGTAAAGTTCGCCCTTTGGGGTCCTCCATTTGTCTGGCATGTCCTTGATCGCCGGATGATCGGAAAACTCTAAAACCTTAGTGACATCGAATGGCACATGCGGACCATGACCGTGAGAATGTACACCAAGCAATTTATTCCAACTCTTCTCAATCGGTTTTTGGCCTTTAACAAAAATATGGTAGGAGTGCATGGCACAGTGCATGGCGATGGCGGGTACTCCCTCTTCGTGCACCTTGACTATCGAATCTATGAAAGCCTTGTCATCCTCCCGAGCGAAGCAGTGGTTGTAAAAAACAAAATCATAGCCATTTGCCCAACCCTCCTTACTTAACTTGGATTTGCTCTCGCGTGGATCCATGTCAAACATCACCGTCCATTTTACCGGCAAGCGTTGGCTAACCCCTTCCATGATAACATTTTGTTGGAAACCATAATCATGATGCCCTCCCCCAGTTACAAGAAGCCCCTTGAGAGGCTTACCTGAATGATCGTCCGCCCAAAGACCGACAAGAGATGAGAGGAGAAGAATGGTAAGGAATGATGGTACTTTCATAAAATTCAAATAGCTAGAGGATTTGTTACTGCTTGGTTACCCAGCGTACCGCATTACCCAACAGATCAAGGTACTCCTTGGTGGAAACCGTCGAGTTATGATGACCTATTGTAGTGGAAAAAATTCTTCCCTTCCCGTGCTGATTCACCCAAATGCACGCTTGTGGCTCTAAGGGTTTTTTGTTTTTTCCATTGTCTCCATAAGCAAGCACTGTTGTTCCGGGATAAATTTCTTGAACATTGTAAAGCTCTCCTTCTGGAGTACGCCAACCATCAGGCAAATCTTTAATAACTGGGTGCCCCTCATTTTTCTTCACAATGTTTACAGTGATAGGCTCTTTAGGTCCATGACCCTTGGAACTGGCACCCAACATTTTTGGCCATGCCTTGACCTCACCTTCCTTCGCAGGCACATTCCAATGATAAGAGTGCATGGCACAATGTAACGCGAGTGCAGGCTTTCCTGCTTCATGCACAGCGGTTACTGACTCAATAAACTCTACATCTTTCTCAGAGGCGTAGCAATGATCGTAGACAATATAATCAAACGAATCCGCCCAACCCGTTTGGTTGAGAAAAGCTTTGGACTTCTTCCCGTCCATTTCATGAAATACTTCCCACTTGGTCGGCACTCTGGCATTGATTCCCTCAATAATAATATTCTTCTGCTGCCCATAATCATGGCAACACCCACCAGTAAAAAATAGAGCCTTTAATGCCTTTTTTGTAGAACCAGTTGTTTTCTTTTCTTCCATGTCTACAGCCCAGATATTTCGATATCGCACGGGATTGCCATGGTCCTGCAGGCTCAAAGGCCCCTTATCACCATGCACTTTATAAGGGCGGACCGCGTGAGGACCAGCCCATCCCGTTCCACCGGTCAGTTCGACATCATCATGGATTAAGTGCCCGTTATGGATCACGCGGAACTTAGCCCGTCGGGTAACCTTGCCCTGCTCATCAAAAAGTGGACGGGTAAAAGTAATATCGTAAGTCTGCCACTGACCGGGAGCCCGGGAGGCATTGACCATAGGCTTGGCCCGGCCGTAAAGTGCACCACACTGACCATCGGGATAAGTGGAATTTGCATTTCCCCCAAAAGAATTAAGAACTTGAATCTCATATTTCCCCATGAGGAATACCCCACTATTCCCACTCGCTTGCCCAGTTCCTTTGGATGGTGCGGGCGTGGCAAATTCTAGGTACAAACGACAGGAACCGAAATCCTGCTTGGATCGAATGTATCCACTCCGAGGAACCGCAACCAAAGCTCCATCCTCGAATGTCCACTTGGTGGGAGAACCATTCATCGCCGTCCAATTAGACATCGAACTCTCGGTGCCGTCAAAAAGAACAATCGCACCTTTGGGCGGTTTACCCCACTGGGGATCGTAGGGCTTTGGCTCAACCACCGGAGGGAAACTTACTTTTGCAGGGTTAGTCTCATGTACCTTGACCCCATCAATAAACATGTAATTTATCTTCTTCCCATTCTCCTCGCGTGTCTCAGTACGTACTTCCGGGACTTTAGCAAATGCTTGAACAGCAAAGAAAAAAGCTAGTATAAAAATTATGTAATTTTGTATATTTAACATGTCGTCATCATGGCAAATTTTTACCCATAGATGCAATCGTTTAGGGAAAATATGCCTAAAAATAAGTTCAGAACCTTGATTGGTTCAATGAACGAAATTTTAATCAATAATAGGGCTGTAGAAAGAAATAAACCACGGGTCCGGTGACAGCCACATAAAGCCAGACCGGGAAGACACGCTTGGCGAGCTTGCGGTGTTTGGAGAACTGGTTGGTGAAGGCTTGGACAAAGGTGAGCAAAATGAATGGGAAGCTCAGTGCAGCTAAGCCAATATGAGAAATCAAAATGAATAAATAATAGGTTCTGGTCCCACTAACTGCTTCTCTTTCAGCCGTACTTAATAACCCGTCTTGGTTGGCATCACCAAACAAGGTAGCTGGGGTGGTTATATGATAGACCACATAGGAGAGCAGGAAAATAAAAGAGCAGGCAAAAGCAGCATAGATCATTTTGCGGTGCACGGTTACTTTTCCCAGCTTGATCGCCCAGAGTGCAAACAGTAAAAAGACTGCTGCAGCTGAATTGAGCAGAGCATGAAAGCCCGGCAGATAACTGAATTCAACTCCATCAGGAAGTGGGATTTTAATCTTCTGCATCATGACCACCAAACCTAGTACAGCGGCTGATACCACCCATGCCAAACCGTTCAGTTTCTTTGCTAACACTTCATCACCCGAACGGGCACGGAATTCTGCGACTTCACTCATAAGTTAAACTCTAACTAAACATCACTAAAAGGAAAGCTCAACAGAGAGAAGAGAAGGTCAAACGATCTCTAGGCAAAAGAAGAAAACCAGGAAAAGGAGATCGAGCCTAAGCCATTAATTGACCTTTCTTCTGCACTAGTTTGGGGAACTTTGAATCGACAATATGTTACTGCCTCATGTCCTTACATAAGTCATACAAATCGATACACTCATTGGAGCACCTTATATTGAGTTAAATACCTTTCCAATTCCCCATTCGGGTTGCCTACTGCCCTCCTTGTTCATGAAATTTCCAGTATAGATACTCACGACATTGTTACTTTTCCCGCTCACCTGGCAGGTTTAGGAAAAGGAAAGTAAGGGTGACCTAACGGACTTTCATCACTCCACGCATTATAAAGTGATGGCCAGGAAAAGTGCATACATATTGATAGTCACCAGCCTTTGCCGGTGCGGTGAACTGTATAACTTCTTCGCCTTTATGGTCGATCAATTTGCTAGCCCAGAGAATTTCCTTACTCTCTGGCACAAAGGCTACATCAAATCCACCGGCTCCCAAGTTAATCGCTGCCTGTCCAACCTCGTCTGCCTTGCCAGGATTAACCATCACCAGGTTGTGCGGCATGAAGTCTGGATTGGCAAAAATAAGTTTAACTGCTTTACCTGCCTTAACCGTAAATTCGGCAAGGTCATACTTCATTTTTTCGGGGATAGTTCCGATGCGAACGGTAGTTAAATCGGGTGTATCAGAAAGAACGCCTGACTTTGCCACCACTTCGATATGCTCTTCCTCAATTTCTTCAACCCCCTTTGTGGGATTGGCATTGTACCAATGGTGCTGAACGGTTAGAGCCGCCACCCGAGCATGCGGATGGGGTGACTTGAGAAGTTTATTGAGCAAGCGTCCGTTTCGGAAATTGTGCTGCTGATGTACCCAAAGAGCTTCGAGCAAGTGGTGGGCATCCTCCTTTTTGTTCGGGTCAAATTGCTTCATCCATTCCTGGGTCGCTTTAATTACCGCGGAGGAATCACGCTCGCTCAACTCCACCCGGGTACGATGGCGCACGCTGTCCACTGGGTGCATCAAATTAGCAAGAAGCTTCTCTATGGGCTCCCCGTCGATTTTGACCGCTTTTTGCAGAGGCTTCTTTTTGTTAGTAAAGCGGTAAATCCGACCATGCTTTTCATCGCGATTAGGGTCTCTTACATTGTGCTGCATGTGCCCGATTATAACATTCTGCCAATCGGAAACATAGAGGGCTCCATCCTCTCCGAAAATCGCATCGGTCGGCCTAAAGTTCTTATCCCCGCTAAGCATAAAGCCAACGGATTCCTCTTGTACTTGGGAACCACTGGCTAAATCCTTGATTACACTCAGTTTTTGTCCATGGGGAGTGCCCCAAACTTCACCAAATTTGGATTTGGAAGTAACCTGTTTTCCATTCTCCCATTTGCCTGATTTTTTGCTCATCGAAAAGTCGCCATCCCGATGAAGCTTGTATTGCTTAACCCCAAGAAATCCGATGGTATTACAGATGAGAAAATCGCCCTGCATAGAATCAGGGAAGTTATCACTCGAGACAACTTCACATGCGGGAACTGGGCGTACTTCCTTAGCAAGCAGTGAACGCATCTTCCATGAATTCCCATGAGGGTAAACCTGGTAGGCACGCCCTCCGGTTCCATCAGTTGCGTAATGGTAGCCCCAGTAGTCAAAAGCAATGCCATGGGGGTTTGGGCTGTTACTACCATGAAAGGCAATGGTGTGCCTACGTGGGTCAAATCGATACATCGCGGAGGCAGTAGTCTTAAGACTAGGCCCCCAAGGATGTTCATGGTTGTGCTGAAGAAAGACACCGCTTTGCCAATAAATTCCACCATCAGGGCCATAAATTAAGTTATTTGCTGCGTGATGTGTATCCGATGTACCTAGACCCTGCAAAATAACATACCGCACATCTGCTTTATCATCTCCATCCGTGTCTTTTAAGAA
>Ga0209632_10001128_pt1 | contig 27442 bp, 25 predicted proteins | sample COG_10_FD_184754 | JGI IMG/M metagenome (GOLD analysis project Ga0209632, IMG submission 184754) | Pelagic Microbial community sample from North Sea - COGITO 998_met_10 (SPAdes) (version 2) | ecosystem: Environmental > Aquatic > Marine > Neritic zone/Coastal water | place: Helgoland, sampling... | reverse complement strand
ATAAGTTCGCTATTTAGTTACTTTAATACGGGAGCAGACAGAAGCGCAATGTTGCACACAGAAGTGAAAAAGATAGATCAGTATGTTCCAAAAGTTAGTTGGAAAGACGATGGTAATGAGGGTCGACATGTTGATCCACAAACATTGAGTAGTATTGAAAGTGATTATTTAGATGCTTGGTATGTAAAACATATCGCCAACAAAACCAACTTAAAAAACGGGATTGATGATTTTTATACCAAAAGTGCCAGAAAAAACCTATTCAATTTTATAGAACATAATAAAGAGGAAAATATGTCCATAGAGAGTACCACATTAGCGCACAATCCAGATATTTTATTTTTTAGTGAAGATGGGCAGTTAGTAGTTCTAGAAGACAAAAATGTAATTGAATATAAGAAGGTGATTAAAGATAATAAGCCGGTAATAGAAACTACAGAAACATCTGATTATAAAGGGGTTTTTTTGTTAGAAGATGGTTTTTGGCGCATTAGACATTTAGTAAAAGAACACACCTCCGAATTTGATAAAACCATTCTCCCATCTCTTATGAACTCCTCGAATATTAAAGGGATTAATTACTACCCACAAGCCACTCCTTGGGATATGTTTGGCGCGAATTTTGATCTTAAAATCATAAAAAAAGATTTCAAAATCATTAAGAAAGCAGGCTTAAATACGATTAGAATTTTTGTTCCTTATGAAGATTTCGGAAAAGCGAAAGTCAAAGAATCTAAGTTGGAAAAACTAGAACAAGTATTAGATGCAGCCGACAAACGCCGCTTAAAAGTAGTTGTTACGTTGTTTGATTTTTATGGAAATTATGATGTTTTAGATTGGACTTTAAATCACCGACACGCAGAGATTATTGTGTCAAAATTTAAAGATCACAAAGCCATTTTAGCTTGGGACGTGAAAAACGAACCCAATTTAGATTTTGAATCTAGAGGTAAGGAGCTGGTTATTTCTTGGTTAGAGCATCTTATTATTCTCATCAAATCGATTGATAAAAACCATGCAGTCACAATTGGGTGGTCTAATATTAAGAGTGCGGAGATTTTAAAAAATAGCTTAGATTTTGTGTCTTTTCATTATTATGAGGATGTCCATGATTTTGAAAAAAAATATGACAATTTAAAAAAAGTAATTCCTAATAAACCTATTGTTTTAGGAGAATTTGGTATTTCTTCTTATAGCGGAGCATGGAAGCCTTTTGGAAGTTCTGAAAAAATTCAAGCAGCCTATTACAAAGAAATGCAAAAAGTCCTCACAAAAAAGAACCTCTCTTTTATATCGTGGACCTTGTATGATTTTGATACAATCCCAAAAGAAGTTGTTTGGGATGCTTCCATGGCGTGTCAATCCTCAAAAAGAGTTTGGGTTTATCAACACGAATGGGGTTAAAAAACCTGCTTTCGATTATATTTCAAATTAACGGAGGGATAATGAAAGTTGTTTTTTTTCGATCATAGATTGAAATTCATCTAAATATAGATTCGTAATTCTTTCCATTGGAAAAGCAGTAGCGGCCTTATAGTTTGCATTGCCTAATGCGACTCTGTACGCATCATTTGTAACAACGGTTTCAATGGCAGCTGCTAAACTGTCTACACTTCCAGGTTCAAAAAATTCTCCTCTGTAACCCTCATCTTCGACAAGAGTCGCTAAATCACCCAAATTAGGCATAATCACAGCTTTGCCATAACTTCCAGCTTGGTGTAAAACGCCAGAACTTCCAGAGGTAGAGGTATAGGGAAACACAACGACGGCACTTTGATTAAACAACGATTCAACTTGGTTTTCCTCCACATAGCCTGTAAAAGTGATTTGAGATATATGTTTGTATTTTTCTTTTACGTTTGCTAAATACCCTATCACATTTGGGTTGTCTGTACCCGCAATTATGATTTCTAAATCCAATCCAGAAGATTCTCTAACCTTTTCCACAGCTTCAATCAGAGACTCCACTTTTTTGTAGGTTCCAAATTTCCCAAAAGTCATTACTTTTAGAGTACCATTTTGAAGTCTATGTGATGGTTTTTTTGGTATTTCAAAGGTTCCGTGAGGGATCATTTTTACATTAGTTGCCTGATATTTTTCTTCTAAATTAGTTGCGTATTTACCCATAGTAACTGCAACGAGATCGGCTTTTAAGATCAGTTTTGTTAAACACGTTCCTATAAAGGTGTAGGCCTTTTTCAAAAACTTATTTGAGGCAAAACCAGCATTTTCTAAGTCTGTTTGTTCTAAAATATTGTGCAGTAAAACTATTGTTGGAACGTGTTTTATTTTACAAATTAAAGGTAGGGTTAAGCCTAGTGCTGCTGCAATTTTTTTATCACCAAATTTCATGAATTGTAAGTTAAACAACACAGCGTCTGGTTTTGTGTTTTGGATGGCTTTGGCCACATTAAAAACAGTCGAATAACTATTAAATTCCCAGCACTCTTTTACCGTAATTTTACATCCATCTTCTGTGAAATTAACATCTTTTTTCCCTGGAGTTTTATCCGTAAGTAAAATTAATTCAGTCACTTTTTCGCTTTGTCTAAAGCTTTTTACTAGATGAAAGGCATATTCGTTTAAGGTGACTTTGCTTGGTGGGTATGCAGTTACGATTGCTAGTTTCATTTTCTTTTTGGGTGTCAAGGTTTAGTTATGGATGGTTCATGTGTCTCTATCACTTAATGGAAAAAAAGTTTTGAGGCTCTTTTTTTAGAGATCATATCGTTTAAAATAAAGAAGATTATTTGTACTAGTAAAAGTAAAATCATTGCAAAAATTTGAACGTGAACAATTTGCTCTAAAGACGCATGAAATTGTACTATTAAAGCTATTTGTAACATACCAAAAATCCCCGAGAAGATTACGGGAACATACTTGTCTAAAGACAAATAATAGTAGGCAAAAATATTTGAGACTGCAAAAACCCCTGTTGCGAAAGCATATTTCCATAATAGAGAGGCAATTTCGATATACTCGTTTCCAAATAAGATATTGATAATTTGATTCGGAAAAAAGTAACATGCTAAAACAATAGAGGCTGCAATTATAACAATATAAATAATGTATTTAAATAAAATGGGTCTTGTAGAGATGCCCTGTTTTTTTAGCTGTACAACTGTTGGCAGTAACAACATGACAAACATCCAAGCTATAAAATACACGACTCTACCAATGAGTGCCAAGGACGCATATAAGCCTGCTTCATAAGAGTCGAAATAATGTTTAACTAATAAGATGTCACTGTTGTTAATAATAATCAGCGTGACTTCGTAAAACGCAGTAATTATAAAGAAATTACGCACCATTTTGGTTTCAGGTTTCTTTAATTTGATACGATTAAAAACAGGTATTTTTTTAAACTCAAATGGAAGTAGACCAACAATAAAAGAACATAAAATTCCAATTGCAATTAATAGTGACGAATCCACTTCAAAAAGGCATAGCAATCCAAAAGTGATTGCTAAACGACTCATCATTTCTAATTGATAGGTCACAGATAAAGAAATCAATTCTTTTTTTCCTTGAAAAACGCCCCGATTCACACTCATTAAGAAGTAAAAAGGAATTCCAATTCCAAAAACAATAAACATACTAGAAGACGTTGTTTTGAACAATACTTGTAATTCTGAGGACAACAAAACAATTGTGATTCCTAAAACAACGCCAACGATAGAAGCACTTTTGTAAATAGTTGCTATAAATGTTTGATAGACAGAGTCTTCGAAAATCACAGAAAACTTTGCAGTGACCAATTGAAATGTCATTGCAGCAAAAGATAACACCAACAATAACGTAACGAGAATTGCCGCATCTGCAAATTTCTCTGGACCCAGAAATCTTCCTAAAATTAAATTGTATAAATAATTCCCACCATTGACAAGCATAGCACTCATCATAAATAGTTGCTCTGTAGAAAATTTATTTTTAAAGGGGATGGACTCTGCGATCATAATTTAATTTTCAGCTCGCTAATTCTGCTCGATTGGTTTGTTTAAAGTCGTCATAGATTTCTTTACAGCCATTCCCAACAATAGAAAACACTTTTTGTTTTAAGATTGCAATTTTTGTAAAGTTCCGCATGGCTTCTAGACCACTTTTATCAATCTCAATGACGTCATCAATATTTATCGTTACCTTTTTATTTTGAGATAAATTGTATTCAAAACATGTTGTAAATGATTTTAACGTAGATCCGTTTAATCTTCCATTTAAATAAAATATTCCATTTTTTTTTGAAATTTCTAACGCCATAATTAATTTATTCATCATTAATAGTGACGTAAATATCCTCTTATAACTTCCAATAGAGCTCTATTATCGTTGAAACTCCATTTTGTTTAGTCCAATGAATAATAGCTAATGCTTAACTTACTGTAGATAAAAAAATCAATATGAAATTAAAATATAGTACACTTCTGATCGCTTTTTTCATCAGTTTTTGTGGCGTTTCTCAAGAAATGAAAAAAGGCTTCACTTATTTAGAAACCGGAAAATTCAAACAAGCAGAAACTTTTTTTGAAACTGTATTGCAGACCTATCCGAGCAACAAAACAGCACGGCTTTGTTATGGACGAGCGGTTGGCTTAAATGGCAATTCAAAACAAGCAGTCAATTTATTTGCCGCTCTTTTAGATGATTTTCCAACAGATTTCGAAGTCAAATTAAATTATGCAGAAGCGCTGCTTTGGAATAAAAATTATACTTCAGCAAAAGACTATTATCAAAATTTACTAAAAGAAAACGACACAAGTTTTCCTGCGCTTTTAGGGTATGCAAATACGTTGTCTAATCTTAAAGAGTTTGGGAATGCTATTGTTTATGTTGATAAAGCATTAACCGTGTTGCCCAAAAACAAAAATGCTTTGATCTCTAAAAAATACATGCGTTTAGGATTGGCCAATGATGAGATGAATCTTCAAGATTATTTAGAAGCAGAAACCATATTAAAAGAAAATTTTGAGGACTTTAAAGAGGATAAAGAAACCTTATTGAATCTTGCAAATCTGTATTTAATTTCAAATCAGATTGATAAGGCCAAAGAAATCTATACAGTTATTGGAGGCAGCCCAGCAAATCAGTTAATTTCCTTAAACGGAATTGCACTCGCTGAGCATTTAAAAAGTAACGACAAAGAGGCTTTAGTGGTGAGTAAAAAGGCGTTTGACAGTTTAACGGAACAAACCGAGGGTTCTTTAAAAAATCAAACGACAGAAAGATACATTCAAGCTTTAATTTGGAATAAGAAGTATTCCTTGGCAGCAAAGGAGATTGATGTTTTAATGATAAAAAACAAAGATCCAGAAAATTGGATTTTAGCGTTAAGAGCTACATTGAACATTTACAAAAGCGATTTTAAGAAAAGTATTTCTGATTATAATTTAATCTTAAAAAACGACAGTACTTCTTTTGATGGGAACCTTGGTAAAGCGAATGCGCTAAAAGCTACTGGCTATTATGATGCTGCTTATAAGAGCGCCGAAACCACTTTAAATTTTTATAAGAATCAAAAAGATGCGACTAATTTCATTAAAAGTTTAGATAGATATTTTACACCTTTTATAGAAACTAAAGCCTCCTATTCTTTTGATAATGGAAATAATGAGGCCTATTCATATACAGCTGATACGGAATTCTCTTTTACAACCAAATTTAAACTATTGGCAAGCTATAATTACAGAACAACGTCTAATTCGATTACGAATATGAGCGCAAAATCTAATAATTTTTTAGCAGGAATATCTTATCAAATCTTAAATAATTTGACATTTAAAGGCAGTTTAGGAATCACTTCATCAAACACAGAAACAATAAATTACAACCAACTATTAGCCGATTTTTCTTTGAAGATTAAGCCGTTTAAACTTCAGAATCTAGAATTGGGGTATAAAAGAGAATTGCAAAATTTTAATGCGGAGCTATTGGATAGAGAAATTGTACAGAATAATTTTTTAGTGAATTATAGTTTAAACACCAACTTTAGGTTGGGATGGTTTACTCAATATTATTACACCTTTCAAAATGATGACAATACACGAAACTTGCTATTTACTTCATTGTACTACAGCATTCTAGAGAAACCATCATTAAAAGCGGGTTTTAATTACCAGAATATATCTTTTAAAAACACAGTGCCTACCATTTATTTTAGTCCTCGTAAATTTAATGCAGTTGAAGTTTTTGTTAATCTAATAAAAGATGAAAACAGTGCGAAAAACAATGAATGGTTTTATGAATTAACGGCAGCAACTGGGTATCAATTTATAGAAGATGGTCAAAAACAAAGTACCTATAGAATTCAAGGAAAATTAGGGTATAAGTTTCGTGAAAGAAGTATGCTAAATATATACGGTTTACAGAGTAACATAGCCTCTGCATCTGCTGCGGGTTTTAAATTCACGGAGATTGGTTTGAGGTATAAATGGTATCTTTTTAAGAACCCTTTATTCAAACAATAGAAGCAAATTGTTGAATTCCCTAAAACTGTAAACCAATTGCAGTATTACTATAAATATTACAACAAATCCAGGCGTTTCATCAATTCGGGTCTTTTAGAACGACTCACTGGGATGACGTCTTTTTTAATCAAAACACTATTATCTTCGATATCAATAATTTTTTTAACGTTGATAATATACGAGCGATGCACTTTAAGAAATAATGATTCTGGCAGTTTTTCTTCTATTTTTTTTAATGTTGAATGCACCACATAGTTTTTGTCTTCTGTTTTTATATGAATATAGTCTCCTTTTGCCTCAATAAGATAAATTTGAGGTAAATCAATTTTTATCAGACGTCTATCTATATTAACATAAAAATCGTTTTTGTGATCTAAAGCGTTGCTATTTGTATTTGAAATTTTTATAGCTTGTTGTTTTTTGGCTTTTAAAATCGCTTTTTCAAACCTTGATATTTCAATCGGTTTTAACAAATAATCTACAATACAATCATATTCAAAAGCTTCTATTGCAAACTTTGTATCGGATGTTGTTAGAATTATTTTAGGTGGATTTTTTAACGCTTTAATGAAATCCAATCCATTAAAGTCTGGCATATGAATATCTAAAAAAATAAGATCTATCTCATTTTCGTTAAGAAATTTAATGGCTTGTATGGCGTTAGGAAATTCATCAATAATAGTTAAATCTCCTATTTCATCACAAAGTGTTTTAATGATCACTCTTGCGGTTTCTTCATCATCAATAATAATACAATCCATAGAATTTAAATCGTTTTTAAATATTCGGAAATTGCTATTAAAATTTTCTCAAATCTTTTAGCATCAATCAATTTTTGTGTTCTAAGATTATGTTCAAATTCATTCGCTATTTCGTAACTTTTTTCAAGACCTAGTATACTAATTTTATGTTTAAGTTTATGAACATTTTCTTCAATTTTTTTATAATCAAGATTTTCTAAACTTTGGAGATACTCTTTTTTCTCCCTAGGAAATTCAGTTTTAATGATTTCGACAAGTCTTTTTTTAATAGATTCATCGTCTCTTGCCAGTTTATCAATATAGATTAAATTAGGTTGTTCCATAGCTATTTTTTTATAGTAAAATAAAAAGTAGTTCCCTTACCTTCTTCACTTTCCAGCCAAATATCTCCTTTATATAACTCAACTACCCTCTTCGCTATAGACAAGCCAATACCTGTTGATTCTTTACTTTTGTTTAATGAATGAAATATTTTGAAAATTTTCTCATGGTGTTTCTTTTCAATTCCAATGCCATTGTCTTTTACGGAAAATAGATAAAAGGAAGCTTCTACAATATAATCAATTTCTATAACTCCTTTCTCTTTATTTGAGAATTTTACAGCGTTACTGACTAAATTTTGAAATAGTTGTTTAAATTTAGTCGAGTCTCCCTTAACAATAGGTAGTTTTTTTAAAATATTTAGAGAGATGTTTTCTGGTATAAGAATGATTTTCCTTAGATCATCGAAAAGCGAATTTAAGTCTACATCTTTTATGTTTTCTATAACAGCCCCTGCACTTGAATACTCTAAAACATTAAAAATTAAACTTTCCATAGTTTCTAATGTTTCCTCAATTAACTCAAAGTTTTGAATTGTGACTTCATCCAATTCACCTTCATTATCTGATTTAATCCAAGACACTAAGGCGTCAATACTTCTTAAAGGCGCTTTAAGATCATGAGATACGATATGTGCATATTCATGCAATTCGTTATTTCTTTTTTCTAATTCTATCAGTATTTTTGCATTCTGCTTTTCAAGTAAATTAAATTCGGTAATATCTAGATGTATTCCAATAGAACCAATAACCTCTCCATTCAGATTATAATTTGGAGCTCCACTAATAAGCCAGTTTTTGTTGATTCCTTTTTTATTTTGTACAGTAATTTCGTAGGAGTTAGATTCACCATTTAATCGTTTCGTATTTTGTTGTGAAATAGTTTCTTGCTCTTCATCTATTGGAAAAATTTCTTTCCCAATTTTTCCGATTAACTCTTTTTTGGTATAACCAGACATTTCTACAAAACTTTGGTTGACCATCAATATTTCATCATCATTATCTACCTCTATCAATCCTAGATTCATATTGGCTATAATGCTGCTGTATTTTTCCTTTTGACTTTCTAAACTTTTACTATACTGTTTTTTTAGCGTGACATTTTTATAAGTCCATAAATGACCTTGGTATTTAGGGCCTATTGCTATAGGAATAAAATCGCGTTCTAAAATTGTGCCATCTGTCATTATGACTTCATCTCCTAAAACTTGATTTTTGTTTTGAAGTATTTCATTAATTCTGGTCACAAAACTTTCGGGATCTTTAAATAATATTTTGCTTTGTTCAGAAGCATCAGAACAATCTTGTCCAATTAATAATTCCGGAGAGACAGGAATTTTAAAAATTTCACAAAACTTAGTGTTTGTTAATACTATTTGTCTTTTTTCATCTTCTAATAGCACAGCGCTATCTAAGTTTAAAATAAGAGATGAGAGTCGATTCTCTGATTGTTTTAGCAAGTCTTCTGCTTCTTTATTAGAGGTAATATCTCTTACAATACCTTGTGCTGCAATAGCTACTTTTTCTTTATTGTAAATAATGGTTGCATTAATCTGCACCCACTTAACTTCTTTCTGTTTTGTATGTACTCTTGCGATGTAGTTTGTGAAAGAACCTTCCTTTTTTAAGTTATTAAAAGAACCAAAAGCATAATTTTTATCATCAGGGTGAATTAAATGAGCTAGGTTCACTTTTTCATTATCAATATTGTATCCAAAAAAATCTATTGCTACATCGTTCATTTTTAGAATTTCCCCCTCTAAATTAATGACTAAATAGGCGTCATTTATGTTTTCAAAAACACCTTGAAGCTGAGACGATTTTTCGTCTAAAAGATTTTCTAATTGAAAATTTGCATTTTTTAATTCTTCCGATATAAAGTATAAATCTCTAGATTTGTTTTCTAATATTTTTTCTGCTGCTTTTCGAGCAGATTTTTCCCTTTTGAGCGCACGTTCTAATATCTTAACTTTTTCTTGACCCATTAATTCTTGGCAATGATAAACTTTACTTCAGTACCGTCTTCTTTTATTTTTTCTAAAACAATAGAAGCAGTGGAATTAAAATGTTGGAACGTTTTGTTCATTAAACCCAACCCAAAATGATGCATTGCCCTGCTAGATTTATAAATCATAATAAGAGAGTTTTTTGTTTTTTCTTCAACGACAAAAGTGGGAAATTCTGCATCAGGATATATTTTCCGAACCTCGACATGAATATGATTTTCTATGGAAGACAGCATTTCTATCGGGTCTTTATAAGTCGCTAAAAGACCTGGGTAAATTTTTTCTATAACATTAAAAAAATGTTCTCCATATACCAATAATAACGCATCTATTGAAATATCTGTATGTGCACTCAAATGTTGTAATAACTGCAACATTTCAGAAAAACTATATGTACCAATGGATGTATAGATTCCTTTAGATTCTAATTTTGACTGATTAATGATTTTATCAACCATTTCTAACCCAAATTTATTTTCTACTAAATCTAAAAATTCTGTAAAAACGATTCCTTTCATGTGTCTTTTCTATTTTTTTTAACGGTCACACTTCGACTACGCCTGTCTGCCGATAGGCAGGCTCAGTGCAGGTATGTTGCATCCATTTAATTATTTTCTTGTGTATCAAGTTTTAGTTATGGATGGTTCATGTTTTAATTCTTCTTAATTCGTTTGTACTCCAATAAGCCAAAGTGATCTCAATTTTTTTAACGTAATCTTCATATTTTAACGGTTTTAAAATATAACCAGAGATCCCAATGGTATAACACTCTATGACGTCTTTATGGTTGTTGGACGTTGTTAAAATAACGGTTGGTATGTGCTTTAAATTCTCATCATTTTTTAAAATAGATAAAAATTCTATTCCACTTATTTTTGGCATATTTAAATCCAATAAAATAATATCAGGAATTCTACTTCGATCTTCTAAAAACTCAAGAGCTTCATCTGCATTTTCGGCTTCATTTATAGTATGCTCTAATTTTAAAAAGGAAACAGTTCTTTTCATTTTCATGATCTCAATAGAATTATCTTCAATCAGTAAAATGTTTAGTATTTTATTCAAAGCTTAAATCAAGTATTTATCTTATAAAAATAATTTATTTACATACAACAATTGTTTTATGTTTGACTAAAATGAGACTTCTTTAGGTGAATGACCTTTAAGTGTAGATGAACTTTATTTTAATTTATTATATAATAGTTTATTATATTAACGTTTTATCTCAAATGAGATTATAATTGAACCCCCTTTTGATCGATTGACACAAGGCGTGGGAGCTCGAGTTTTTCCAAAACTAAATTTAAAAACATCTCAATCCAAACCCCTTTTGTTATACTTTTGCAGTGTGAATAATTACGACGTTTTAATTGTAGGTGGGGGTGCTGCAGGTTTTTTTGCAGCAATCAATACAGCAACTCAAAATCCAAATCTCAAAATAGCTATTTTAGAACGTGGTTCTAATGTACTTTCTAAAGTTAAAATTTCTGGAGGCGGCCGCTGTAATGTAACTCATGCCGAATTTATCCCCGATGAACTGGTCTTAAATTACCCAAGAGGTGAAAAAGAATTGCGAGGACCCTTTCATAACTACATGACAGGCGACACCATGCAATGGTTTGAAGACCGTGGTGTGCCCTTAAAAATAGAAGAAGACGGACGTGTTTTCCCCGTTTCAAATACGTCACAAACCATTATAGATTGTTTTTTAGAGGAAATTAAAACACGCCAAATTGAGGTCTTATTAAATCATTCTGTGCAAGGGATTAAATATGAAAATGATACTTGGGAGTTGGACACTACCAAAGGCGTTTTTAAAACCCCTAAACTATTAATTGCGACGGGAAGTAACCCTAAAATCTGGAAATTATTGGAATCACTTGGTCATCAAGTGATCGCTCCAGTCCCTTCTTTATTTACTTTTAATATTAAAGATAAGCGCCTTAAAACCATCCCTGGGGTAGTGGCTACAGATGTTCGTATTTCGGTAGTGAATAGTACTTTAGAATCCGAAGGCCCATTGCTCGTAACCCACACGGGACTGAGTGCACCTTCCATTCTAAAACTCTCTGCCTATGGCGCTTTGGAATTAGCCGAAAGACAGTATAAGTTTCAAATTAAAGTGAATTTCATCAAACTCGATTTTTCAGAATGCTTAGAAAGTTTATTGGAATTCAAAACGGAGTTTTCTAAAAAAACAATTTTAAAATCTACTCAGTTTGACCTTCCAAAACGCTTGTGGGAACAGTTAGTAATTGCTTCAGGAATTCCGAGCGACCTTCGTTGGGCTGAGGTTAATAAACAACAATTACAAAAAATTGCCAGTCAACTTACAGAAGCGGTGTTTAATGTAGATGGCAAAAGCACGTTCAAAGAAGAGTTTGTCACGGCAGGCGGCGTGGAGTTGAAAGGCGTCAACTTTAAGACCTTTGAAAGTAAACACTTTAAAAGCCTGTATTTTGCTGGAGAAGTCTTAAATATTGATGCAGTGACTGGCGGCTTCAATTTTCAAAATGCATGGACAAGCGCTTTTATTGCGGCACAACAATTGTCTAAATAACAAATTAATAAAACGAAGTTAGTATCTTTGTCCTTCATGCCAATTTTATGATTGTAAACGAATTCATTCCAAAACCATATAAGCATCTTTTAGACAGCGGTGCTGTTGCTTACAGCGCTCCAAGTAATATTGCTTTGGTGAAATATTGGGGAAAAAAAGCACATCAAATTCCTGCCAATCCATCAATTAGTTTTACACTAGATAACTGTAAAACCACCACCACACTTAAGTTTGAAAAAAAGACATCTGAAGGATTCTCGTTTGACGTGTTTTTGGAAGGTGTGTTACAGGAAGATTTTAAGCCAAAAATTGAACAGTTTTTCAATCGGATTGAAATTTATTTACCTTTTTTAAGTTCGTATCATTTTGTAATTGAAACCTCAAACACCTTTCCACACAGTTCAGGAATTGCCTCTTCAGCTTCAGGAATGAGTGCTTTGGCATTGTGTTTAATGCAGATAGAACAGCAATTAAATCCAGACATTTCAAAAAAATATTTTAACAAAAAAGCATCCTTTTTAGCCCGTTTGGGATCTGGAAGTGCCTGCCGAAGTATCGAAGGCGATTTAATCGTATGGGGTGCCCATGAGAATATTGAGGGCAGTTCAGATTTTGTAGGGATTAAATACCCGCATGAAGTCCATCAGAATTTCAAAAACTTCCGAGACACCATTCTTTTAGTCGATAAAGGCGAGAAGCAAGTCAGCAGTACCGTTGGTCACAATTTGATGCACAACCATTCCTTTGCCGAGCAGCGTTTTGCACAAGCACATTCCAATATGGATGCCTTAATTGCGGTTTTAAAATCGGGCGATCTAAACGCATTCATAAGCATCGTAGAACGTGAAGCTCTCACACTGCACGCTATGATGATGAGTAGTGATCCGTATTTTATATTAATGAAACCCAACACCCTAGAAATCATAAATAAAATCTGGGCATTCAGAGCAGAAACAGGGCTTCACATTTGTTTCACCCTCGATGCTGGTGCCAATGTTCATGTATTATTTCCTGAATCGGAAGCTAAAAAAATCCAAGAATTTATTAAAACCGAGTTGGCGTCACATTGTCAAAACGGACATTTTATTGAAGACAAGTTGGGTCAGGGTGCGCAACCAATAAAAATTTAATGTATCTTTGAAGGATCATTGACCAGTGAGAATTTTAAGTCTAAATCAAATTTATGAAGGGACCACTTTTTTACTCTAAAATTTTACTCTTCGGAGAGTATGGAATCATTAAAGATTCTAAAGGGCTATCTATACCCTATAATTTTTACAATGGTGCTTTGAAAATGGATGAAAATCCAAATCAAATAGCTGTCGAATCTAACCTCAATCTAAAGAAATTTCTTGAGTATTTATCTGATATAGACACCAGTTTAGTGGTTTTTGATTTAGAGCAATTGCAACAAGACATCAATGCAGGAATGTATTTTGATTCTTCCATTCCTCAAGGCTATGGCGTAGGAAGTAGTGGTGCATTGGTTGCCGCTCTTTATGATAAATATGCACAGGACAAAATCACGGTTTTAGAAAATCTGACTCGTGAAAAATTATTAAAATTAAAAGCTATTTTTTCGGAGATGGAATCTTTTTTCCACGGAAAATCATCGGGTTTAGATCCGTTAAATAGTTATTTAAGTATTCCTATTCTTATAAATTCCAAAGACAATATTGAAGCTACAGGCATTCCTTCTCAGAATACAAATGGGAAAGGAGCCGTCTTTCTTTTAGACAGTGGCATCATTGGTGAAACCGCACCGATGGTTGGTATTTTTATGGAAAAAATGAAACAAGAAGGTTTCAGAACAATGCTTAAAAATCAATTCATAAAACACACAGATGCCTGTGTGGAAGATTTTTTGAAAGGAGATATTAATTCACTTTTCAGAAATACCAAACAACTTTCTAAAGTTGTTTTAAATCACTTCAAGCCCATGATTCCAAAGCAATTCCACACAATTTGGAAAGCGGGAATCGAATCCAACGCCTATTATTTAAAACTCTGCGGATCTGGAGGTGGCGGTTATATTTTAGGATTTACTGAAGACTTTCAAGCAGCTCAAAAAGCACTTATAGATCATAAATTAGAGGTCGTATATAACTTCTAAATCACTACTATGTTTACGTCAACTCAAAAACAAATTATGCTAAAATTATTTAGCATGTTTGTGGTCGTGAGGGGCTTCAATTTGACGTTAATCGTTATAGCACAATACATTACCGCTGTTTTTATCATGGCACCGTCCTCTCAATCACTTTCAGAAGTTTTGTTGGACCGTTCTCTTTTTGCATTGATATTAGCAACGGTCGGAGCCATTGCTTCCGGATACATCATCAATAATTTTTACGACAGTGAAAAAGACAGTATCAACCGCCCTCGTAAATCCACTTTAGAGCAATACGTCAGTCAAAACACAAAGTTAATTATCTATTTTATAATTAATTTTATTGTCGTTATTATTGCCAGTTACGTATCTTTTCGATCCGTTTTATTTTTTTCAATTTATATTTTCGCCATCTGGTTTTATTCCCATAAAATCAAAAAAAGACCCATTATTGGAAATTTGATTTCAGCGATTTTAACCATCACCCCCTTTTTTGCAATCTTTCTGTATTACAAAAACTACAGCGGTTTGATATTTGTCTTTGGGTTTTATTTGTTTCTCATATTAGCGATGCGAGAACTGGTTAAAGATTTAGAAAATTTAAAAGGCGATTTAACTCTAGATTACAAAACAGTCCCCGTTGTCTATGGCGAGAAAACTGCTAAAATTATGATCGCTCTTCTAGTTCTGATTAATATTTTAGTAACTGGATACTTAGTGTCTACATACGATTTAGGGAAGATGGATTATTTCTTTTATGGGAGTATGAGTTTACTTTCTTTAGTCGTTATTCTTATCTATAAAGCGCAAAGCCAACTACAATATGTTTGGGTGCATAACCTGTTAAAGCTCCTTATTTTATTAGGTGTTTTTAGCATTGTTTTATTAAATCCGTCGCTCATTCTATCGAAGCTATTATAAGTGAAAAAATGATACCCATTATTTATGAATGCGTTACATTTGCAAAAAATTAATCATGGCAAAAGTGAACAAGAATTCAGACAGACGAGTAGGGAAGTCCAGACCTTCAAAATTGAAGGCTCCTGTAACATCTTATTCAAAGAAAAAGTCAACGCCCTCTAAGTCGAATGTAAAGGCAAATTCTAACACGGATGAAATTCGTTTAAATAAATACATTTCAAATTCTGGAATGTGCTCGCGTCGTGAAGCAGATATGCACATCAGTATTGGGAGTGTCATGGTCAACGGGAAAGTAGTCACCGAAATGGGGTATAAGGTCCGTTTGGAAGATGAGGTTCGTTTTGATGGTGCACGTATCAATCCTGAGAAAAAAGTCTATGTCTTATTAAATAAACCCAAAGGATTTGCCACCACCACCAGTGAAGGTAAAGGCCGAACGGTGATGGATTTAGTAGCCAATGCTACAGATGCAAAAATCAGACCTATTGGTCGTCTTGGTCGAAACTCACTTGGATTGATTTTATTTACCAATGATGAGCAAATGCATGCGAAGTTTACCAACTCTAAACATGGTGTGACCCGTTTGTTCCATATGGAATTAGACAAACCTTTAAAGTTTGAGCATTTAAAAAGCATACAAGAAGGCTTTAAATACGAAGGGAAGCACGTAACGGTTGAGGCGATTAGTTATATTGAAGGATCTCCAAAAAATGAACTCGGTCTTCAGATTAAAAATACTGGAAATACCATATTAAGACTCATTTTTGATCACTTCAAATATGAGATTGTCAAAATGGACTGTGTGACTATTGGACCTCTTTCTAAAAAAGATTTACCAAGAGGACACTGGAAACATCTTACTGAACAAGAAATCAGTAATTTAATGATGCTTTAATTTTCTAAGCATTCTTTGATTCCATAATTCCCATACCAAAACACCCAATACGGGGAGGTATTCTAAGCATAGAATAAATCCGTTTTCTTCAACACTAAATTGATTATAAGCCAAATAGCTAAAAATCAAGGTGTAACTCCATACGCGTGCAAACCTATAGTTTGTAAAAATGGAGAGTAATAACAGGCTTATAATGTACCAAGGATGCACAGTTGTGGATATAAAATAATACCCTGTTAGCACCCATAAAATGGTGAGGATAAGTGCCGTAGTTTTTGTTTTATTTTGAATTAACTGGTAGCTTATTTGCAATCCTAGTACACTCACCACCACGATGCCCATGCTATGAATCAACTCAAGGTTTGATATTGTTTCTAACCCCCATTTTAGGAAGTAATAAAAACTCGCATTAAACTCAAACTTAGAAAACCAAAGCCCAATAGTTGCACTGTATTTTTCGATAAAATCACTTCTTAAAAAGGGTGAGAAAAGCAATATAAATACTCCTCCAATACTTAAGTAAAATCGAATGCTTTTTTTCCAACCCAATTTATTTAAAAATAAAGGCAGACTCAAAATGGGTACTAATTTTACAGCAATAGACAATGCCATTGTAAGCGCTGCCAAATGGCATTTTTTCGTATGTACATAATACAACGCCATGACAAAAAAGAACAACATAAGACCTTCAAAATGAAGGTTGCCCGTCAGCTCAATAATGACCAAGGGGTTCAATATAAACCAGTATATATTTCTTGTGGACAGTTTTAATTTTCTCAGCAATTTTTTACCATAAAAAAGAATGCCTAAATCGGCACCAATCAAAAGAAGTCTAAACACCACAACCGAACCCAAAACACTTTGTTTAGACAGCATTGCAGCGATTATAAACGGAAGTTGGTGTATGGGTGGGTAATTGGAATAATGCCCTGCGCTTAACGATCCCATGCCGTCAAAAAGCGTTTTCATTTGTGGGAATAAATCAGGTTGGGAAACTATCAAATCATTAGGAGTTGTCAAGTAGGGATTGAGCCCTGACAAGATGAGCCGCCCGTCCCATATAAACCTGTAAAAATCTTGAGACAAATTTGGAATCGCCAACAAAAAAACCAATCGCAATCCGATTGCCAAATAAGTTAAATGCTGTTCTTTTATTTTAAGTTGTTTTAAAATTAAATAATAACAACCAAAAAGAACACTATATATGGTGAGAAGTTTGAAATGTTCAAAACGTGCCAAATCGTAAGCCCATAGTGCGTATAAAACCATGCTTAAACCTCCCCAAAGAAATAGGGCATTTTTTGATTTTAAAATTGACCTATTGAATTCCACAAGTCGGGGATAAGTGGTTAAACTTTAGACGAAATTGATTTAAAAAATACAAATCCAAATCCTAGAAATAGCATTAGATGAAAAGGAAACAATCCAAAATCGCCACCTTGATCGCCTACGATAAATGCACTGTACATTCCGAAACCAAAATACAGCATCAATAATCCTTCAAAAACAACATTTACTGAGATGTTTTTTTTGAGATATTTATTGGTTTTCCAAGTATCAGTAAGGGCATTAATATTAAATTTAGGAGTACGTACAAAATCACTGCGTTTACCGAAATGACCTTCTAAAACAGCAATTGAATTTTGTAATGAGAAACCCATGGCGATTGAGAAAAATGTAAAGAATAGGGCGATATACTGCACAAAACTTTTCAAACTCGATCCATGCGATTTTTTGTACATAAACCAATAACAAATAAAAAAGATAAGCGTGCTAATTACAAAAAAGCTCATCGCATAAAAATACATTTTTAGATGCGCATACTCGTTCTTTATATACAGCATAGGGATGCTCAGAACCCCCACGATTAAGATGTTCAAAAACATGGTGCTGTTCAGTAAATGAAGCAGACTGTGTAATTTTGTTTTGGCAGAAATATTTTTACTTTTTAAAACACGCCACATCATTTTTTGAAAATTTTCAGCACCGCCTTTGTTCCATCTGAACTGTTGTGACCTTGCAGCACTGATGGCTACAGGTAATTCTGCAGGTGTTTCAACGTCCTCTAAATATTTGAATTTCCAATCTTTAAGCTGCGCTCTGTAACTTAAGTCAAGATCTTCTGTTAAGGTATCGCCTTCCCAATTTCCTGCATCAATAATACACGTTTTACGCCAAACGCCTGCAGTTCCATTAAAGTTGATGAAGTGCCCTTTAGAATTTCTACCTACCTGTTCAAGCGTAAAATGAGCATCTAAAGCAAAGGCCTGTATTCTAGTAAGTACAGAGTAATTTCGATTTATATGTCCCCAACGTGTTTGCACCACGCCAACAGCTTCATCCTTAAAAAATGGAATTGTGCGTTTCAGCCAATCTGTTTGCGGTAAGAAGTCAGCATCAAATATGGCGATGTATTCTCCCTTCGCATTGACCAAACCTTCTTTGAGTGCTCCAGCTTTAAACCCTTCACGATTTGTTCTTTGTATGTGCTGAATGTCAAAACCTTCCTTCTGCAAGGCTTTGATTAAAATAGCGGTAGACTCTACAGACTCATCGGTGGAGTCATCAAGTACCTGAATTTCTAATTTATCTTTTGGGTAATCAAGGAGGACAATATTTTTTAACAAGCGATCCATGACATAAATCTCGTTAAATACGGGAAGTTGTATGGTCACATAAGGAATTTCGTCAGCGTTTGAGAAATCAAACTCGGGACTTTTTTCTGTGATTTTTTGAGATCCAATATAATTGAATAGTAAATTCAATTGTGCCAAAGCATACATAAATATGAGAATGAGCGCAATAGAATAAACGCAAATTATGATGATTTCTAAAAGCATTATTTGAAACTGTATTTAAATATCCAAGTTAATATCTTAATTCCTGCAAATATACTACCTTTTACCGTACCAGAAACCTTTGAAACTCCTATTCTATTTCGATACTTTACAGCGATTTCTTCGTAAGAAAATCGTTGTTTTAATATTTTAAGTTGCATTTCAACCGTCCATCCATACGTGGGGTCTTCCATTTTTAAGCGCATCAACGTATCAAACTTAATCGCCCTAAAAGGCCCGAGGTCTGTGAATTTGGATTTAAAAAACAAACGCATTAAAAACGTTGCCAACCAATTCCCGAAAATTTGTTGAGGCTGCATGGCCCCTTTTTCTCTAAATCTTTCGACACGGCTTCCAAGCACAAAATCAATATCGTCATCAATAATAGGTGCTACAATTTTGCTAAGTTCTTCGGGGTAATCGCTGTAATCTCCATCTAAAAACACGACGATATTGGTCTCTGTTTTTTGATTTATGAGATAGTCGATGCCTTTTAAACACGCATTGCCATAACCCGGTTTAGGTTCCGATAAAACAGTCGCGCCAGCATCTTTTGCATTTTTTGCGGTGGCATCGGTTGAGTTGTTATTGACCACGATGATTTCATGCACCGAATCAGGGATGTCCCGAATGACAAGCCCGATAGAGTCTTCTTCATTGTAAGCAGGAATAATAACTTTTATAATGTTGCTATTGAGATTGGGTGTGTTCAAAATAGGACTTATTTATCGTGGAGTTGATCCATTAAGTTCATCTCATTTCCAAGCAACACATCACTGTTTCCGATGCGTCCCTCTTCTGGACCATTCTCTAATTTAAGAACTCCTCTTGGACACACGGCACTACAAACGCCACAACCCACACAACTTGCACGCACAATATTTTCACCTTTTTGAGCATAGGCACGAACATCAATGCCTTGTTCGCAATAGGTAGAACAATTTCCACAGGAGATACACTGACCGCCATTGGTGGTGATTCTAAATCGTGATTTGAAACGTTGAATCACTCCCATATACGCTGCTAAGGGACAGCCAAAACGACACCAAACTCTATTTCCGAATATGGGATAAAACCCAGTACCAATCACCCCAGCAAATATAGAGCCAATCAAAAAGCCATAGATATCTTGTATGGTCTGTACTTTGATTCCAAACACTTCGTACGTTTCTGAAAAATACCCATACAAAGTCAAGCTCGTCATAAGCACTGCAAATACGAGAACACCATGCACGAGCCAACGTTCCACTTTCCAAGAAAATAAGGATTTACTAGACAATTGTCGGTAGGGATCACCTAAGGTTTCTGCGAGTCCGCCACAACCGCAAACCCATGAGCAGTACCAACGTTTCCCAAAAAAGTAAACCATTACGGGGACCACCACTAAGGTTAATAAAACACCCCATACTAAAATAAACAATCCAAAGCCTCCGTTTTCTAGCAGCTCATCTAAGTTCCATTTAAAGAAGAAGTCGTAATCGAGTGGAAATGCATTTTTAAAATCGTACCAAGGTTTTTCAAAGCGCACGAGTATTTCTGGAATTAAAAAGGCAAATACAATTTGAAAAAACAGCACCGAAGTCGTTCTTAAAATCTGATAGTTATTATGGCGGTATTTGATATACATACGAACCGCCATCATGGTCATAATTACACAGTACAAAAATCCATATAAAAACCATTGACTGGCGGGGTTTCCACTGAGTGATTCACTGATGGGGTCCACGAGATAAATCCAGTTAATCATATAACTAGGTCTGAAATATAAGACCAAATAAAATAGAATTAAAAACGCAAATACAAACCAGGCGATCCAACCTCTGTTGGTGGCACTGCTATGAAATATGTGGTTATTTTTAATTCCTGCAGGACCTTTTAGAGTGATGGCTGGAAGCATAAATAACAACGCGCCCAAAATTGCGAGTCCAAAACTTAAAAGCCAGAAGGTAAATTTGTTTTCAACCACAATACCTGTTCCAGAAGATTTCACCATTTGATAGGCCAAACTGTGTGGCTTTGTCCAAATGACTTGTCCCCATTCTTTGTTTTCTTTGTGATAGGTGTTGGCGGATTCTACTGCTTTTGCAATCGAACTGGCAAGATAAAAGGGCGTTGAAAACTCTTTGTCAACACTAGTGTTTTTTAAATCTTTTATAAAAACGCTGCTGGTGATGTTGTTTTGAGTTATAAAATCTTCAAAAGCAGCAGACGTAAGTTTGTATTGTCCCATAAATAGCAGGCTCATAAAAAGCGCAAACACTGCTAAAAGAAGGCCTAAGCCGAGAGTTCTTATTGTCTTCATATCAAGATTTTAAGGTAAATATTTGTGACCAATTTTTCTTTTTCAATTTCAAGTTTCGGTTGGTATCCACGTTATATTTTTCGATGACTTTGGAGTAATAATTTTTATAAAACTCAGGGTCAAAATGAGCGATTTCTAAGTGTTCAAGCACGTAGTCAATTGTTTTATTTTGGTCCAACCAACGGTTAAAAATTTCGTGCCGCATTCGAATTCCAAACGTATTAATGCCTAAAAATGCTTGCGTGGTTTTGTCAAAAGAAATGGTCAAACATTTTGTTTGATCTGCATGCATCCAATGAAAGTGTGCCTCATTGGGTTTCATGTGTCGTTCGCTATTGACCCATCCATAGGTTTGATATTCAATGTCAAAAAACTTAGCGGAATTGAACCAATGTCCAGGCGTATAAAGGGTTTCTTTTTTGCAAATGGTTCGAGCGACGGTTTCGCCCATAATACGTCCGGTGTACCAAACGGCTTCGATAGGTCTTCTGCCTTCAACGGCGGTACGTTGTTCGGCACAATCGCCTATGGCATAAATATCTTTAATGTTGGTCTGAAGATTCCGATCGACCAAAATCCCCCGATTTGTTTCAATACTAGAGTTCTCTAAAAACCCAATATTTGGAGAGACTCCTGCGGTCAATCCCACAACATCACATTCAATTTCTTCTCCGGTTTCAGCAATCACAATCGATTTTACACTGCCATCCGTATTCGCATTTATTTGTTTTAAATTCGATGCTAAGCGGAGGTCTATTCCGTTTTTCCGAATCTCATTATTGATCATTTCACTTTCTCCACTTGGCAAAATGCCACTCCAATAACTATTTTCCCGCACCAAAAAAGTGACGGGAATGTGACGCGAATGAAACATTTCAGCCAACTCAATCCCGATCAATCCTCCGCCGACAATAACGGCACGTTTACAAACTGTGTTGTTAGGAGCATGCGTTTCTATGGCGTCTAAATCTTGTTTATGGTACAGGCTAACAACCCCTTTCAGGTCTTGGCCTGGCCATCCGAATTTATTGGGCTTACTTCCCGTGGCTATGATAAGTTTATCAAAAGTCAGTTGTTCGCCATCAGAGAAAATCAATGTTTTTTGAGATGCATCTATTTGTTTTACAAAACCTTTTTTGAGAGCGATGTCATTTTTATCCCAAAACCAATTTTCATAAGGCTGTGTGTGCTTAAATTTCATGTGTCCCATATAGACATACATCAGAGCAGTTCTGGAAAAAAAATAGTCCGTTTCTGAAGAGATGACGGTGATTTTTTTATTGGATAATTTTCGGATATGCCGGGCTGCGGTAATTCCTGAGATTCCATTTCCAATAATTGCGATGTGTTCCATACTAAATAAGTTTTTGGGGATTAGTATTTAAAAACTGAAAAGAACCCTAAAGTTTTAGAGTCATAAAGTTAATGAATATGTTTTAAATAATAGGCTTCTAATTTTCTAGGGGTGGCTCCTAAGAATTTTTTTAAGTGAATCATCCAAAAATGAAACTGTAACGACCAGATTCCATTGGCAAGATAGCGACGCGAGGATGTAGTCAGCCAATATGGTAGCACTTCAAAACCATAATGCTCATAAAGCTTATAAATCAAATCATTGTCTTCATAAACTACAAAATCTTCATTAAACCCACCTAAATCATTAAAGGCTATTTTTTCTACAAACAAACTTTGATCGCCTCCTCGACATGATTTCCAATTAAATTGCGTGAACCACCCTGCCAGTTGTAGCCACCAATGGCTGCTGTCAAACTTCATTTTGAAACAGCCTGTTTTTGCCCCTTTGTGGAAAGCATCCAAAATATACTGGTCAAAGTTTTTGGGAGGTATGGAGTCTGCATGCAAAAAATACAGGACGTTGCCCTTAGATTGAGAAGCCCCCAAATTCATTTGTTTTGCACGTCCTTTTGGGCTGTTTAATCCGATGACTTTAGGATGTGTTTTTGAAAATTCGGACACTATTTCTTGTGACCCATCGGTACTGCCACCATCCACGACAAGGATGTCTGAAATTAATTTTGAGCTGCTATTAAGATTCAAATAGGTCAGTAAGGCCTCTATGTTTTTAGCTTCGTTTAGTACAGGAATAATGATACTGATGCTATTCATTCAGAGACCAATTGTAAGTTTTGTAGTTAATATTTGTGTCAGGGAAAATCTTTACTGTACTGTATTTATTGAGGTAGTTTATAAAAGCGTCCCCTTTTGGGAAATCAGATTTAAACCATTTGAATATTTTTGAAATTGTAATTTTTGATTCAGATATGCTGTTTTTTGAGGAATCGTTTATAAATTCTCGCGCCGCTTGATCCAATTGATCTGTTAGCGTTTTGGATTCATAAGCGCAATTCAAAAGTTTTGGACAGGACTCTGAGGCACACACAATTGCAAAATGAATGCGCGGATCGCCCATCGGTCTTAAAATTTCATGCTCAATGGTGTTTAGTGACATCGTTTTCCCACCGATCTCAAAAAACGTTTGTCCCCATGGGTCTCTTATATCTTTAATGCTTTCTGTTGGGTAATTATCAAGAATCAGTTGAATGGTATACGCATTATAAGCATTGATCCAATAGGCCATTTTCTCAACATCACTCCAGTTATCTTTGGGAGCATTTGCCGCTAAGTGGTTAAGGTACGCATTCAGCGGTTTTGGATTTTTTTGTAATCCTTTATAGTTGACAGCTCCATTTTCTGCCACATAGGCTTGGAGGATTTTGGTCCATTTAGAATGGCCGAGTGTCTGTGCGCCAGCAGTGTAAAAGCAAAGAATTAAGCTGTAAATTAAAAAGCGTTTCATAGTGTTTTAGGTTAAGTTAACAGCAACCCCCACCATCATAGTGAAAAGTGGATTCGCTTATGTAGATATCGTTTCGGTTTAAGTTTGCTAGGGCGTTAGCGGTTTTATCACAAATTGCCAAGGGTTGATTTTTTACTAACACATGTCCTAATTTATCATCAAAAAAGTCCTCTTTGCCATAAAATATGGCTGCTTTTCCTGTGAAAATGCAAGGGCCGTCTGCGGGCATTGGGTCTTTAATAGCCGCAACTTCGATGGATTCAATATAAATTAATTCTTCAGTGTTATAATGAAGCGGATCTAAAATTCGATAAGGTTTTCGGGCTCTTATTTCAATCGTTCCAAATCCGGCATCTGTGAGCATTTTCACGTATTCAGCAATTGGAATACTTCCGCTCAGACATAAAGCCCTAAGGCGATCGTCTTCGCGCAGTGTTTCGTTCATGGGCTGCTCACAAGTGGGATCGCTCATTACTAATTTCCCGTGCGGTTTTAGTACGCGGTGCATTTCTGAAATTGCTTTTTTAAGGTCTTCAACTTTAAAAATATTAAACAAACAATTTTGTGCTGCTACATCAATACTGTTATCTTCTACAGGTAAGTTGAGCGCATCTCCTTTTTTAAGGCTTACAAACTCTTTATTGAACCAAGGGTTTTGAGCTTCGGCTTCGGCGAAGTTTTTATCGGAGGCTTCCAGCATTTCATCCACCACATCCACACCAATCACACCGTCTTTTTGACGACTGAAATAAGCGAATTGTAGCAACTCCATTCCGCCACCAACGCCAACATACAGTATTTTCGGATTATTGGTCAGGTCACGCGCATGCACCGTGCTTCCACAACCATAGTTCATTTCTTGCATGATTTTAGGAATTTTCAAACCTGGGAGTTCCCAAATAGGGTTGGTCGTACAGCAAAGTCCAATATCGGGACTGAGGGCTGCTTCTTTGTAAACGTCGTGGGTAGTGTCTAGGTAGCTCATTTATAGGGTTTTTATGAGTTCTTTAAATAGTGTGATCATATTGGGTTCGGCTTTTGCGGCCATTGCTATAATTTCTGAAATATCGACAGGTTTTAAGTGTTCGGGGTCACATTCATCTGTCAAGACTGAGACGGCTGCCACTCTTAATTGAAGGTGATTTGCCACAATAATTTCGGGAACGGTACTCATGCCAACGGCATCTGCGCCCAAAAGGTTCAGCATTTTATATTCGGCACGTGTTTCAAGTTGAGGGCCCACAACACTCACATACACGCCTTTGTGTAATTTGATATTATTTTTAAGAGCGATGGATTCAAACTGGGAGTTGAGTTTTGTGTCATAAGGGGCACTCATGTCCACAAAACGTTCGCCTAATTGCTCCACACCTTTGAATGCCAAAGGAGAGCCGCCTTGTAAGTTGATATGATCCTCAATCAACATCAGTTCTCCTTTTTTATAATCTAAATTTAGCGCCCCTGACGCATTGGAAACTAACAGCGTCGAAATGCCCAAGTGTTTCATGATGCGGACGGGATAGGTCACATCTTGCAGTGTGTAACCTTCGTATAAATGAAAGCGTCCTTGCATGATGATTACTTTTTTTCCTTCTAAAATACCATAGATTAATTTTCCTTTATGAAACTCAACCGTTGCTGTTGGGAAGTTGGGAATGTGATTGTAACTCACTTCTTTTAAAATCTCCACATGGTCTAGAAGTTGCCCCAATCCGGTGCCTAGTATAATTCCAATTTCAGGCGATTCAAAGCCTTTTTCTTTTAGATAATCAGTCGTTTCTTCAATAAATTTCATCATTATTTTTTTATCTTTTTTAACAATTCTGGTTGTGCTTCTAGATCCTCAAATGTATCAATGTCATTCAAGGCTTCCAAAAGTTTAACGTTTTGTTGGTTTAAATTTTTTAATGTAGACTCTAAAACAGAATCTGTTCCCCATTGTTTATTTTTAAATACAGCGGGATGCATTTTTTTCATTCCTAATAAATAATACCCTCCATCCAATGAGGGTCCTAATACGACTTCGTGATTTTCTAAAGCCGTGAAGGCTTCCTTGATGTGATTGGGGTTTAAGTCAAACAAATCGCTTCCCACAATCACCACCTTTTCATAGGTGTCTTTAAAAGCGGTCTCAAAAGCGTTTTGCATCCGCGCACCCAAATCGGCTCCTTTTTGCAACTTTTTTTGATAGAGGGCATTATCCCATAAATCATTACTTTGAATTTCTTCAGAGTAATAGACGACTTTATCACTAGATACTTTATGCAATACGGATTCAGTATGTTGGAGTAAGATGGTATATATTTTCAAGGCATCTTTGTCGCCGATGGTTTTGGCAAGTCGTGTTTTGACTTTCCCCAACTCAGGATTTCTCACAAAAACAAGGGTCAGATTTTCATTCATAAACTTTCGTTCCTTTTAATAAGTATGCTCCCCATTGTTTTGAATTCACATGTACTTTTGATGTGGGTTGTTCTTGACAACTATACACTTTCTCTCCTTTGTTTATCCATTCAAAAATTCCACCATACAAGTTATAAACTGCCGTATAGCCTTTAGCAAGGAGTTTTTTACCAATAATTTCAGAGCGTATTCCAACCGAGCAATACAGCACAATCATCGTTTCTTTGTCAATGGGCAGACTTGCTGTTTTTGAGACCTTAAACCCTTTAAATCCTATATGAATAGCGTTTTTTAAATGGCTAATGTTATATTCTTCCACTTCACGCGTATCTAAAAGGATGAGTGGTGTTTTTAATTTTGTGAGTTCGTCGACATAGATATAAGGTACTGAATGGTCGTTGTATTTATTCAAAAGGTCTTTAATAGACGTTTGACTAAAGCCATTGGTACACAGAAGATATATCCCCATAAAAATTAATTTCCTCATCATATTATTAAGTAACGGTTCCTTGGCAACTACTTCCTGCGCCAGCCGTACAGCCATAGCAGTGTTGCGAAATACAAATGGTACGTTTGTTTAGAATTTCTTTATTAAAATCGCGAATGTGTTGCACCGGACTGTCCACTTTTAATTCTAACATTTGATTAAAATCACAATCGTACAGCCATCCATCCCAACTTACAGAAAGGGTGTTGGTACACATGACATTGTCCACGGCTGCGGGATTAAAGGCTTCTACCAAATTATACATATACTCCTCATAGTTTTCAGAGGCTATAAGGTAATCTAAAAAACGACTGATAGGCAGGTTGGTGATGGAAAATAAATTATGAAATTGAATGTCAAAGTTTGATGACAATGCTTTTTTGAAATCCGTTTCTAAGGCCGTTTGATCTCCTGGTAAAAAGGCGCCTGAGGGATTGTAAACCAAATCGAGTTTCAGGTTAGAGCCGGGCATGCCGTAGCCCACAGCGTTCAACATTTTTAAAGCTTTAATGGAGGCATTAAAAACACCGTCGCCACGTTGTTGGTCTGTTTTTCCTTCTG
>Ga0209632_10001127_pt1 | contig 27443 bp, 23 predicted proteins | sample COG_10_FD_184754 | JGI IMG/M metagenome (GOLD analysis project Ga0209632, IMG submission 184754) | Pelagic Microbial community sample from North Sea - COGITO 998_met_10 (SPAdes) (version 2) | ecosystem: Environmental > Aquatic > Marine > Neritic zone/Coastal water | place: Helgoland, sampling... | reverse complement strand
ACAAAAAGAAAACAGACAAAAAGAAAACAGACAAAAAGAAAACAGACAAAAAGAAAACAGACAAAAAGAAAACAGACAAAAAGAAAACAGACAAAAAGAAAACAGACAAAAAGAAAACAGACAAAAAGAAAACAGACAAAAAGAAAACAGACAAAAAGAAAACAGACAAAAATACAAAAGGGGGGAGGAGCTCAATTAAAACATACAACAAATGCAATAATATTTAATAAGGGTGAATTAACAACATATGGATTAGTTAGTTGTATGGCAATTTTTTGGCATAATAAAAAAGAACAAACAAATTATTTAATACATGCATCTGAAAGACAAATATTAGTTAATGATCATCCGTTAAAGCAAGTGAAAACAGAATTGGAAAAGAATTCAGATAATATAAAAAATAATACTATTTTTGTATATAGTGCGGTGGGATATACTCTTGAAGAAGAGATATATATACAATCTAATTTGGAAGCCTTTACCATAATTACTAACTTATATAATTATTATTATATTATTGGTTTAGATTTTAACGGTAACTTAATAGATAAATACAGTGTAACGTATTGTGATCAATTAATAAACAGTCCAACTCCAGTTCAAAGTACATATGATAATACATATAAAGAAGAAATATATAAAGTTAGTATATTACATAAAGATTGTAATGATTATATAGATAAAACATATATGAAAGGCTCTACTTACTATTATGATGCTTATAAATACAAATGTGGTCAATGTAACTATAAGGTTACCTCAATTTTGAATTCACATGGTAAAGAATCTGGTTTTAATTGTAAACCTTAACCAGCATATAGATGAGAATAATACATTAAAATATTATAAAAATTAAATCAAAATTAAATCAAAATAAAAGTTTAAATATTAATAAAATATTTTAAACTATATTTAATTATTACATAATATATAATAAATATAAAATTGAATTAAAATAATTGAATTAAAATAATTTTATATATATATTAATTAATAATTAATAATTAATATGACTAATAAAAAACAATGTAAAAAAGAAGTTATTTCTGTTAGTAAATCAAAAAAATACAACATTTCTAAAGAATTTAAGTTTATAGATTTATTTTGTGGTATAGGTGGGTTTCATTATGCACTTACATTAAATGAAGATAATGAAACATCTAATAATAATAAATGTGTTCTTGCGTGTGATATAAATAAAGAGTGTAGAAAGACGTATAATGACAATTTTAAGTTAGAACCAAAGGAAGATGTTACAGAATTAAAACTCGCTGAAATTGAAGATTTTGATATATTATGTGCTGGGTTTCCTTGTCAACCATTTTCAAATGGTGGTAAAAAGGAATCCTTTAAAGATAAAAGGGGTAATTTGTTTGAAGAAATTATAAGAATTGCTAAAGATAAAAAACCTACATTTATGTTTTTAGAAAATGTAAAACATATTTTAAAAGTAGATAAAGGAAATGTATTTAAAACTATTCTTACAAAATTAAGAGAAATTGATTATTTAGTTTGTTGTCAGATATTAAGTCCTCATCAATTAGGTATTCCTCAACAACGAGAACGTGTTATTTTCATTTGTATAAAAAAAGATGTTTATGAAAAAACATATAAAACAAACACAACAATATTCACACATAATGATACTCCTACGAATACTGAAACTGAAACTGAAACTGAAGATGTAGAAGAAGAATCTGAAACTAAATCTGAAACTAAAGATAAACCAAAAGAAGAAAAATTCAATATTAAATTATATAATGATTTTAACTTTGATTTAGGATTGGATAAAAATATTAAGATGAAAGATATTTTTGAAAAGCAAAAAGACATTGACGCAAAATATACAATAAATGAAGAACTAAAAAAAGTTCTTTCTACTTGGGACGAAATGATAAAAGAGGTAGGTGTAGGTGAAAAATTATCACCAACTATATTGTGTCATGAATTTAATACAAAAATAAAGAACTCTTCTAATAAAGAAGAATTTGATGATAAATTCAAAAAATTACCAACATGGAAAAAAGATTATATTCAAAAAAATAGACCTTTATATGAAAATAAAAAGTATAAATCTTTATGGGATAAATGGTATAAAAAACATTCTGTCTTATTAAAGAAAAAAGAAATATATGGTAAATTAGAATGGCAAACCGGTCCTAAGAAAGCAAATGATTCTATTTGGAATTACTTTATTCAAGTGCGACAATCTGGTATTAGAGTTAAAAAAACTAATTATTTTCCAACCCTTGTGGCTATCGTTCAAACACCCATTTATGGTAAAGAAAAAAGATATATTACCCCAAGGGAATGTGCTAGATTACAAAGTTTTCCAGATACATTTAAATTACATGAAAAAGATAATATAGCATATAAACAATTTGGCAACGCCGTTAATGTAGATGTCATTCGTAAAATTACGAACTTAATACTTCAAAATTACAAGTAGTAGTTTGGAATTGTGGTGAGTTAAAAGGATTACCTTTAAACCTAAATTCAAAATTAATAAAATCTTCATTTTTATATTTCAATTTAAAAAACCGTTTAGCAGCATTACTTTTATTTGTTTTGTCTTCATCTATTATTATTTTCATATCTTTAATAATACAATTATTTAATTTCAATAATTTATAATCAGTATCCCATAATTTATAAATATCATATTCTTTATTATTACAAGAAAACATATTTGAAAGAAGTCTTTCTATTATTTTATCACTATATTTTATAATATTATCAGAAAGAGCATTAAAATATTCATTCGTGGTTTCTCTAAAATAATCATTAAATTTATTATATTGTGTATTCCTAATTTTAATCTTATTATAATTTGTTTTTGTAACATTATTTTCTGTTAATATATTATTTTTAATATTATTAAGATTTACTTAATTTTATATTAACAATTTCACTTAATAATTTTTGAACAGAATTATTTAAATCAGTACATTTATTATCTTTTTTTATGGAAATACCTATACGTGTTTCATTATTAAATAATATATATATATCCGACTTACAAATTTTCCTTTTATCATTTGGATTTTCTTCTTCTAATTTTTTATTAATATCTTTTATAATTTGAAATTCTTTATCTTTAATATTATTATAATTTTTACCAGCAAGAAACATTTTTTTAATATCTCCGTGTTTATTAATTATTTCTGTTTTAAATCTTTGTATTGTATCATAAAACATTTTAATAGCACCATTTTTAATATTTTTAGGTTTTTCTTTCATAAAATCGGAAATATATTTTTCAATACAAGTTATATACATTTTATCCTTATTATCTTCTATTAATTTAATTAAATCGTCTTTTGATAAACTCATAATATAATCATAATCAAATATTATAAATAATATTGTGAATAATTCCGTCCATTGATAGTCTGCATTTTTGCGTTTACATTTATTATTATTTTTAGGTTTTTTATTTTTAGGTTTTTTATTTTTAGGTTTTGTATTCTTATTCTTACCCATATTCTTATTTATTTTAATATAATTTTTATTAAATCAATTAATTAATTTCAATTTTTAATTTCTGTTTGAATTTATTATAAAATTTACAATTAATTATTATAAACCAAAACCACCATAAAGCATAAATTGCAAGATAATCAAAACAAAATATAATTGACCGGTCAGTACAAACATATTTTAAATCTTGTATTGGATAAATAATTCTTGTAAATAAAAATAATAAATAAATAGTATATTCAGAAATTTCTTGTATATATTTATTTTTATAATTATTTCGTAAAGCATTTAATCGTATTTCTACAGGTATATTGACAATTTCTGTAATAAACAGTTTTGATACAATTTCTGTTATTTTTGTATCATAATCTATTGTATAATATATTGCTAAAATTCCAATAATTGCTATAATGTGATGTATCAATTTAACATTTAATTCATATCTGTTATTATATTTTAAAATAAATAATATATCAAATATAAAAAAACCAATTATTATGTAATACGATGATAGTAATAAATTAAAACTAAGTAAATTATTTATATATAAAAGACAATTTGTTGAAATTAATAAAGAATGTGTTATATTTATAATACTTTTTGCATTATTATGATTATGGATTTTGAAATATATAATAATAAATAAATAAGAAGTAATTAAAAATGAACTAGTAATCAACATAAACATAATTAAAACCAGATGATATGATTAAGAAATAAATATAACAACTATGTATTTCAATGTAATTAGTATAGTAGAAAAACTCTTAAAATAAATATAAAAAAATTATCCATAAAAGATGAAATTTGTAATATTAGAATTTAAAGATTCCTCTAGTTGATTAGGAAGTTTATTAATTGTTAAATCTTTAAAGAGTGAATCTTTAATAAGTTTGCTTGGTTTAGCATTATGGCAATGACGAGATATATGTATATAAAGACTAAAATCGTCTTCTAAAAAGATAACATTATTATCAAAATCATCCATCATTGTTTTATCAAGAAATTTCCTGATGCGTTTATTATTATCAAATCTTTCATAAATTGTTGTTGCTAGTCTTACTATATCAAAACTATAATTAATCGGTCTATCTGTTTTTTCTGGATTAAAGTATTGATGTTCTGGATAATTAAATTGCCCCTCTGCATCACCATCTCCATTAAATACATCACTTATAAACCATTCTCCATTATAACAAAATGAAGCTCTTCCAAAATCAATTACTTTTACGATTTTTCCAAATGTTTCTATTTTATAATAAATACCATTCACTGAATAATAAATATATTTAATATCCGTTTCTTCAAACATAATATTACTAGAATGTAAATCATTATGACACATCTTATAATGTTTTTGTGCTATTAAAAGATTAAATATTATTTGGAACAAAATAGATATCCATTCATCCTCAGATATATCATAATTTAAATCATCAATTAATTCATCTAATGTATAATTACATTTTTGTAAGACACAAGCATTTACTGGATATTCTGGGAATTCTATAATATCTATTTTATCTCTAAATTCTAAATCATCACATTCTGATAAATCATCTAGTTCTAAAAATTCATTATCTTTATTAGTGACATCATCTTTATTTTCATTTGAAATTGTTTCTAATTCCATATTTAAACTGTTATCATCATCATCTGATAAATTTAAATCGTCCAACTGTAATACATCTTCGATGCTATTTTCAGATTTATGTGAATCATCGTCAGAATCATCATCGTCGAAATCATCATAAACGGTTTTCTTCAAAAATAGATTATTTCTTTTTTTCTGTTTAAACCATGATTTAAATTTAATATCATTATAATCTTCAGTAATATCGAAATATGCGTTTTCTTTTATTGCTGTAAAAGATGTATAAAATTTAGGAAATCCAATACATATATTAGTTTCTATTAATTTATTTAATAAAAATCCCATAAATGATTCAATATAAGAACTATTATACTTAGAATTTATTTTTTTTACAATATCTAATGTATTTTCATCTGGAATAAAATTAGTTGTATTACAACTTTTCATACAATGTAAATTATTTTTAATATAATGCACTGGATCAATAAGAGGTGATATTTTAATAAATGTTTGTATTGTATCATTTTCCAATTCCAAATCACAAATAATATTATTAGTATCATTATAAGTATTACATAGTTTTGATACCTTTGTTATTTTATAATCTGTTTTTAATTTAAAATGATGCTGTTTGAATGATTTCAATATAGACTTCTTTTTCTTTTTTTTATTAATATAAACTAATACACTATCGTCGCTACATTCAGAATCATCATCATCTCCTGAATTTGAATCATCATCATCTCCTGAATTTGAATCATCATCATCTCCTGAATTTGAATCATCATCATCTGAATTTGAATCATCATCGTCTGAATTTGAATCTGAATCATGTTTTATTTTTAAATCCTTAGTTTCATCTTTAGTTTCATCTATAGTTTCATCTATAGTTTCATCTATACTACAAATACTATTATGTTCATCTGAGTTAGTATCAATATCAGCTTCATTACTAGATACACTATTTCTTTCTTTAATTAATTCAAGATTATTATTTAAAGTTTCTAATTTTTTTTTTGATAAAATAGGTGTATCTGGTCTTTTACTTTTTAATGTAATTTTTGTATCATCATTATCATCCTTGTCACTGTCATCATTGTCACTGTTGTCGTTTTTATCTAAAAACTCATAATCATAATCATTATAATTTATACTAGATGTAAACATATTATTAATAACATAATTTATTAATGGATTATTTAATTTAATATTTTTAAGTTTAATAAGTTCTTCTAATGAATTTATTAAAATGTTTTTTTCATTATCTGGAATAACTTCAAAATTAAGATTTAAATTAGAATGCGACATTTTATTTACACATTTAAATTATTTATTTTTTTTTAATTATACGAATTAATTAAATTTAATTTGTCTGAAATATTTTCTATTAATATATTTAATATATATATACTTAAAATTTAATTTAATTAAATTACATTTTTGTTTCATATTATTTTATCAACATGAGTACTAATGTTTTAGAACATAATACAGATAATGCTGAATTTAATGAACAGCGAAATTGTTTAGTCAAAGGGGTTGCAAAACCATATAAACTTAATATTAAAACTAAAACACACGATGATCAATGTTATTTAGATGTTCATACAGGTCAAAGTAGAGGACCAGGTAATTATCAAACCAAAAGTTATTTTGATTGTGATAGAAGTATAAAACAAACAGTTGATATTGCTACTAATAATCATAATATGATTTTTAAAAATGGTTATGGTGCACCAGAATCATTAGTTGATGAATATTCAAATATAAGATTTGGTGAAAGTAAAAAAAATCCAAGATGTCCTAATCAATTATTTCATCGTCCAAATGGAGGTGCTCCATATAAAGGTCGTGGTATTGGTGATATGAATATTGAAAGTCGATTACTTCCTGGAGAAGATACTAGCACTACTAGACCATGTAATGTTTTATCTGGTTCTAGCACATTAGATAGAGTTATGATTCCTTTAGTTCCACATTTAGATAAAAATGTTCAAAATCCAGAACATTTAATTGAAGAAGTTGCAGAAGACGGTTGGGTGCGAGGAGGTTCTCCTTCTCGTCTTGTTATTAGAGATGTTGATTATTTACAAAGATGTGGTTACAATTATATGGATAAAGAAGCAAATAGCGACTTTTGGGAAAATAAACATAATTTTCTTTGAATTAAATAATTAGTTAAATTTTTAATTTTTTTTTCTTTAGTAATATTATAAAGAAATAATTTATAATATATAATATATAATTAATAATTTATAATTTATAATTTATAATTAATTAGTAATATATAATTTTGTTTAAAGATGCCAGCTAATGAATCTTTAAATCAACCATCTAACTGGAAACTGACAAACCCAAAGTATACCAACGATGACCATGAAGCTACTATGGAATCTTTAAAGAGCGGTGCACATATTATATGTCAGTATAATAATGTGAAAGAAATGACAACCTATATAGAACTACAAAACACAGATCAAAAAAAATTAAAAATTATAGAGTTTTTTTTAAATAATAAACACTGTAAAAAAATACCAGATATATCTAATTTAAAAGCAATAAAAACAGGTATAGAAACAGCAGCAGCAACAAAAGCAGAAATAGCAGCAGCAACGGTAGCAACAGCAGCAACAAAACCAACTTCTGCGAAAAAGCATTGGAAAATAATGAAAACACAAGATGTGCTTGTGCGGCAGGCAGTAAGTGGTTTTAATGACGCACTAAACAAAGTTAATCAACAAAGAATACAAGAAACATTAAACTCAAGCATTGCTGCTGCAAAATTGAAAATAATAGAAGCTACACTAAGTAGTAACATGTCAGCACGACAAGGACAAATAAACTATGACACCTATATGGCTACAAACACTCCACAACTATTCGGAGCAATTATACCTGTTTCTTCTGTTCCCATTATGAATGGAGGAGCTGGTCCTGAAGCCAATACAAGTTTTGATATTGGAGATATTAATTCACTAACTAATAATAAACAAATTAGAAATAAATTGCACAAACTTGATTGGAATATTAGATATTATTATAAGAACACAGAAACACAAAACCAAATAACAGCAATTCACGACTTAAATCTCCTATCTTTTATAAAACTTGGAAAATTACATATATGTGCTGGGAATATAGATACAGATAATTTATTTGATTCCGATCCACATGACCCACATAAAACAGATTTAAATCTTAGATTTTATAGCTTACGACCAAAGTACATAATTAAAATTATATATACAAGTAGTATGTTAGAGAATATGACTGGAGAAGAAGAGATTATTAAAAATTTATTAATGGTAAATAATAAGCAATTATTGATATGGTTAGGTTCTGGTAATACAAAAATAAAATGTGAAAACGCAGAAATTAAAGAATTAAATAAATTATTGATATCATTTGATGACCCCATTAATATGGTAGATAACCCGGACACATTAAATAGTATGAGAGACATGGGTAACGGAAATTTACTAAAATTAAATATATATGGACATAAAGAACCAACACTAGAGAATGATCGAATAGTTTCCAAATTATCAATTGAATCAACTGATACGGAAGAAATAAATATTTTTAAAGATATGAGTAGTCATAAGCCCTTCATAGAACCAGAAATGCCTGATGGGTTTGGTTTTGTAGATTATAATGTGCTTAGTGAGCCTAGTGCGCCTACTGAATTTAGTGCGCCTACTGAATTTAGTGCGCCTACTAAATCTAGTGCGACTAATGAACCTAGTATGATAGGTCCTACAGGTGAGTCAAAAAAGCATGTGATAGCCACACAAAATTTTATACAGCCTCGTGACAGAGATGATATTACATGGTTAACCTTTACTACAAACCAGAAAATAGAAGATATTAAGAATTGTAGGTTCGACTATAAAACCAATGAAGAAATATGTGATGGTAAAATATATCAATGGGCTGATAATGATTATGATAATGGAAGTTTTCCATTATCATTTACTAATTATAAAGATATTTACGTGGACCAAGCAGATGTATTTGGTTTTGGAGGAGGTTCTATGCACGGAGGTGGTAAAGACACTATAAGTAATACAAGTATTGTATTCAAACAAGAAGGGGAGGATGGAGATTATCATTTATATATAACTGGTCATGATATAGATAATTTGTTAACAGAAATAATAAGTGAAGTTATTACAATCAATAATGCGGCCACTGCAAAACTTGCAGCAGACAGAGCAAAATTTAATAAAGCAACACGTGAGAATATCGTACACAGCGCTGCAAGAATTGATGAAATGCATGCACATAATATGCAATTACTAGCAGCAGAGAGACAGATATTTACAAATGCAAGAGAAGCTACTATACAACAACATAACACAGACACAATACATATTATGAACACTACATTAGCAAAAAAAAGAGCAATAGAGCTCGAGTATCAACTTAAATTACTAGAACATAAAAATGATTGTGATATTAAACAATCAAAGCATTTTGATAAGATAGAGGAAACCGCAAACAATGACACACGAATTAAATTAGAAGAGTATAATAAGCAATATAAGGAATTAATAGGAATATTACAACAATATAAAGAAACAGAACATTTATTAATACAAAATCTTGAAATAACACTAAAAATAAAAGAAGAACAGGAGAAAACTAAAGAAATATCTTCTAAATATTTATTAAAATTAATTGCAGATTTTGGAACCTTACAAGAAGCCGAAAAAGCTAAATTGGCTACGCAAACAGTAGTGTTGGAAGCACATAATAAAACTATAACTGCGAAAGTTGCCGCTTCCCAAGAAGAACTTGATAGGATGATATCACAATATACTGACATCAAAAAGGGCTTAACTACAAATATTGGTGTAATGGAACAATTAACTGCAAGCACAAATGAGAGTTTTACACAAACATTTGGTAGCATAGATAGGTTAAAAGAGAACATTGATAAATTTACAACCTCTGCAGTAAATGGAGTTGAAACGCATAAGAAAAATATAGCCGGTCTTAAAAGTAGAATATCTACGGAGTTAACAGGATTATTAGATAGAGAATTTGATCACAAAGATACTTTTACAAGCTTAAGAACAGAAATGATTGCAAATCTTCCCAATTTGAAGGCGGCAGATATATCATTAGCAGCAGTCGATAATTTATTCCCCGTAGGAGGAAAGCCTGGGAAAGGAGGTGCCCGCAAACAACCCAATTCAAAGAAACATATTAGGAAATCATCTAAAAAAACAAAAAAAAAGAAATCCAAGAAACCCAAAAAACCCGCCAAAAAGAAATAAATGTGTAAATAAAAAAATAACACATATTACAAAAATACCATAAAATAAAATTGAATATAAATATATATTCTAGTTTATTTAAATAATAGTGCACACTATATTTTATAAGTTTTTATAAGTTTTTATTCTTTAGAATACATTTAATTTTATTTAAAACTCAAAACTCCACAAATCATGACACAAAAAACCATTAAATCCTATTATAAATTAAAAGAAATCGACGATATGATTAATACAGTAGTATCACTTCATAAAAAAGACAATATTTTATATCCTAAATTAGAATGTATGTTAAAACATAGTAATGAATATGTTAAAGAACTATTTCTAATTCAAAATAGAAATAACTTACCTAGATTACCAACGGAATTATTTTTATATATATTAGAACTTAAATATAATATAGATTCTATGAATGATTTGGGGATTTTAATTATGTTAAATGCTATGGTTACATTTTATAAAAAACCTGTTGAACCGATCGAAGATAATTATTACGGATTATTCCGGTTTCTTGAATATAAGGATTTTAAAAAATTAGATAAAACTTTATTCAATTTAGATATTTCCGTTAAATATCTAGGAATGGGACACTGTATTGTTTTAAGTATTGATAAAGAATCACAAAAATTCTTTTTAAAATATGACGGAGGTAGTAATTATTATGATAATTTATACAATATTAAAAATAACGACACTTTAAATCAGAAACCCACATTTAAAACATTATTATTTAACATTAAAGATCTAATTGTTAAAATAAACGAAGATGAAATACAATGTAAGAAACAAGGCGATATATATACACCTAATACATTACTTTCTAGATATATAGTTGAATAAAATAAACTAGATTACAATATTAAACATAAAATTTAAATTAAATATTAAAACTTAAATTATATTTTTTTTATATTTTTTTTATATTTTTTTATTTATTAATTATTATATTAAAATAATTCAATTTATAAAAATAAAAATAAAAGAATATAATATAATATAAAAACTAAAAACTAAAAAATGAATATGATGAATATGATGAATCCAAGTAGAAATACAGATACTAATTTTAATAAATGTAAGCAAATATCTCTTAATAAACCTGTTAAAAGAACAAAATCACTATTTAATAATACATCTATGAAAAAAAAGGGTTCTACATTAAATAATTTAATGTCTAACAAAAATAAGTATAGAAATCAATTAGTGGATTTAAATCAATTATATGATATGAAAGCACCTAAAATTAATCCAATTCTGAATTGTAATTTTAAATATACTAATTTAAAAACAGGCGATACAAAACAAATGAATAAAAAAGTGCGTTTAAATGATATCAAGGAAGTGGATTCAAAAATAATTGTAAAAGATAATGTTAAAATCAGTTATAATTGTAAATCTGATGATGGAAATATACAACATAGTTTTACAAGTATGAATGTTAGAAAACAGAATCCCCTAAATAATTCAAAAAAACATACACCTACACATAAGGGGTCAACTGCGAAGAAACCACGTAAAGGGTCATCAGTGCAGAAGAAACCACGTAAAGGGTCATCAGTGAAGAAGAAACCACGTAAAGGGTCATCAGTGAAGAAGAAACCACCATCGAAGAAACCACGTAAAGGGTCATCAGTGAAGAAGAAACTGCCATCGAAGAAACCACGTAAAGGGTCAACTGCTAAGAAACCACCATCGAAGAAACCACGCAAAGGGTCATCTGTGAAGAAGAAACCACCATCGAAGAAACCACGCAAAGGGTCAACTGCTAAGAAACCATTAGTTCCTAGAGCATCTGATGTATTATCAATTAAACAATTAGAACAATTAGCAGATTCTATTTAGATTTACATTGTGCTAATACTTCTTTTAAATTCAATTCTTTATTTTTTAAAAGTGCACAATATTCCTTGCGATTTTTATAACTATTTAAACCACAAATGCTTCCATAAATTAAGATTGGTAATATTATAAATATAATACACGCATTTCTAGTTAAAAAATTGTTTTGTTCATCAGTAGTAGTTTCATCATTAGGATCATATTTTTTAAACAGATTTGGATATTTTACATATATAATAAATACAATAAATATATAAATTAAAAATGAAATTGTTAAAGGATTATTAAATATTTTAGATGTCATCATTTATTTTATCTTTTACTATTTTTAATATTTTTAATATTTTTACTTTTTTTTAAAATGTTTAATTTTATGATAACTATTTATATATTATTTTTTAAATAAAATGTAAATAAAAACATAAAAAAATAAAATTATTTAACATAATATTTACTATTATAATAGTAATTATATCAATCTTAATTTTAACTATAAATTAAAATTGATTTTTTTTTGAAACATATTATTTTTAATTAAATAGTTTAATTAAATAATATAATATGCCACAAAAAACAAAATCAAAAAAAGCAACTGTTAAAAAAGCAACTGTTAAAAAAGCAACTGTTAAAAAAGCAGATGCTAAAAAGGAGGCAGATGATTCGGAATATTTTAATTATAGTAAGAATACTTGGGATATAATATCTCCTTATGTAAAAAGTGAATTAAATAGTCATCATATTGATTCATTTAATTATTTTATTGATGTGCAACTGTTACAAATATTGAAACAATTTACATTTACTATTTATTTTAATTTTAATAGCGTTGCTAATAAACATGCTGTAGAATTAAAATTTGAGCTTTTAAATTTCAGTTTAGCAGAGCCTACTATTTATGAAACAGATGGAAGTTCTCAAACTATGACACCACAAACTGCTAGACAGCGTAATTTAACATATAGTTCGATATTATATATAAATATTAAAATGACTTGTATTCAAAGAAGTGGTGAATTTTTAGAAAATGAAATTGTTGAAGAAAAATTATTAAATAAGGTTAATTTTGGTAAAATTCCTATTATGGTTAATTCTAAATATTGTGTATTAAAACAACGTCCAAATATTGATTTAAAAACTGAAGGAGAATGTCAATACGATGACATTAAATTTGGATATTTTATTATAAGTGGAAATGAAAAAATTATTATAATGCAAGAAAGTATGGCAGAAAATAAAGTTTATATATTTCCAAATTCAAGACAGCAAAAATATATTACTGCTGAAATTAAATCTGTTAATGATAATAAGTTTAGTGTTGTAATGGCAAATTATATTAAACTTATTCATAAAACAGACTTAATACTTGTAGAAACACCTAATTTTAAAACACCCACAAACTTGTTTTTAATTTTTAGATTACTTGGAATAGAAACAGATAAAAAAATGATAGAACTTATTGTATGGGATATTAAAAGTAAAACAAATACTAAATTAATTGAATATATGAAAAAGACTTTATTTGCCTATAAAACAATATGTAGCGAACATAATATTATAACACACGAAGATGTTAAAAAATATTTAATAAAGGAATTAATATATAAAGGTAACAATAAAGAAATTCGAATGGACGATACTATGAAGGATGACTATTTAAAACATTCTATGAATATGGAAATGTTGCCTCATTTAAAAGGAGATAATATTAGAAAAGCGTATTTTTATGGATATATGGTTCAAAAACTTTTAAAAGTGCATATTGGATATCTTGATTTTGATAATAGAGACCAATTTCATAATAAAAGGATTCATACAACAGGAACATCTATTGGTAGTATTGTAAGACAATCTATAAACAAACAAATTAAAGATATTAAAAAATCCATATTAAAAGAATTAAAAAGTAATAAAAGTGGAAGAGCACCGTTTGAAATTATTACATCTGAAAATATTTATAAGATGATTAAATCAACTATTTTAGAAGGAGGTTTAAAATATGCTTTGGCAACAGGAAATTGGAATATTAAAACAGGAACCAATTTTATGAAAAGTAAAGCCAAATCAGGTGTATCACAAGTGTTAAATCGTTTATCATATCAAAGTAATTTGTCACATATAAGGAGAATTAATTCTCCATCTGATAAAAACAATTGTAAAATTGTGGAACCGCGTAAATTAAACCCTACACAATATGGTTATATATGCCCATCTGAAACACCTGAGGGACAACCTGTAGGATTAGTTAAAAATTTAGCATTAAGTGCTCATATAACAATATCTAGTAATTCTGAACCTGTTCATATATGGGCATTTGAAAATAATGTTATTAAATTTGAAGAGTTTCCTATTAAAGATGCATTATTTAATGGCAAAATATTTATAAATGGAACATGGATTGGTATTCATTATGATCCTCCTAAATTTATAAATGATTTTAAAATTGCTAGAAGTAAATCTATTATTAATATTTATAATTCAATTCATTGGAATATTATGGAAAATGTTATATTTATTTATACAGATTCTGGGAGATTAACAAGACCATTATATACAGTAAAAAATAATGAACTATCTATTACAAAATATAAAATAAAGGATCTGGGTTCATTTGAAAATATTATATATTCAAATTTAAACAATAATTATGATAGTAATGATAGTAATGATAGTAATGATAGTAATGATAGTAATGATAGTAATAAGTATAATCCTATTGAATTTATTGATATAGAAGAAATCCAAAATTGCTTACTTGCATGTAATGATAAAACACTTATTAAAAAAGAGTTATCATATATTCATAAATATACTCATTGTGAATTGCATTCTAGTTTGATTTTGGGTGTATTAGCATCTTTAATCCCTTTTCCAGATTATAATCAGTCTCCTAGAAATACATATCAAAGTGCTATGGGAAAGCAAGCAATGGGTATAAGTATGACGAATAATTTAGAAAGAATGGATGATTCATTAAGTTATATTATGAATAATATCGAAAGACCGTTGATCGCAACAAAATATAATGAAATTTTAAATTGTAATAAATTATCAAATGGATTAAATGCTGTTGTCGCAATTTTGTCTTATACTGGATTTAATCAAGAGGATTCCATTCTTTTCAATAAAGATGCTATAGACAGAGGATTATTTAGAGTAACACATTATAAGATTTATAAAGATGATGAGAAAAAAATTCAATCTTCTGGAAAAGAAGAAAAATTTTGTAAACCAGATCCCAAATATACAAAAAATATGAAACCTTGTAATTATGATAAATTAGACCAGAATGGTTTTATTCGCACTAATGAATATGTTGATTCAAATGATGTCATTATTGGAAAAGTTTTACCAATAAAAACAAAAAATAGTAATGTAATGACCTATAAGGATTGTAGCACTACTTTAAGAATGAATGAAACTGGTTATGTTGATAAAATATACAAAAATCGTAATTCAGAAGGCTTCAGTTTTTGTAAAATTAAAACTAGAACAGAACGCATTCCTAAAATAGGTGATAAATTTAGTAGTCGTTGTGGTCAGAAAGGAACAGTTGGAATGACATTTCCAAGAGAAGATATGCCTTTTAATAAGGATGGTATTTCTCCTGATATTATTATGAATCCACATGCTGTTCCAAGCAGAATGACTATTAATCAATTATTAGAATGTATTTTGGGTAAAACTAGTTGTATGTTAGGAGGCGTCGCTGATTGCACACCATTCTGCGAATTAAATAAAGAAAAAATATACGAAATACTTGAATTAAATGGGTTTAATAGGCACGGAAATGAAACATTATATAATGGTATTACCGGGAAACAAATGGATTGTCAAATTTTTATGGGTCCTACGTTTTATCAAAGATTAAAACATATGGTTGATGATAAGGTGCATTCCAGAGCAAATGGTCCAATCGTTCAATTAACCAGACAACCCCCTGAAGGCAGAAGTCGCGACGGTGGTTTGCGTATTGGTGAAATGGAACGTGATTGTATGATTGCTCACGGTTCTTTATCATTTTTACGAGAAAGTATGTTAGAAAGAAGTGATTTATTTCCTATTTATGTATGTCAAACATGCGGCACATTTTCTGTTGTTAATGATGAAAAGTCTATTTATAAATGTGTTAAATGTCCTAATTCATCGAAGTTCTCTTTATTAAATATACCATATGCTTGCAAATTATTAATTCAAGAATTACAAGGAATGGCTATTTTACCTAAATTATATACATAACAAATATATAAGTAAATATACGTGAATATAAGTGATAAATCAATTACACTATTTATATTATATTAAATTAATTTTTTTTTTATTATTATTACTATTTTATATGATATTATATTTATTAAATATAATATCATATAAAATCATATAAAAATAAGTTTTTTTTTTTTGAGTAATAAAATTATTATTAATGATACTGGTTTATTTATCTTTTGTCAATACGACATCCTTCTGGAAAGGCATCCTTTCCAATGTCTGTAAGAGTGGATGGAATGCTCACACATATCAATCCACTGCAGTTATCAAAGGCATACTTTCCGATGGACGTTACAGAGGATGGAATCGTAACAGAAGTTAACCCACTGCACTCACTAAAGGCACACGATCCTATGGTCGTTATCCCTTCTGGAATTGTAACAGACGTCAACCCATGGCAATCAGAAAAGGCACACCCCCCTATGTATGTCACCGAGTCTGGAATCATAACAGACGTCAACCCACTGCACTTATAAAAGGCACCGTATCCTATGGTCGTTATCCCTTCTAGAAACGTAACAGACGTCAACCCACTGCACCCATCAAATGCAAATTCTCCAATGGACATTACAGAGTCTGGAATCGCAACATACGTCAACCCATAGCACCCATAAAATGCATATTCTCCAATGGACATTACAGAGGATGGTATCACCACTGATATCAACCCACTGCACCCCAAAAAGGCACCATCCTCTATTGATGATACAGAGGATGGAATGATCACATATGTCAACCCAATACACCCACAAAAAGCATAATCCCCGATGGACGTAACAGAGCGTTGAATTATTAACCGTCCAAAAAGTGTTTTACTATTTTGATATTTCCCTTCAATAATTTTTCCAACATCATCAATTGTACAGGAGTTAACCATCAACCATATTATATCAACCAATCCCAATTCATATGAATTTAATTTTGTTAAAAATAGATATAATACACAAAGGGGTATTTCAATTTGTTCACTCCGTGGTCTTTTTGAAGGAGGTCCTTCTAAAGAACCTTTTTTATTTTCCATAATGGTTGTTTAAAATTCATTATATTACTAAAATAATTCAATTTTTCCCACATATGTAATTAATTGATATGTTTTTTACTATAAATAAAATTGAATAATCGTATAAATATTCTCTATTTTTATATAATACTATTTTAAATGGATAGTATTCCTAGATTTATTTTTCCTTTAACTGAAAAAGATTTAAGTCATTATTCATTTGATACACCTCCCTTAATACCATTACTTCGAAATATAGAAATACAAACAAAATATGATACTTTTAAATCAAATCCTGATAATGTGAAAACATTTATAGATACTATAAAAGAAAAATTACATTCAAAGAAAAATAAATATTATATTTGTAAAAATGATTTTCCATACTATACAGTAAGTGCAATATGTCATTATGTTCTATGGATTTCCAATGATTTAAAATTAGATAAAATTAAAATAAATACATTAATTAAAGCACATTTTGATATAAAACAGTATGAATTAATTACATACTGGATAAATATTGAAGAAAATAGAAGCATACATAGTTTAAAACACATTCATTTATTTGTTAAGCAACTAAATTAAATATCTACAGAATTATTATATTATTATTATATTATTATATTAATATGTCATATCATAGTAATAAAATAGATACTAGCATAGATGAAAATAAAAAAGATACTAACTATAGTCTTAACAAAAAAGATACAAATGACGATACACATAATGAAATGAATTTAGATGATGAAAATAATAATGAAACTTATTATAAAATAAATGGAAATAAACGATTAAAAAAAGAAAGAATAACTTGTTTTTTTTGTGGTAAACATAAAAAAAATAAGAAGTCGCTACTTTTATATGATTGTAGATGTAATAATAAATATTGTTCTGAACATCTTATGCCTGAAATTCATAATTGTATATTTGATTATAAAACAAATCATAAAGAAAAAATAAAAATAGACAATCCAAAAATAGAACATCTTAAAATTAATAAAATTTAATACATCTTATAATTCTAATTGTTCTTTATCATAAAAATATGTGTCTAATACTTCAATTCCTTGTATATAATCAACTTGACAGGTATAATAAAGATTTGATATTTGTTCTCTTATTTTAATTTCTATATCTTCTAATTCTTTAGTTGATATTGTTTTTAATTTAAAAGTCTCTTTTTGACTATCATTATCCTTTTCTAATATTAATAATTCTTTTTCAAGTATTTCTAAAAGAGATACTGCATTATCTAAATAGGTTGTTTTCATTTTTTCATAATGTTCTAAATATTTTTTAATTAATTTACTCTGTAAATTTATAACTATTTTATCATTTCTAGCGTATTCACAAATACTATTTAATTTATCTCTATCATAACTTCTAAACGATTTATTTATAATAGGTATTAATTTAGAAAAATAAGATTTTACATTGGAATTATTAACAAATTTCTGGAAATAATTAGCTAATTTAGTTAAATCTAAATTTTCTAAATTTAATAGTTGTTTAGTTCTTTTATTTATTGTTGTTTTTGTAATATTACGTTCGCGTTTAGAATCAATATATTTATTTAAAGCATTTTTTAATTTTTTTTTGTTTATTTTTGATTTCCCTTTATCTTTTCCTTTTCCTTTTCCTTTTCCTTTTCCTTTAACTTTTTGTGATGTTTTTTTTCCACCTTGTTGAAATTTATATTTATTTTTCTTATTTTTATTTTTCTTATGTTTAATATCAGTAATTCTGGTAGATACTTTTTTTATTTCATCAATTATACTATTGTCTAATTGTAAATTATGTTGCTTTTTATTTTTATGATTATCTAATCCAGTTTTCTTATTAAGATGTGCATCAATAACTTTTTTCATATTATGTTTTTTTTTTTCATTTAATTGTTTTTGATTTTCATAATTACCATCATCATCATTGTCATTATCATTGTCATTATCATTGTCATTATCATTGTCATTATCATTAGTATTAGTTGCAGTATTAATTGCTGTATTAATTGCTGTATTAGTTGCAGTATTAGTTGCAGTATTAGTTGCTGTATTATTATTATTATTTTCTTCGTTGTTATTTTGCATTTCATTGTTCATTGTATTGTTCATTTCATTGTTCATTTCATTGTTATTTTCATCACTTAAATTCATTTCATTGAGCATTTCATTGTTCATTTCATCACTTAAATTCATTTTATTTTGTATTTCAGATGGTATTGCTTCGTGTGGAATTTCTTTTATTCTATTTGCTGTTTGTGCATCTAATTTTGGGGATACATCTTCAAATATTTTATTTATTTGTTTTTTTTGTTTATTTTCTTTTATTGTTTTTATATCAATTTTTATCTGTTCTTTTCTAGTTTCTCTATCCATTGTTATATCACTAAATAATTCTACTAATGTAGAATATTGTTCATTAATTAAATCTATTTTTTCTTGACTGCTATCTCCTTTTGATTGAACAATTTCTAATAAATGAAAATAATAAAGATCTAAAAGTTGTTTCATACCTGGTTGATTTATAAGAGATCCATCATTAATTAAATCTTTCTCGCATATTTTTATAACTCCTTTATTCATATTATCTCCTAGAACTTCTAATAGTTTTTTCATGCGCATTAAACACATACTATTATTAGGATTAACAGCAGACACAATAGCTGATATTAAATTTAAATGCTTTATATAATGCTTACTAATAATCTTACATAAATTGCGTTTTGTATATTGTTTTTCATCTATAATATATGTTTCCTCATCTAATTTTTCACACTTTTCAGTAGAACAATTAGAACGTTTATTTTTTGAAAAAAATATTTTATCAGCAAGTTCTGTCAATTCTATAGAATCAAAATTTTGCCTAATATTTTTAGTAAGAAATAATGTTAAATTATTACAATTTTTAGGGTCTTGTAATAATGTTAATGTTTGATAATTATGTTTATCATCTTTATTGGCAATTGGTTTTAATAAATCAGTTAAAATAATATCAAGATTATTTTTAAATGTTACAATATATTGATTATTATCAATATCTAGATCTTCACCTATTTTTTCTATTGATTTTTTTGATTTAAATAAAGTTTTAAAAAAATCCATACTTATAGTTTTATTATTTTATTATTATATTATTTTATTACTAAAAACTAAAATAATTATTATAATAAATACAAATATAAAAAAATAAAATAATAAAAATAATTGTTTTATAATATAAAAATATTAAAATAGAACAAAAAATAAAATCATGGTATAACTATTATATACTATTATATACTATTATATACTATTTGTTTGTATATTATTATTAGTTGGAATACAATAATAATTACAAAATGAATTATATTTAATTTTATTAGGTTTATTTGAATAATCTCTATTGGCAATATGAGGTATATAAATTTGTTTCTTATCTGCATCATAATTAATTACTTTATTTGTTCCTGGTTTATGACTCCAAGAGGAATCTTTATTCATTCTATAAAAATGAAATGTATGATCGTCATCTACAACCATAGCACCTTTATAATGTTGTTTTGGACATTTATCTAATAAATTACTATTTATTATAGATGGGTTATCTTGTTTTATTTTTTTTTCTAGACTTGAACATTTATAATCTCGTTTTTTATTGTTTAAATTACCATCTTTTATTAAAAGATGATGGTGACCGGGTTGTGGTTTTAAATTTCCACATTTTTTTGTTTTTTTGGGACAATCATCTCCAAACTCTTTTTTACATAATTTATCACATTTATTTTTTATTGATTTTTGTATGTCATTTAAAAAATAAGAATAGCAATTGTGAGTGCCTTTTACATAAGGATGAGACCACTCTCCAGGATTATATTCTATTTCAAATCCATTTTTATTTTGACTTATAAAAGAAATACAATCTTGATGTTTTTCACAGTAATCTGTTCCTGATTTAACTTTACTTTTACATCTTCTATAATCTTGATTATTTTCCATACTTGTATCATTTCCTATTACATCATAATCAATGCACATACATCTATTTGTATCCTTTGTAAATGTATTATCATCTTCTTGAAAATAATGCAACATATTTATTATATCTTTACTATTAAATAAGGTATTTATTTTATTTGATTTTTTTAATAAAAATGTTTTCAAAAATGATTTTTGGTGTTTACTTTGTTTCTTACTTTGGTGTTTACTTTGTTTCTTACTTTGGTGTTTACTTTGTTTCTTACTTTGGTGTTTACTTTGTTTCTTACTTTGGTGTTTACTTTGTTTTTTTGTTTTTTTCATAATTCCATTATATATTAATATATTAATATATTTTTATAATTTTATATTTTTTTTATAATATATTTTGTATTATTATTTTGAAAATGAATATTCGTATTCATTTTACTTTGAATACTTATTATGCTTTGACTATAATTCATATTACAAAGTTCCTTTAATAAATATATAAATAAAGCTATTGCTGTATCTGTGTGATTATTTGATATTATTATTGTTTTATTATAATTAAAATAATCGTTTATAATTTGTTTAGTTTTACCTTGGAAATATGTAAATAATTTTTTTTCTTCCATGTCAAGAATTTGTTTTTGTATTTGAGCGTTATACATATTATGTTTGTTCCAATATAAAGTATCTTGATCTAAACGAATAATTTTTGTAATATTTTTGGTTTTACAAAATGCTTTTATTCTACTAGATACTATATTATTATTTATATGTGTTTCTTCTTTTTTTACTTCAATAAAAAACCAATATACACCAGGTAGGATATCTATAAAATGTAAAATCATATTATATCTATTAACTTAATATAAAATATTACTAATTAAAAATGTTAAAATTATATAAATTATACTTATACTTATAATTCAATATCAGGTGGTAATCCAATAGTGTTTTTTAGCATTTGTTTTAACCCCAATTCATCTCTGCGAGAAGGAGGAATAATTGATATTTGTGGTATTTGAAATCCACCCCTAATTTTTTTATGCTTTTTAACTCTCCGAATATGCTTCTGTTGCTTTTTAGACTGTTGCTTTTTAGACTGTTGCTTTTTAGACTGTTGCTTTTTAGACTGTTGCTTTTTAGACTGTTGCCTTTTAGACTGTTGCTTTTTAGACTGTTGCTTTTTAGACTGTTGCTTTTTAGACTGTTGCTTTTTAGACTGTTGCCTTTTAGACTGTTTTTTTTTTAAAACCATAATTATTATATTAATATAGTCTTATATTATTTTCAAATATTATAAAATTGAAAATAATTTAACAGTTTAATATTATTTAAATTAAAATGACAACAGAAGAAAACAATTTTATTTTAGATATAAATAAATTATATGTTGAATTAAAACAAAATGAAATAGTAAATGAAACAGTAAATGAAACAGTAAATGAAAAAGTAAATGAAAAAGTAACTAAAAAGGTAACTGAAAAAGTAACTGAAGACATAAATTTAGAAACAAATGTAATAATAAATTGTTTGGAATGTAATTCAAAGAATATTATTGAAAATTATGGATATTATGTTTGTAAAGATTGTGGAGTGCGTTATAATAATATTATAGATTCCTCGCAAGAATGGAGATATTATGGAGCAAATGATAATAAAAGTGGAGATCCTTCTAGATGCGGTATGCCCAGTAATGATTTAATGCCTAATAATAGTATGGGTTCTATTATATGTTCGAATTCTAAGGAGAGTGTTCAACTTAGAAAGGTTAGACAAATACATTCTTGGAATTCAACTGGATATATGGATTCTACATTTAATAAAAATTCTAAAGATATGGAAATTGTAGCAAAAAATAATGGCATTAATAATTGTATTATTGAAGAAGCAAAACATATGTATAAAAAAATAGCTTATCATAAATATAAGAAAAAAGCAAAAAAAGAATCTATTCAAGCTGCTTGTATTCAATGTGCTTGTAAAATTAATAATGTTCCTAGAGACTCCATAGAAATGGCAAGTATGTTTAATATAAAAATTAAAGATATGAGAAAAGGTTCTAAACAATTTGGAGAAATATGGAGTATTATTAATGAAGAAAATAATGACGCAATTAGTACTAATATGGTGCCTTGCAATTCTACAAAATTTTTACAAAGAAGATGTAGAGATCTTAAATTATCTGATGAAATAACTAAATTATGTGCAGAAGTATGTAATTATATAGAACAAGAAGATTATTTAATTAAACACATACCATTATCAAGAACAGCAGGATGTATATATTTTACTTGTGATGTTTTAAAAATAGCTATTAATAAAAATGATATTACTAGCAAATGTTCAATATCAGAAGTGACTATAAATAAATGTTATAAAAAATTATTAAATATTAAAGATGATATTATTAAAAATACATCTTTGATAAATTATAAATAAAATATAAATAATTTCGTTTAATATATAAAATTAAATTAAATTAAATTAATATATATATATATATATAATATTAAATTCGAATAAATTATTTATTATGGATAGTAATCATATATTAATAGGTCTAGTTGTCTTAACAATTTCATGTATTTATCTTTTTTATTTAAACTTTCAAAAAAATAAAGAATTTGAATCTATATTAATAGAAGTAAGTAATTTAAAATTATTAAATGGATTAACTAATTCTAAAATAGTAGAATTATTTAATAACAATAATTCTCAACATTTAACAACAAATAATTTACAAAAATTAAATGAAACTATTCAAGATGAAACAACAATATTAAATAAAGAACTAAACCTTTCAACTAATGAAATTAATGAAATTAATAATTTAAATAATGATGTTTTAGAAGACTTAGAAGACTTAGAAGAATTAGATGGTGGAGTAGAAGACTTAGAAGAATTAGATGGTGGAGTAGAAGACTTAGATGGTGGATTAGATAGTGGAGTAGAAGACTTAGAAGACTTAGATGGTGGAGTAGAAGACTTAGAAGACTTAGAAGAATTAAATGGTGAAGTAGAAGAATTAGAAGACTTAGAAGAATTAGATGGTGAATTAGATGGTGAATTAGATGGTGAAGTAGAAGAATTAGATGGTGAATTAGATGGTGAATTAGATGGTGAATTAGATGGTGAAGTAGAAGAATTAGAAGAATTAGACGGTGGATTAGAAGACTTAGATGATATAGAGATTCCGGAAGGGATAGATAATACTACTAATATAGATTTAGATAGTATTGATAGTATGACTTTAAAAGAATTAAAAATAATTGCTAAAAATATGATGTTAAAAACAAAAGGAAATAAAGAAGAACTTAGTAAGAGAATTAAAGACAAAGTATCTAAATAATTTCATTAATTACATATAATATTTTATTATTTTGTATAGTTTTATTTATTTTAATTTTATTATTAATAGTTTTATATTCTTTTGTATCTAAATATTCTAATATTAATTGTTTTAAATTATCATCATTTTTATGTTTTTCATCATTTAAAATAATATTAATTTTAATAAAGATATCAGTTTTATTTTTATTTAATTCTTGTATTGAATTATAAATATCAGTTTCAATATTATAATGATTATTTTCAATATATATATTAGATGTATCAAATATATTAATATTTAAATCAGGAAGAAATACCTTTTTAAAGCTAATATTATTGTTTTCTTCTAATATATCATTATGTAAATCATTTATTTGTTTATTCATTAAATTTTCATAAATATTATAACTAGTTAATAACTCTATTTTTTTTTTATACTTTGATAATGTAGAATTATATTCAGCTTCATAAATAGATTTTAAATTCGGATTTATTTTTATATCTAAATATAAATGTATTAATTTTTGTTTTAATTTGTGTATAATTATTTTTAACTGTTGCATTTCGTCATCTATTATTTTTATTTCTGGTATATTTATATCATCTATTTTTTTATTATTTTTTATATCATATAAAACTACTTTTTTGTCTTCTCTCCTAATATAATATTTTTTAATGTTTTTTTGATACATACTTGCCAATGTTTCTTTATATTTTTTATATTTTTGTGAATTAAAATTAGTAATCCATTTATCGACTATTTTTTTAACACTATTGATATTAACAAGAGGATGAATTATTTCTTCATACGAACTTATATTTAAATCTATTTCATCTTCTATTTTTTTATTAGATCCTCCTTCTAAATTGTCTTCTTCTAAATTGTCTTCTTCTAAATTGGCTTCTTCCAAATTGGCTTCTTCCAAATTGGCTTCTTCCAAATTGGCTTCTTCCAAATTGGCTTCTTCCAAATTGGCTTCTTCCAAATTGGCTTCTTCCAAATTGGCTTCTTCCAAATTGGCTTCTGCATTTGTTAAAGAATGTTGTGTTGTTTTTTCTATATTATTTTCACTATGTGTATTATCACTTCCACCCACTTTATTTAAATTTAAATCTATATTATTTAATGTATCAAATTGTTTATTTATTTTGAGTTGATTTTCAAAAGAAACATTGTTATAATTTTCATCATTGTTATTTCCACCTATCATATTTAAATCATTTTCAAATCCATCCAAATCTATATTTATGTCCTGAACTATACTATTGTTGTCTTTTTCAATATTATAACTTAAATCTTCAAATTTTAAATTAGGATTAAAATAAACTTCTTTTGCATCATTTGAATTCATTTTTATTGTTTTATTGTTTTTATTGTTTGTATTGTTTTTTATATATTATATAAACTAATATATAATTCAATAATATTTAATTTATGATTAAATAATTTATAATTTATAATTTATAAATTATAAATTATTTGTTTAAAAAAAATAAAAATAAAGAACGTGATAAAATGATAGAACAGTTTAAATATTTTTTTTCATTGCTAGGCGGTCTAATTTAATTTTTAATTCTTGAATAAGTTTATCATTTAATTCAATATATAAATGTTTTTCATCTACTAATTTATTTACATTATTATTTACAGGATTATTTCGTTTTTGTTTTTTATATGGTAATTCTAGTGTATCTTTAGAAATATTATGTATATCATTAAGTTTAATTTTATTATTTATTTCTTTGATTTCTTTGATTTCTTTGATTTCTTTGATTTCTTCTTTGATTTCTTTGATTTCTTTGATTTCTTCTTTGATGTCCTTTTCAGGAGATTTTCTAGTTTTCTTTCTTAATGTATTTTTTTTTATATCAAATAATTTAATATTAGGTTTATAATTAACAATTTCTATATATCCAACATAATTTATTTGAATATCGACTGTATTATAAATATAACCTTTCAATTCATATGATTTTTTTAAATAAATATTAAATTTAAACTTGTTGTTGGTATCAACTACTAAATGATATCCGTCCACATCTTTTGTATCAATAGGTTCTTTTTTTATTACATTTGTTAAAATAATATCTTCATTATAAATATTTATATGCTTAATATCATTAATATAAGATAATGCTTCATGATTTTTTGTGAAAATATTAAGGCATTCTGTTTCAATTTGATGTTCTTTTGCTTTATTTAAATAATCGATAATAACTTTATTTACAATATAATACATTTTGCTTACTTCTATATATTTTTATTATATATATTATTAAGTACTAATATTTTTATATGTAGCAATTAAATAAAAATTAAATAAAATTCTTGAAAAAAATAACAAAAAATTGAAAAAAAAAATACATATTATTTAAAATAAGTAATTCTAAAAGAAGTGTTAAAAATGGATATTCGGTATATAAGTAGAAATGGATATTTTAAGTGCGCATTATGTAGTCATAAAACTCAACGCAGACCCGATATGGTAAAACATTATTATGGCATACATTTACAACAAAGACGTTTTGCATGTCGTATAAAAAGATGTTCAAAAATGTTTAAAGATTCTTCAACAAGATGTAAACACGAAAGAACTCATAAATATGAAAATTATATCTGTAATTTTTGTAAGAATCATTATACAAGACCTGATAATTTAAATCAACATATCAGAGCAAAACATAACATTGACCCTGAA
>Ga0209632_10001126_pt1 | contig 27444 bp, 38 predicted proteins | sample COG_10_FD_184754 | JGI IMG/M metagenome (GOLD analysis project Ga0209632, IMG submission 184754) | Pelagic Microbial community sample from North Sea - COGITO 998_met_10 (SPAdes) (version 2) | ecosystem: Environmental > Aquatic > Marine > Neritic zone/Coastal water | place: Helgoland, sampling... | reverse complement strand
TTATATCTCTCGGGGAAGATGTTGGGGCACTCATACATATGGGGTTAGAAAGCTCACCATCAAGGTTATAATTACCAGTTGCTTTTATAGTATAACAAAAATTTGTCCCAGGATAGACATCTTTTTCAAACCTAGTATCTTCACCAACATATACTTTTACTTCATTTTCAAATAATGTGAATAGTTTAGCCTGTTTAATATCTTTCCATGTTATCGATATATGCCGAGGTGAAGATTTCACTTCTAAGTTTCTAACTTTTAAAACAGGGTCTAATAATGTTGGAGGATCATTATTATAGAGATAACAATCAACGGGTTGATCTTTACCATTTAACAAAAAGATAAATTCAACATTATTATTCTTATTTTTTTTTGGATTTAATTTTATTCGTTTTGATCCTTCTAGATCATGCTCAATTAAAATATAATAAAATTTAGGCTCTACATTTTCAAACTCGAATTTTCCTTTTCGATTTGTGGTTTCTTCGAATAGAATTTCATTCTTTAGATTACGTAGAGTAATGATAGCATCTTTAACAGGCTTATCAGCTGGGTTTTTAATTATTCCAGAAAGAGAAATATTTTGAGAAAAACCAATTGAGCAAATAAATAGACATAGTGCTATTCTATGAATATTTAATATTGAAGTTTGAAGAGATCGGTTCAAACTAAAAAGAAAGCACTAAGGCAACCTAAAAAGTACTCTATCAGGATTAGATGTAAATAATAACGGTACTTGTGGTAAATCCTTGTGTAGGATTTTTGTTTTATCTTCTACATTCTTTTTGATATAGTCATACAATTCAGCAACTGTAATATTTTTATCGCCATTATCTGCCTCGCCTCTTAACCCTTTGAGAAGATAATAGGTGTAAATACTGTTTTCTTGGTCAGGATCGTCATAAGAAAATTGTGATATATCGGAGGCATAAAAAGCAGTAATTGTTTTAGGTGGAGTAATTTCTTTTGGTAATACTATTTTAGGTACTTCAGGCTCATCTTTTTTCTTCTTTTTCTTTTTCTTCTTTTTCTTTTTCTTTTTTGGATCATCTTCAAGATCGCTAAGCTTTTTAATATTTTGAGGAAATGCTTTATTGTTAAAGTCAACATCCATAAACAAAGTAATCTCCCCTACTTCAGGCATATTTTGAATTTCCTTAAGACTCTTGTAGAGGTCCTTAATAAAGTAAAATGAGTTAGTTTTAGAAGCACTAGCATCATAAGGTATTAGAACCTTTTCATTATTAATAGTCGTTCCTTCACCATTGAAATAAAGCAAAAGATCTAAACTTTCATTTCCTGAATATTCAAGGCTGGTAATAACTTTTTTCTTTATATAGCCTAGATTTGGATCAAAGACAGCCTTGAAATCATTTCTAGAAATTCCGTCATTAAAAAACCAATACTGGCTTGGAATGATGTCATGATTTTCCATTCCAAAAAGATCATGAAAATAGCTTCTTATTTGTTTAAGATTTACATCAATAGATGGTTTCGCTACAATACTTGAATCCCAAAAAGAAGAGCTACCAAGAACAATTCCTATTGTTTCTCTATCTAATGAGACTCGTGGAATATCCAAAAGAATTTCAGGTTTAATCGATTTTTGACCTACGATAATCTCTTTTGGAAAAGGTGTATCATAAACGATTAAAGAATTTTTCCCTTTATACTTTTTCATTGTTTCAATATGAATTGGAATAGTTTTTTGTGTCTCAAAATAATCATATAAATCAATTTTAACTGTAAAATTATCCTCCCGAGTCATAATCTCAAAACTTAAATCGACGTACTCACCATCATTAATAGATCCAAATTCTCGTAATTCGTCTTTATCTTCCATAATAAAAGAACTATCTCTTGAAAACTTTACACTTGCAGTATCGGTAAGTCCCTCGGATAAATTTTGAATCCGAACAGTCATTGTTACCGTTTCATTTTTTGGTACGTAATGCTGATCCCATTCATTATCAATAGCAAAATCTGTGACAACTAAATTTGGAGGAACAATTTTTAAGGTCTTAAAAGTAAAGGGCTCTGGATCTAGATGCATCCCAGAGAATTCTTGAATCCTAAATTCAAAATTTCGCTCGCCTGATTCTATTTTAAGTTTAGCGTAAAGTGGTATCTCAATTTGTAAAGTGTCGCCTACTCCTAGAATTGGAATCATAGATATTGAGTCAATTTTCAAGGATGGTGTGACAGCATTCCCCAAAGGTTTAAGCCAAGGTTTAAGCTGCCTAGCAGGACTTCTACCATCATTAACAATTTTAAATAAAACCCACCCATTTTCTCGACCGTCAAGCATTCCATTACCTGAATTTTCCATGAATTTTTTCTCAATAAGAGTAATATGAGGTGGCGGTAAAACATATCCACACATAGTTGGCGACTTAGGTCCAACATCTCCATCCGCATCTTCACTTTCGACCTGATAACAATATTCAGTATCAAACTCTAGATCTTTATGCTCAAAATAATTTCCTTTAGTCTTCGTCAAAAACTCTAACGAATCTGTTTCTTTTTCAGCCGTATAAATATTGTAGGAAGTGGCTCCAATCATATGCTTCCAACCAAATAAAACACGCCTTACATCACCAGTAACATCTAGCATTCTTGGATAGTTAACCAAAACTTTCTGGCATTCTGTATTGGATAGCGGACTTTCGGTTCCATATTTATCAACAACGGATATTTTATAACAATAGAATTTCCCAGCTGGAACAATGTCTTCATAAACCGTATCTATAATCTCGGTTAATAATTCTTCATCTCTATAGACTCTATATTTGTGTTCTACTCTTAATTTTGATTTCTTCCAATCCAAATAAATTTTCTCTAAATCCGCAGACTCATTCATTGATGTAGCTAATACATCTTCGTGAGTAACCCTTGGTTCACTTACTCTTGGACCATCATCTCCATCTTGATCATAACTACAAATTTCATATAAATAGTTCGTATCAAAATCTAAACCACTATCCAAAAAGAGAGTTAAATCTGGAGTATCAAAAAGGAGTATATTATCTTTATACAGTCTGTAACCAGATGCACCCGTTACCGGTTCCCAGGTCATGGATACTGTATTACGTAATACTTTTAATGTAAAATTAGAAGGTGGAGCAAAGAATCCTTTACCACATTGAATTTCAGCCTTTGGTCCTACAGTCTTATGAGTATCTTCAGCAGCAATGGTATAACAATATTCTATCCCTGGGTTAACATTATCGATAAACCCAAGAGCATCAAGATCAGCAATATTGCCACCATTTCTAAATATTTTATACTTCCCTTCCATGCCTGGTATAGCCTCCCAAGAAAGGTCAATTGAGTTGACCTTACCTTCAAGGTTGAAAATTGGAGCAATCACCTCAGGATGAGTTTGAATGGAGTCTGTATAATTGACTCCCTCAATATCGTCAGCATCAATAGAATTAATCGCATAAACATATTTCGTATACCATTTTAAATCTTTTTCATCATATGTTTGCTCTGATTGTTTTGATAATAATTCACCATCCCGATAAAGTGCATATTTTTCTACTCCTGGAATTGGTTGCCAACTAACATTAATCAATCGTCCGCTACCTTCTGTTGCGTAACCACCTGCGATCACTTTAACTAATAGCTCTGGAGGTGGATAAGATGCTTTTTCAGTGATAGAGTTAGAAGTTGGTCCTTCAAGATCATATAAGTCAATGGAACGTACCATATAAGTCGTTGGTATTCCTGGGGCTACAATATCCACATAAGACGTATCTGTTAAGACGTTTTGAATTAATCTATCATTCTTATAAATATTATATGATTTTGCTTGAGGAATATCTGTCCAATGCACGGTTAATTGCCCTACTCCTCTTTCGACATTAATTGTAGACCTTAAACCCTCTGTAGATAAATTTATTTTAAAATCAATAATATCACTTGATGTAATATGAACTCGATCACCTCCATTTCCACTTCCATTTCCATAAACCATAATTGTGTAATGATCAGCTATAATCTCTTTTTCAAATCGAAATTTTCCATTTTTAGAGACAACAAACTCTTCTAACAGAGTTACGCCCGAAGAGTCATAAAGAAATACTTTTGCTTGATCAACATTATTTTCATCACCTGTTTCATCAAGTAAGAGACCTTCAATGACAAAAATTTTCGGTGTTCTAACTGTAAACTTTTCTGATTCTGGCCCTTCTATTCCTTCATCAGTTAAAGATGTTAAATAATAAGAATATTCTGTGTCCCATTTTAGACCTTTTAAATTGATTTCTAATTTGGTGGTATTGGTCTGCATCTTACCATTTGCATAAAGATTATAAGAACTTGCACCTTCTACAAGAGCCCATTCAATTAAATTATTATTTCTTCTATCATTTGTAACTTTAATTGAATCTGGAGGACTAAAAACACTCTTATCACAGGCGGCATCAGATTTTGGACCTAATGTTTTGTATTGATCAACACCTGCAACAGAGAAACAATTCTCTGTACCTGCCTCCGTAATAATATCTATAGTTAGAGATGTTGTCGAGTCAACTAAAGTTCCATTTTGGTAGACATAGTAGGTAACACTGTTTTCAGCGGTCTTCCAATTTAATGTTACTTGATTCGCTCCACTTTCAGCTTTCAAGCTCTTAGGCTTTTCTATTTCTGGATGTGTCGTAATAAAAACATTCGAAGATTTTTCACCTTCCTCAGAATGTTGATCAAGAGCAACAATTTGATATGAAAATTCAGTTTCATATTTCAGATTAAAATCTGAAAAAGAATTGTCTGCTGTTTTATTTATTTCTTTGTCATCTCTATAAATTTTATATGCGGTAGCGGTTTCAACAGGGTCCCAAGTTAATGTGGTCACATTCTTTTTCACACTACCTTCGATATTAGTTGGAAATGATATAGAGGTTTTTCCATATTCAGTAATGGATCGCACGCCTTTCGAAGCATCATTCTTTAATGCTACTACATTATATGCAAATGTTTTACCTGATTTAACTGGATCTAAATATGAAGTTTCGGATACAGTTGCAATTTCTTCATTATCGCGATAAATAATAAATTCTTTAGCATCAGGAACTGTTTTCCAATTAATCAAAGCCCCATTAGATGTTGCTTTAATGGAAAGTTGTACTTGGTCGGGGTTGGGATTAAGACCCGGTTTAAGACCTAAAAGATTAGCTCCATTAACAGTTATGTTCTCTGTTACTCCTCGTCCACCTTCACCATAAAGATTAAGGGTATATTTACCATCTGGTATATCTTTAATTTTAAACTTTCCACTTCCGGCTGTTTTTTCTTCATAAACTTTCTTCTTATCTTGATCGTATACAACAACACGAACAGGACCAAACTTTTTACCTACTTCATCAAAAGCACGTCCAACGATAGAGGAGCCTTGACCATATACAGATGCACCTATTAAAAGGAGCACTAAAAGTATATTCCGATAGATCAAAATCGGTTTAAAACTATGGATCATCCCCTTCATATTACCTCGGTTTTATTTAATGCTAATTTTATCAACAGATTACTCAATTAGCATTTGGTAAAAATTTAGTTATTCGTACAATAATTGTAAACATGTTTATAATAATTCATTTTGAGGTTTTAATGCTGCATATTGCTGCCAGAAAGAAACCGATTCAGCCCATTCCTCAGAAGAATAATTAGCTGATGTACCACCTTTAATATTTAGTTGGTTCCTCATCATCGTAATCGGTCCAATGGGTAATCTTTCTACCCCTATTGGAATTGCGTTAATGCTAATTAACTCCCATTCAGCCTGAGTCGTAAATTCATTATTTTCAGCTAAAACATCATGACTGTAAAGAATTAAGTCCACCTTCCCAGGTTTTATTAAATCACCATTTAAGGCCATCGTTTGAATGTAGTATTCTTCCTCAGGTTGCCTTTGAACCCAATTTGATTCTAAAATAGTCGTTTCTTTAATTTTAACAAAAGGACAAACAAAATCTTTAACAACTAATGGGTCTGCATATACAACTAAAACTCCTTCACGATAGCCATTATGAAAACTCTTTTTTTTCAATTGAATCTCAGCATGCTTAGCAATTTCTTCAAAATTCATTTTTAAGCTGTAGGTCTTCCCTGACCCTTTTATCTGTCTTCTTACAAAGTTATTTACCTTAACATTCATTATTTACTCTTTTTTTAATACTCAAATATAACTTTTTTAAAAAAAATCTTCATCAATTGGGATTAACTATTCCTTTCGGTAACTTTTAAAATGCTATCTTCTAATATCATATTATTTGAAAACGAGTGGTTTGTTTTTATCACTCTATTTTTAATATTCTCGCTTTTTATTTTTATAACTGAAACTGCTTATAAAAAAAATGTTTTCTCATCTAACGTGAATAGACGATTGATACATATTATTGTAGGTTGCTTTGCTTCTTTTTCTCCATTTATTTTCAATAACAACTATTACCCTATTTTACTTGCAGTTATCTTTATGATTATCAATATATTTGCAATTAAAAATGGGCAACTAAAGGGAATTCATTCGGTTAATAGAGTCTCTTGGGGCACCATATTTTTCCCTCTATCATTCTTAATAATTTCGCTTTTTTTTTGGGGTTATCCAGAATTCGTAATATTTTGTTTTCTAATACTTGCGATTGCAGACCCAATTGCTTCTATAGCCGGGGAAGCAATTGAAGACCCAATAACTTTTAGAATTTGGAAGGATAAGAAAACGTTAGAAGGTTCTATCATTTTTTTCACAGTCTCTTTTTTCATTCTTTATATAGGTTCTAACTTTTTATTCCAAGCTTCTAATTTTTACCATATTTCATTTTCAATCTTTGTTGCACTAGGATCAACAATAGCCGAAATAACTAGTAATAAAGGCTCTGACAATTTTTCTATTCCCATCATTGGTATGCTTTTTATGATAGCATTTAATTACAGTTTTTCTGAAGTTTTAAATATAAAAGAACTATTAGAATCAAAAAATTTAATATTTACCCTATCTCTTATCTCTTTACTTTTACTATCATATAGGCTTAAAGCACTTTCTTTAAGCGGTGCCTTTGGAGCTATAGTTATGGGTATTCTAATAATAAATCTGAATTCTTTTTATTATTTATTACCATTATCTATATTTTTTGTGTTCAGTTCCGTACTTAGCCAGGTAATTAAAAAATCTGATTTTTACGTGACAAAAACTTCTCAAAGAGATTTAATTCAAGTATTTGCAAATGGAGGAATTCCTCTTTTAATCTGTATTTATGACCATTTTTCGCCTAACTCTTTAAACTTCTTTTTATTTTCTGCTTCAATATCAGCTGCAATGTCTGATACCTGGGGTACTGAGTTAGGAAAGTTTTCAAAAGTAAAACCTGTATCTATAATTACGCTAAAAAGAATTAAACATGGTGAATCTGGTGGAATTACTAGAATAGGTACAATAGGTTCTTTTCTTGGAGCATCTATAATAGGTCTTACAGCAAGCATTCTTTCCCCCAGTACTTCAAATACCATCATATTTGGGATAATAATCTCTGGGTTTATTGCGGCATTGTTTGATTCAATAATAGGAGCAACTCTACAAGGTAAATTCAAAATAATTAAGACAGGCAAAATCATTGAGACCGAAGATGGCAATACAATCCATTTTTCAGGTAAGAGATGGATTACAAATGATATTGTAAATTTATCAAATACAATTCTATCACCAATAATTTTACTAATCTTAATTATGGTTCTAAAATGATAAAAAAAGATAAATATAAAAACTTAATTAAAACGGCAGATTTAGTTTTAGAAACAGAACCAAAATTATCTTTTAATGCTCGAATGTCTGTTCTTTCTTCAATTTTACATAGCTATTTCCCGCATTGGATTTTTTGTGGTTTTTATACTGTTATAAATAATAACATTTTAGAAATAGGGCCTTACCAAGGTCATATTTTACCGTGTACACATATCAAATTTGGACAAGGTGTATGTGGAGAGGTAGCTTTAAAAGGCGATCCTATTATAGTGAAAGATGTTTCAAAATATAATAATTATATTTCATGTGATCCTGATACCAAATCCGAAATTGTTATACCTATATTTAAGAATAATAAAATTATTAGCGTTCTTGATATTGATTCAAAAGTTGAATCAGATTTTGATGAGTTAGATTTAAAATACCTGACTAGAGCATCAACTATTATTTAAAAAAAAAGCCTTTCTAAAAAAGAAAGGCTTTTTTTCTTGAAAAGATATATCTAAATAACTTTGTGAACAAGAAGTCCAACCATAACAATCAAGGACACAAATATTAGGGAGACCCCCATATTTCCTTTCTTAATCTCTTCCCACTCATCAATCTCTGTCGATAACATATCGAAGACCTTCAAAGCAATACCTATACCAAATGCAAAACCAACTGCCGCAGCTACGGACCAGCCAATAGCTCTTAAGTATTGAGTCAATATTCCTATTAGTGAATTTGGATCTTGAAGCATATTCTCTCCTTAAAGTATTTCCATTTTTTTCATTATTTCTTGCATGAATTCGGTCGAGTCCATGCGTCCATCGGCTAGCGAGATAGCTACATCTGATGAACAATTAGCTACGAATGTATTGAATTCGCCTTTCGAAGCAGGAACATCCACACTTACACTTATCATTGATGGTGTATAAGCATTTGCTAATCCCATTTCTTTTTGATGTGCAATTGCTTGCCCAGCTGAAGCAAAACCAACAAGCATAAACATTTCAAAATTATTACGTCCACTCTTTAAAGTTATTGAATATTCATCGCTATCAAGGGAAAGCTGGGAAGATTCAACTGAAATTCTATAAGACTTACAAACGGATTTAACCTTCTTTTTAAAAGCATAATTACCAAGCAAGCCCTCTGCATTAATAAAAAGTGCTAATAGTGCTATAATTAAAATTCTTTTTGATTCCATCATATCTACTAAAATTGTTAGTCTCATTTTACATTTTTCTTTGAGAGTAAATCAAGGTGTAATTAAAGGCTTTCCATTTTTAATAACAATATCAATTGGTTGATGGGACACCATTGAAGCAATTTGTTCTATTTTCGGAAATCCCCATACTATAATATCTGCATTTTTACCCGTTTCAATAGATCCAATTTTATTTTCTAAAAATAATGATTTTGCAGCCGTATAAGTACTGGCTTTTATGGCTTCCAATAAAGGGATCTTTAGATAGATACATGCTAAACTAATAATAAAAGGCATTGACTGTATAAAGCAGCTACCTGGATTATAGTCTGAAGCAATAGCTACATTAATTCCAGCATCATACAAATCTTGATAAGGTGCATATTCAGTTTTTCCTAAAAAAAAAGTTGTTCCTGGTAGAAGAGTTGCTATAACATTACTTTTTCCCATTCTTTTAATACCTTCTTCACTAATAGCCATTAGATGATCTGCTGAAGAAGCTTGTATCTCAACAGCTAATTCTGCTGATCCCGTAGAATAAAACTCATCTGCATGCAATCTTGGTTTTAGACCATAATCAAGTCCTTTTCTTAGAATTTTCCGGGTTTGATCAATTGTAAAATATCCCTTTTCACAAAAAACATCATTGAACTTTGCAATTCCTTGCTTTGCGACTTCTGGAATCATTTCATTGCATATAAGGTCTACATAATCCTGTTCTCTATTTACAAAATTAGGGGGAAATGAATGCGCACCCATAAATGTAGGAACTATATCTATTGCATGTTCTTTTTGGACTTTATCTAATACGGAAAGAGACTTTAACTCACTTTCAATGTTTAATCCATATCCACTTTTAGCTTCTATAGTTGTTGTACCTAGCTTTAAGAACCTATCCATTCTTTTTTTAACCAAATCAATGAGTTGAGATTCGGTTGCTTCTCTTACACCCTGTATACTTTTAACAATACCTCCGCCATTTTCAGTAATTGACTCATAGGATTCTCCACTTAATCGTCTTAAAAATTCATCATCACGACTATCCATAAAAACCGGATGAGTATGTGAATCAACAAAGCCTGGAGTAACAAGGTTATTTTTACAGTCTATCATTTCATCAGCAATACCAAGACCATTTCCTATTTCCTTAATCTGAGAATTTTCGATCATTACTTCAATATCAAAAAATGTTTCAATACTATCTGATGGTGTATTATAAGTCACTAATTGACCAATATTAAAAAGCTTTAGTGTGGACATACTTTATCTTAAAATTATTTTATCATTGGAATATCAACATCCCATTTTTTTGCGTTTTCAATAGCATCCTCATATCCAGCATCAGCATGTCTAAATATGCCCATACCAGGATCATTTGTCAAAACAGCAGATAGCCTAGCATCCATCTCTTCAGTTCCATCCGCTACAATAACCTGACCAGCATGCAACGAATATCCCATTCCAACACCACCGCCATGATGATATGAGACCCATGTAGATCCGCTAGCTGTACTTAATAAAGCATTAAGAACTGGCCAATCAGCTACCGCATCCGACCCATCTTTCATAGACTCCGTTTCGCGATTGGGTGAGGCCACAGAACCACAATCAAGATGATCACGTCCAATAACAATTGGAGCAGACAACTCACCATCCCTTACCATTTTATTTAATATTAGACCAAATTTTGCTCTTTCACCATACCCTAACCAACATATTCTTGAAGGGTACCCTTGAAACTTTACTTTTTCCTGTGCCATTTTAATCCAATGGCAGAGTGCTTTATCTTCGCTAAAAACTTCTAATATTTTTTTATCTGTTTTATATATGTCTTCAGGATCTCCAGATAATGCAACCCATCTAAAAGGTCCTTTTCCTTCGCAAAAGAGAGGTCTTATATATGCTGGTACAAACCCGGGATAATCAAATGCTTCTTTAACTCCTGCTTTAACAGCTTGAGCTCTAATATTATTACCATAGTCGAAGACAATTGCCCCTTTTTGTTTTAATCTTAAAATTGCTTTTACATGCTCTCCCATAGATTTAATAGAATACTTCACATACTTTTCAGGATCAGTCTCTCTCAATTTTTCTGCTTCCTTTAAGGAAAAGTTTTTAGGGATATATCCTACTAATTCATCGTGAGCAGATGTTTGATCTGTAACTAGATCAGGAACTAGATCAAGGTGAGTAAATTTTTGAACTATATCAGCAGCATTGCCTAATAAACCTATAGATAATGGGATAGAACTAGCAACGGCTTCCTTAGCCCAATTAACAGCTTCCTCTAGCGATTCTGTAGATTTATCAAGATAACCAGTCTCTAAGCGTCTTTTGATTCTATTTGGGTCAATTTCTATTGAAATTGAAACACCTCCAGCCATTGAAACCGCGAGTGGTTGAGCACCACCCATACCTCCAAGTCCAGCTGTTAAAACAAGTTTTCCTTTTAGACTATCTGTATTCCAATGAACTTTTGCTGCTGCTATAAATGTTTCATATGTACCTTGAAGAATACCTTGTGTTCCAATATAAATCCAACTACCTGCAGTCATTTGACCATACATCATCAATCCATCTTTTTCAAGCTTATTAAAATGTTCCCAAGTTGACCAATTGGGTACTAAGTTTGAATTTGCTATTAAAACTCGAGGTGAATGGATATGAGTTCTTACAACTCCTATTGGTTTTCCTGATTGTACCAATAACGTTTCATCTGGTTCTAATCTTTTTAATGTCTCTAATATTGAATAATAAGATTCCCAATTACGTGCTGCTTTTCCTTTTCCACCATACACTATTAATTCTTCTGGTATTTCTGCAACTTCAGAATCTAAGTTATGTTGGATCATCCTATAAGCAGCTTCAATTTGCCAATTTTTACACGTTATTTTCGTACCAGTCGGGAGTATTATTTTATTTTTCATTTTTTCACTTTATATATTCATAGATTTTTTTTGCATAAATAGGTTTCTCTTTAAATACTGTGTAGGAGAAAATGCTTATACCTGAAAATTGATTTTTTGCAACTTGATATATTTTTTTCCCAGCTGATCTAGGATCTTGATTATAAGCACCAATACCAACAATGATACGATCTATATATTTTTGGGGCAAATTTTCTTTCATTATTTGCAAGTTCTTTTGAAAAGATTTGTCATTGCTTGTATAATTCATTGGTACAGCCCAATCAATATAGCCACCTGCCAGCCAAATATCCCATTCTTGTCCAAAGGTATTTCTAGCATTAAGGAGGTTTGGTTTAACTGCTGCTGATATTATACATTTAGGCTGATAAGCTTTTATTCGCATTGAAGCTTTGCTCAAAAATGCTGTAATTGCAGTACGTTTGAAATCTGCGAAGGATGGCTTTTCTTGAACTTTTAATGATGGTAACCCAGGAATACTACTGGAATAATTCAAAAAGAACTTTAACCCTGTTGGGTTCATCCCCCAACCTAAATCATGATATCTGATATAGTCAAAATGGATTCCATCTAAACTATAATTTTGTATTATTTCTGTAATTATATTTTGAAGGTGGGCATCTACTTCGGGGTGAGTTGGCGATAAATAAAAACCTTCACCATTTGCTTTTCTGTCCTTTTTTACTTTTTCCATGACATCTGAGATATTTATTAAATCAGGTTTATTTGAGTCTAACCAGCCTGGATGGTTTAGCAAAGCATGCTCTTTTTGTTTTGGTAAATTTGTTGAAGACCATAGGTAATAAACATTTAGCCACGCATGAATTTTGAGATTATATTGCTTTGATTCCTTTATAACATACTCAAGTGGATCAAAATCAGTATTCAATAAAAGATGGGAACGAGGAACGAGCCTTGAAGTGTAATATGCATCTCCACGTCCTCTTACTTGAATAAATAGGTGATTATAATTATTTGCACTTGCAAACTCGAGAACTTTATCAATCTTTTCTTTCGAGGTTATGTGATCTCGTACGACCCATAATGCTCTAACATCAAAATTTTGAGCATTTATTTTAGTAGTCGATAAAAAAAGAAGGGCAACGATTGTCGCCCTTCTAAAAATATTTTTTTTTAGGTTCACTATTAGAACTAGTCTGGCCTAATCTATTCTTTAGTTTCTACCTGTGATTCTGAAATACCTATCATATCTACAAATTCAATTATAGATATTGGAGCACAATCATTATCTCTAAAACCAAGTTTAGTTATGCGAGTATATCCCCCTTCTCTATTCTCGAAAACAGGACCTATATTATCAAACAATTCACGCACGATAGACTTATGTCTTATTTTTTTTAGTACTAGACGGCGAGAATGAACATCACCTTTTTTAGCTTTCGTGACAAGAGGTTCAATAAACATACGCAACTCTTTTGCTTTTGCATCAGTAGTTTTAATTTTTTTATGTGTGATTAATGCGGAAGCAAGGTTAGACATCAAAGCTTTTCTATGAGCTGTTTTTCTACCTAATTTACGTCCAGATTTATTATGTCTCATTTTTTAGCCTTCTTCAGCCATTATTGAATCAATATCCATACCAAATCCTAATCCCATAGAGTTTAGTTTTTCAACTAATTCAGTAAGCGATTTTCGACCAAAGTTTTTATATTTCAACATTTGATTTTCTTCCTTACTGACAAGTTCATGAATATATTTTATCCCAGCTGCTTGTAAACAATTATAGCTTCTAACTGATAATTCCATCTCATCAATCGTTTGATGTAATAACTTTCTTAAAGCCATCGTTTCATCTGAAATACCATCAGAAATTTCTAAGACGCTTGGATTTGCGATAGCTTCTATGAATTTCAAGTGATCCCTCATAACAGTTGCGGAGTATGAAACAGCGTCTTTCGCTGTTATTGAACCATCAGTAGTTAATTCTAGGTTTAAGATTTCAATTGGTTCCTTAGCGCCAGGCACTGGAACTACGCTAAATGTAACTTTTGTTACAGGGTTAAAAATACTATCAATAGATAGTGTACCAACAGGTAAGTTTGGCATATCATTCTGTTCTGATGGAACGTATCCTTTACCTATACCTATTCTTAATTCAATATTCATTTTTCCTTTTGAATTGACCTCAGTAATGTATTCTTCTGGATTTAAAATTTCGAATTGGTCACTTGTATCCTGAATATCTTGTGCTGTAAAAACTTTTTTACCTTTAATTGTTAAATTTATTTTTCCTGGCTCATTGTCCATTAGTCTAAATCTAACTTTCTTTAGATTCATAATGATATCTGCAACATCTTCTTTAACACCGGTGATAGTCGAGAATTCATGCTGAACACCTTCAATATGTACATGGGTAATTGCTGCACCAGGAATACTAGTGAGTAAAACACGACGCAATGCATTGCCTAAAGTGGTTCCATAACCTCTTTCAAGGGGTTGCAATGAGAAAGTCCCAGTATTCTCTGATTCTGATTGTTCTTTAAAGTCAACGTTTAATTCAAGTGCTTTAGTAGCCATAAGTATTCCCTATTTAAAATTATTTAGAATATAGTTCTACAACTAACTGTTCATTAACAGTAAGCTGCATTTCATCTCGGTCAGGAACTGAAATAAAAGTTCCCTTCATTTTTGCTTTGTCTAAATTTAACCATGAAAGATCCATATCACCCTTTATCCTGCGCATAGATTCTAATATGATATCCATTTTTTTACTTTTTGTACGAACTTCGATAATATCTCCAGGCTTAACAAGATATGAAGGTATATTAACCACTTGGTTATTTACTGTAAAATGTTTGTGATTCACTAATTGCCTTCCTGATGGACGAGAAGGTGAAAAACCAAGGCGGTAGATAACGTTATCTAAACGACTCTCTAAGAGCTGCAACATATTTGTTCCTGTCTCACCTGCCATTTTATCAGCTTTTTCAAAAGTTAGTTTAAACTGCTTTTCAAGTAAGCCGTACATAAATTTAATCTTTTGTTTTTCTTGAAGTTGTACACCATAATTAGATAGTTTTGGCCTTCTACCCTGTCCGTGCTGACCAGGAGCATAAGGTTTGCGATTTAATAGTTTATCGTATTTTGGATTACCGAAAATATTTTCACCAAATTTACGTACAAGCTTTCCTTTTGGAGTCGTTACTTTTGCCATAATAGTTCCTTAAACCCTTCTTCTTTTTGGTGGCCTACACCCATTATGAGGTAGAGGAGTAACATCCTTAATACTTGTAATTTGTAAGCCAGCAACTGCTAAAGCTCTAATTGCAGACTCACGTCCAGCACCGGGGCCTTTAACCTCAACATCTACGCTAGATAATCCCAATGTGATTGCAGCTTGAGCAGCTTTTTCGGCTGCCATTGTTGCAGCGTAAGCAGTACTTTTCCTAGACCCTTTAAAGCCAGAAGTACCAGCTTTTTGCCATACAAGAACATTTCCGTACTTATCAGTTAAAGTTACATGTGTATTGTTAAATGTAGATTTAATATGTGCTATTCCTTGTGGATCAACACTCTTCTTTTTTTTCTTTTTTACAGTTTTATCAGCCAAAATTATTTCTCTTTTTTTTTAAATTAACCCTTTCCTAAACCAATAGTTCTTTTTTTACCTTTTCTTGTCCGTGCGTTTGTTTTTGTACGCTGTCCATTTGATGGTAAACCTCGGCGATGACGGAGCCCTCTATATGCACCAGCATCCTTAAGCCTTTTTATATTCATTGCTACTTCAGATCTTAATTCACCTTCTACTTTGTAGCCCAGGTCAGAAATTGCATTTCTTAATGCAACAACTTTTTCTTCAGACAAATCCTGAACTCTCGTATCCTCATTTACTTTCGCTTTTTTACACAGCTGTTTGGCTGCTGTAAGCCCAATGCCATGTATATAACATAATGAATAAGGAACTTTTTTGTTACGTGGTATATCTACACCAACTATACGAGCCATATTTTCACCTACCCTTGACGTTGCTTATGTTTTGGATTTTCACAAATTACAAGTACAACACCTTTTCTTTTAATAACTTTGCATTTAGAGCAAATCTTCTTAACTGATGGTCTAACTTTCATTTTTATTTTTGCCTATATGTAATTCTTCCTCGAGATAAATCATATGGTGATATTTCTAATGTCACTACATCTCCAGGTAATATTTTAATAAAATGCATTCTCATTTTGCCACTGACATGCGCTAAAACTTCATGAGCTTTACCTCCTATTTCGATTTCTACACGAAACATTGCTCCGGGCAAAGTCTCTTTTATAACGCCATCAATTGTTATTGGTTGTTCTTTAGCCATTTGATCCTATACTTAATATTTTTGGTCCTGATTCAGTAATTGCAATAGTGTGTTCAAAATGAGCTGAGGCACTACCGTCTTTAGTTAATATTGTCCATCCATCACTAGCAGTGTAAATATCTTTTTTTCCGGCATTTATCATAGGCTCAATAGCAATACACATACCAGATCTTAGTTGATACCCTTGTTTTTCTTTACCATAGTTAGGTATCTGAGGTTCTTCATGTAATTGAGTGCCTATACCATGACCTACTAGTTCACGTACAACAGAAAAGCCATGTTTCTCAGCATGAGTTTGAACTGCATTACCTATATCACCTACATAATTACCTGGAATTGCTTGTTTTATACCATCTAACAAAGATTCATGAGTGATTTTTAATAGCTTTTTCTTTTTTTCATCAATTTTACCAATAGGAAAAGATTTAGCATGATCACCATAATACCCATCTAATTCGGCACCACAATCAACACCAACTATTTCACCTTCATTTAAGATATCTTCTCCAGGGATTCCATGGACAACAGCATCTTCTATGGATACACAAAGGGTTGACGGGAATCCCATATAGCCTTTGAAAGCTGGACGAGCACCTTTAGATCTAATAAATTCCTCTGCCATTTTATCTAGATCACTAACTTTAGCGCCTTTTATAATAAATGGTTCGAGCATAAGCAAGGTATCAGCAACAATCTGACAACTTTTTGCGATTTTTTTAATTTCTCTTTCTGATCTAATATGAACCATTACATACGTCTCCTTCCACGAATTTTACCTTTCGATAAAAAACCATCATAATGTCTCATCATTAAATGTGATTCAATTTGTTGAAGTGTATCTAGGGCAACACCAACAATAATCAATAAACTCGTTCCACCAAAAAAAGATGCAAAATCATAATTTATACCCATTGTTTTCATCAAGATATATGGAAATATTGCAACAAATGCCAAAGCGATAGAACCGGGAAGAGTAACTCGAGTAAGGATATTATCAATATATTCTGCAGTTCTTTTCCCAGGCCTTACGCCAGGGATAAAACCACCTTGCTGCTTCATTGTTGAGGAGACTTGTACAGGATCAAAAGCTATTGCTGTGTAAAAATAAGTAAAAAATATTATCATTAGGCCAAAAACAGCCCAATACATAGGGTGTTCAAAAGAGAATAAATTCATGAGAGTTTGAGCAAATGGACTATCACCAAGAAAAGTTGAAACAGTACTTGGAATAAACATAATAGACTGTGCGAATATTATTGGCATTACACCAGCAGTGTTCACCCTCATTGGTATATGAGTATTTTGTCCACCATAGACTTTTCGACCTACAACTCTTTTGGCATACTGGACTGGTATCTTTCTAGTTCCTTGTGTTAAAAGTACAACAAAACATATTATTAAAAACATAATACCAACAAGTATGAACTCAGATAGAAACCCACGAACCCCTTCCTGAACTAAGGTTATTTCATTAAGTAATACATTTGGAAAAGCTGATACAATCCCAACCATAATAATTAATGAAATACCATTTCCAATTCCTCTTTCAGTAACACGTTCACCAAGCCACATTAGAAATAATGTTCCAGTTACCATGCTGATCACACCAGTAAAAGTAAAACCAAAACCAGGATTTGTAACAACAGCTTGCCCAGCACTATTAAGACTCGGCAAGAAGACTGCAACAACACCATATGACTGCATTGATGCTAATAAGACAGTTCCGTATCTAGTAATTTGAGTGATTTTTTTTCTTCCGGCTTCACCCTCTTTTTGAAGTCTTTGAAAATATGGAATAACAGAACCCATCAATTGAATAATAATTGAAGAAGATATGTAAGGCATAATCCCTAAGGAAAACAATGAGGCTTTTTGAAAAGCCCCGCCAACAAAAGTATTAAAAAGACCAAATAAAGAATTTTGAAAATTAGAAAATGCTCCAGCTAAGGCTTCTCCGTTAACACCAGGTATCGGTATATGTGCACCAACTCTAACTATTATTAGAATACCAAGCGTAAACAAGATTCTAAATCGAAGTTCCGGAATCGAAAAAATACTTTTTATTTTATCTATCACGCTTCAATAGCAGTCCCACCTGCCTTTTCAATTTTTAATTTTGCTGATTCACTAAATGATGTTGCAGTAATTGCAATCTTTGTTTTCAAACTACCATTACCAAGAATTTTTACAGGTTTCATAGTAGATTTGATCAGACCGTTATTAAACATTTCTTCTGGACCTATAGTTACTAAACCTAACAATTCAATTCTTTCCAAGTTAACTATTTGAAATTCTTTCTTAAAAATATTTGTAAAACCTCTTTTTGGAAGCCTTCTAGCTAACGACATTTGACCACCTTCAAACCATGGTCTTCTTTTAAAACCTGATCGTTGACCGGCACCTTTATCTCCTCGACCTGAGGATCTCCCTAAACCAGAGCCAGGTCCACGACCGACTCTTTTACGCTTTTTAACCGATCCTTCAACAGGAGTTAATAAATCTAGTTTCATAATTCTTCTACCTTTAGCAAGTAAGGAATGACATTAATCATTCCTCTAATTTCTGGACAATCTTTATGATCAACTGATTGATTCATTTTTCTTAAGCCCAAAGCTATAAGTGTTGCTTTTGCTTTTTGCTTATACCCAATACCACTTTTGATCTGAGTTAAGCGAATTAAATTTTTTGTAGCCATTAGTTAAAGACCTCACCTATTGTAATACCTCTTTTATTTGCAATAGCAACAGCATCTTTCATTCTAAGCAAAGCATCCATCGTTGCATGAACAAGATTCAATGCATTTTTAGAGCCCTGTCTTTTGGATAGAATATTATGCACACCAACCTGTTCCATTACCGCTCTTACAGAAGCACCAGCAATAATACCAGTACCAGGAGATGCTGGTTTTAAGAATATTCGACTAGCTCCATGTTTTCCAATAATTGCATGAGGTATAGTTCCATTAACAATAGAAACTTTAACGATAGATCTTTTAGCAATTTCTTTACCTTTATTTATTGCAGAAATAACCTCATTTGCTTTACCTAATCCAATACCGATGTGACCTTTACCATCACCTACAACGACTAAGGCTGAAAAACGAAACCTTTTGCCTCTCGAAGTAACCTTAGCGGTTCTATTAATTTTTACGACTTTCTCTTCTTGAAGATCAAGTTCTGCTGGGTTTATAATAGCCAATTCATTTTCTCCTAAAATTCTAATCCACCACTACGTGCTGCATCTGCAAAAGCTTTAACACGACCGTGATAAGGATATCCATTCCGATCCAGTACTACAGGACCAATTTTATTATTTTTAACTTTCTCAGCTAGAGCCCCACCTACAATCCTACTAACATCGGACTTATTGTCGGCTTTTTTAACTAAAGCTTTTAATTCTTTATCTTTTGAAGAAACAGACGCTAGAGTATGACCTTTAAAGTCATCTATTACCTGAGCTTCGAAATGTTTTAAACTTCTGTAAATAACCAATCTAAGGCGATTAGGATTTAACCTCGAAGTCTTTTTGCTTCTATTTCTACGTCTTAGATCTCTTCTAACTTCAGATTGATGTTTAGCCATTATTTAGCCCCTACTGTTTTACCTTGTTTAGAACGAACAAATTCGCCCTTATATCGAACACCTTTTCCTTTATATGGTTCTGGAGGTCTAAATGAACGTATTTTAGCTGATACAGCTCCAATTAACTGTTTATCAACACCTTCTACTTTAATTTCTGTTTTATTAGCTGTAATTAAGATGCCATCTGGTACATCAAAAAAAATGTCATGTGAAAACCCTAACTGTAAATGTAAACGACTACCTTGAACTTTAGCTTGATATCCAACACCTATTATTTCAAGTTCTTTAGTAAACCCTTCTGAAACACCAATTACCATGTTGCTTAACAACTGACGTGTAGTTCCATGCAAGGCTTTATTTTCTTTGCTATCAGTTAACCTCGTAACATTAACAATGTTCTTATCGTGATTGACTAGTATATCTCTGTGAACATTAAAATTTAATGATCCTTTTGAGCCGGTTACGGTTATATTTTTCCCAGAGATTGAAAGCTTAACGCTTTCTGGTATATTTATTGGGTTTTTTCCTATCCTAGACATAATTATTAATATACCTCACAAAGAATTTCTCCACCAACACCGAGTTGATTTGCTTTTTTATTTGAAAGAACACCTCTGGATGTTGATAAAATTGAGATACCAAGACCATCAAGAACACGAGGAGCTTCATTTGAACCGACATAAATTCTTAAACCTGGCTTACTTATCCTTTTTATACTTTCGATTACAGAGTCACCTTTGTAATCATATTTTAAAAACACTCTTATTAGCTCTTTTTTATCATCATTTGAAATAAAAAAATAATCTTGAATATAAGATTCTTCTTTTAAAACTAAAGAGATACGTTTTTTGAGACTACTCGAAGGTACATCTATCCAGCGTTTCTGAGCTGAAAGACCATTACGAATTCGAGTTAAAAAATCTGCTATTGGGTCTGTCATTGACATAATTATACTCCTACCAACTTGCTTTAGTTATTCCTGGAATTTCACCTTTCAGAGCCATTTCTCTGAAACAAATTCGACATAAGCCAAATCTTCGAAGATAACCGTGAGGTCGTCCACACTTAAAGCATCTTCGTTTTTCTCTTGTTGAAAATTTTGCTACACGTTTTGATTTCTGTATTTGTGATTTTTTAGCCACTATGCTGCCTCATCAATTTCATCTTTAACTGGTTTTTCTTTTAACGGAAGACCAAAAAATTTCAGAAGCTCATAGGCTTCATCATCATTTTGTGCGGTTGTGATTATGGTAACGTTCAAACCTTTAATAGCTTGAATTTTATCATAATCAATTTCTGTAAAAATTATCTGTTCCTTAATTCCAAAATTATAATTTCCCCTACCATCAAAAGACTTAAAGGATAAGCCTCTAAAATCTCTAGTTCTTGGAAGTGCTACTGATATAAGACGGTCTAAGAATTCATACATCATTTTAGAGCGCAAAGTAACCTTACACCCTACAGGCCACCCCTTTCTAATTTTAAAATTAGAAATATCTTTCTTTGCTTTCGTCGTAACTGGTTTTTGACCACTAATTAATGACATTTCTTCTAATGCACTTTCCAAGTTTTTTGAATTACTCTTAGCATCGCCAAGTCCCATATTGAGAGCTATAGAAGTCAACTTTGGAACCTCCATTACATTCGGATAATTAAATTTCTTTTGCATCTTCGGAATTACGGTTGAAGAATAAAAATTTTGAAGTGTAGGGACATAAATAACACTATTTTTATTTTTAATAGCTGCAGTTTCTTTTATTACTAGATTTTTTTCAGCAGCTGAAGCTTTCCTGACTACTGAAACTTTTTTAGCAGCTGCAGTTTCCTTGACCACTGGAGCATTTTTATCAGTAGAATTTTTCTTAACAGCTGATTTTTTTTTAGTAGCTGCAGTTTTCTTAGTAACTGGACTTTTTTTAGAAGCTGATTCTTTTTTGACTATCGATTCTTTCTTTTCGACAGCCTTACTTGTAGTTTTTTTTATTTCTTCCATAATTATAATACTACTTCTTCATTTGTTTTTTTTGAAATTCTTATTTTTGAACCATCATCTAATATACGGTAACCAACCCTAGATGCTTGACCAGCATGAAGAACCATAACGTTAGATATATGCAATGTGGCTTCCCTATCAACGAATCCACCTGATGGGTTTTCTTGTGTAGGTCGAGTAGCTCTTTTTCTAAAATTTACACCTTCAACAATTAACCTTTGTTTCTGTGGGAAAACTTCAAGAATTTTGCCCTCAGAACCTTTATGATTACCACTAATAACTTTTACTTTCATACCTTTTTTAATATGCACTTTAGAGTACCTCCGGAGCCATTGAAATAATCCGCATAAAACCAGCATCTCTTAATTCTCTAGCTACAGGTCCAAATATACGAGTACCACGAGGCTCACCAGCACTATTCAATAGTACGGCAGCATTTTCGTCAAATCTAATACGACTTCCATCTTTCCTGGATACTTCTTTTCTGGTCCTGACAACAACAGCTCGGTGAACTTCACCCTTCTTTACCATCCCACCAGGAATCGCTTTTTTAACAGTAATAACAATCTGATCACCAATACTTGCGTATTTTCGCTTTGAACCACCCAACACCTTAAAACAAAGTACTTCCTTTGCACCAGTATTGTCAGCAACCTTCAATCTTGTTTCTTGTTGAATCACAATATTATCCTAATTTAACTGATTTTCTAACGATTTGACTAACCTGCCAACGTTTACGTTTACTCATAGGTTTAATTGCCAAGATTTCTACCATATCTCCATCATTCGGCACAATCGAACCAACGTGAGCTAGATAATTTTTGTATCTTTTTACAATTTTTTGATAACTCGGATGGGAAATTTGACGTGTAACACGCACATTGACCGTCTTCTCCATCTTAGTACTAATAACTTGGCCGGTTAAAGACTGCCTTGTTCTATCCATTTTCATAATTTACTACCTTCAATTTTTCTAATTCCAGATACATGTTCGTTAATAACTGTTTTAATTTGGGCAATTTCTTTTCTAGATTTTGAAATTAAAGTGCCATCTTCAAGTTGTTGAAGGGCCTGTTGAAATTTTAGATTCTGGTATGACTCCAACGTTTCTTTTAATTTAGATTCTAAATCTAACAAGTTTAATTCTCTTAATTTGGAAGCCTTCATTAAAAAGACCTCCTTTCAACAATTTTAGTCTTAATTGGTAATTTATGACTTGCATTTCTAAATGCTAATTCGGCCTCTTCCTTTGTTACACCATCGATTTCGAACAAAATCCGGCCGGGCTTAACATTAGAAACCCAGTGATCTAATGACCCTTTTCCTTTTCCCATTCTAGTCTCAGCGGGGCGAGCGGTAATAGGCTTATCCGGAAAAATCCTAATCCACATCTTACCAACTTTCCTTACGACTCGAGAAATAACAATGCGAGATGCTTCAATTTGCCTTGCTGTGATCCACGCCGACTCTACAGCTTTAAGACCGTAACTACCAAAGGATACATAATTACCACGCATGGACATACCACGCCTTGTTCCTCTATGCATTTTTCTAAATTTTACTTTTTTTGGCTCTAACATATAAATCCTAATTAATTATCGACTGTACTGACCGTTACAAATCCAAACTTTGATACCTATAACTCCATATTGAGTATGAGCCTCTGTTAGTGCATAATCAATATCCGCTCGAAGCGTGTGAAGTGGAACACTGCCATCAGAAAATTTTTCCGACCTAGCAATTTCAACACCACCCAACCTACCAGCAACATTGATCCTTATACCTTCAGCACCCATTCTCATAGTTGACTGGATTGTTTTATTAACAACACGGCGATACGAGATTTTCTTTTTCAGCTGATGAGCAATGTTACTACCAACTAGAGCGGCATTCAATTCGGGCCGCTTTACTTCAGAAATATTGATCTGGGCATCTTTCTTACCAGTAAGCTGTCTTAATTCCTTCTTAAGACGATTAACTTCTTCACCACCCCTACCAATTACAATTCCAGGCCTAGCAGTAAAAACTGTTATAGTAACTCTTTTTGAAGTTCTAGAAATTTCAATCTTAGATATACCTGCGTTTGGTAATCTATGAGTGATATATTTACGTATTTTAACATCTTCTTCTAATGCAACAGAGAAATTATTTTTCGGCGCAAACCAATTTGAGCTCCATTTCTTGTTTACACTTAAACGATAACCTACTGGATGTGTTTTCTGACCCAAAATAACCTCTTTATTTTTCGTCTGTTACGACAATAGTTATATGACTAGTTGGTCTTCTAAGTTGAGAAGCGCGCCCCATGGAAGCAGCTCTAAAGCGCTTCATAACTGGACCACCATCAACAAATGCTTCTTTAACACCTAGTTCATCTGGATTGATTTTTAATTCTTTGTTTGCATTGATTAGATTTGCAACAGCAGACTTAACAGTCTTCTCAATAATCTTAGCAGCTTTTTCAGGTGAAAAATGAAGTTGATTTAAGGCATCACCAACTTTCAAACCTTTTACACCGCCCAATGTCTTTCTTATTTTACGGGGAGATTGATGAATGTGCCTTGCTATAGCTTTAGATTCCATAATTATTTCTTCCTATCGCCTGAATGCATTCTAAAGGTACGAGTTGGCGAGAACTCACCAAGCTTGTGTCCGACCATATTTTCATTTATGAAAACAGGAATAAACCTGTTTCCATTATGAACAGCTAAGGTGTGCCCTATAAACTCTGGGGTGACCATTGATCTACGTGACCAGGTCTTCAATACTCTTTTTTTACCAGACTCTTCCATTTTCCTGACTTTATTTAAAAGCTTCTCGTCGACAAAAGGTCCTTTTTTAAGTGATCGTGCCATTTCTATTAACGTCTCCGTTTAACAATCATATCGTTAGATTTCTTATTCTTTTTTCTTGTTTTATAACCCTTCGTAGGCTTACCCCAAGGTGTAACTGGATGACGCCCACCAGAAGATTTACCCTCACCACCACCATGTGGATGATCAACAGGATTCATAGCAACACCACGAACTTTTGGTCTACGACCTAACCACCTAGTTCTACCGGCTTTACCAGAGATTATTTGCTCATGAGTCTTATTTCCAACTTGACCAATAGTGGCTAGACAGAGGTTACTGACCATTCTTATTTCACCAGAAGGAAGTTTTAGGGTACATAGAGAACCGTCATGAGCCATTACCTGCGCGGCTGCACCAGCAGATCTTACCATTTGACCACCCTTACCAGGTTGAAGCTCTACGTTATGCACAAATAACCCAGGAGGAATATTTTTCAATATCAAACAATTAGCAACTTTAAGAGGTACATCATGACCCGACAATACTTCATCGCCAACCTTCAATCCAATTGGACATAATATATACCGCTTTTCACCATCAACATAATGTACAAGAGAAATATTAGCAGATCTATTCGGATCGTATTCAATCGTTGCTATTTTCCCCGGAATATCAAATTTATTTCTCTTAAAATCAATTATTCTATAGCGACGCTTATGTCCTCCTCCTCGCCTACGCATAGTAATACGACCGGTATTATTACGACCACCTGACTTCCTTAACGCGCGAGTCAGGCTTTTTTCCGGAGAGGACTTTGTAATCTCTGCAAAATCCGAACGAGAAGCAAATCTAGAACCAGGTGTTACTGACTTTAATTTTCTAATACCCATATTAAGTAGCATCCTCCCCACGAATAAAATCTATTTTAGAATCAGGATGCAATGTGACAATTGCTTTTTTAAAATCTGATTTCTTTCCCGATGTTCTAATCGTCTTACCATTACTTTTCACTGTCATCTGCTTCTGTTTACCCGATTGGTTTAAAGTTGCAATCTTAACAACCTTAACATCGAACTTTCTTTCAATAGCTTTCTTAATTTCGGTTTTATTGGCGGAAACATCGACTAGAAAGCCGAATTTATTTTCGCGTTCTTGAAGAACTGTTAATTTTTCTGTTAAGACAGGTTTAATTATTATTTTTGAATACATTTTATTTTGAAGCTAGAAGGTTAGTTAAAATATCTATACTTGGCTTTTCCGCTACTAAAAGCTCACAGTCTATCAAATCATATGAGCTTGCTTTTTTAGCGTCCACAACATAAACACTTCTAAGATTGCGGGCAGCCATATCAAGATTTTCATCATAAACAGATACCAATATAGTGATTTTTTTATCAAAAATATTTAAATCTTTTAAAACTTTACAAAATTCAGATGTTTTAAAAGATTTCAAATTGAGATCTTCGACTACAAATATCTCATTAGACAGAACTTTACTAGAAAGAACAGACCTACGAGCTAACCTGCTCATTTTCTTTGATAATTTATGATTATAAGAATGAGGCTCAGGACCAAAAACAGTACCACCCCCTTTCCAAAGAGGAGACCTAATAGTACCAGCCCTAGCTCCACCTCGGCCTTTCTGCTTGAATGGCTTTTTACCACCACCCCGAACTAATGCTCTATTTTTAGAAGCATGTGTTCCTTGTCGCATGTTGGTCAATTCAGAGAGAATCGCCTGCCTTACAACACCATGATTTGGTTCTATACCGAAAACAGTTTTATCAAGATCAAAATCTGACACTTTTTTACCACTTAGATTGTGAATATTTAATTTCATTTTATTTAGATATAATTACAGTTCCATTCCTTGAACCAGGAACAGCACCTTTTAATAATAGATGATTGTTTTCTACATCAATCTTTACGACTTCTAGATTTTCAACCGTAACCCTAGAGTTACCATGATGACCGGCCATCCTCATACCAGGAAAAACTCTTGACGGATCAGAGGCTTGCCCAATAGACCCAGGAGCCCTTTCAGTGTGACCGTTACCATGAGTTTTTCTTTGCCTACGAAAGTTATGACGCTTTATCACACCAGTGAAACCTTTCCCCTTCGAAGTGCCTGTCACACGAACAAATTCACCGACCTGAAAAAGTCCAACATGGAAAGCTTGTCCCGATTTATACTCAAAGCCCGGCACAACGTCAAACTCATACAATTTTTTCTTTGGCCCCACACCATTTGATTTAAAATGCCCACCTAATGGTTGGGTAGTATGCTTACTTTTACGCTCACCAAAGCCAACCTGGACAGCATCATATCCATCTATATTTTGAGTTTTCACTTGAACAACGGTACAAGGACCAGCCTGAACAACAGTGACGGGAACCATATGACCTTTACCATCAAAAACCCTAGTCATGCCAATCTTCTTTCCAATTAAACCGCGCATAATTAAACCTTTATCTCTATGTCAATACCAGCAGGAAGATCTAATTTCATCAATGACTCTACAGTCTTAGGAGTTGAATTTAAGATATCAATAAGCCTTTTATGTATTTTCGTCTGAAATTGTTCACGAGATTTTTTATTAACATGAGGTGATCTTAAAACAGTGTAAATAGACCGATTTGAAGGCAAAGGAATAGGACCTGATATAATAGCACCAGTAGACTTTGCTGTTTTTACAATTTTCTCTGTAGACTTATCCAAAAGAATATGATCGTAAGCCCTTAAACTAATTCGTATTGTTTGATTCGCCATTAGATTGCTTCTTATTCAGATATCGCAGTAACAACACCAGCGCCGACAGTATGACCGCCCTCGCGAATAGCGAAACGAAGCTCTTTATCCATCGCTATTGGTGTAATTAATTCGACATCAAATTCTACGT
>Ga0209632_10001116_pt1 | contig 27485 bp, 28 predicted proteins | sample COG_10_FD_184754 | JGI IMG/M metagenome (GOLD analysis project Ga0209632, IMG submission 184754) | Pelagic Microbial community sample from North Sea - COGITO 998_met_10 (SPAdes) (version 2) | ecosystem: Environmental > Aquatic > Marine > Neritic zone/Coastal water | place: Helgoland, sampling... | reverse complement strand
AAACCCCAACAAGTTGTAAATCAACAAGTTGAGGTTTTCTGTTGGTGGTCCCACCTGGGCTCGAACCAGGGACCAACTGATTATGAGTCAGCTACTCTAACCAACTGAGCTATAGGACCGGTGCACTGTTTTTCGTATTTAGCAAAATAATTAAATATTGGATATCTAAGACTTTTAACTTTATTTATCGTTAAGATAAAAATACTGTTTTAAAAATTTCAGTGAACTAGGGGCAAATATAATATCATTTGAGATAAAAAAAGACTTCACAGTAAAATTGTTTAAAATATTACCGTTTAATAGTCTTCTTCAGATAACACTATATCTTCTAAAGCTCAAAATTAGATAAAAAAAACTGCTTATGCTTTAGTCAAAACTGCCTTAGCAACAAATACTACGCCTTCTGGGCCTGTTACAGTGTACTGATATTGAATTTTGTTTGAGTCTTCTGGCATAAGGTCAATTTTCCAAGAAGTAACAAAAGCCTCTTTTTCTTTAGACAAGCCACTTCTTTCAGAATCCGTAATAAAAACATATTCTCCATCAGAATTGCTTTTTAGGACAGAAACAGGCTTGTTTTGTAAGCCACAATAATGAGTTAGTAATAGTTCGCTATTTTGATAGTTAAAAATAGTTAGCATTTCAATACCCCCCGTATCACTTTCTTCAAGTAATGCGCTTCCGTTAGATGTTACTGAATAGTTCAACACTAAGTTGTCCGAAGTACCGTCAGTTCTTTCCAATATACCCTGCCATTTTCCTTCTAAAGATTTTAATTTTTCAAAATCTTCTGAAAGGCTATTTCCATAAGAAGTAGCAGATAAAATTGCTGTAAATAAGAATAAAAATAAATTTTTCATGAGAATATATTTAGTTAATAGTGCATACAAGGTACAAAAAATCACTTGCCTTAGGCAAGTAGGTTTTAATCACAAACCTTTTTTAAAGATTTTAAACTGTTAAAATCATTTCCGAAGCCTTTTCGGCAATCATATAGGTAGGAGCATTGGTATTCCCTGAGACAATCTTGGGCATGATAGAGGCATCAACAACTCGGAGTCCCTCAATTCCGTGAACCTTCAATTCGTGGTCAACAACAGCTAAAGAATCTTTGCCCATTTTACAGGTTCCCACAGGATGATAAACCGTTTCTAAAGTCTGTTTGATGTGGTCCATGAGCTCTTCGTCGTTTTTTTTATCAACCTGAAGACCAAATGCCTTTCGATGTTTTTTTAGAGGAGCCTCTTCCAAAACCTTTATAGCAAGTTTAACTCCTTTGAGCAGGAGTAATAAGTCTTCTTTTTCTTGTAAGAAATTAGGCTGTATTACAGGAGGGTCATAAGGGTTTGAAGAGGATAAACTCACCGTTCCACTGCTTTTAGGGTGCAACAATGTCGGTAAAATCGTTAAGCCATCAACCCTTGGATAACTGTTGAGATCGTATGCATCATAACCGTATTGATCACCCATCCAAATTGGACTAAAATGAAATTGGAAATTAGCTGAATTCCCTTGTTGATGAATGTCAAAAAATGCCATGCCTTCAAGAGGTCCCGTACTAAACACACCTTTTTTGTGAACAAAATAGTCCCAAGAAGCTTTCAATTGGTTAAAAATTGGAATGTAATGGTTTATCCCCTCCTGGGTGTTGGTTGAAATACTGATGGGACAAAACAAATGGTCCTTAAGGTTTTTTCCAACTCCATTAAGTTCGTGAAGACATTCGATTCCATGCTTTTTAAGTTGCGAAGCTTCCCCTATTCCAGACAACAAAAGAATTTGTGGTGAATGAAATGCTCCAGCAGAGAGGATGACTTCCCTGCTAGCAATCGCTTTTTGTATTTTTTTATCTTTAGTGAAAGTCACCCCTTTTGCTTTTTTCCCATCAAGCAAAATTTTAGAGACCCTAGCCTTTGTGATGACCGTTAAATTTTTTCGCCCTAAAATTGGTTTTAAAAAAGCTACTGCACCACTACACCGTTTTCCGTCTTTAATGGTGCTATGAACTACTCCCACCCCCTCTTGGGTTTTCCCGTTATAATCTTTTGTTTTGGGAATCCCAACTGCTACACAAGAGTCTACAAAAGAATCCACAAAAGGAGTTTTAAATTTTTCAGCGGTGTTAACATCCAGCTCTCCTTGATTGCTGTGAAAATTTTTATTCAATAATTCTGCTTGAGCATGATTTTCCGATTTCATAAAAAAAGGAAGGACTTCCTTATAACTCCATCCTGGATTTCCTAGGGCTGCCCACCCATCATAGTCTGCTGCATTTCCACGAACATAAGCCATGGCATTGGTCGAACTACTTCCGCCCAGAGTTTTGCCTCGCGGCAAATACATCTTACGATTCAAAACATGTTCTTGTTCTTCTGTCCAAAAACCCCAATCTTCTTTGCTTTTGTGAATTTTGGTGTAAGCCCCCGGTATATGGATTTTCATATTGTTATCCGGGCCCCCAGCTTCTAGCAACAAAACCGTGTTTTTGGGATTTGCCGAAAGACGATTGGCTAAAACACAGCCCGCTGATCCAGCTCCAATAATAATGTATTTATATTCTTCACTCATCACTAAAACTTAAGTTCAATTGTTCAATGAGCTATTCATTCTCATTAAATCTGCTCAATTTAATATTTTAATCTCAATTGATTGCATTACACAACCCTCAACTTCTTTTTTAATCAGGCTCTTCTTCCGACTTTTTCTGAAAACTTATAGCTCAAATCGCAAAAAAGAAATCATCGGAATTTTTGATAACTTAGCTGGAAGAAATAACCCACAATCTGATTTAGTACCATCATACTGCTGCTGTTTCAATATTACTTTTAGGGATTTTATAATGGTTCTTTGTTTTATTAACCATCGAAGTTTGATTTAAAATTGTTTCACAATGAAAAAAAGCTGTTACCCCCATGCATTGACGCTAACTTAAAATTCTTGTACTTATGAAAAAGTCAAAAAAAATTAAAGTGTTTTTGTTTGCAAAATTCCAAGCTTTTCTCTTTGGTCTTTTAGGGTTGATTTGTGGGATTTTTTACTCTCTCGGAGGACTAATCATTGATGCCCTTGTAACCTTAGAATTCTTATCCTCTGAATCCGTGTCAACTCCTGGTTTGAGTATTGGTTCTGTCCTAGCTTTTGGTGCGCTTATCGGGATGTCTGTGCTTTTTGCGATAACAGGGTTCTTGACGGGGATTCTTGAAGCCATTCTCTATAATTTATGGATAAAATACTTTAGAGGAATTGAAGTAGATTTTCATGAAAAATAATGAATCTGAAAAGGATGAAGTATAATTACACCATCTGCCCTACCTTTGTGCTTGACTTCTTTTTCTCAAAACCCATATTTATCAAAGGCAAAAAAAATATTGGTGACGGATAATTGTCTAATGAAAGGAAGTGTCCTATTTTTGTGTAAAATTATTGAAAATGGGATCTTCAAAAAAACCGGATAATGTTGCATGGGATGAAGAAAGCAAAGAATACATTGCAAAACTTTTGCCCTATGCTATTAGCAACAACAGTCCTGTTATCAAAATTCCCAATGTAGATTCTTTCAAAAAGAAAGGGGTTGATAAAGTTTCTAAACAATTTCAAGCTGAACTAACCGACCTCCAAGAAAAAATCAAAAATTTCGTTAATTTAGCTTCCGACACCCAAATGGTATATTCTGCTAAATTTAAATTTGAGCCCATAGTGGGGGAAACATATCATCTTTATAAAGGTGTAAAAGAGCCTTTTTTATCTCTAATTGAGCCCAACAGTTGGGACAAAAAACACCTAGGTTCCTTTCGCCTCAATGGGGAATATAAATGGGAAAGATTAGAAACTATCTAAAATTCTGTGTTGCAAAGCCCATTTGTTTGTCATCAAAGGAAATCCCTACTCCCAAATAAACATAATCCCCTAAAATGTTTTTGTAATGTGGGGGGCTTTTTTTCCAACCTTGAACTAAACATTCTGCTATGGCTTCGTTTGATCGTGTATCGCCACACCCTCTTACGTTTTCAAACCATGGAGCTTGAGCAATGTTTTCGGCGATGCCAATAAATGTATTCCCTTTTCTTCGCCATGCTTGGATGTTGAGTTTTTCTGCTCGTTCCACAGGGCTTAATCCCTCATGATCAATGTGTTCATAAAACTTTTTTTGAACCATATTGTCGCTGTGATACTGCGCCAAATAATCTAAGGTGTCGAGTTTTTTAAAAGGCTCTAAACCTTTTTCAATTCTTAAAAGGTTTGTTTTTTGAAAAATTAGATTTGTAATTGTTTTGGGGTTTTGTTGCCCAAAAGAGGAGAAACAAACTGAAAAAAAGAAAAGAAGAGTAACATTTTTTGCTGTATTCATCAAATTGATTCTTTATTTAATTGCTATACTTTGCTTTTGGAGGGTACATCCGGACAAATATCATTAATTTTACAGAATATTCAAACCTATGGAAAGTCCAAGACAAAAAAAAATAGCAACCTTATTGCAACAAGAAATTGCTCAAATGCTTCAGGGAGCCGTTCGAAAAGAAGGGGTAGCTAACCTTTTAATCTCGGTGACTAAAGTCAGTATTACTGTAGATTTATCCATTGCAAAAATATATTTGAGTTTGTTCCCCCCAGAAAAAGCTCTTGAAGTTCTCGAAGGAATACAATCGAACAGCTTTCAAGTAAAACACGACCTCGCAAAGCTACTTAAAAACCAGCTGCGAAAAATCCCAGATCTTATTTTCTATTTAGATGATTCTTTGGATTACATCCAAAAAATTGATGAAGCATTAGAGGCCAATAATGATCCGATCAAAAATCCTGATGAATTAATTTCACGCAAAAAAAAATAATCTTGTGCGTTTTCCTCTGTATATAGCTACACGATATTTCTTCACTAGAAGCAAGCAAAATGTTATAAATATTATAAATTATATTGCGCTCACGGTTGTGTTGATTGCAACAGCCGCCTTACTCATTGTGTTATCTGCTTTTACAGGGCTAAAAGATTTTGGGCTTTCTTTTTCTAATGTTTTTGATCCAGATTTTCGAGTTGAAGCTGCTCAAGGTAAAGTATTGACCATAGATTCCATTACACGAGATAAAATCAAGAAAATTGAAGGTGTTGATGCAGTCTCTGGAATTTTAGAAGAAAAGGTTTTTTTGAACTACCGCAACAAAAACCATGTTGTTTATCTCAAAGGGGTAGATTCTCTTTTCGAACAAGTCATTAATAGTAAAAAACTGTTAACAACCGGACGTTGGTTTGATCAAGAATTTAATGAAGTTGTTATCGGCGCAGGCGTGGCTCAGATTTTGAGTTTGGGAGTTTACGATTACAACGATTTTTTAGTACTTACCGTTCCCAAACGTTCAACTAAAACTTCATCTTTTAAAGATCCTTTTGTCAACAAAACAGCTTTAGTTTCTGGAATATACAACATTAGCGAAGAATTAGATAAAAAATATATTTTTTCAAGTCTTCCTTTTGCTCGTGACTTATTCCAAAGAAAAAAGGATGTTTACAGTTCCTTAGAACTTAAAATGACCCCTAGTTACAACCGTTCGACAGTAGAAGACCAACTTCGTAATACCGTTAAAATTCCCTTGAAAATTAGCTCTAGAAATGAACTCAATGCAGCTCTTTTTAAAATGCTCAACACCGAGCAAATGGCAATCTATCTTATTTTTACTTTGGTAATAATCATTGCCTTGTTCAATGTTGTTGGAGCATTAATTATGATGATTTTAGAAAAAAAACCTCAAATGAAAGTCTTATATGCTCTTGGGGTTAAACCCGCAGAAATCCAAAAGATTTTCTTTTACTTGGGTGGAATGATTAGTTGGGTAGGCGGAGGAATCGGAGTTTTGTTTGGCTCTTTTCTTGTTCTTTTACAAACTTATTCCCCTTTTTTATACGTCCCCGGAACTAACTTCCCCTATCCCGTTCGATTGGAGTTCCAAAATATTGTGATGGTTTTTTCTATTTTATTTGTTCTGGGAGCAATTGCATCGAGATGGTCAACGGTTCGTCTGGCTAAAAAAAAGAGTTTTATTTAAGCCATTTGATGGTCTCCCCAGTTTGCCTCTACATCGTCTAAAGAAGCAAAAACATCTTCAGAAGCATTGGATGTTACCATACGAGTTCGATACTCCTTGAAATGTGGGATGCCCTTAAAATAATTGGTGTAATGTCTTCTGGTTTCTAGAACTCCCAAAACTTCTCCTTTCCAAGCAATGGCCATTTCAAGGTGTCTTCTAGCTGCATCAACTCTTTCAGTTATGGATGGTGATACTGCATGTTCTCCGTTTTTCATAAAGTATTTTACTTGATTAAAAAACCAAGGGTTCCCTATACTTGCTCTACCAATCATGGCGCCGTCCAAACCGTATTGGTCTCTCATTTCAATAGCTCGTTCAGGACTATCTACATCCCCATTCCCAAAAATGGGTATATGCATGCGAGGGTTGTTTTTTACTTCGGAAATCGGACGCCAATCTGCATCTCCTTTATACATTTGAGCTCGTGTTCTCCCGTGAATCGAAATGGCTTTTGCACCAACATCTTGTAAGCGCTCTGCTACCTCAACAATTTTTATGGAATCGTGATCCCATCCCAAACGGGTTTTTACTGTAATTGGAAGTTTGGTGTGTTCTACCATAGCCTTGGTCAAACGAACCATCAACGGAATATCTTTTAATATTCCTGCTCCGGCTCCTTTGCTGACTACTTTTTTTACTGGACATCCAAAGTTGATGTCAATAATATCGGGTTTAGATGCTTCAACAATTTCTACAGACCTCAACATCGATTTTTCATTTGCACCAAAAATTTGAATCCCTACTGGACGTTCTTTTTCATAAATATCCAATTTCATAACACTTTTTGCTGCATCGCGAATTAGACCTTCGCTTGAAATAAATTCGGTATAAACGACGTCTGCTCCATGTTCTTTACACAATGCGCGGAAAGGAGGGTCACTTACGTCTTCCATAGGTGCAAGAAGAAGCGGAAAGTCATTTAGCTCAATGTCACCAATTTTTACCAAATACCAGAAATTTTTACAAAAATACGTAAAAGCTCGGGTTTTTCGATATTCTACTTCAACTCAAAGGTTTCTTGGAATTTTAGAACTACATCCTTGTCCCAAATTGCTTCGCCTTTGCCTTCCCTTGAATAGTAAATCCTTGGAGGAAAATTTCTTATCAAATCAAAAAACATGTTAACATCCATAAAAGCCAAGGGAAATGGGGCTTGTGTGAGGCTCTCAAGTTCAGAAACCGTAGTGCTTCCTTCTTGACAAAACAAAAGCCAAGCCAATTAAGATTGAGATTTTTAATGACCTATTATCCTTAGGAATTTTACTGTGAAGGAAAAAAGGATACTGCGATAAGAACAGGGTTTTTTAAAATCAACTCAACTGGAGTCATGGAAATCATTTCTCCAAAACAACTGCAGTTTTCTCTATCTCCAATAGCCCATAAATAAATCAAATAACCCGTAAAGGTTCCCGGAATAATGCTCTTGATTTTTAATGGTTAGTATCATCGTTATTAGATTTAGAGGTTTAATTTCAACAAGCTAAAAATTATTTATTACATGATATTTCAATCGATTTTGTTTCAAAGTAAATTTAATCTTAAAACAAAAAAAGCACGCTACAAATAAGTATCTTTGTCGGACAAGAATAGGAAAGAGACGCATGAAGCATATCAGAAATTTTTGCATTATTGCCCACATCGACCATGGGAAAAGCACTTTAGCGGACCGTTTGTTGGATTTTACAGGCGCTGTTACAGATCGCGAAAAACAGGATCAATTGCTGGACAATATGGATTTGGAACGAGAACGTGGGATTACCATAAAATCACACGCCATTCAAATGGAATATGCTCACCAAGGGCAAAACTATGTCTTAAACCTTATTGACACTCCTGGTCACGTAGATTTTTCTTATGAAGTCTCTCGTTCAATTGCTGCTTGCGAGGGCGCATTACTTATTGTAGATGCAGCACAAAGCATTCAAGCTCAAACCATTTCGAACTTATATTTAGCCCTTGAAAATAATCTAGAAATTATTCCCGTTCTCAACAAAGTAGACCTCCCGTCAGCAAACCCAGAGGAAGTTACCGACGATATCGTTGACTTATTAGGTTGCGAGCCTGAAGAGGTTATTCCTGCTTCTGCAAAAACAGGATTAGGGATTCAAGATGTTTTGTCTGCAATTATTGAACGTGTTCCCGCGCCTAAAGGGAGTGCAGATGAGCCTCTTCAAGCTCTTATTTTTGATTCTGTTTACAATCCCTTTCGTGGGGTTGAAACCTATTTTAGAATCTTAAACGGCTCGATTTCAAAAGGACAAAAAATTCAATTTATTGCTACGCAAAACATATACAATGCAGACGAAATTGGAACGCTTAAACTCAAACAAGAACCTAAGAAAACAATCAGTGCTGGAGATGTAGGTTACTTGATCACAGGAATCAAAGACGCAAAAGAAGTAAAGGTCGGTGACACCATAACCTCACCAACCAACCCTACTCAAAATGCTATTGATGGATTTGAAGAAGTAAAACCCATGGTTTTTGCCGGAATTTATCCCGTAGACACCGAAGACTATGAAGAACTCCGTGCTTCCATGGAAAAGCTTCAATTGAACGATGCTTCCCTTGTTTTTCTTCCAGAAAGCTCGGCAGCTCTTGGATTTGGTTTCCGTTGTGGATTCCTCGGAATGTTACATTTAGAAATTATCCAAGAACGCCTAGAAAGGGAATTTAATATGACCGTAATCACTACCGTTCCAAACGTTTCTTATCATGCCTTTGTAAAAAAAGATGTAAACGATTTGTTACTGGTAAACAATCCTTCTGATCTTCCCGATCCATCTGCACTTGACCGGGTAGAAGAACCTTACATTAAAGCCTCCATAATCACTAAGGCAGATTTTGTTGGAAATGTAATGTCTCTGTGTATAGAAAAAAGAGGGATAATAACTAATCAAACGTATTTGACTACTGAGCGCGTTGAATTGAACTTTGATATGCCCTTGGCTGAAATTGTTTTTGATTTCTATGATCGTCTAAAAACCGTTTCCAAAGGCTATGCCTCTTTTGATTATTCGCCCATAGGAATGCGTCCCTCAAAATTAGTTAAAGTAGATATTCTGTTGAACGGAAGTCAAGTAGATGCCCTTTCTGCTTTGATTCATGCAGACAACGCATATACTATTGGAAAAAAAATGTGTGAAAAATTACGCGGACTTATCCCAAGACAACAATTTGATATTCCAATTCAGGCAGCTATAGGAGCAAAGATTATCTCCAGAGAAACAATCAAAGCTTTACGAAAAGACGTAACAGCTAAATGCTATGGAGGAGATATCTCTCGTAAGCGTAAACTTCTTGAAAAACAGAAGAAAGGTAAGAAAAAAATGCGCCAAGTAGGAAATGTTGAAATTCCACAAGAAGCATTCATGGCTGTGTTAAAGCTTAACGATTAATCTTGTTCCCTCTTGAAACAATTCTCAAAAATCATTAGCTCTTTAACAAAAAAATTTGCTCTGGTTTAACAACATTAATTGTATCTTTTATCAAAATTTACGGATAACTCTATCCAAAAAAAACAGATAAATGATTTGTGTTCCTACTCTTTTTTTAGATGTAAAGCGATGTAAAAAAAATATTGGGAAGATGGCTTCAAAGGCCAAAAGACATGGCCTGGAATTTCGCCCACATGCAAAAACGCATCAGTCTTTGGAGGTCTCGAGATGGTTCAAAGAGTTTGGTGTGACAAAGCTTACGGTTTCTTCTCTTAAAATGGCGACCTATTTTGCTGAAGAATGGGACGATATTACGGTAGCTTTCCCAACAAATATCTTGGAAATCAAAACCATCAACCAACTTTCCAAAAAAATTAAGCTCAACCTTTGTATTGAAAATATTGAAGTGCTTGAGTTTCTTAGCAAACAGCTCGAGCACCCCGTAGGAATATTCTTAAAAATAGACATTGGGTATCATCGGACAGGAATTGACGTTGATGATATTGAGCTAATCAATTCTCTTTTACTTAAAATGAATAAACAAAAATTTCTTGAGTTCAAAGGGTTCTTGGGTCATGCAGGACACAGCTATAAATGCAGGTCTAGAGAAGCTGTAGAATCAGTTCACCAAAAAAGTAAAGAACAAATTCTTTTACTTAAAGAACGCTACAAAAAACAATACCCCAACTTAATCATCTCCCTTGGCGACACTCCCGGTTGTAGTGTTTCGGAGGATTTCTATGGAGTGGATGAAATACGCCCCGGTAATTTTGTCTTCTATGATCTTACCCAAAACATCATCGGGTCGAACAGTTTAGATGAAATTGCGGTGGCAATGGCTTGCCCAATTGTTGCAAAGCACAAAACCAGAAATGAAATCATTATTTATGGAGGAGGTATTCATTTTTCAAAGGATCGAATTGAAGACCCTGAAGATGGGATTATTTTTGGCCGTGTTGTTGAAAAAAAGAATAAAACCTGGGGGCCTTATATCCCAAAAATGTTTGTAAAAAGTCTATCACAGGAACATGGAATTGTGTCGGTCCCAGAGGCAATCTTTGATGGTTATAAAATTGGAGACCTCATATGGGTCTTGCCTGTTCATTCATGTATGGCAGCTGATTTAATGAAAAAGTTTTATACAGCAAATGAGGAGGTTATTTCAATGATGTAATCCTTCTTTCTTTTCCTATATTTAACACAAAATATTATTCATATGATTATTATCATGGGGGTCAGTGGTTCGGGTAAAACAAGTCTCGGAAAACACCTTTCTCTAGTAACATCTAAGCCTTTTTTTGACGCGGATGATTTTCACTCTCCTGCCAATAAAAACAAAATGGAATCTGGCAAAGCATTGAATGATTTTGACCGTGACCCTTGGCTCAATCAGCTTGTAAAAAAAATTAAAGAATGGTCTTCAAGTGGGGGAGCAATTTTAGCTTGTTCTGCGTTAAAAGAAGATTATCGAAAAATCCTTTCTAAGGACAATCCCAAAATCACATGGGTGGTTTTGAGCGGATCTTTTGACTTGATTCAATCTCGATTAAAAAAAAGAAAAGATCATTTCTTTAAACCCGAACTCCTACAATCTCAATTGGATGCTTTAGAGCTTCCAAGTTATGGCATTCACCTAAATATTGATCAACCCGTTGAGGTATTGGTTCAATCGTTTTTGAACCAAACCACTATCCAAGGATCCGCAAAAATAGGAGTGATAGGTATGGGCGTTATGGGGCAAGGAATCGCTTTAAACTGCTCAGAAAATAGGTTTGAAACTGCTGTCTACAATCGGTTTGTAAAAGGAGAAGAACGTATAATTTTCGATTTTCTTGCTGCAAATTCTCAATTTGAAAATTTGTATGGATTTACAGACATACTGTCTTTTATTAATGCCCTAGAGCGTCCTCGAAAAATTTGGTTAATGATTAAAAGTGGTTCTACTATTGACCGGTTGATTGATGAAATTACGCCTTTACTCGAAGAGGGTGATATCATTCTTGATGGAGGGAATTCACATTATGAAGATACCCAAAGAAGAGTAAAAATTCTTGAAAAAAAGAAAATTCTTTATGTTGGTTGTGGAGTATCTGGAGGCGAAGTCGGAGCCCGTCAAGGTGCTTCACTAATGTTTGGAGGAAGTAAAGAGGCATATAAAATTCTAAGTCCTATTTTGAATAGCATTTCTGCAAAAGATAAAACAGGAAAACCTTGTCAAGCGTATTTTGGCGCTGACGGTGCAGGGCATTTTGTAAAAATGGTTCACAACGGGATCGAATATGCCGAAATGCAACTTTTGGCTGAAGTTTATGCGGTTTTATCACATCAAATGAGTTATCCTGAAATGGCTCTGCTTTTTGAAGAGTGGAACAAAGGACCAGAGGCAAGTTATCTATTGGAAATTAGCGCAAAAATCCTCCTTAAAAAAGAAGGGAATGACTATGTTGTGGATTTGATTCTTGATAATGCTGGAAGCAAAGGAACCGGGATGTGGTCTACAAATTCTGCGCTTGCTTTGGGGGAAGTTAACAACATGATGTCTTCAGCTCTTTTTTCCCGTTACCTTTCCAGTATGAAAAAAGAACGTACTTCTTTATCCAATCAAAAACCCAAAACACAAAAATTAGATTCTTTTGATCTTTTAAAATTAAAAGACGCCTACCATTTTGCGAGAATAATAAACCATATCCAAGGCTTTAATTTGATAAAGTCTGCTTCCCAAAAACATAATTGGGATTACTATCCCGCTGAAATTGCAAGGGTTTGGACCAAAGGATGCATCATTCGCTCTTCCTTGATGGAAAACTTAATTGAATCTTTTTCAGCCGAAAAATCACTGTTAAAAAACAAACAGCTTTTAAGCGATTTAACCTCAACTGAACCAGGTGCGGCAGCTCTTATTCATTATGCCGTTGATCAAAAAATTGCTTTAGACAGTTTCTCTTCAGCTTATCATTATTGGATTGGACTTTGTACAGAAAACCTCCCTGCTAACCTCATACAGGCTCAGCGAGATTTCTTTGGCGCCCATACCTACCAGAGAATAGATAAACCTTTGGACCAATTTTTTCACACTCAATGGCATTAATATGATTTATTATTCTCTTCTTTTATCGAAGTTGGTTTATGATGACTTTAATACTCGACTTAAGTGGTTTGACAATAGTGCTCATTCTCAGTCTCTTTCTTCAAAAAATTTTATGAAAAAAACCGTTATACTTTTCAGTTTTCTTTTCCTCATTTCCGGTAAAACATCGACTCCTAAAACCTATGAAATCGGTTATATAGAAACTCCCCTTGGTGAAATGTACTTTTGGCTCTACAACGAAACTCCTCTTCACAAAGCCAGTTTTATAAAATTAGCAGAGCAACACTATTGGGATCTTCTAAGTTTTAATAGGGTAATTGAAGATTTTGTTGTTCAAGGGGGTTGTCCTGACACGCCAGAAGGATTTTCAAATTCTCCCTATCTTATTGAGCCTGAATTTAACCCTGAGATCAAACACATATACGGGGCTGTTGGAATGGGTCGGGATAACAATCCCGAAAAATTATCTGCTGGTTGTCAATTTTATATTGTTCATGATGTGCTAGGGATTCCTAGACTTAATCAAAATTACACTGTTTTTGGTCAACTTTTTAAGGGTCTTGATGTTCTAGACAAAATCGCAAAACTTCCAACAGATTCCATAGATACACCCTTAGATCGAATTTCAATAAAAATTCGAGCTTTTAAATTTACAAGAGAGGAATTAAAGGGGCTTGGCGGGAATTCTTTTCTTAAAAAAATGATGAAATGAAATGAAATTATTGCTGAATTAATTTTTGAGTTTTTCTAGAATGGTCTTTATGTTTAATTTTTTTTCAAAAAGTAACCATCTTTACAGAAGATCTTCTAAAAAGATTTTCAAAACGATCTAAAATAAACATCCAGAAAGAATACTATTGAATTTACTATATTCGGAATTATTATCTATTATTTACTTCTATAAACTCAATCAATGAAATTTAAAATCCTTTTTGTTGCCTTAAACATGTTTTTTTTGAATTGCTTCGCTGTCTTTTCACAAGACTATCATGCCGCTTTTTTTAAAGAAAATGGCAAAAGCCTTCCGTATCGTATTTTACTTCCAGAGGGTTATCAAAACAACCTAGATTATCCGCTACTTCTTTTCCTTCATGGATCTGGAGAACGAGGAAACGATAATAAGCTTCAGCTTTTTCATGGAAGTAAAATGTTTATAGATGCAGGCTTTAGAAAAAGAAATCCTGCCATTGTTGTTTTTCCTCAGTGTCCTAGTGAATCGTATTGGGCAACTGTTGAAAAGAACTCCTCTACTAAGTTTACCTATTTCGAAAAACCAAAAAACAACCCTACTTTAGATTTGGTTGAGGGAATGTTGGACGAAATTATTTCGAAATATGGTGTAGATCAAGATCGAATTTATGTTGGTGGTTTATCAATGGGTGGTATGGGTACATTTGAATTGGTGTATCGAAACCCCAATAAATTTGCTGCTGCTTTCGCTATTTGTGGTGGGGCAAATCCTAAAATTGCAAGAAAAATCAAAAACCCTGTTTGGCGGATAGATCATGGGGATGCTGATACTGTAGTTCCAATTGAATTTTCTAAAGCTATGGTAAACGCTTTGATTAAAAATAACGCTAAAGTTACCTACAATTGGTATTCTAATGTAGAACACAACAGTTGGAAAAACGTCTTTGCTGATCCGAATTTTCTTCCTTGGCTTTTTTCACAAAAAAAATAAAATGAAAATCATAAGAACAGATCAAAATAATCTTGATTTTCAACTTTTGGTTCGTTCGCTCAACCAAGAATTATACATCCGAGATGGAAAAGACCATTCGTTTTACAGTCAATTTAACGGAATTGAAAACTTAAAACATGTTGTTGTTGCCTATGAAAATAATGTTCCTGTTGGCTGTGGAGCTTTTAAAACATTTGGCAAAGACACTATGGAAATCAAACGCATGTACACACATCCTGAGAGGCGTCAAAAAAGAGTTGCATCTGCAATTCTAAAAGAACTGGAGGCTTGGATGAAAGATTTAATGGTAATCAAATGTGTTCTGGAAACGGGAAAAAACTTGCCCGAAGCTGTTGCTCTTTACCACAAGTTTAATTATATCGTAATCCCAAATTATGACCCCTACCAAAATACCGCAAACAGTATTTGCTTCGAAAAAAAATTACTTTAGGCTTTTATTATAATATTAAACATTCAGTTCTCGAACTTTTTCACAAAGACCTTTATAAACCCTACAATTTAAAAGCTTTAAAGCGTGCCTTTTTTCAATTGTTCGATGGCATAGTTCGCAGCTCGAGCAGAAATTGCCATAAAAGTTAAAGAAGGATTCTGTGTTGAAGTGGACGTCATACAGGCACCATCAGTCACAAAAACATTTTTACAATGATGCAGCTGATTCCAAGCATTCAACATGGATGTCTTGGGGTCTCTACCCATTCGAACACCTCCCATTTCATGAATATCGTTACCGGGCGTACGGTTGTTGTCTTGGGTTTGAATGTTTACAAAACCTGCTTTGGTATACATATCGGTAAATTCATCGAAAAAATCTTGCAACATCTTCTCATCGTTTTCATCGTAATCGACATCGATATTCAATTGAGGAATTCCCCATTGATCAACTTTTTCTGCATCCAAACTTACTTGATTACTTTTTTTTGGAATGGTTTCACCCATCATATGAGAATTGACATTCCACAGTCCCGTTTCTTTGGTTCTAAGCAAATCCTTCTTTAAATACACTCCTAGGTCATCACTTTTGATTTCACGAATGGGTTGTGCTCCAAAGCCAGCAGCATAGCCTCTTAAAAAGTTTGTTTCCTGTCGATAAACATTTCTAAACCTTGGGATATAATGTGATGTGGGTTTAGCTCCCTCTGCAGTAAAGTTGGCATGCCCCTCGTGTTGTGCATTAATCACCCCTCTATAATTATGGAAAGCAATATACTTTCCTAGAACACCACTGTCGTTCCCAAGTCCGTTTGGAAAACGTTTTGATTTTGAGTTCATCAAAATCAAATTTGTATTCAATGTTGCAGCCGTGACAAAAATAACTTTAGCAAAATACTCGGTTGTTTCTTTGGTAATAGCGTCCACCACACGAACACCTACGGCCTTTTGTTTATCCTCATCGAAGAGGATTGAATGTGCCACAGAGTTTGGGCGCAGTGTCAAGTTCCCTGTTTTTAACGCCCAAGGAATAAGGGTTGAGTTTACATTAAAATAGCCTCCGAGTGGGCAACCCCGTTGACAAACTCTACGACTCATACAGACTGCCCTGCCCTGTTCGATGAAAATAGGCTTGCTTTCCGATAAATGTGCACAACGTCCATAGATGACGTGACGGTCATCGTAATGCAATTTCATTTGTTGACTAAAATAATCTTCAACACAATTCGTTTCCCATGGTTTTAAAAAATCGCCATCCGGTAAGATATCCAAACCATCTTTATTTCCACTTACTCCGACAAAACGTTCGACATAAGTGTACCAATCCGCCAGATCGTTGTACCCAATGGGCCATTCGACGGCAAAACCGTCGCGAGCGGGTCCTTCAAAATCATAAGTACTCCAACGCTGTACTTGGCGCGCCCACATAATAGACTTACCCCCTACTTGATACCCACGAATCCATTGGAATGGTTTTTTCTGAACGTATTCGTGCTCCTTGTCTTTTACAAAAAAATGCTTTGCATCTTCTCTAAAAGCATAACAACTACTCGCAACAGGATTGTCTGAAATTTCTTTAGCAGTCAATTGACCTCGATGCTTAAACTCCCAGGGTTGCATGTTGGTTGTAGGATAATCTTTCAAATGCTCTACATTAGGGCCTCGTTCCAACAACAAGGTCTTAAACCCTTGTTCACTAAATTCCTTTGCTGCCCATCCTCCTGCCATTCCTGCTCCAATAACAATGGTATCAAATGTGTTTGTGTTTTCTGTCATTATCAATATAGTTAAACGGGAACACAACCATAGTAGCGGCCCGGCATAAATTCAAAATTCAAATAATCTTTCATGTACTTTCCTGAAGTAGTAAAATGACCTAACGAATGCCTTTTAATCGTATGCACAAAAAAGCTCTTCTCATCACTACAATCTATGGTTTTACCAATACAGGCTAACTGATCTTGAGCAACAAGTTCTTCAAATGAGGTGCCGTAAATGGCAATTACATACTTCCTAAAGGCTTCCATTCCATATAAATAATCTGAAATCTCTTGAGAATCTAAACCATCATTAACCATGGTTAAAATGAAATCTAAACGAGATTCCAGCGTTGGAAAACCTTCAGTGTCTTCGGGTAAAATTAAACTAGAAAGTAAATTAATCAAGTTGCGATCGGGTATTGTTATCGGAAGATTACTGTAAACCGTAAGTTCTGGTTGAGTAGAACAATAGTAGGGCAACATTGCGATTCCTCCGCTGACCCATGCTATTTTCTGAAGTGCGCTTCTCCTTTTCATAAATATGTAGTTGACATTATTAACAAGCTTAAAACTATAAAAAGATATTGTCTTTATGCCCAAAGAAATGATTTTAAAATGAAAAATCCAATTGGCATTTTTTTCTACATTCACCTTCATTTGCCGGATTTGAACCGGATCATTATCTTCATCATTAACTTCATCTTATTGGATTAGTTCAAAAATCGCATCCTCTGTATCGCTATAACCAACGGCAAAAAACGGCTACCCCTCGTAGGTTAGATTGAACTGGTATTTGTTGGTGTATGAAGGTGTTAAGTTTGGATTTCCTTGGCTTGAAGAATAGGGATCTAAAAATTCTGCAAAGGAATTCAAACTACTGTATGACGGTCTTCTGATTCTGTAACTGTACGGTACATTGGCACCCAAAACTTCGGAGATTTCTCTACTAATCGATGCGCCCGGAAAGACTTTTTTAATTGGCCGTTTCTTTACAACCGAGACCGTGTTTCCCTTTTCCATGGAAATCGAATTTCCGTCCGTATTAATATCTTCATAACGAACGCCTCCCGAAAAGGACCATTTGCCAAAAGTAGCATTGGCCTTAGTATACAATGCCAAAATCGTTTCATCAATTAAAAACTGACTGCTTTCATTTTCATTAAACTCAAAAATACTGCTGTTGTTTACACTGAAGGATTGTAGGTCATTGTCAGTACTTACATCGGCAAATCGTGTTCCTAAACTCAACGAAAACTCATCCGAAAATGTTTTGGTATAGTCTAATCGATAGGTTTTTATAGTGTACTTTCCCTCCTGTTTGTATTTCCTGTTTATCGCTTAGCCTAAGTGAATTTGAGGAACCATAAGGATATTTGTCAATTCCTTCGTGTTCAAGGGGAGCCGAATACGAAGCCTCTGGATCAGGAGCAATCATCAATATTATTTTAAAGAAAAACGTTCGCAGTAAGATTAAGATGTCCTAAAATAAATCGTGCTTATGAAAAATTTTTACTTATTTAAAGTTTCCTTATTTTCTCTTCTTCATAATTTCTTGCAGTAAAAAAAAGATAACACTTAGATTGAAAATGGTGGTGTAATCTCCTTGGAAGTCCCTTCTGTGTTTTCAAGCATTTACAACGCTTCTGACATTTACCTAGGGTGGACTTTGTGGTTATTAAGGTAAAAGGGGCCTGGATCATGACAGCCCTTTTTTTGATGAGGGAGGTTCAAGAAATGATGCTTACGACGGGTCTAGCCTAAATGAATAAAAATTATTCTTTTATTTGGTTTATATTATAAACTGGTTTATGTTTGTGGTCTGATCTTTAAACTTTATACCATGAAAACAAATGTTTCTGACCCACAAGCGCAGCTTGAAATCATTTCTCAAACCATTGCAAAAGCAAAGGAAAACTTAAGCGAACACAGTTTTGCATTTATTTTTTGGGGATGGCTTGTGAGCCTGACTGCACTTTTAACTTATGCTCTTGTTGTGTATAGCTCACTGGGAAATTTAAGTTATTTAGCTTGGCCGATAAACACTCTTATGGGTTTTGCTGCAATGATAATATATTACAGAAAAAAAGAAAAAAAGAAAAAACATCAAACGCATGTTGAATATTTTCTTTCCAAGCTTTGGATAGTGATCGGCTGTGTACTCCTTTTTTTCAGTCTTACCTTCCCTTTTGTGAAATTTAACCCCTGGTTTTTCTTTCCCATAATCGTTGGAATCGGCACCGCAGTGAGTGGAGCTGTTCTTAAGTTTAACCCTTTAGTTTTAGGCGGATTTGTCCTTCTTAGTTTCCCTTTGTACAGTGTCCTAGTTTCGAAAGAGGCTTTGCTAGTCTTGTATGCAGGAGTAATTATTGTTTCTTATTTAATACCGGGATATCTCCTTAAAAATCATCAATCATGAATCCATTAGACCCATTGCTTACAACTCCTTTACGTTTAGGGGCAATGTCTTTACTGATTAAATTAAAAGCTGCTTCTTTTGTTTACCTCAAAGAAGAGCTCAACGCAACTCAAGGCAATCTCAGTGTACAATTATATAAGCTCAAAGATGCTAGATACATCAACATTGAAAAACGCTTTGAAGGAAGCCATCCCCTAACTGAAATTAAAATTACCACCAAAGGAATCCGAGCTTTTGAAGAACACGTAAAAAATCTTAAAGACTATTTGCACCTCACATAAAATGATTATAAAAATTTTAAAGAAATTCTAAGTCGTTTGATTCTCTGATTTTCCTGTCATTACAAAAAGAAGATATAAAATGGAAATAAAAGATGCTAACGGGAATATTCTAACAGATGGGGATACCGTAAAACTAATCAAAGACCTAAAATTTAAAGGAACTTCAACAACAATCAAAAGGGGTACTTGTTTAACGGACAATACCGGCGAAATTGATTGTAGAGTAAATAAAATGAATATCGTCTTACGCACAGAGTTTGTAAAAAAATAACTTTTACACATACTGGAGGGTTGTTTTTTTTGAATTTATTTCAGTATATTTCATTAAAATGAACTTCGGTGCAAGAAATATCTTTTAATAAAATTTTAATTGGATTCGCTTTTTCTCCAAATCTTAAGGCAAATGTCTTTGAGGCTATTCGCCTAGCTGATTTTTTTGGGGCACATCTTTATTTTCTTCATGTTGGATCTAAATCTGCTACAAAAGAACAAACCCTTAACGATCTGCTTGAAGAGTCACCAATTAAACTAAAAAAGGTCTCATTTATTTGGCAAGAGGGAAAACCTGTTGAAACCATCATAGATCAATGTAAAAAAAAAGGTGTTGATTTATTATTGCTTGGCGCTCTTCAGCGTGAAAACATGGTAAAATTTTATATGGGTTCTATTGCTCGAAAACTTACTCGTAAAGCGCCCTGTTCTGTACTTTTAATGATTAAACCCTCTGTAATAAGAAAACCTTCACAACATGTAGTGGTTAATGCTTTCGAAAGTCCTCAAACAAAAACAACAATTAATTCTGCCTTTTACTTCGCACGAGCATTGGGAATTCCAAAACTTACTTTGGTTGAAGAAATTGATCGCTCTAAAGTTGCAGCATTGGCTTACGATGATCGAAGTTTAAGAAAAGTAACCCTCCGAAAAGAAAAATTAAAACGTCGAGAACTTTCTCGGGTTCGTGAAATATTACATCATATTCCTGATACATTGAAAGAAAGTATACAGGTTCATCTTCAAAACATTTTTGGTACCCGTGGATATTCTATTGGACATTATGCAAGGGTTGTACGTGCCGATTTGCTCATTATGAATGCTGCGGAGAACCGGAAGAGTTTTTTGGAGCGAATTTTTCCAAAAGACCTTGAACATATTTTGTCCGAACTTCCAACCGATGTTCTCATAATACAAAATAAAGATAATGGGTAAAACAAATACATTTCAAAACTTCCTTGGAACGTTGCCTGCAAATATTTTTTCAGGCTTTGTTGTTTCTCTAGTCGCATTACCCTTAGGTTTAGGGTTGGCTATTGCTTCCGAAGCCCCTCCTATTGCAGGTATTCTTTCTGCTATTGTCGGTGGGGTCGTTGTTGCTGTTTTGGGAGGGTCTCAATTAACAATTGCTGGGCCCGGAAATGGTTTGGTTATTGTTTTACTATCATCCATTACCCTTTTAGGAAAAGGTGATCTTTACCAGGGATATCTATTTACATTAGCCGCAGTAGTAATTTCAGGTGTCTTAATATATCTTTTTGGTCTTTTTCGTTTTGGCGCGTTGAGTGAGTTTTTCCCGGCTTCTGCTCTTCAAGGAATGTTAGCCGCTATTGGAATTGGAATTCTTTCAAAACAAATTCACGTAATGCTTGGAGTAACCTCGGCTAGTGGTAGCCCCCTAGAATTACTTCTTCAAGTTCCAGATAGTGTTTTATACCTTATTGAAAACAGTTCCTTAGAAGTCCTTATTGCTGCGGCAATGGGAGTAGGAAGTTTTTTAATTTTAATTTTGTATTCAAAAATTCAAAACCCTATTTTTCAATTAGTCCCAGCCCCTGTGTGGGTGGTTCTATTAGCTATAGGATTGTCCTACTATTATGAGTATATCGCAGTTGTTCCATACCCTATGGGAGAAAATTTACTTATTACTCTTCCCGAAAATCTTTTGGGTAGCCTCCCCTTCCCTGATTTTGGAAAAATTAATAGTGTTGAGTTTATCGGTATTGTCCTTTCACTAACCTTGATTTCTTGTATTGAATCATTATTAAGCATAAAAGCCGTGGACAAATTAGACCCTTTAAAAAGAAGATCAAACGTAAATAAAGACCTGAGAGCTCTAGGAGTTGCTACCACCATAAGTGGTTTTGTGGGGGGGCTTAATGTTGTAACTGTTATAGCCAGAAGTTCAGTAAACGTAAATAATGGAGGTTCAAATCGTTCTGCAAATTTATTTCATGCGCTATTTTTATTGTTGTTTATTTTACTATTTCAAGATCAAATTCAACGGATTGCATTGCCTGCTTTAGCTGCGATATTAGTCTATACGGGCTATCGTTTAGCAGCTCCTGAAAACCTAATTATGTTATTCAAGATAGGTAAGGAACAAGCGATTATTTTTATGGCTACTCTTGGGATGACATTAGCCTATGGTTTAATTCCTGGGATAGCCTTTGGGGTTGTTACAACGTTTTTTACTCATATAATAATCAATAAAAACATTTCCCTTTTTACTCGAAATTGGTTAAAACCCAATGTTTTGATGTTTCGAGAAGAGGATAGTGGCAACTATTTTGTTAGTGTAAAAAACTTCTGTAATTTTCTAAATTTCTATAAATTAAAAGCCTTGCTGGATGAAATTCCTGAGACCGAACACGCCATAATTGATTTCTCTCTATGTGAGTTTGTAGATCACACAGTTATGGAAGGTCTAAACGACTACAGAAGGAGTTTTAAAAATAAAAACGGAGTTTTCGAAATCATCGGTCTTGATGTTCATTTTTCGAACACGCAACACCCTTTTGCAATTCGAAAGGTACTTCCATTACCCGATTTTTTTAGCTTAAGTACCAACTTAACAAAAAGACAGCAATCTCTTAAGAAATTTGCTCAACACTTGAAATGGTCTTATCGTCCAGAGCTTTCATCTGAAGCAGCAGGCATAGAACAATTTGAATATTTTAAAACAAAACAAATTAATTATCAATATAATTTACTTGCTGATGAATCCAAACGTTTTAAATTGTTTGATATCTCTTATAGTGAGGGAGCGTTTATTGCTAAAGAAGGTTTAAAATCATCTTTTTTAATGATCGAGCTCAATCAAAAGCTGCCCCAGTTTATTTTAGACAAAGAGTATTTGCTCGTTGGTTTATATGAAGCTAGAGGATACAAGGATATTAACTTTAAAGAGGCCCCAGACTTTTCTAAACGCTTTTTTTTAACTGGAAAAAATAGAAAGGAAATTCGAAAATGGTTTACTCCTGAAATTATTTTCTTTTTTGAAAGCCACTCTTATTTCCATGTTGAATCAAATGAAAACATTCTTTTAATCAAAGGAAGAAACAGGCTTTCCGGCATAGAAGAAATAAAAAAAATGCTCGCTTTCGGAAAAGAACTTACTCATTTATTAAACAATCAATAACACCATGAAAAAACCCATTCTTTCCATATTAACATTCTTTTTATTTTGGCCTGTTATAGGACAAAAAACCAGTGGATCTGTTGAGCGTTTGGATAACGAAATCAATAACTTAATTCCTCCTAATGCTGTAATAGAAGTTTTAGCAGATGGTTTTAGCTGGGCGGAGGGACCTGTTTGGGTTCCTGAATTAAATGGACTCCTTTTTACTGATGTCCCCGAAAACAAAATGTACTTATGGAAAGAAGCCCAAGGGCTTTCTCTATACCTTAATCCAAGTGGGTATACTGCATCTGCTCCCAATGTAAAAAAGAGTGGGGCAAACGGCTTGATTCTGGACCCTGAAGGAAATCTCATTATTGCTCAACACGGTGATCGTAGAATCGCCTTAATTGAAAAACCTCTTAATAAACCTGGGGCTTTCAAAACAATAATCGATCGTTTTAATGGAAAGCGTTTTAACAGCCCCAACGATTTAATTCTTTCTAAAAATGGTGACCTCTACTTTACAGATCCTCCCTATGGTTTGTCTGGAGACGAAGATCCCTTAAAAGAAATTCAAACTAATGGTGTTTACAAGTTAGATGCCAAAGGAAATCTTTCTCAAATTTATTCTGATTTAAACCGTCCAAATGGTTTGGCTCTTTCTAAAGATGAGAGCATTTTATATGTGGCAAATTCTGACCCTAAAAAAAACTTATGGTTAGCTCTTTCACTAAAAAACGGAGCCGTTTTAAGTGAGCGAGTGTTTTTTGATGTAACAAATAAAAAGGGTCTTGGCTTGGCTGATGGTATGAAAGTTCATAGCAAAGGATATGTGTTTGCGACAGGGCCAGGAGGAGTTTTAATTTTTACTCCTAAAGGGAAACATTTGGGAACAATAAAGACAGAAGTTGCTACTGCGAATTGTGCTTTTAACTCAGACGAAAGTATGTTGTATATGACATCTGATAATGTTTTGTCTCGAATTCAATTAAAACAATAACCGCTCATGAAATTATATGCAATTGAAACGGGAAATTTTATGCTCGACGGCGGGGCGATGTTCGGTGTTGTTCCTAAACCACTCTGGGAAAAAACCAATCCATCAGATGCTAAAAATAGAATTAAAATGGCCGCAAGGTCACTTCTGATACAAGATGGAAATAAACTCATTTTGATTGATACGGGAATGGGTAATAAACAGTCTGATAAATTCTATGGACATTATTCCCTTTGGGGTGACCATTCGCTGGATAAATCTCTAAAAAAAATGGGGTTTCATCGAGATGACATTACTGATGTTTTTTTAACCCACCTCCATTTTGACCACTGTGGTGGAGCAATTCATTACAATTCAAAAGGGAATTTAGAACCTGCATTTAAAAATGCTAACTTTTGGTCGCATCTAAATCATTGGGAGTGGGCAACCAACCCAAACAGCAGAGAAAAAGCTTCATTCCTTCCTGAAAACATACTTCCCATAAAAGAAAGTGGACAATTAAATCTTATCAAGGGATCTGATAGACAACTAAGCACACCTTTAGGTTTTGACGTACTAGTGATGGATGGGCACACCGAAAAACAAATGTTGCCTCTAATTCAATATCAAGGAAAAACTATTGTTTTTGCTGCGGATCTAATTCCAACTGTTGGGCACTTACCCATTCCTTACATAATGGGTTATGATACACGTCCTTTGTTAACTTTAAAAGAAAAGGCTTCTTTTTTGAATAGGGCATTAGAAAACAATTATTTACTCTTTTTAGAGCATGATGCCCAAAATGAACTTGTGGAGCTTATGGAAACAAATAAAGGAGTTCGTTTTAAAGAAAGTTTTCTGTTTAAAGACTATTTTAAGTCTTAGTTTGTTAATTTTACCCCTGTCTTATCGTTAAAATCATACTTATGAAACAACTTATTTTAATACTCATTGGCTTTTTATCAACTTCTATTTCTGCTCAATACTGGCAACAAGAAGTAGATTATACAATGTCTGTTCGTTTGGACACAGAAACGGCCATATATACAGGAACTCAAAAATTGATTTATACCAACAATTCACCTGAAACCCTCAAAAAGGTTTTTTATCACTTATACTTTAATGCTTTCCAGCCAGGGAGTGATATGGCGATTCGACTAAAAAACGGGGGAGATAAAAACCGTAGATTTAAAATAAATTTAGATTCTTTATCCGCAAATCAAAGTGGATATCTCAACGTTTCTAATTTAAAACAAAACGGGAAACCGGTTCAAACAAAAGACTCTGAAACGATTTTAGAAGTTACCTTAAATGAACCTTTAGCCTCAGGAGAATCAACAGTGCTGGAGTTAGAGTTTGAAGGTCATGTTCCTGATGTAATTCGACGTTCAGGAAAAAATTCTAAAGAGGGTGTTGCTTTTTCAATGGCGCAATGGTATCCCAAACTTTCTGAATATGATGTTGACGGATGGAATACAGATCCTTATACGGGTAGAGAGTTTCATGGTGTTTGGGGGAATTTTGATGTAAAAATTACTTTAAATAAAGACTTTACCGTTGGGGGTAGTGGATATCTTCAAAATGCTGATGAGATTGGCAAGGGATATAGTAAACGTAAACGCTCAAAATCTAAAAAAGGAGAAATCACTTGGCATTTTATAGCTCCAGGTGTCCACGACTTTACATTTGCTGCAGACCCAGATTACATTCATAACATTTATCCTGGTCCAAACAATGTTGATCTTCATTTTTTCTACAAAAACGACCCTGAAATCATTGAAAATTGGAAAAAACTTCAACCAATTACTGCTGAATTAATGGAATATTTTAACGATAAAATTGGTCCATATCCATACAAGCAATATTCTGTAATTCAAGGAGGTGATGGAGGTATGGAATATGCAATGTGCACGCTTATTACTGGTGGACGAAAATTTGGCTCATTAGTTGGTGTAACTGCACATGAGCTTGCTCATTCTTGGTTCCAATTTCTTTTAGCGACAAACGAAACCAAACACGAATGGATGGATGAGGGTTTTACAACCTTTATTTCGACTTTAGCAGAAAACGTTGTTTTAAAAGAAGAAAAAGAATTTCCTCTTAGTCGTTCTTATAAAGGTTATTTGAGTCTTGCTAACTCGGGAGTGGAACAACCTCAAAGTTCGAATGCAAATCGTTATCATTATAACTATGCATATGAAAGTACGGCTTACAACAAAGGAGCGGTTTTCTTGGGTCAATTGGGTTATATTATAGGAACTGAAAACCTGTTTAAAACCCTACAAATATATTATGATGAATATAAGTTTAAGCACCCTGTACCAAACGATGTCAGAAGAATTGCTGAACGCGTTTCTGAAATTCAATTGCGTTGGTATTTGACCGATTGGACGCAAACAACAAACACTATTGATTATGCTATAGAAAGTGTTGTTCCTGAAAAATCAATTACACAAATTAATTTAAAAAGAATTGGTCTAATGCCTATGCCCTTGGATGTTTTAGTTAAATATAAAGATGGCTCTCATGAATTTTATTATATACCCATTACTTTAATGCGTGGAGAAAAAGAAAATCCTTATGAAGCTCCTTGGACCGTAGAAAAAGACTGGTCATGGGCCAACCCAAAATATACTTTTTCTATTGATCGTAAAACAGATGAAATTGACTTTATTACCATTGACCCTTCTTATTATATGGCAGATGTTGATCGAGACAATAATACCTTTATAAATGAATGAAATGATTACCCTAAATCGCCTAAAAGGAAAAGAGAAAATAAATACCCTCTTTCGAAAAGGAACCATTCACCGAACTAAACTCCTATTGCTTAAAGTTCTTATGACTAGTGATGAAGAAAATAGGCTGTATGCAGGTGTTTCTGTACCAAAAAAAATTTTTTCCCGTGCTGTAGATCGAAATCAAATCAAAAGACAGTTGCGGATTGCCTTAAAAACGCTAGAAAAGGAGATTCCTTTTAGTGGATCTTGTATGTTAATTTATAATGGACAAAAAACACCTACAACTCAAAAACTTATTGTTGAATTAAAGATTATTCTTGAGAAATATAGTTAGGTTTTAAAGAAATTTAAGGAATCTGGTATATCATACCTATATGAGGAATACCGTCCTCTAAATAATTTTCCCCTGTTGCTTTAAAATGGTGTTCCTTATAAAACTTCTCTAAGTGTGCTTGAGCAGAAATTTTAATTGGTATTTGATTATACCTCTTTTGTGAAGTTTTCATAGAAAAATTTACTAAACGGTGACCTATATTCCTTCCCCTATAAGCTGGTGATACAACTATTCTTCCTATAGAAGCATAGTCAGAATAAGAAAACCCTTTGCCTAAAATTCTTGCATATGCAACTAATTTTCCTTCATCTAGGCCTAAAATATGAAGAGAGTTAAGGTCTTTTCCGTCGATATCCTGATAAACACACTCTTGTTCTACAACAAAAACTTCAGAACGAAGTGCATATATATCATGTAGCTCTTGATGGGTAAGCTTATCAAAAGGTTTTTCAATAAACAATAACATCAAACACAGGGTATTTTGTCTATTCTATTTTGATGTCTTCCTCCTTCAAATTCAGTATTTATATACACTTCAACCATTGCAATTGCCTGAGGAATTGAAATGAAACGTGCTGGTAAGCTTAATATATTTGCGTCATTGTGCTGACGAGCAAGCATGACTATTTCTTTATTCCAACAAAGAGCAGAACGAATATCTTGATATTTATTTGCTGTCATAGATGCACCATTTCCACTACCACAAATAATAATACCAAAACTTGCTTTTTTTGAAGAAACATCTTGAGCAACTGGATGAATAAAATCAGGATAATCTACACTTTCTTCAATATCTGAACCGTGATTAAAAACTTCATGCCCTTTGCTTTTTAAATAAGAAACAATATT
>Ga0209632_10001115_pt1 | contig 27487 bp, 16 predicted proteins | sample COG_10_FD_184754 | JGI IMG/M metagenome (GOLD analysis project Ga0209632, IMG submission 184754) | Pelagic Microbial community sample from North Sea - COGITO 998_met_10 (SPAdes) (version 2) | ecosystem: Environmental > Aquatic > Marine > Neritic zone/Coastal water | place: Helgoland, sampling... | reverse complement strand
ATAATCGCAGTAGCCCTCATCTGTTGCGGAAGCGTCAAAGTTGCACGCGCTGTCGTCTTGGCAGCCCGTCACTTCGTCCTGGTCGCAAATCTGATCGCCGTCATCATCAAAAAGGCAGCTACCTGCACAATCATAGCCTGTTGTCGGGTATATGCAAGAACCATCGTCGTCGGTCGCGTCCGCTGCGTAATTGCATGCCGCGCTATCCGAGCAGCCTGCGACTTCGAATTCGTCGCAAATGCCGTCTTCGTCGGCGTCATTCAAGCATGAACCACAGCAATCGAAAATCGACGTCGGATACTCACAAGAACCGTTGTCCACTGTAGCTAATGGGTCATAGTTACAAGCCAAAACATCTTGGCAACCTAAGCAACTAGAATAATCACAAGAGCCGTCATCGGTAATGGCATCTGGATTGTAATTGCAGGCATTCGAATTTGTACATCCGAGCACCCCACAACTTGCATAATCGCATGAACCATCGTTGTAAACTGCATCTGGGTCAAAGTTGCAAGCTCCAATATCCGTGCAGCCTGCACATGTGGTGTACTCGCACGAATTGTCTTCATCCGTTGCTTGGGAGTTGTAATTGCAGGCAAAAACATCACTGCAGCCTGCAATTTCGAATTCGTCACAAACACCGTCGCCATCGGAATCGTTCACGCACGAGTTGTCACAATTGTATCCATACGCTGCAAATTCACATGCCGAAACATCGGGGTTGTTCACCTGAGGATCATAGTTGCACGCAAATGACAAGGCACATCCGGTGAACGAACATGATCCGTCATCTTGTGTAGCCGTCTCGTCATAGTTGTCAGCTAAATTATCTGTACAACCCAAACAACTCAAGTAATCACAAATTCCGTCAATGGTTGCAGAAGGGTCATAATCGCATGCGATCTCGTTTGTACAACCAGCGCATGATGCAAATTCACAACTAGCGTCGTATGAGGTAGCCATCGGATCAAAATTGCACGCGCTCGAAATGGTACAACCACTTATCAAGCAAGACCCGTCATCAATGGTCGCGGTCGGATCAAAGTTGTCCGCGGCTGAATCCATGCAACCGAGACAAGTAACAAAATCGCAGGTACCATCGTCAGAAGTGGCATCGCCATTGAAATTACACGCATTTGCATTGGTACAACCGAAGACTGCACAACTTGAGTATTCACAGGTTCCATCGTTGTAAACTGCATCAGAATCATAGTTACAAGCCTCTGAGTCTGTGCAACCCAAGCAGCTCGAATATTCACAGCTTCCGTCATCTGACGTCGCATTGGGGTCAAAATTGCAAGCAAAGACATCCATGCAACCGGGAACCATGCTTTCTCCAGGGATTGGAGAACCCGAGAAATCACCAGCACAAGGAGGCAATATGCATTCAGAAACAATGAGGTAGTCTGCATCTGGATCATAGTTGCAAGCACTCGGGATGATACACCCACCTTCCAAACACGAGCCATCATCTTCCGTAGCGAATGGGTTGTAACCAGGTCCAGGAACAGTGCAACCTTCGATCTCCATTTCATCGCAAACTCCATCACCATCTGAGTCATTCAAACAGTTTCCATCGCAGTCCTGAAAAAGTGTCTCGGGATAATCGCACAGCCCGGGGGGATTGACAGTAACCTCTGGATTGTAGTTGCAGGCATTTGGATTTCCACACCCGACAATGTTGAAGATGCATGTGCCATTATTCACATTGGCTTCGGGGTCGAAATTGAGTGCATTCTGATTCGTACATCCTGGAATTTCATCTGGATCGCAAATACCATTGTCATTGGAATCATAGCTATCAATGCACTCGCCATTACAGTCTTGATAGACCAATTCAGGATATTCACATGCACCAGGCAGTTGTGCGTCTGGATCGAAGTTGCAAGCCGCTTCATCCATGCAACCACCGCAAGACTCAAATTCACAAAGTCCATTGCCCTCGCAATTGGCTGCTGGGTTATAGTTACAAGCTTCAACAATTAAACACCCTAAAACTCCAGTTCCGCCGCATTCTCCGCATTCATCCAGCTCAGCACAAGAACCATCATCGGTCGTTGCATTTGCGTCGTAATTGCAGGCTGCATCATCCGTACATCCAAACGATTCTTGATCATCGCAAATGCCATTCTCATTGACGTCGGAAGTACAGGGTCCTCCACATTCACCCAAGGCATCCACTACGTTTCCTTCGCAATCGCATGCGCCGTCAGCAATGCCGTCACCGCCGCAAACTCCGCACTCGTCATTTTCGAGACAAGAACCGTCGTCCGTCGTGGCGCTTGAATCGTAGTTGCAAGCCGCCGCATCCGTGCAACCAAACGATTCTTGATCGTCACAAATGCCATTCTGATTCGCATCTGACGTGCACGAACCTCCGCATTCACCTAAGGCATCCAATACATTTCCATCGCAATCGCATGCGCCTTCAGCGATGCCGTCACCGCCGCATTCTCCGCATTCGTCCAATACGTTTCCATCGCAATCGCATGCGCCTTCAGCGATGCCGTCACCGCCGCAAACTCCGCACTCGTCATTTTCGAGGCAAGAACCGTCGTCCGTCGTGGCGCTTGAATCGTAGTTGCAGGCCGCCGCATCCGTGCAACCTGGAACGTCATAGTCACAACTGCCATCGTCATACTCTGCATCGGAGTCATAGTTCGAAGCCGATTCATCCGTGCAACCGCATGCATTGCCGCCCGTGCCGCCTCCCTCACCTTCCGCCGAGTATACTCCCGTGCCTGAAAATTCATAGCGCTTGTACAACGACTGAGAACCCGCGCCCTCTTCAAAAATCTGAACATTCACCACACCTGAAATCGTTCCAGATGTTGTCAATTGGGCAAACAATACCCGGCTGTTCTCAGCATCGGGCAAACCATTCGGCGCGCCATTTAAAACATACCAAGCTCCGCCTGTCGCATCATCGATCACAATGTCGTTGCCATCTATCGAACTACCCGCCTGGAAACAAGCAACCCATGGCTGCTCACCACTCTCAACAACACTGATCGCAATCTCTGACCCAACCGGCTGGCTGTCCAATCCAATCGTCGCCCAACTGTCCGCAGTGGCAGACGGAAACGCACCGAAAATCAATGGGTTCACTCCAGACCCCAACGTCGAACCAAAGACATCGTTGTAAAATGGAGATGTCGACGAAATCAAAAGCGTATTGTCCTCATTGCCATAGATCGAACTCAGGTAGTCCGTAGCGTTCAACATGTCAACATACATCCGGTAAGTCGTCGTTCCTTCTACAACATCAACCGCATGAGCCTCAACGGTCATGGTGTAGCCCGATGGCAAACCAGCTACTTCGCCACAGGAACAGAAATCACAGGAGCCATCGTCTTCTGTCGCACCTTCATCGTAATTGCAAGCAGCAAGATCCGTGCAACCCGATTGCTCGAGATCATCGCAAATGCCATTCTCATTGACGTCGGAAGTACAGGATCCTCCACATTCACCCAAGGCATCCAATACGCTTCCATCGCAATCGCATGCGCCATCGGCGATGCCGTCACCGCCGCAAACACCACACTCGTCATTTTCGAGGCAAGAACCGTCGTCCGTCGTGGCGCTTGAATCGTAGTTGCAGGCCGCAGAATTGGTGCATCCCAAAATGTCCTGCACATCACCTGAAGTAAAAGTACCTACACCATTAAATCCGAAGGTCAAATAAATGGAATTCGATCCAGATCCATTCTCAAAGATTTGGACGTTAACAACCCCCGAAATTGTTCCTTCCGTGGTAAGCTGAGCCAAAAGAACACGATTGTTCTCAGCGTCAGGGTAACCATTTGAACTGCCGTTGAGAATGTACCAAGCTCCACCTGTCTCATCGTCAATAAAGACGTCTGTTCCATCGAGTTCACTTCCCTGCTGAAAACAAGCTATCCAAGGTTGGCTATCACTTTCAATCGCACTGATTGCACTCTCACTTCCTGTGGGTTGACTATCGATACCAATCGTGGCCCAACTGTCCGCTTCAGCGCTTGGAATCGCTGGAAATATTAGCGGGTTAATGCCTGAGCCCAGTGTGGACCCGAACGCATCGTTGTAAAAGTCACCGCTACTTTGCAAGGCAAGCGGAAAGTTTGAATTCCCGTAGATGGAACTCAAAAAATCATCCGCATTCATCATTTGAATGTAAAGGCGATAGGTCGTTGTATTCTCCACGACCTCAGTTGCATGCTCTTCCACAACAAGCGCATATTGAGCGTTAACCTCAGACACGAAGAAAAACGACAGCGCAAACAGAGCTCTATAAAACTTGTACATCAGGAAAGATTTGGTTATTGACAATATACGACAACTTATGCAAATGGATTTTTTAATTATGCAAACGTCGAAGAGCGCTCTATTCTCGCTACAAAGCTGAAGTTTTAGTCACAAAATAGCTGCATTTGAATAAAATCGAAGGAACGACCCGTCTCATTCGAATCGATGCTTTAATTCCTAAATTTGCATGAACAAAACTGAAGCCCAATGACTGTAACGCAACTCGAGCCACAGAGCCTGTGGAATTTTTTCGATCGTTTGAATGCCATACCCCGTCCTTCGAAAAAAGAAGAAAAGGTTCGTTCTTGGGTCATCCGTCTTGGTCAAGATTGGGGCTTCAAAACCCAGGTCGACGACGTTGGGAATGTACTTATCCAAAAGCCCGCGACAAAAGGAATGGAAAATCGCACGGCGATTGTAATGCAGAGCCATCTTGACATGGTCTGTCAAAAAAATGCAGATACGAATTTTGACTTTGACAACGATGGTATACGCATGCGTGTTGATGGCGATTGGGTCCGAGCGGACGGCACGACTTTGGGTGCAGACAATGGCATCGGAGTGGCCACTATTCTGGCAATTTTAGACTCCAAGGATATTCCACACCCGGCGATTGACGCTCTTTTCACCATTGATGAAGAAACCGGAATGACAGGAGCTCTGGGCTTGCAAGGAGGATTCCTCGAAGGAAAAATCCTTTTGAACTTGGATACGGAAGACGATGATGAAATTTCCATTGGCTGTGCAGGAGGCGTTGACGTTACTTCTAAAATGCACTTTGAAGGAGAGGCACCTGTAGAAGGTTTGAAGACAATGCAACTGGCCTTGACAGGAGGCTCGGGAGGGCATTCAGGCATGGACATTCACAAGGGCATCGCGAATGCCAACAAATTGATGAATCGACTCCTTTTGGTGGCTTATGACGCAGTCGACTACCGTGTCGAAAAGCTTGAAGGTGGTGGATTGAGAAACGCCATTCCAAGGGAATCACACTGCACCGTTATAATGGATGCGAGCGATTGCGCAGTTTTCACAAAGGTGTGCCAGGAAGAGTTTGAAAAAATTGCTGCAGAGCACAAAACCACCGACCCCAGCCTTGCATGGTCGTGCAATTCAGCGGGTGATGCCCAAAACCCTGTCTTGCCCGAAGAAGTGCAAGAATCCCTTTTCCTCGCGATACAGGCGTGTCCGGTTGGCATCCATCGAATGAGCCCCGACATTCCAAATTTGGTCCAAACTTCAAACAACCTGGCACGCGTGGAGGTTAAAGATGGAAACATTTCCCTTCAATGCCTTTGCCGGAGCTCCCTCGACTCTGAAAAGGATGATCATGCCCGGAGCATCGCCGCGGCATTCGCGCTGGCCGGACTGGAAACCGATTACAGCGGTCAATACCCCGGGTGGACACCCAATCCTAGCAGCGCCATCGTAGCCATCATGAAGAATCTTTACGAAGAGAAATATGGAGAGGCGCCTCGGGTTGTGGCCTGCCATGCTGGACTAGAATGTGGCATCCTCGGTACCAATTATCCCGAAATGGACATGGTCAGCTTCGGTCCCAACATCCGTGGCGCGCACAGTCCCGATGAATGCGTTCAAATCAGCTCCGTTCAGAAATTCTGGGACTTCCTTATGGACGCCCTTATGCGGATTCCCGAAGCAAAATGAGTGATGCATCAGAGCGGCCACTCATCCTCGTCACCAATGACGATGGCATTGAAGCAAATGGCATTCGGCACCTTGCTGCTTGCATGCTGCCCCTTGGTCGTGTCGTCGTCGTTGCTCCGGATCGCGCCCAGAGTGGCATGGGCCATGCTGTTACAATCAATGATGTTTTGACCATGGAAAAACGATCGTTTCCGTTGGAAGGGATCGAACAGGCATGGCAAACATCGGGAACGCCGGTGGATTGCGTCAAACTCGCCATTTATGAAATCCTTGGGAAAAAGCCGGATCTTTTGGTCAGTGGAGTGAACCATGGAAGCAATGCCTCCATCAACGTCATCTATAGTGGTACCATGTCCGCAGCGGTTGAAGGGGCGGTAGAAGGAATCCCATCCATAGGATTCAGCCTTCTCGACCACAGCGCCAACGCCGATTTTTCAGCCACAACGCCCTTCATTTCGCGCATCGCCGGGCAAGTCCTTGAAAAAGGGTTGCCGATTGGCACATGCCTCAATGTCAACTTCCCAAAGTTGGTCACGGAATCGATCAAGGGCATGAAGGTTTGCCGACAAAGCGCAGGGCATTGGGATGACGCATTCGACAAGCGCACGAGCCCAAGTGGCTCGACCTATTACTGGATGACCGGAAACTTCAACAATCCTGACCAGGGTGAAGACACCGATGAGTGGGCATTGCGCAACGGGTATGTGAGTATTGTGCCAACGCAATTTGATTTGACGGCGCATCACGCCATTTCAACCTTGAACCAATGGGATTTGAAATGAATAAAATAGATCATCCCATTGTCGGTCTGATCACTGGCATTTTGGGAACGGCTGTGGGTTTCGCAATCATGACCATTTGGTGGAGCACAGCGAACGGCACCCGAATGGAATATTTCGTGCAAGATGTATTTTTAGAGAGCAATTTGTACAAAGACAGCATACTCACCATTAGCGTACTTTTCAATGTGGGTTTGTTTTGGCTCAGCTTGCGTTTCAACTTGGAACAACTCGCCAAGGGAATTCTGGCCGTCATTTTCGTTTCGGTTCCGCTCATCATCTATTTTCAGGCTGCCGCACGTTAACCTGGCTGAAATTCCAATCATACCGATGCAAAACACGAATCAGGAAACGCACCGATGCATCTTCTTGCTCGCTGGAGAAGCGTCAGGAGATCTGTACGGCGGCATGCTGATCAAGGCGCTTCTCGAACAAGAACCAGGGCTCAAAATCATCGCATGGGGCGGAGAGCACATGGAGAAAGCAGGCGCCCAACTGCTCCGTCACTACAAGACAATGGCATTTATGGGCTTCTTAGAAGTGGTGAGAAATTTGGTCACAATTCAAGGGCTATTTCGCGAATGCGAGGGAGTACTTAGATCGCATCAACCTGAAGCTTTTGTGGGCATCGATTACCCGGGGTTCAACCTCAAGATGGCGAAAAAAGCCAAACAAATGGGCCTGGCCACTCACCATTACATCTCACCATCGTTGTGGGCGTGGAACAAGCGGCGGGTGCATACCATCCGAAAGCACATCGATCAATTGCATGTCATTTTACCATTCGAAAAACAATGGTTTTCGAATCATGGTGTGGAGGTCAATTGGGTCGGACACCCCTTGCTTGAATTGGAATCAATGGAGGCTGGCAATCGATCTGAGTATACCGTAAACAATGCAAACCATGGTCAATCTCATCGTCCGATATTAGCCCTTGTCCCCGGCTCTCGGAAACAAGAGGTTGAACGAATGCTTCCCGTTTTCGTGAAAGTTGCTCAACAGCTACCGCAGTTCACCGCCATAGTCTCCGGTGCGCCTGGGTTGGAAAAGGAAGACTACCAATCGGCCTCGGATCAGGGCATCGAAATTCGATTCGGAACCATGCGTTCGTTGATGCAATCGTCGTCTGTAGGATTGGTCACTTCCGGAACCGCAACTTTGGAAGCAGCACTTTTGGGAATGCCACAGGTTATCTGCTACCGGACAAGCGGCGTCACTTTTCAGATCGCGAAGCGCCTGGCCCGCACCCCTTGGATTGGCCTACCGAATATTCTACTTCAAAAGTCCATCGTAACGGAGCGTATTCAACAGGATTGCGATGATCGGACGCTCGTCAAGGATATCAAAAAACTACACGATGGCCACGCATTGCTCCCAGACGGTCGACAACAGTTGGATCAACTCGAGCACTTGCGAAATCAATTGCAAGGCAGTAGAATTCCCTCCGCACAAGTGGCTGATGCCATCTTAAATCATAGACCGCGCAAGGCGTGACCTTTGGGAAACGAGACCGTGTATGAGAACACTATGGTTTTGGTCTCGAACGGAGCCAGCGCCTTGTTCCAGGTCACCTTCCCCGAAACAGGATCCACTTCACCGCCGCTCAGTTCTAGCACCTCAACTTCAATATCCGAACTGTTCGTCATTGGAATCCGGTCTTCGATGACCACATCAATCGGTCGGTCATGCTGGTTCTCAATCGCCAATTCAAAAGATTGAGTGGTTTTTCGAGACCCTCCAAAAACGCTACTAGAGCACAAATCAATGAGGCGTTCTCGTGAGCATCGCACTTGCGGGTCTTGACCAAGAGGCAGCCTTAGCGTATCTCCTGGGGCTGGCAATTCCAATTGAAAGGACCCTCGGTGCATCCCATTGGTCGAAATATTCATCGCTCCCGGAAGCATCTTCTGTTGCGCCCATGCATCGGCGGAGACCAACTGATAAGCCTCATCTGAAAACGCCGGAATGGCCAAGTATGTGAGCCTTCCATTGAGCGGAAATGCATCAATGTAAATGCGTTCCGGGACGCCTGTTCCTGCAACGAAAACCAATTCGTTTGGCTTAAAATCATACCGCGCCAATGAACTGCTAGCAGGCAGGCGAGTATCCCGCTCGCCAGCCTGTGCCAGAAACTTCTGCTCTGGCTCGTCCTCACTCGCTTCCATCGCAGGAGCCCATTCGTAAGCATTTGTCGACTGGCTGCGTGCTATGCTCAGCGTCTGTGGAGAAACCACCGGAGCGGCCAACGATTGGATGGGACGGCCTACGGTAAAAGTAAGCGGGACATCCTCCCAATCATTTCCAGTTGATTGCTTCACCCGAGCGAAGCGCTGGACACCGATGCTGCCACTCGCATCGACGCTTGCATCATAAACCGTTGACCACGATGCGTCACGCGCCACATACATGATTGTAACGTTCGCCTGTGCCAGTGGAGGACCCGAGAGTTGCAAAACGAATTGGCCTTCCCGCTTTTTCTTTTTTTCGTTCCAATCCCGGATTTGGCCATTGATTTCTTCTTTTTCATTTTCGAGCTCCTCCATTTCCAATTGGAGTTCCAGCATCAGGTAATTCAATTCGGTCACGCGTTTTCGCCAAAAATCCGCGTGTTCCACGAGGTCTTCAACCAATAGAAGCTCATTCCCTGAGACCTTTCTATTGGCTTGGATCATGGCCAATTCTTCGCCGTATGCTTGCTTCAGCGCCGTGCGCATGGCGTAGGTTTCGCGGTTGGATTTCAATTCACGATCCAATTCTTTCAATGCAACTCCGACGTCACTTTTCACGCCCCTTGCCATCGATTCTCGGTGAAGGCTGCTGACCAATGACCAATCCTCTGCCAACTTCACTTGCAACATATTCGGAATGATGCTTTTGGTCAATGCGCCAACAACGCAATTGACCCTTCCCTCCTCGTTGAGTTGAACCGATCCACTTCGGACGATTCGCGCACCCGACTCATAAACAGAAACTTCCTCAATGGGCCAAATCATGTACGACTCCTGCGCGAAACAATCCGCTGAGTGATATACTAAGCTGCCGAGCAAAAGGACAAAAGAAAATAACTGCTTCATGTCTCTGAATTTCTATTCGGTGCAAATTACGGTATCCTGCGCGATGCCGTAGCCCGCCCAAAGACCGATTCCGCCTTCTACATTTGAGGTCATATTCGCGGGAAGTGCGAAAGGACTTCCCTGGCTTAAAATGAGATTCTCATAACTCCGAAGGGCCTGAAAAACGGCGCGATCAATGGAGCACAGACGCACCGCTACCGTATCGCCAAGTTTAAAGTAACCCGCCTCTGGACTTTGCGAAAAATCATCATCCCAAGCCGTACTTCCTGGGGCCGCGCCGCGAAAAACGGAAAACTCAAACTCCAACCCATTGAAAAAAGCGTCGTCAAAAACGCTGCCAAGCGGGGCCACGTAATCAGGATCCTTAACAGCTCCCGCCATTGGATCCCATTCCGGACGAATATTTAGCCGCTGAGCGAACCAACGGTACGAATCACCTGAAACCGGTGGGTCCTGCATTGATGCATAAATTACGCCCAAAGTATCTTGCGTTCCGGGCGTCACCCACCACACGGAGTCCAATGGTACCGGCTGGGGAATGAATGTTGAGGCCGACAAGGATTGATCATTGATGGTCACATCGAGAAGATGGTCTTTGCCAATCTGACCTACAGCATTTTCGTCAAAGGAGGTGTAGACACACAAGTTCATTGCTGCAAGTAATTCCTCCGGTAAGCTCAACAAATCAGCAGCTTCTTCCAGCAGCACTCCCGTGAGGTCGCCTGTACAGAGCGGCACCAATGGGAACACCTCCTCGCCAATGGTCATGACTACTTCTGCATCCGGCAAAAACGATTGGGCAATGGTACTCGCATCTACGGCATCAAAATAGCCTTGGGCTTTTCCCACGAATACAAGAGGCGGCTCATCCGAGAAAATCTTTCCATCCAAAACATACAAATCCGGGGCCTCTGGGAGCTCTACTTCGATCGATTGCTGGCATGACTGCAATCCGAAAAAAAACAAAAGAAACAAGAACCCCAAGCGAACGGAAGATGAGAAAGTTGAAACGATCATTCGTGTAATTTTCGAAGGTAGATGTCGGGATAACAAAGATTGCTTCGTTGTGTTTGATAACATGCAGATAAATTGCCAAATCATTTGAACTGCGTTGTCATTTTAAAGGCGATGCATGTTTAGTTTTGTGTCAGACGATTGCACATGCTCAACAGACGCCACCTCCGCATCAAAATTTTGCACATTTTGTACGCATTCTACCAGGATGAAGAACAAGACATCGCAACGACCAAAAAGGCTTTGGATCACTCCATCAAGAAGATGCAGGAGCTGTACGTGCTTCTCCTACTTATGATAGGAAGCATGCAAGGCTTTGCTATAGAGCGAATTGAAAATGGCCGCAAGAAGCAATTGCCCTCACCAGAAGACTTGCATCCCAACACGCGGTTTGTAACCAACAGCCCTTTGCGTACCATCACCAACAGCAAAATGCTGGAGAAAGTCGCGAAGGACGCGGGAGTTGGATGGGGCGAACACCAAGAAATGCTCCGCAAAATATTCCGCAGCCTCACGGAGCATGAGGAATATGCGGATTATATGAATTCGGACGAAAGGAGTTTTCGACACGACCGCGAATGCTTGATTCGCATGTTTCGAAAGCACATGATCAATCATGAGTTGTTTCAGGAAAACCTCGAAGAATTGAGCATTTTTTGGAACGATGATTTGGACTTGGCCGCATCCATGGTAATCAAGACCATCAAAACCATCAAGGAAGATGCCGACGATTTTGAATTGCTTCCGCTGTGGCGGGAGGATGAAGATGACAAGCAATTCCTTGAAGTGCTCTTTTCAAAGTCACTCTCGCAGGCTCAAGAAAACGAAGCATTGATCACTGAAGCAGCTGCCAATTGGGAACTCGAACGGATTGCGCTCATGGATCGAATCCTCATGAAAATGGCACTCGCCGAAGCGCGAAACTTCCCTTCGATTCCGCTCAAAGTGACGCTCAACGAGTACATCGAGCTTTCCAAATATTACAGCACGCCGAAGAGCAATGGCTTCATCAATGGGATTTTGGACGAACTGTTCACGAAGCTAAAAAAAGACGGAACCATCAAGAAATCCGGGAGAGGCTTGATCGAATGATGTGGGGAAAAACAAAACACAAGGTCCACCCCATGGATTCTTTTCAAGCGTCACTCACCCTGATTGCACTCGGTTTTTTGCTGCTGACGAATGCTTGCCAAAGCCCATCCAGTGGTGAAGTCACTACTTCCTTGGTGCACATCGAAGCCTCTGCACAAGACCAAGCCTCTGGGAACACGCGCCCGATGCCAGCCATCACATTCATCGACACCCTTCTTGATCTGGGAATCATTGCCGAAGGCAATACACAGGAAATGACATTTCCCTTCTACAATACGGGGAAAGCACCGCTGGTGTTGGCCGATGTCAGCACCTCTTGCGGATGCACAGTGGCAAACGATTGGCCCAAAACGGCAATCGCTCCCGGACAAGGATCTGAGATTACTGTGCGATTTGACAGCCAAGGCAGGCCCGGTGAAAACCGAAAAGAAATCTTTGTCGTATCCAACGCAACGCCGTCCACCACAACCCTCGTAATGACGGCCGATGTCATCGGACCAAGCCGGTAGCACCGACAACTAAACGCAAAAACCACACCCATGAACCACACCATCTTACAAGCACAAGCAGAAGGAGGAATGAGCTTTTTCATCCTCATTGGCGGGATGTTCTTAATCATGTACTTCTTCATGATTCGACCCCAAGTCAAGAAACAGAAAGAAGCCAAATCGTTCCGTGAAGAACTCTCAAAAGGTGATAAGGTTGTCACCATAGGTGGCATTCATGGAAAAGTCGTGGATATGAATGAGCGCACGGTCCTGCTCCAGGTAGATGGTGCGAAAATTCGAATGGAAAAAACCGCCTTGAATCCGGCAGGCGAAGCATCGGAAGAAGACATCAAGGCCAACACATAACTCATGAAAAAGGCGACTCCTAGCGTTCAGAAACTGCCATCCTTGGGGCTATCACTGGTCCCCGTGCTCGCATTGATCAGTCTGCTCGCAGCCGATGTCATTGCCTTTGGAGAAGACAGTTCTTACGGCGCCAACCAGATTGCCATGCTCCTCGCGGCGCTGGTTGCCGGGGGAATTGGCATGATTCAAGGAACGAAATGGGAAGCCATGTCCAAAGCCATGTCAAACTCAGTGGCTCAAACGACCGAGGCACTTTTGATTCTGCTCATGATCGGCGCCCTGTCCGGTACGTGGCTTTTGGCAGGCATCATCCCAGCTTTCATTCATTATGGCCTCCAAGTGCTGGAGCCGGGAATATTTTTATTTGCGGCATGCATCATTTGTGGTGTTCTCTCCCTGGCTACGGGGAGTTCATGGGGAACCGTTGGCACCATTGGCATTGCACTAATCGGCATTGGCACCGCGCTCGGGTTGAGCCCAGGTTGGATTGCGGGTGCTATCATCTCTGGCGCTTACTTTGGCGATAAAATGTCGCCATTGAGCGATACGACCAACATCGCAGCTACGGTGGGTGGGACCGATTTATTCACGCACATTCGCTACATGACGATCACTACCGTTCCAAGCCTCGTGATTGCTTTGCTTGTTTTCTTAGTGGTGGGGTTTGGTGGAGCCGCTGCCGATGGAAATTTCGAAGCTTCCTTCGCGTCAGAATTGGGCAATGCTGTATTTGGCACCTTCAACATTCACGCGGGACTGTTCGTCGCTCCCATTGCAGTCCTTGTCATGATCTCCAAAAAGGTTCCTGCTGCGGCCGCGTTGTTTATCGGTGCCATTCTAGGAGCATTGACTGCTATTATATTCCAGCCCAACCTAATCATGACCCTCAGCACATTGGGTGAAGGAGCGTCTTTTGCCATGATGGCGTTCCAAACGAGTATTCAAGCCATGGCCCTTGATACCCAAATCATTACCGGCAGTGAACTAGCCGATGCCCTCCTGAATTCAAGCGGTATGGCGGGGATGCTCAATACCGTTTGGCTCATCCTTTGCGCCACAATATTTGGATCCATCATGCAGGCAACGGGCATGCTTCAAAGCATCACTAACGCCATCTTGAAAGGTGTTGGAACCACTTTCAGCCTCGTGGCGCGATCCGTAGGAACTTGCCTCGCATTTAACGTTCTGGCCTCGGATCAATACCTCGCAATCATTGTTCCAGGCAACATGCTCAAGGATGCCTATGAAGAACAAGGCCTCGCTCCTGAAAACCTCAGCAGAACGCTTGAAGATTCCGGAACTGTGACGAGCGTTCTGATACCTTGGAACACCTGTGGCGTAGCCCAAAGCGGCATCCTCGGCATCTCCACTTGGACCTACCTACCCTATTGCATCTTCAACTGGATAAGCCCGATTATGACCCTCATCGTAGCGGCAACTGGATTTAAAATTCGCAGCCTGACCGAGGCGAAAAAGACGATTCCAACGGTCAGTCATTGAACCCAACTGGGCTAATTCTGTTGCTATCACATGGCACCAAAGACGACCACCGTTCCATCGGCAGAAGAGGCATTCATCGAGGTGACCGGCGCCCGTGAGCACAATCTAAAAAACATCAATATCCGCATTCCTCGGAATAAATTGGTGGTGATTACTGGCGTCAGTGGAAGTGGAAAATCGAGTCTCGCTTTTGACACGGTCTACGCAGAGGGCCAGCGGCGGTACCTTGAGACCTTCTCAGCCTATGCTCGGCAATTTTTAGGAGGATTGGAGCGGCCGGCAGTGGACCAAATCACAGGCCTGAGTCCCGTAATCAGTATTGAACAGAAAACAATTTCAAAGAATCCGAGGTCCACGGTTGGAACCATCACGGAAGTGCACGATTTTCTGAGACTGGCTTTTGCCCGAGCCTCCGACGCTTTTAGTTTGAGTACCGGTGAACCCATGGTCAGATTCACCGACGAAGAAATTGTCGATCGAATCATGAGCGATCTCAACGGCGAACGCATATTGCTGCTCGCCCCACTGGTCAAAGGCCGAAAGGGCCATTACCGTGAGCTTTTTGAATCGGTGATGAAACAGGGCTACGTGCGCGCCCGCGTGGACGGCGTTCTTGTCGAGCTCGAAACGGGCATGAAATTGGACCGCTACAAGGTGCATGACATTGAAGTCGTCGTGGATCGCTTGGAAGTACGCCTGGATGAGGAACCTCGTTTGCTTCGATCGGTAAAGACTGCTCTCAATATGGGCAAAGGAACCATGGGGGTGCTACCGCACGAGTCCACCGATTTTCGACATTTCAGTCGCAACCTGATGTGTCCCACAACCGGAGAAGCATATCCCGACCCCGAACCCAATTTGTTTTCATTCAACTCCCCTTATGGCGCTTGTTCTCGGTGCAATGGCTTGGGAGAAATTGCCGAAACGGAAGTGGAATTGATCGTTCCGGATGATACCATCAGCATCAAAAAAGGGGGCATTGCGCCATTGGGTGATCTCAAGGGAAACCGAACCATGCGCATCATTGAAGCCTTGTTGACTGCTTCAGGGGATACCTTGAAAACAGCGATTCGGGATTTGGATGATCGCGTGCTGAGTGAGATTCTGTACGGAACGGAAGGCTCCATTTACCTTCCGGGAAAGGCCGGCACAAAGGGCGTGCATGTGCAATGGGAGGGCGTTATCGCGACCATTGAAGGAGCTGCAGATCGAAACAGCTCCATTCCATTGCGAAGGTGGGCCCGCAAATTCATGAAGAAAAAACCGTGTCCAACCTGCGAAGGCACACGGCTCAAACCCGTGAGCCTTCAATTCAAATTGGACGGTAAAAACATCGCTGAATTGGGGCGCATGGACCTGAATTCGTTGGCTTTGTGGTTTGACGGAATTGAACATCGGCTGAATGAAAAGCAGCGGATCATATTGAAAGAACCGCTCAAGGAGATCAAGGCAAGATTGGGTTTTTTGGTCGATGTTGGACTCGATTATTTGGCGTTGGATCGTTCCTCAAGAACGTTGTCCGGCGGAGAGGCCCAGCGCATCCGATTAGCAACGCAGATTGGAAGCAAATTGACGGAAGTCTTATACATCTTGGACGAACCGAGTATCGGACTTCATCAGCGAGACAATGACCGCTTGATCAAGAGCCTCAAGGCCTTGCGTGATGCCGGCAACTCCGTCATCGTTATCGAGCACGATGAAGAAATGATGATGCAGGCGGATTACCTCATCGACATTGGACCGGGTGCGGGCGTGCATGGCGGCATGGTGGTCGCCGAAGGCGATCCCAAAAAGCACTTATCCACCGAGAGCAACACGGCCCAATACCTTTCCGGAGCACGCAAGATAGAAATCCCCAAAAAGCGAAGAAAAGGCAACCGAAAAAGCATCCGTTTGACCGGTGCCACAGGACACAATTTGAAAAATGTAAGTGTGAAAATACCGCTAGGTACGTTTACCTGTGTAAGTGGAGTCAGTGGCAGCGGCAAGAGCAGCCTCATCAACCAAACACTTTACCCCGCTCTCCACAATCATTATTACGAAGAGACCAAATTGCCATTGCCCTTCCAAAAGCTCGCTGGATTGCAACACCTCGATAAAATCGTGGGCATCAACCAAAGCCCCATTGGAAGAACACCACGATCAAACCCGGCAACCTACACCGGCATCTTCAATGAAATTCGGGCTTTGTATACCAAATTACCAGAAGCCGCCATCCGCGGGTACAAACCGGGAAGATTCAGCTTTAATGTATCGGGCGGAAGATGTGAAGATTGCAAGGGAGCGGGAGTGCGAACCGTTGAAATGAATTTTCTACCGGATGTACATGTCACCTGTGAAACCTGCAACGGAAAAAGATACAACCGGGAGACCCTTGAAGTGCGTTACCGAGGCAAGTCAATTGCCGACGTTTTAGAAATGACGGTTAACGATGCCGTTTCCTTTTTTGAAGCCTTTCCCAAACTCAAGCGCATTACCAAAACACTGCAAGATGTTGGATTGGGATACATCACCCTTGGCCAGCAGTCCACTACCCTTTCTGGAGGCGAAGCGCAGCGCGTCAAATTAGCTACTGAACTCGCACGAGTCAGCACCGGAAGCACGCTCTATCTTTTGGACGAACCTACGACAGGTCTGCACTTCCAAGATATCCAAATGCTCATCAATGTGCTCCAAAGGTTGGTGGACCAAGGCAATACCGTATTGGTCATTGAGCACAATATGGATGTCCTCAAGGTAGCGGACCACCTCATTGATTTGGGACCTGAGGGAGGTAAACGTGGCGGTCAAATTGTGGCCGCAGGTACACCGGAAGAAGTAGCAAAAAACGACTCCAGTGCCACCGCTCCTTTTTTAAAGCCTATTTTGCATCACTAAACAGACGAATCAATACGGGATGAAGAAAGGATTGAAACAACGCGACTGGAACGAAATCAAGACCAATGACAGCTGGTCCATCTTTAAAATCATGGGCGAGTTTGTCCAAGGGTTTGAAACGCTACAACGCATCGGCCCTTGCATCAGCATCTATGGTTCAGCGCGTATGAGTGAGGATTCCATTGTGTACAATCAATCCCGTGAAGTTGCGCGGCAGCTTAGTGAACGAGGCTATGGCGTGATCACCGGAGGTGGTCCTGGCGTCATGGAAGCCGGAAATCGAGGAGCACATGATGCAGGCGGAACATCCGTTGGCTTAAACATTGAGTTGCCCTTTGAGCAACACAACAATCCTTATATCGATCCAGATAAAAGCATCGACTTCGACTACTTCTTTGTGCGAAAAGTCATGTTTGTGAAATACTCGCAGGGATTCGTGGTCATGCCCGGAGGATTCGGCACATTGGACGAGCTATTCGAAGCGCTGACGCTGGTGCAGACCTCCAAGGTGGAGCCCGTTCCAATCATTCTTTTCGATTCCAAGTTTTGGTCTGGTCTGGTCGACTGGATGAGAACAACCTTATCCGATCAGTACGAAACCATCAGCCCGGGTGACCCCAATCTGTTCCATGTCGTCGACACCGCAGAAGAGGTTGTAAAGGTCATCGATGACTTCTACTCCAAGTCGCTGCTCCGCCCGAATTTCTAAGCGTGCATTACTGCTTCATGAAGGGCAACGTGTGACGTTGGCCTGACTTCGTAAACTCCAACACATACAGTCCATTGGACCAGGATGACACGTCCAAGGCCTCGTTCTGTGCCGTGCTCCATTGCCACTGATAAATAATCCGCCCAGCACAATCCAGCACTCGGCATGTTGTACCCGCCGGATTCAAGTGCCTTACTTGAATATTGAGCAACCCATCGGTAGGATTGGGATACAGCTGCCAACTGGCTTCTGCCATTGATTCGTTCAATGCCATCACGGGATCAAACCCAATTGTGAAGACTCCACTCGCAGGAAAATCGATACTGGTTGTCCAATATTCGCCTTGATTTTGCAAGGGATAAAAGGCCGGTTGGTTGTTGACATCAAACGCATCACCTTCTCCCACAATAAGGCCAATGGATCCCGATGCGAATAATTCCGCTACACCCGCATCTGCAATTTTAAAATTGACCGTTCCAAGCTCACCCAATTCTTCAATCGCCCAAATCCGTTCAAGACGCTCTGTTTGAAATGGATACGCCTGTACTACCTGCAATTCGGCTCCATCGTGTCCCCAAAAGAGGTATTCGCCGTCCTCCATATCTGTCGGATCGCTGATGCGAACGGCCCCCGCACCTTGGGCGTCATCGTGAAGATCCCACTCGCTTTCACGGCCAATACCCGCAACATCTTCCGGGTACATGGACCGGAAATACATCTGCGCGTTGCCCATGCCCATGGCATAACGTGCGCCCACGTAATTGGTCACAATTTTGCGATGGGACTCAAAGAGCCGACGGTTGTAGATAAAGTGCTCGGCAATCATGCCTTCGCCAAACCGATTGTCAAAATCCCAACCGTAGCGCACTTCAACCAAGTCGGAATTGGCCCGTGCTCCGATGTTGCTCCCGGGAAACGGCAGACGCGTTTCGTTGATAATAGTATAGAACTGCTGGTCCCAATCCGACTGATCGTAAATCACTCCGTAAAACTGAGGCAATGAGGCATCGACAATCCACACAGGGGTCGCTTGAGCGTAATTCCCTTCGTCATCAATCACCACAGATTGATAGGAACTTTGATTTTTCCATGGATGCAAAATGAATCCATTTGACCCGCGCGCACTGGCAATCCAGCCGTGCTCATTCCACGCATTACTTGCACCTCGAACCACACTAAATGCGGAAATGCTGCGGGCGAGCTCCACAGCAGGGGCGATTACGCAATCGTCTTCTCCATCGAAAGCGATCGCAGCATGGCCGTTGATTCCATCAACCGCCTGGACGGGACTGGCTGTTTCACTGTCTTGGAAAGCTGAAACAAAATTGCCCGAAGCAACATCCCGCCACTCAGCAATGGTTTCATTACCTGTGAGTGCCTCGCCGTTGCTATTAAACAGCCCCCAATCTCCGCGAAGCCAGATGGCGAGATCTTCGCTATTACCAACCCCGCCAGGTCCGAATGGACCGAAAGCATCCGGCGCAGGGTGGTACACCAACTGTAGGGAATCCGATCCCAAGTTGCCCAAATTGAACCCATCCACTTCATTCGCCGCTGCATCCGGAATGTGCAGAAGCATTGGTCCGTAATCCAACGGGCTGATGGTGAGAAGATAATCCAACCCATCACCTTCCATAGACGAAACAACGGCATTTTCAACTTGGATATCGTCGATGGACAGGCCCTCCATTTCAATGGTTTCTAAATTTCTCCGAAACGAAAGTTCAACAACGGCAGGGCCATAGATTGCAGCTTCGCCGGCACTTGGGCTCAGAAAGGCGAGCGGCGGGAACCCAACGCTTTCCCCATGAACATCAGTCTCCCACATGCCACGTCCATACGTTCCTGCTCGAAGACGTTGCGGATCATTGACGCCTGCGCCCGGATACAACTCCAATTCCGTAATGCGAACCGATGCCGGGAGTCCACTGGAGAAATTGGACCAAGTTGAATCTTGTACATCCCAATGGAATACCCCCATGTCCGACCCTGCATACAAGGCATCCGTTCCTGTGGTGTCATACACAATGGAATTGATTGGCAAATCCGACAACTCTCCTTCCAACTCCTCCCAATTGAGACCTAAATCAGATGATTTCCAGACTTTCTTCGCAAACGAAATGAAGACTGTGCTGTCCTCTCCAAATACCGTCTCCACCGACAAAACAGGGTTAGAGCTCAGCGGCAGGTCGTTGCTGAGATTGACCCAAACAATGCTATCGGCCTCATCCAAGGCATTGTCACATCGGAACAATTTTCGATTGCTTTTCGCAGCAAAGACAATGTTTTCATTGCTTCGATGCCGATGAACGACGCGCATGGCATTCGCATCAGAACCACCCAATTCTGAGCTGATCTTTTCCCAAACGATGCTGTCCCGAACGGGATGTTTGATGTTCATGGATCGCCATATATTCAGCAGGCCAACAAACATGGTTTCGGAATTTTCTGGAGATACAGTGAACGGGGTGGACCACGCTCCACCTTCTGTGATGCCCAAATCGCCATTGGCTACAATGGTCTGGGATTGGATGCCCGGACCGGTGCGGTAGATCCGACCGTACTGGGAACTGGAAAAGAACCAATTGGGGTCGTTCGGATCATAAATGCACTCGAAACCATCTCCTCCGCTTCCCCGAGACCATTGAATGCCATCGAATAAGTATGTGCCATTGTCTTGGTATCCGTTCATGGCATTGGTGCCTGCAAAAGGACTTTGACCAATTTTGTAAATCTCTCCTGTGATGATCCCGTGACTGCGGTCTTCCCATTGCTGGTTATTGGCATATCGATAGATACCACCATCATTCGCAAGCCAAATCTCATTGGTATGGGGGTTGGCGGTTAGGTCGTGCTGATCGACATGCAAATAGCTGTCTTGTATATCCAGCCACGTCACGCCTGCATCATCGGACCGCTTCATGCGAATGCCACCCGCGTAAACGCGATCTACCACCACAGGGTCGGCCTCCAAGCAGAGGTCGTACCATGCCTGCCCTCCTTCCCCATCGCCCGAAGCGCTCCAGCCCATGATATTGGGGGCGTCACTCATTTCTTCAAAATTCACTCCGGAATCGGTCGATTTGTAAAATGCGCGGTACTCATAGGTTCCCGTTGAAAGAACGTACACATAATCCGGCGCTGCCGGGGTAACGGCTATGACCATGCGTGTGCTCGGTTCAATGCCATCGTTGATGTATTCCCAGCTATCACCGGCGTCTTCACTTCGCCAAAAACGGCCGCTACCGGTGCAATAAATAATGCTTGGATTGGTGGGATGCTGAACAATGTCTTTGTAGTTCTGCGTATTGTTGGAGACTTGATTCCAAGATTGGCCTCCATCCGTTGTCTTGAAAATACCATTGCTTGTGGCAGCGACAACTTGGTCCTCATTCTCCGGGTGCACCAGCAAATCTCCCACGACGTATCCTGAAATTCCATCATTCGCAAATTCCCAAGTCTCGCCAGCATCAATGGATTTCATGACACCCATGCCAGGGCTGTCTGACGCATCGCGGTCACCCGTACCGATGTAGACGGTTGCGGGGTTCGAGGCAGCAAAGTCAATCCCACTGACTCCCAAAGTCGGGAAGTCATCGGTATTGCACGTCCAAGATTGTCCGCCGTCATACGTTCTCCAAAGTCCCCCTGCTGGAGCGCCGGCAAAAATGACATTGGCATCTGAAGGATGGAAGGTAATAGCATTCATACGACCTATGCCTCGGATGTGGTCGCGCGTCGTAATGTCGTCCAATACCGGGCCACATACCTTCCAGTTGCCTTCGAGTGAGCGACCATTTGCAATGGATTCCGACCACCTCTTGTGCGCTCGAAAAGCGACATTTCCGTCCAATACACTTCCGTCCTCTGAATTCGTTCGGCCATCCATCAAATGAAGCCATCGTTCCACTTGCTTGTATCCCGAACCTTTCACACGTGGTCTGCCCTCCCAACGTGTTTCAAACTGCGTGCGAATTTGGTCAGGACTCACCTCAGGATCCTGCATCAAAACCGACCAATCCGGATCATTGACAGGGTCAAGCAGATTGGTTTGTGCTTCAATCTGCCCTGCGATTAAAACAACGAAACAACAGGAAATGAATGGACGCATCATCGCTTCAGATTTCAGTTTTGAATTGGCAATTTAGGATGGAAGCGACAACATGACCGACATTTTCATGCACTCGTCATCATTCAAGGGTCAGTTTGTCAGTTTTTCGCGCACAAATGGCATTGGCGCAATGATTGATACCCTATCGCCAAAGACACGAAAACCATGCAAACAGGAAACATCAACGTCCAAACGGAGAATATTTTTCCAATCATCAAAAAGTTTCTCTACAGCGATCACGAAATCTTCCTCCGGGAATTGGTCTCAAACGCAGTAGATGCTACCCAAAAGCGAATTACGCTCGGAAAATTGGGCGAAGTCAATGCGGTAGATGGAAATACGTCCATTGAAGTCATTCGAGACGAGACCAACAAAACACTGACTATCCGAGATCGGGGCATTGGCATGACCGAGGACGAAGTCAACAAGTACATCAATCAAATTGCCTTTTCTGGCGCTACTGAATTCCTCGATAAATACAAAGGAGAAGAAGCCAAAACGGCCATCATCGGACATTTTGGACTGGGTTTTTACTCCGCGTTCATGGTCGCTAAACACGTTGACATCATCACTTGGAGCCAGCGCGAAGGGTCGGAACCCGTGAAGTGGAGCTGCGATGGGTCACCCGAATACACCATCGACAAAGTTGAAAAAGACGAGCGCGGAACAGATATCGTGCTCCACATTGCAGATGATAGCGAAGAATTCTTGACGGATGAGCGAATCCAGGGCATTCTCAACAAATATTGCAAGTTTATGCCGGTGGAAATCATCCACGGCACCCAAACCACAATGGTCGATGATCCGACCGGTGAGAAGGACGATGAAGGAAATGTCAAAAAGACAGAAAAAGTATCGCCCCGGATTGTAAATGAGTCATCACCCTTGTGGAGCAAAGCACCTGCCGACCTTCAAGATGAAGATTATCAGAAATTTTATCGGGACTTGTATCCGATGAATTTCGAAGACCCGCTTTTCCATATTCATTTGAACGTGGACTTCCCATTCAATTTGACAGGCATTCTGTACTTCCCTCAACTGAAGAAAGAAATGGAATTGCGCAGGGATAAGATTCATTTGTATTCCAACCAAGTCTTCATCACCGACAACGTCGAAAATATTGTCCCCGATTTCCTCACCCTTCTGCACGGTGTGATTGACTCCCCTGACATTCCACTCAATGTTTCACGTTCCTATCTTCAGGAAGATGCAAACGTCAAGAAAATCAGCGGACACATCTCCAAGAAGGTCTCCGACAAGTTGAACTCGATGTTCAAAAAGGACCGGGAAATCTTTGCTTCGCAGTGGGACGACCTTAGGATATTCGTGGAATATGGCATGCTCACGGATGACAAATTCATGGATCGAGCGAAGAAATTCATGTTGTTCAAGGACACCGATGGCACTTGCCATACCTACGAAGAACTCATTGCGCTGGTCGGTGAGACGCAAAAAGATAAGAACGGAAAAGTCATTCTACCATACACCGCCGATGCGAAGGCACAGCACAGTTTCGTTTCTGCCGCAAAGGAACGTGGATACCAAGTACTCGTGATGGAAGGTCCACTTGCCGCCCACATGGTCCAGAAGCTCGAAGAAGCATACCCAGATGTGCAATTCAAGCGTGTGGATTCCGACGTAGCGGACAACTTAATCGAAACCGAAGATGCTGCAGAAAGCACGCTGGATGAAAAACAAGAGGAAGTCTTGAAACCTATCATCGAAGGGGCATTCCCGGGCGATGCGTACAAGGTTAAATTCACCGCTATGTCTCCAACTGCTGCGCCACTTACCATCACACGTTCTGAATTCATGCGCCGCATGAAGGAACAGCAAGCCGTGGGCGGTGGTGGAGGCTTCCAAATGTTTGGAGCGATGCCTGACAATTACGATGTCACAGTCAACTCGAACCACCCAATCGTTCAAAAAATCCTCACGGAGAAGAACGAAGAAGTCAAGCAAAAACTAGCCAAGCGTGCAGGTGATTTGGCACGACTTTCACAGGGATTGCTCGAAGGCGAAGAACTGACTGCCTTCATCGCGGAGGGATACGGCGAGCTATCGTGAGCCGCTACGGATCCTGGATTGGTGGTGCCATAGGTTGGGCCTTTTACGGTCCCATCGGAGCCATTATGGGCTTTGCCTTTGGAAAGATGTTCGCCGACAGTAGCCTAGCGCAAAACGAAGCAGGAACAGCAGCTGGCAGCCGGAATCGCCAATCCACCCAGGCGGGCGATTTCTCGATTGCCCTGTTGGTATTGAGTGCGGCCGTCATGAAAGCGGACGACCGCATCTTGCAGTCTGAATTGGACTATGTCAAGGGCTTTCTGCGCAAAAATTTCGGCGAAGCCAAAGGTGCACAATTGACACTGCTGCTGCGCGATGTCTTGAAGCAATCCATCGGAATTCGGGAAGTCACGATCCAAATCAAACAGAATATGGATGTGGCCAAACGTCGCCTCCTGCTGCAATATTTATTTGGAATCGCACAAGCTGATGGAGAAATACACCCTGCCGAGCGGGAACTCATTCAGCAAATTTCCCATTGGATGGGGATTTCAAATGCCGACTTCAAAAGCATCGAAGAAATGTTCGTTGGATCCACCACTGATCCCTACACTGTATTGGAGATTGAGCGCACCGCGACAGATGCTGAGGTCAAAAAGTCATACCGGAAACTGGTGGTGAAATTTCATCCTGATAAAACCCAAGATCTCGGGGACGACTACCGCCATCAAGCACGTGAGCGATTTCTGGCCATTCAAAGGGCCTACGAACAAATTAAGCGCGATAGAGGTATAAAATAGCACGACCGCCTTGGATACCGGCGGCACGATGGTTAACCTTGGCATCCCATTATTCGAAATGATTATGAACAAAAGCACATTCCATTCGCTATTCCTCATTTTCCTTGGAGGAGCCATGGCTATCCTTCCTGCCGAAGCATTCAGCCAGCGTGGTAAAAAGTCAAAGAAAAACAAGGGTACTGAGAATACTACTCCACCGAAACGTGGAGGGAAAGATGACCCCAAGGAACTGAAGGAGCTGACCAAAGACGCTGTTGCCCTCGAAGGACTTTTTACGCTTTACTCCGACACCTCCAACGGCAAAGGCTGGATGGCGATCCCCGATAGTATGTTGGAGAAACCGTTCATCTACTTTTCGCACGTCGAAGATGGTGTAGCGGAATCGGGCTATACGCGGGGCAGCTACCGCAACAGCAAGGTGATTACTTTTCATAAGCACTTCAATCGAATTGAAATTCATGCGGAAAACACCAATTATTATTTCGATTCTGAATCTCCGTTGTCCAAAGCCAATGAAGCCAATATCAATACGCCAATCCTTGCGAGTCTGAACATCGAAGGCATTGATTCATCGAAAACGGTTTACGCCATAGCGAATGCTGAGTTGTTTTTGAAAGAAGGGTTGGAAATGATCAAAAGGCCATCGCGGAAGCCCGGTGAATCCGTCCTCGGCAAACTATCGCGCGACAAATCCAAAATCCACAGCATCAATAACTACCCAGAAAATACTGAGGTTACCGTTGATTATGTTTACGATAATCCTGCGCCGAAAGTTGGTGGGGCCGCGATTGAAGATGCACGCGCCATTACCGTTCGCTACCAACACAGCATTCTCAATCTTCCGGATGAAGGGTTTACGCCTCGACCCGATGATGCACGTATCGGTTATTTCGCTACGCAAACGGAGCACATGACCTCCACTTCATCCACCCCTTGGAAAGACATGATTCACCGGTGGCGTCTAGAGAAGCAGAATCCCGATGCGGCAATGTCCCCTCCTGTGAAGCCCATTGTTTGGTGGATTGAGAATACCACTCCATACGAATTCAGAGAATATATCCGGACGGGCGTCGAAAAATGGAACCAAGCATTCGAATTAATCGGATACGAAAATGCTGTTCAGGTCAAAGTTCAGCCCGATACGGCCGAATGGGATGCCGGGGATATTCGCTACAACGTGTTGCGTTGGACGTCCTCCCCTAGCCCCCGTTACAGCGGTTACGGACCGAGCTTTGTGGACCCAAGAACGGGCGAGATATTAGGTGCCGACATTATGTTGGAGTGGAGCGGAATGACCGGCCGGCTGTGGCGGTCAGAAGTATTTCAGAACGCAGGGTACGAGGATTGGACGGAAGAACAAACCGCACCTTCGTCTCGCGCTCAATATGCGGAGTTCATTCACCGATGCGATGCAGGATCTGTCCATGCGCAGCAAACACTTTTTGGCGCGGCCGCTCTCCGCATGCGATCGTTCAATGAAGATGACCAGGAGAAATTCACACGTGAAACACTTCATCGCCTTGTGCTCCACGAAGTAGGGCATACACTCGGATTGAGCCACAACATGGCAGGATCAACCATGCAAAGTCCATCTGACCTCAAGAACGCTGAAATTGTCAACGCTGAGGGAATGTCCAACAGTGTGATGGATTATCCTTCCATCAATTTTGCACGAAACAAGGAAGAGCAGACCAAATTTTTCGATGATGCCCCCGGACCTTATGATAAATGGGTCATTGAATACGGCTATTCCGCGGGTGTTTCCAATGCATCCGAAGAAGCCGAACGACTCGAAACGATCTTACGCAAATCCAATGCTCCCGATTTGGTTTTTGGCAATGACGCCGATGACATGCGCCGACCGGGTGGAGGGATGAACCCTGATGTCAATATCTACGACCTTTCGGATGACCCCGTATCGTACGCTTCAGAACGGTGTGATTTGGTCAATGACTTGTTGCCGAACATCATCAATGAATATGCAGGAGACGAACAGTCTAGCTTTCAAGAAGTGCGACGTGCCTACCTGACCTTAACGGGAGAATACATCACCCAACTGGGCGTCATGACGCGGCAAATTGGCGGTGTCCGTTACAATCGCGCGCATCCTTCCCAGCAAACGGAAGCTCCGCTCCAACCGGTATCCGAAGTGGATCAAAAGAAAGCGATGAAAGCCTTAGCGACTTATGCGTTCGCCCCCAATGCTTTTGACGGTGCTGAATCTGTTTACGGCTATCTGCAAAGCCAGCGCCGAGGCTTTGGTTTCTTTGCTCAGCCAGAAGACCCCAAGATCCATGCTCGAATCGCCTCGGCACAAAAAAATGCGTTGCGTCATTTGCTTCATCCTCGCGTACTGCAGCGTCTGATCGATGCCGCTGAATATGGAAACACCTATGGCATTGACGAACACATGAATGCCTTGACCGATGCTATTTTCAAAGCGGACTTGAGAAGTACGGTGAATACACAGCGGCAGCAATTGCAGATTGAATATGTCAAAAGCCTCGTTTCTGCACTCAGTCCGAAAGCGGGATATGATGTCATTACGCAGTCCATGGTATTGTCGACATTGAAGCGGATACAACGCGATCAGCGAAACGCTTCGTCGCCAAACGCCCTGACCCGAGCGCACCGAGATCATATCACCTTCCTCATTCAAAAGGCCTTGGAAGCTTGATCGGATTCGGTTGAAAAACTGTGGAGAACTGAGGGAGGAAA
>Ga0209632_10001114_pt1 | contig 27488 bp, 22 predicted proteins | sample COG_10_FD_184754 | JGI IMG/M metagenome (GOLD analysis project Ga0209632, IMG submission 184754) | Pelagic Microbial community sample from North Sea - COGITO 998_met_10 (SPAdes) (version 2) | ecosystem: Environmental > Aquatic > Marine > Neritic zone/Coastal water | place: Helgoland, sampling... | reverse complement strand
CATTCAAGAACATGATTCTTGTTTATTGAAATATTACCGGGGAGATACTCAAGCGGCCAACGAGGGCAGACTGTAAATCTGCTGACTACGTCTTCGCAGGTTCGAATCCTGCTCTCCCCACAACCCTAAACCTTTATAAGGTTTTAAAAACGCGAGAGTAGCTCAGTTGGTAGAGCGTCAGCCTTCCAAGCTGAATGTCGCCGGTTCGAACCCGGTCTCTCGCTCTCTTTATTGCCGGTGTAGCTCAGGGGTAGAGCGTTTCCTTGGTAAGGAAGAGGTCGGCAGTTCAAATCTGCTCACTGGCTCAATCATAACAACACTTCACAAGACTTAATTTACTTATTCCACTCTCCTTAGTGAACCATTTGTGAACACTTTCACTTATTCGGTCTTTATTCTCTTACGGATACATTATTCTACAATATCCTACTATTCAACGCTTTACCGATAACGGTATACTATCTTAGCTAATCTTTACTCATACTCAACTAACTGATTTGCAGTGATGTACATCTGTATTACAACTGTTGTATATACAAGAGTCATTGGATGCCTATACTGGCCCTAGAAGGGGAGGAATTTAACTGGCTGGATTGATTGCTGGATTGAAGGCGTATTGATACATTCTTCCCTCAAAACAAGACACAAAAAAGCCCCTATCTCTAGAGGCGATTAAGTAAACGATAAGGAGTGGTTCAAGTTCCCATCTATCTAATTTTCCTAACAATCGATTAAGAATCAACACTACCTCAAATGTGGTTAACCTGAGTAGCAGTGTTTTTTTAAAAACAAGAAATAACCCACTTCAATATTGATTCAACTAGATTTTGGGCCTTCTCAGTCTTGAAATAACTTGAAATAAATACACTTTTTAGGCTCATTACACTAAAATAGACAGTCAACCTATGTCCACTTTACTTGTGATATCAGTGTGCAAACGACCGTTTTTTTCTCTTACGTCGCTTAATTATCGAAATCTGACGTTTTGGCCTACTTTTCAGCACCTTATTTTTTAACTCCCTGTAAATCAACCCTAACACATAGCATCAATGTTTGTTTTTAATAAAAAGCTCTACTGTCTTATAAACGGTCAGTTTATAGAGTTGTTATTTAAAAAAGAGCATAAAGTTCTTTTAATTAGACTGCATTCTAATAGAAAATATTTAGCCCTTGAGGATTCGAATTTCTAGCCATGCAGGGCGAGATAACTCAAACTGATAGGGCTTAACTTTTTAAATACTGCAATGAATACATTTAAAATATCGATACATCCTACTGCTTGGGAAGGCAAGCCAAAGACACCTACAGAAAAATCTTCTTTAGCTAGGAACTTTAACGCTACTGAATTAAATCTAGAGGAGCTGGCTCAATATATCAATTACGGCCATACTATCTCTCCCTCTCTTCTAAAGGATGGGTACAGAAATGCAAAGAACTTTATATCTAGTCAGATCATTATGCTAGACTATGACGATAACCAGAGTATAGAGGAGGAAATCAATAAGCTAAAAGAAATGAACCTCAGCCCTAATTTGGTATATAACTCATTTAGCCATAAGCCTTCATTCAATAAATTTAGACTAGTAATAGTATTAGACACTGCTATAGAGGATGAGAAGCTATTCAAAAGCATTCTTAGAGCTCTAATTAATAAAGTGGGAAGTGACAAGGCTGCTAAGTCTTCGGCTCAAATGTTTTACGGTGGTAATAATGCCACCATACTAGACGCTCAATTAAACGACTATAATAAGGCCAAAGTAGTGCTAACTGGCTTAATCAACTTAGAGAAGAGTCACGCTACTAAGGCTAGGAATAGAAATATGTTCAAAAATGATACAAATACGGAGATGCCTTATATACTAAAGGGGTCTCCAAATATGTCTCAAAATACAACCTATGAAGAACTCTTTACATTACGCCTATTGAATATTGTATCAATATTGTGGATGAACTCCCTAAAACATACTTCAAAAAAGTAAAACTCTTAACAAAATCCGCTTTTTGTAAAGAGTTTTTAGATGTTCCGTAAATCAGCCTTTTATCAAATCACTTCTTGCATACTTTTAATTATCTTTCTAAGCTGATAGAATTTCAATATATTACATTAGCAAACTTGCTAGTGCGCGATATTTAGTTTACAATTTTTCAATACTAGAAATGCTTAGAAACAATAAAGAATCAGCGTTCACAATAGAACAATTAACCCCTAATCAATCTTTTGAAAAAGGTAATGGAAAGATGGATGCCCATGATTATAAGGAAATTATCTTCTTATTTTCCGGTAAGGGCTCTTTTATGATTGATGATGAACTTATTGATCTCAAACCTAACACACTTTTTTTTATTCAAAAAAAACAGATCTTCCGAATTGTTAAAGGGGAGGACTTGAATGGATATTCTATCAAATATAAAAATGAATTCATTCCAAGTGCTGGACTCACTTATAAGTCTACCTATTACTCGAAGTTGAATGGATACATATCGGATTTAAAATTTATTAAATTCGAAAAAATGGGAATTGAGAATATTAAATCCCATTTTAATGTTCTCTTAAAAGAGTATTATGAACCTGAAGGAGCTTTTACAAGTAAGGCTATTGTCCAACATCTCTTTATAAGTTTGATACTAAAAATTGAACGGAAGGCTAGGGAAATTGTAATAGATACAACAAAGGGAAAAATAGATAACCATAATAAAGTACTCTATACCAATTTTTTAAATCTGCTGGAAGAACATTTTATGGTTAACCATAATATGGAATTTTATGCGGAGCAATTAAGTTTATCTAGAAGAAAATTATCCGACCTTGTTAAGGAGTTTACAGGCGTTACCGCCAAGAAATACTTGTTGAACAGGGTTATGTTAGAGGCCAAACGACTACTGGCCTATTCCAACAAAAACCTTAAAGAAATCGGCTACGATCTAGGTTTTGAATATCCTCCCTATTTTTCTACCCTTTTTAAGGATATGACTGGTCATACCCCAAATGAATATAGAAAAATTCAACAGCAGAAATAAGTCTTTTTGTTAGCTGATTTTGAACACTAAATTCGGTTTAAGCTTTTATACTGTTTTAATGCCAATTTAAGTATGTGTATTGCTTTGATTAGATCATCCTTTTTAAGAACATACGCAATTCTAATTTGATTTAAACCAACGTCAGGTGTTGAGTAGAATCCCGCTGCCGGCGCAACCATTATAGTTTCTCTTTCATACTCAAATTCCTCTAATAACCATTGGGCAAAGTTATCTGCATTTTGCAAAGGAAGCTCTGCAATACAATAAAACGCACCGCTCGGATGTGCTACTTTTATCCCTTCTATCTTTTTTAGCTCTTGAATCAAGATATTTCTTCGTTCAACGTATTCATAAATCACATCATCAAAGTAGGCCTGTTCAGTCTCTAGAGCAGCTTCGCAAGCAATTTGGGCATAGGTAGGGGGCGATAGTCTAGCTTGCGCAAATTTTAATGCGGTGGCTATTACCTCTTTGTTTTTAGTAACCATACAGCCAATTCTAGCCCCGCACATGCTGTATCTTTTAGATACGGAATCTATAACAATAGCATGTTCTTCAAGTCCTTCTAATTCCATTATGGAATAATGCTCTTTACCATCATAGACAAATTCACGATACACTTCATCAGCTATTAGAAAAAGGTCATGTTTTTTGACCAAGATGCCCAATTTCTTTATTTCTTCTTTAGTATATAAATAGCCCGTGGGATTTCCAGGATTACAAATTAAAATAGCTTTGGTTTTTGGAGTAATTAGTTTTTCAAACTCTTCAATAGGAGGCAGAGCAAAGTTGTTTTCAATTTTTGAAATTACCGGAATAACCTGTACTCCTGATGCTGCTGAAAACCCATTGTAATTTGCATAAAATGGCTCTGGGATGATAACTTCATCTCCACTATCCATAATACTTCCAAAAGTGAACAAGAGTGCTTCGCTGCCACCTGTAGTAACAATGATGTCCTCTGCTACTGCAGGAATACTATTTTTTTGATAGTAGGCGGCTAGTTTAGTTCTGTAGGTTTCTGAACCTTCTGATCGACTATAAGCCAATACATCAATCGTATTATTCTTCACCGCATCTAATGCAACCTTTGGTGTTTTAATGTCGGGTTGGCCGATATTTAGATGATACACATGTACACCTCTTTTTTTTGCACTTTCTGCAAACGGCACCAATTTACGTATTGGCGATGCTGGCATTTGTGATCCTTTGGCTGATATTTTTGGCATTTTAAAAATCTGTTTCTGCTCAACATTTATGAGCCATTATCTTGATATTGAGTGTAAAAAAATGGTACTAACTTCATAAATATAAAGCCCAGTACCATTTCAAACTAACTTAAACAACTTATTTATTAACCTCTTCTAAGGCGAATTCCAATGCATCGATAATGATATCGAGTTCTTCTTTCTGAATAACTAATGGGGGAGAAATAATAATATTATTCCCCGCTGCTCTTACAAATGCCCCTTTGGTAAGCATATGCTTAAAAATCTGTGCAACAATAGCTCTATTTGGTTTTTTACTCGTCTTATCCTCAACCATTTCAATGGCTAGCATTAATCCTTTTCCTCTAATATTACCTATGAAATCATACTTGTCTTCCAAAGGTTTTAACCTGTCCATCAAATACGCACCTTGCTTTGCTGCATTGCCGGGCAAGTCTTCGTCTTTGACTATTTTTAATGCAGCAATAGCTGCTGCACAGGCAATTGGGTGTCCTGAATAAGTATATCCATGACCAATGGCACCGAAAGAATCTTCATTCTCTTTGAATGCATTGTCTATGCGTTCATTGCAAACTGTAGCACCTAGTGGAATATAACCAGAGGAAATTCCCTTGGCTAGTGTAATTATATCTGGTTTTACTCCATATAATCTACTGCCGAACATACTTCCTGTACGACCGAAGCCAGTTACAACTTCATCAGCAATAAGCAAGACCCCATGTTTATCACATACTGCCCTTACCAGTTTCATGTAATTATCCGGTGGAACTATAACACCACCTGCACCTAATACAGGTTCCATAATAAAAGCGGCAACCGTATCTGGACTTTGGAATTGAATTTCACGATCTACAAGTTCTGCACAAATCTTACCTAATTGTTCAGGGTCTTCTGTGTATGGGTTTCTATAATCCCAAGGAACATCTACATGAAAACAACCTGGTAACATAGGTTCGTAGTTTCTTCTGAATCGTGTATTACCATTTACAGAAGCTGCACCGAAATGCGTACCATGATAGCCTTGTTTTAATGAGATAAATTTAAATCTATCTTTTTGACCTAACATTTTCCAGTATTGGCGCGCAATACGCATAGCTGTTTCCATAGCATCAGAACCTCCAGAGCTAAACATAACACGCTTCATATTTTCTGGTTCCATCATCTCTATTAAAAGATGCGCCAATTCTATAGAACGTGGGTGTGATGTTCCTTTAAAAGTAGAATAATATACCAACTCATCTAGTTGTTTTACTATTGCTTCTTTTATTTCAGGGCGGTCATAACCACAGTTAATATTCCAAAGGCCGGCAACACCATCTACCATCTTGTTGCCTTTATTATCCTCAATATAAACCCCTCTGCCCTTATTAATAATTAATGGCGGCTTTTTAAGCATATCATTAGGATGACCCATGGGGTGCCATTGCTCTTTACCATTCCATTCCTCAATATTTATTGCCGTAATTTGATCTGTTGTAGTACTCATACTGTATTATTTTATGTTCATTACACTTGTTACATAATCGTAACACGCTTTTGGTTGTGTTATATCAAAATGAAGAGTTTTTAAACCGCATTTCATTGCCCCTACTATATTTCTTAATTGGTCATCCACGAAAAGTACATCCTTAGCTTCAAGCTGTAGATTGTCTAATGCTGAATTGTACGACCGAGGGTCAGGTTTCAAGATATCGGAATGGGTAGCATCATAAAACGTATCCAATTCATTGATAAAAGGAAGATTGTCTACAAATGTCTTACCTGTAAACAATTCAATTTCATTACTCAATATGCCAACCTTTAATCCTGATTTCTTTACCAAGGCTATTGTTTCCAATGCTTCTGGTCTTAGTATTTTATTATAATTTGTTTCTCCTCCGATAGCGTTTAATAAGTCTATCATTGACCAGTTTTGTTGGCCGACCAACTCACCTACTTCTCTAGCTCTTGTTCTCCAATAATCGCGCTCGGTAATTTCGTCTCGCTGCATGGACATCCATAAGGGGTCGTTTTTTGGATCGAATGGCCCTTTCCAAGTTAGCGTACCTTCGGGTAGGTTCAATTTTTCTTCAATAAGACTATGCCTTTCAAAAAGGGACTTACTGATCACACTACCAAAATCAAGTAGTAAAGCTTTGATTGTATTCTTGTTCTCCATGGTAAATTTTACTGAACTCCTTTTTCTATAATTCCTTTTTCCACCCAATCATCAAAAATCTCAAGTACTTTATCCGTAAAAGCTTGGTCATTGATATGGCAGTTTAACGTGATTAAATCTACTTCGGGTTTGATACTCTCCTGAAGTTCTTTAAAAAACACATCTAACGATTTGGGATTATGCAATTCGTTTCCTTTTCTGTCCCATTCTAATACGCCTTTTTTAGGAAGAATCATTGAAACCTTACCTTTTGCCATAGATGCTTTTTTGGCAATATTTCGGGCAGCTCTTCGCAATTCTTTCTTACTTAAGACTACTGATGACAACAATCTATTGTGGACATGAAATGGTCTATCTCTTAACTTTTTAATCGGTTTTTGCCATGTTGGAATGTCTATAATATTTATAGACCCAGGGGCTATAATTTGGGGGACTCCATTTAGACCTGCAGTTTCCATGCGGCTGCTACCGGAGGTCACAATTGATTTATAGAAATCGTTCACAACCTCTTGAAGGCTAAAGTCCAATACGGCTGCAAAACGTTTTCTACCAGCCAAACACTCCAATGCCCGACCGCCTTGTCCTGTGGTATGAAATACAATTAATTCGTATCCCCTTTTCTCAAGTTCTGGTTTTAAACGAACCATATATGTCAAAGCGGATTTACCTAGAGAACTTAGGGCAATCATAGGTTTTTGGGCCTTTGGTTTTCGATAGGCTTTTGCAGCTCCTAAAACTCCTCCACAAGCTTGACTTAGTACAGATTTACATACTGTATTCAAACCATATAATCCACCCGACCAAAGCATCATAGTCATATCTGGTGTTATTCTTTCTGGTGGAATCAAATGAGAAAAGGCTATTGTGGAAACCACGTATTTTGGAACACCCAATGGAAGTGAAGCAGCGGTATCCAAAGCCAAATCGGTACCCATGGTACCCCCTAATGCAATCATACCATCAATCTTGCCCTCATCATATAATCTTCTGGTTAGAATTGAAGCGCCTTCTGCAGTTTTGTTCATCGCTTTGTGCTCATCACCCAATGCAATAATATCTTCATTTGTAGTATTTGCCGCTTTGGCAACATCATGTTTGGAATATTCTGGTGTAAACGACGGATCACCAAGAACCCCAACATCCATAATCATCGCTATTCCATTTTGTTCTTCAACACAGCTTTTCATGTACAATAACTCATCAGATTTAGTATCCGCTGTTCCTACGATGAGTATTGTTTTTTTATCCATGATTGGCTATTTAATGTTTATTAAAATTAATGATAAATCGCTTTTTAAGATTACATATAAATGCAGTTATTGTTTAACTTTTGTGTTTTTGCTAGTTGACAAAAATTCCTCGAAAAAACACTTCTATCTTTTTTTCAAATGGATACTATGGATACGAACTGGAATGGCAAGAATTACAATACTTACTACTAAAGCAACTATTGTGATAATTTCCATCTCTTTAAAGCCAAAACCAGATTCAAATAGTTTAGAGGCTAAATATGGCCCAGAACCAAGACCAACCATTTGTATTGCAATAGCAAGAGTCATCATACGTGATTTTGAATCCATATCACCTACTATACTCAACAAATAAGGTAAGGTAAAGTTCCATAATGCGTTAAAACCAGATACCGCAATTCCGAATATTAAAATTGATGGCTCTGCTAATAAGAAAGAAATACAAACAGCCGCTACAATAACACCAAGGGAAAATGGCCAAAAACTTCCAATACGATCTGAAAGATAAACAGCACCTAAAGCTCCTGCAATACCAGCAAATTGAGCAATTAGTAACCCATTGGCAACGGTTTGTTCATTTGGTTCAATATCCATCCCAATGAGGAATAAATTAGCCCACGCAAGACCAATGGCTGCGTTGTAGGCAAAAACTGAAAATAGCGCCAAAATTAACCACCCTATGCCTAATTGTACTGCTGAAGGCCTTGACTCCTCTTGACTTGCAGATGAAATAGGCACATATTTAATGGTAAAAAGAGCAATTAGAGTCAGAACAGCCCAAATTATGAAAATACCATTTAAGCCAATAGTCTGAAAAGCTAAGGGCATTCCCCAAAGACCAAATGCACCATAGGTCATCAATAGCGCAAGGTAAAGCGCTATATTTCTTTCCGTTTTTTGAGTTAAACCTATAATTGTAAAGCTTAATGAGATAATTAAACCTTCGCCTATTCCAGTAATAAATCTTGCTATTTGAAGGCTAGTGTCGTTATCACCAAGTGCTGAAAATAAGTTACCTGCTGCTGCGATTATCAATGCTGCTGCCAAAATAACTCTCCAACTTACTGTTCGAGTTAAAAAAATAGCCAGAATAGTTGCAATGGCGATACCTGCCATTTCTATGGAAGCTAAAAGATTAGCATCAGCCTCAGATAATCCTAGTACACTTACAAACCCCTGAACCAGACCCGGCTGAACAATAAATGAAAGTACTCCAATTGTGCCAAGAACTAGTCCTGCGGTTATTGTACCGCGACTATTTACATCTATTGAGCTAGCATTTTTCATTTATTTTAATTTTAAAATTGATTTAAAATAATCTGTAAACTAGAAATATTTTAAATCAAAAAGATAAAACAATCTAAGGCACATTATTTTAATATGCAATTACCACAGATTTTAATCTGGTATATGCTTTTATAGATTCACTACCGAGTTCATTGCCAATTCCAGATTGATTAAATCCTCCAAGGGGTAAATTTGGATCTGATCGAACCGGCGAGTTGACATAGATCATACCTGCATTTAGTTTTTCTAACGTTTTGTGCATATTACTAACATTATTCGTCCACACACTAGCAGCCAAACCATAGCTGGTATCATTAGCTTTTTGAATTAAATCATCAATGCCATCATAAGCCACAGCAACTATTACAGGACCGAAAATTTCTTCGGTAAGAATATCGATATTTTTGTTTTCCGGATTCGAAAATACTGTTGGTGCAACATAGTACCCTTTATCAAAAAGCTTGGAACCTCCGGCAACCACTTCTGCTCCTGATTGTTTACCGGAATCAATATAACGCATTACATTTTGCATATGTTTTTGAGAAACCAACGGCCCCATTTGCGAGGTTGAATCAAGGCCGTTACCGGTCTTCATACCATTTGCAATACTTCCAAGGTCAGCAACAAAATTATCATACTTGTTTTTAGGCAGATAGATTCTAGAACCAGAAACACAAACCTGTCCTTGGTTGTAAAAAATTCCCTTAGCCGCACCTTTAGGCACTTTTGTAATATCGGCATCATCCAAAACCAAAACAGGGTTTTTCCCTCCTAGTTCCAAAGTGAATTCCTTAAGTGTTTTTGCAGCTCCTTGTCCTATAATTTTCCCCACCTCGGTAGAACCCGTAAAGGTTATTTTTGAGACTAATGGGTGTGTTACGATGTTATTTCCTGCATTTTGACCATCTCCGGTTATTATATTTATAACTCCCTCAGGAACACCAGCTTCTAAAGAAAGTTCTGCCATAAATAAAGCAGTAAGCGGGGTTTCTTCTGATGGTTTAAAAACAATGGTACAACCACAAGCCAATGCCGGTGCAGTTTTCCATGCGTACATCATTATAGGAACATTCCACGGTGCAATAGCGCCAATAACTCCAATTGGTTCTCTTTTGGTGTATGCAAAATGACTGGCGCCACCTAAAGAAACATCTAATGTTGAGCCTTCAATTTTTGTTGACCAACCCGCATAATAACGGAAACAATTTACTGCCGCACTTACTTCTTTTTGAGCATCTACGTACAATTTACCATGTTCTAAAACCAATAACTGAGCCAATTCAGGTTCATTTTTTTCAATGATATCGGCATATTTCAACATGATTTTCTCCCTTTGGTTGGCCAATAATTTTGGCCATTGCCCGTCATTTAAAGCTTTGTGAGCGGCATTAACTGCCAAGTCAGTATCCGCTTTAGAAGCGTTTGGAATATATGCTAGTATATCTTCCGTTGCCGGATTATGTACCGCTATCTTTTTATCTGATTGTGAAGGTTGCTGTTTACCGTCTATAAATAACGGCAGTTGCTCTTTATTCAGAAATGATTGAACTTTAGGTAATGCTGTATACTCCATTTTGTAGTATTGTAATTATGTAATTCTTATGAATTGAAATAGTGCTTTTTTAGTATAAAATATCCAATTTTTGAGAACGTAATCGGATCTAAGCTTAAAATAGTAAATGGAATCTCTATCCAAATTTTTGAAAAAAAATGGGAAGTGTATTTTAAGACAACTTCCCACTTTAAATGGTAATGGTTAGTTCTTGCTAGAACTTATATTTAAGATTTACACCGTATGAAGATGGTCTTCCGGTTGCATATCTTGTTCTTCCAAAAGGCGTAGCTGCTAACGAGGTAATATCACCGAAATTAGCAATTTCATTTGTTAAGTTTTGTCCGAAAATAGCGATGTCGAATTTTCCACTTGAATACCCTATTCTAGCATTCAAAAGTGTGAATGCGTCAAACACAAACTGCGATTCAGTTTCAGGAGCAAATGTATTTACTCGATCACCAGTATGACTCAAATCAAGTCTATAGAACATTGAACTTCCTTGCTTTTTAAGTTCGTGAGAATATTGAATATTTGCACTTGCTGTTAATTCAGGTACATTTAATACTCTATCTCCAGCTTCCGCCCCAGTTAAAATACTACCTTCCTTTATTTCAGATTTCGTATACCCAAAAGCTCCACCTATTTGAAGATTTTTATTAACCTTTCCTTTAACTTCTAATTCAACACCGGTCATTGTTGCTTGACCAATATTATCTACAAATAGAAATCCTGTTGGTAAGAAAACACGTTGTTGTAGTTCATTCCATACGGTATGAAATACAGACATATTGGTAATTAATCTATTTCCTAAAAAGGTATTCTTACTTCCTAACTCATACGTCCATAAGAAATCAGGATCAAACGTTCTTGGCGCTTCAGTCAAACCAATTGCCTCTAAATCTGCTGCTGCAAAAAGAACAGGCACTATACCATTTGCTCCACCCAATCTATACCCTTTAGTTGCACTACCATAAATAAGGCTATTATCATTAATTGAGTAAGTCAAATTAAACTTAGGGGTAACACCACTATCTTTTGTTTCTTCGTCTGTAGGCTCTCCACCTCCAGCGGCAACAAATCCTGCTAAAGTTTGCTTTAAATTTTGATTATACGAGAAATATCGTAAACCAACTGTCGCTTTTAATTTTGATGTAATATCCCAATACGCTTCCCCGAATAATGCAAATTCATTAGTTTGAAAATCTGTGTCTTGAGAATACCAGATAAAGTTTTCAGATGCAATAAATTCAGGCAATCCCTCAACTTCTGTTACGCCAATTGCTATTAGGTTTTCGAAAAATCCTGATATATCTTCGAGATATGTATTTCTAGGCTGACTCGCGTTAAACTTTGAACTCTCAGAACTGTAGAATAATCCGGCTGTGAAATTGAAATTAGAATCTTCGTTTGTTGAGCTATATCTAAGTTCTTCAACAAACTTATTCAATTGGCCAGTTCTATCAATAAACTCAGGATAGAAATTCGCTTGTGTAAAACCTGTATTCGTAAACGGTGGTGCATCTACAGGAGCTATTATCAATCCATTTTCATCAAATGGGGTGAGCTCTGTAGCTGTTGGTCCAGAACTCTCACGCTCTGTAACATCTTCTCTATCAAATTGATCAAGAACTGTAAAAGAAAGGTTATTGGTTAATTTACCTGAACCCAGTTGAAAATCAGTCAAAAGACTCGCATGTAATAAATCTAATTCATATTTCTCATCAATACCAGCCATTCTATACTGTGTAAAATTGTCTGGTCTAAAATCAGAAAAATCTAAACCGTCACCAGAAGTTTTTTGATAAATTAGCTTAGGAATGATTCTTACATTCTCATTTGGATAAAACCCGAGTCCAATATTTACACCAAAGCTAGTTTCATCATCTACATTGTCACCAAAATTTCCGGTTAAATCATTATTACCATTTTCCACTAGATTAATTGGAAGTGGCCCTAAATCATAAGCTATTCTAGAACCATCATCAGGACTGTCATAGACTGCACCTGGGTTAGCACCTGTACCATCTCCTGTATTTAATGGAAAACCGTTGAATGTAGTCTGTTGTTTTCTATCATAAATTCCCGTTTCAAATGCATAAAATGCACCTATACGTAAAGCAACCTTATCTTTTACAAGAGGGACATTAAAAACACCTTGGATACTATAATCAGCATCGCCTTCTTTGACAGTTGCGGCGTTGACTTCTATATTTCCTGACGTCTCAAATGCACTTGGCTGATTGGTTATTACTTTTACTGCACCGCCCATAGTATTTGACCCATATAAAGTTCCTTGTGGACCTCTTAACACTTCGATTCTATTGGTATCGAATAAACGAGGATCAGCAAATTCTGGCAATGGAGTTTCATCCAAATAAAATGCTGTAGTATTATTTCCAGAAATACCTCTTATAGATATATTTTTACCCGAGGACCTACCATCACCGAAACTTGCACCACCACCTCCTGAAGAAGAGATACTTAAATTTGGAATGCTTGGAAAATAATTCTCTGCTTTTACCGACCCCGTTCTTGCAAGTTCTTTGGCGCCTATAGCTGTAATACTCAAAGGTACGTCTTGCGAGCGTTGTGCTGTTTTATTGGCTGTAACAATAACTTCGTCTAGTTGAGCAGTATCTTCCTCTAGAGTAACATTATAGGCAGCTGCCCCATCTGTACTAGAAACTTTTACAGTCTTAAAGCCAATATAGCTTATAACCAACGTAAAAGTATCTGAGGCGGTTTCTAATTGATACTTCCCGTCAAAATCAGTTGAAGTTCCCACACTATTTCCTTCAATAACAATTGAGACTCCAGGTATGGGCTGATCCGTGTCAGCTTCAGTAATTACACCAGAAATACTTTTCTGAGCAAACCCTGCGGTTGTTACTAATAAGACAAAAATTAATACAAGTTTTTTCATGATGAGTTTAGTTAAGTTGATATTTATTATTGTTATAATGATATGTTCTGCTCCAAAACTATACTAATTAACTACCTAGCTCTTATAGAAATATGATGCTTTTGTTTAGGTTTTGTGTATTGTCGCTATGATATCGAGAAGACGTCTAGTATAATTACTATTTTTTATTCCAATACGTTTCTTTTGAATATGCGGTTGGTCTGTCTGGTAAGGTTACAGCGTTTTCTTTTTCATAATCTTTCCAATGTCCAATTAGTTCTTGTAGTTTTTCTGGATAGTTATTGGCAAGGTTATTTTCTTCAATGAGGTCTTCCTTTAAATTATATAATTCCCATACTCCTGTTCCATATGGGGCTTCCATTTTTTCGGCTTTCCAATCTCCCAAACGAACACCTATTCTACCATATAATTCCCAGACATGTGCTTTTTCCATAGGATGTACAAAATCAATTTCTCCATGTAACCATGGTAGCATTGACATACCGTTCATAGGATAAACTTTTCTTCCTTGATAAGTTGTCCCTGGATGCTTTACATCCGCTAACTCAAGAAAAGTTGGCGCTAAATCCATAACAGATAAAAAGTCATTCGCTATGGTATTAGCAGTTCTTTTTGATTTTGGGTATTGAATAATCAAAGGAGCTCTAACACCACCCTCAGTTGCAAATGCCTTATACCACTTAAAAGGGAGGGAACTTACACTTGCCCATGCTGCTCCTAGTTCGGTATAGGAATTTAGCCTTCCCATATTTTCAAAACTTGTGTCAAAGGTGGTCTCAACCCATTCTCCGGTATCTTCATAACCCATAATTGAATTTCCTTCAGCACCGTTATCTGCCATAAAAACAATCAAAGTGTTTTCGTACTCACCGATTTCCTTTAAATGAGCAATCACTCTACCAACATGAAAATCCATTCGGTCAATCATTGCGGCATAAATTTCCATTGCTCGACTAGAACGTCTTTTTTCTACATCCGTTAATTCGTTCCAGGGTTGAATGTTTGGCGTTAGGGCAGGTAACTTGGCCGATGCCGGAATAATACCCATAGCTTGTGCTCTCTCAAATCTTTTCTGGGCTAGTACTTCGTAACCTTCTTCGTATTTATCTTTATATGTATCTATATTTTCATCCGGCACCTGTAAAGGCCAATGTGGCGCCGTAAAGGATAAAAAATGAAAAAACGGTTTGTGCCCTGACCTACTTTCGTCAATGAATTGGATAGTCTTATCCGCATAATTTTTACTAGAATAAAAATCTTTGGAGAGTGTTGCTACTTGAGTAGTATCTTCTACATAAAGTGCCTCTGGTATAAAAGAAAGTAGTGGTTGTTTGTCATAATAATGACCAGCGCCACCTTGAGCCATTATAAAGGAACGGGTAAATCCACGATAATAAGGCCAGAGTGTTTGTTCTTTTGCAGGAAAAGCTTGATGCCATTTACCTGCTATTGAAGTATGATAGCCCGCATCTTGAAGCAATTTTGGAAAGGTTACCACATCCCATTTCAAATAACCTTCATAGCCTCTAAGTCCTTTTTGGTTATCTGCCCAATCGCCTTCCATTGTTCCATAACCATTTCTATGGTTTACTACACCAGATAATAACATGGCACGTGTTGGCGAACAAGTAGGGGCTGTATAAAATGAAGTGCTTCTTAACCCCTTGGCAGCAAGAGCATTTAAATTGGGCGTGTTAATTTCGCTACCATAACAACCTAGGTCTGTAAAACCCAAATCGTCTGCTACTATGATTAATATATTTGTAGGCCTTTTTTTCTCTGGTTGGCTGCATGATGTTAATAGCAAAAGTGAAAATACCAATCCAAAAAAAAATTTCATAAAGCACATATTTCGGTTAAAACAAAAAGATAAAAACTACCATCATATAGGTTTTAAGCTTCGCGAGGGATTAGTTTATTTTAAAACTTCATCTTCAACACCATTTTTTAAAACTCCAATTCCTGCAGCTTCAACTTCAATAATGTCTCCCGGTTTCAGATATTTAGGGGGGTCAAATCTGGCGCCGGCGCCATTGGGAGTGCCTGTAGAAATCATATCACCTGGTTTTAATGTCATAAACGTACTTAAGTACGATATGATAAATGCAAACGGAAACATTAATCTAGAGGTGTTATCATCTTGTCTAATCTCTCCATTTACTCGGGTTTGAATAGCTAGATTGGTATAATCTGCAACTTCATCTGAAGTCATCATCCAAGGGCCAATAGAACCTGATTTTTCAAAATTCTTTCCTTGGGTTACATTAAATTTGGCGTGGCGAACCCAATCACGAAGGGTGCCTTCATTCATAAGCGTTAAACCCGCAATATGCTCAAGTGCCTTTTCTTCTGGTATGCGTCTTCCACCCTTACCAATAATTATAACAATCTCCCCTTCATAATCCAATTTATCCGATTCAGGGGGGCGTACTAAATTTTGATTATTTCCGGTAAATGAATCTAGATACCGAAGAAATAAACTAGGGTATTTTGGTAATTCTGAATTGTCTTTGTATTCTGCATTTCTGTTCGCATAATTTACACCAATACAAGCAATTTTTTCTGCGGACAGAATTGGAGGCAAGTAATCGACGTATTTTTCTATATGACGAGTTTTGGTTGCTTCAGCAATTGCCCTCAATTCATTCATGGTATCATTCTCAATCCAATACCTGAGGTCATGGCCGTTTTCTTTACCGATATCAGTAAGATAAATGGTATTATTCTCTTCTACTACAGAACCGTAGGTGGTTCTACCTTCAACCTTATAACTTGCAAATTTCATGAGTGTGCTTTTTTAAATCAATATTTCGAGGGTTGAATATTTATTCAATTCCTCCAAAGCATAAATACTTTATTTCTAGGTAATCATCCATTCCGTACTTAGAACCTTCTCTACCAAAACCACTTTCTTTTATTCCGCCAAAAGGAGCAACCGTTGTAGAAATCATTCCGGTATTGATACCGACCATTCCATATTCCAAAGCTTCAGCAACGCGCCAGATTCTTGCATAATCTTTTCCATAGAAATAAGATGCCAAACCATATGGTGTATCATTTGCATAATCTATCACCTCTTCTTCGGTTTTAAATTTGAATATAGGTGCTACAGGGCCAAAAACCTCCTCCTTATAAACATCCATAGTCGCATTAACATTCGTTAAAATAGTAGGCTCATATATCAATGATTCTTTTTGATACCTTGTGCCTCCTAGCACAACTTCAGCACCTTTTTTTCTAGCATCTTCAACCACATTTTCTACAAACTGAATGGCTTTCTCTTCTACGAGTGGACCTATAGTGACGCCCTCTTCTAAACCATCACCCATTTTTTGGAGTTTTACTGCCGCTACAAATTTTTCAACAAAAACATCATAAACCTTTTCTTGTACAAAAATTCTGTTCGTACACACACAGGTCTGTCCCGCATTTCTGTATTTTGATACAATAGCTCCTTCTACGGCTGCATCAATATCAGCATCTTCAAACACTATAAAGGGAGCGTTTCCTCCCAACTCCATGGAAACCTTTTTTACCGTATCTGCGCATTGCTTCAAGAGTATTTTGCCAACCGGTGTAGACCCCGTAAAGGATAGTTTCTTAACTAAAGAATTCGCACAAAGTTCATTGCCTATTGCACTTGCGCTACTCCCTGGAACTATATTTATTACTCCTGCCGGTATACCTGCTTCTTCTGCCAATGCGGCTAAAGCCAATGCAGATAAAGGCGTTAATTTTGGTGGTTTAATTACCACGGTACAACCAGCAGCCAATGCAGGCGCAACCTTACGCGTTATCATGGCGTTAGGGAAATTCCATGGTGTGATTGCTGCAACAACACCTATGGGTTGTTTAATGGCCAATAGTCTTTTATCTCTTTGGTGTCCGGGTATTACGTCTCCGTAATTTCGTCTAGCTTCTTCTGCAAACCATTCTACAAATGATGCTCCATACTTAATTTCCCCTATAGCCTCTTGTAATGGTTTACCTTGCTCTAGGGTTAGTATTCTCCCTAATTCTTCTGCATTATCTATTTGTAATTGATACCATTTTTTAAGTAAGTCGGCACGTTCTGATGCCCCGTATTTTTTCCAAACTTTAAATGCTTCACTTGCGGCATCAATAGCCAATTTAGTTTCTTCTTGGCCACAATCGGAAACACGTGCAATCACTTCATTATTAAACGGATTTGTAACTTCAAATGTTTTACCGGAATTTGAAACTACCCATTTACCATTTATATATGCTTTGTTTTTTAATAGTTCTGTCATACCTAATGCTAACGAATTGAGTTTTTTATAAGGTCCAATCCTTTAATAAGTTCTTTTATCTCTGTAGATAGAATAATCTCTTTCCTGGCAATTTCTTGTTCAAAATACTTTTCCATCAAACGCATCCCAATCTGTGACAATTCTTGTTTTGTTTCTAATGTCCGACCTTCTCTAAGGCGTAACAAAAGATTGACCATCTTGTAGTTTGGTTTTCCATCCACAATAAAATGTGCCTCTGATTTTACCGCCCTGCACTTTACCCCAAGCCTTTTAACTGCTCCAGTAGCAACCAATTGTTCTGTTAAGTCACTAAAAAATGATTGAAAATCTATTGCAGCATTCGCTGAATATTCAAAGGTTACGTGTGGCATATGCTTTTATTTTTTATATAAACTAAACAGGAAAAATCATATTCACTTGCCCTGTGCCAGAACTAGGAAAATATTCTCCTATTAATTCACATTTACCCTCATAGTTTACGCCGCCAACTGCACCGTATAACATTGCTGTATCGTGCATGTTTCCTTCACCGTCACACTTACTGGCATATTCTGGAAGTAGTTTTAAAAATTCCTTATGCCTTCCTTGTTTCCACAATTCTATAACGTGTAAATCCATTTGTTGGTTGAATTCACTAGAAATGGTAAATGTGCCATTATTTGCCGCATAATCTTCGTTGGCCCACATTCCGTGAGAAAGAGAACCTGATGCCAATATCATAACATTGCTATCACTTTCTGCAATTGCTTCTGCTACTGCTTCCCCTAATTTTATAGATGAATCATGACTATGCACCGTACATAATGCAGCCACTGAAACGACTTTTAAGTCACGCTCTTTATTCATGAAATACATAGGTACTAAAGTGCCGTATTCTAAAGTTAAAGATTCAATGTTGTGCGATTCTGTATGCACTCCTTTTTGCATGGCCTTTTTTGCAATAGCATCTCCTAAGGCTTTATTTCCAGTATACTCATACTCCATATCTTGAATAAATTGAGGAAATTCATGACTCGTATAAAGGCCCTTAAAATGTTCCCCAGAATTTATGTGATATCCCGCATTAATCAACCAATGAGAATCAAAAACAACAACTGTATCTACACCGGCTTCTCGTGCCCTGCGTACAATTTCATAATGCCCGTCAATAGCTTGCTGTCTTGTTCCAAAGATTCGTCCAGGTTTTTCCGACATTAACATGGTCGGGACGTGCGTTATTTTCGCTGCTAAAACAATTTTACCCATAATCTTATTTTTAGTATTACTGTACTCCTAATTGTGGTATATCATGGTCACCTAGGGCGACTGATATATTTTTTGTTTCCATATAGAAATCAAAACTATATTCGCCACCGTCACGACCTATTCCACTATATTTTACACCTCCAAAAGGCGCTGGTAAGTGCCTTACATTTTGTGAATTAATCCATACCATGCCTGCTTCAACGGCATGTGCCATTCTATGTCCTCTACCTATATCCTTCGTCCAGATATAAGCTGTTAATCCGTATCGTACTGAATTTGCTATTTCAATAGCTTCCGCCTCTGTTTCAAATGGAATGACAGTTAGAAATGGACCAAAAACTTCTTCTTGAGCAATGCGCATATCTTTACTTGCATCAATAAATAAAGTCGGATTTACATAGGCGCCACCTTCAGGTAAATCTGCTGGCTTTCCACCTCCACAGGCTAAAGTTGCCCCATCCTGTTTTCCAATCTCACCATAACTTATAACTTTCTCTTGATGCGATGGATGAATCATAGGACCTACCTCTGTAATAGGGTCTAACGGATGGCCTACTTTTATATTCGACACTCTTTTCTTTAACTTTTCAACAAACCCAGCATATACGTCTTTATGCAATAATAGTCTACTGCTTGATGTACAACGTTCTCCGTTTAAACTGTACTTCATGAAAATTGCAGCGTCTAAAGCACGGTCTAAATCAGCATCATCAAAAACTATAATAGGATTTTGACCACCTAGTTCTAAATGCACACGTTTTAGCGTTGGTGCGCCTTGCTTCATGATATAGGTTCCTGTAGTAGTCTCACCAATAAAGGCAACTGCTTTTATATGTTCATGCTCAGTCAATGATTTACCGGCTGTTTCACCAAACCCATGAACAACATTCCAAACACCTTTTGGCAATCCAGCTTCATGTGCCAATTGCGCCAATCGCGTTGCCGTAACCGGACTAAACTCTGCGGGTTTATGCACTACTGTACAACCTGATGCTAATGCCGGAGCAATTTTCCAAGTCGTCAACATAAAAGGTGTGTTCCAAGGCGTAATAATACCAACGGGGCCAATAGCTTGGCGCATGGTATAATTTACATGGTTGGTATCTGGAGTAGAAAGTCCATTTTGCGCATCAATAACTTTATCGCCAAAATATCTAAAATTTGCTGCACCTCTTATGGCTGCCTTTTTCATAAATCGAATAGGCTGCCCAGTATCATAGCTTTCTAAAACTGCTATTTCATCGGCATGTTCTTCAATTTTATCAGCTATGGCATGCATAATTTTTTTGCGCTCTTGATGTGGCATTTTTCGCCAAGCATCAAAGGCATCCATTGCCGCATTGGCTGCTTCATTGATATCTGCTGCATCACCCTCAGCTACTTTGCCAATGAACGAACCATCTACAGGAGTGGTATTGTCAAAAGTTTTACCAGAAATCGCATCAACGGATTTTCCATTGATTAGATTTTGAACTCCATTTTCGACCAATTTTGGTAAGTAGTTATTTAATATGGTCAGGTTTTCGTCTAACATATTGTTAATATTTAGTATTCGATTGATTACGCTTTAATTCTGGCTTATATAATTCTGCTAACTGCTTGGTTGATTTTGCCATGAGCAGGGTGTCTACCCCGACTCCCAACATATTGGCACCCGCTGCTTTATAATAGTTTACTAATTCTTCAGAAGCGGTAAGTGTACCAGCTGTTTTTTCGCTGGCTCTAATTGTTTTTATTGCTTTGACTACTTCTGCTTTTACATCAGGATGTGAGGGTTGCCCCAAAAATCCCATCGATGCACCTAAATCTGCAGGACCAATAAATACACCATCAACACCATCAATTTCAAGAATAGCATCTAGATTTTTTATTCCCTCAACCGATTCTATTTGGCATATCAAACACATTTCATTATTGGCATCTCTAAAATAATTGTTGGTTCTGTTCCATTTTGAAGCTCTTGCTAAAGCGGTTCCAACACCGCGAACACCTTCTGGTGGATAACGCATGGCTTTAACAAGTTGTGTGGCCTGTTCTGCAGATTCTACCATGGGCACCAACAAACTTTGCACACCAATATCCATCAATTGTTTTATTAAAACCGTGTCACCTACTGGAGGTCTCACAACTACCTGTACGTCATATGCGGCTATAGTTTGCAGTTGTAATTGAATGGTTCGCAGGTCAAAAGGAGCATGTTCACCATCAATTAGCATCCAATCAAAACCCGCTCCAGCAATTATCTCTGCCGTTACGGTATCAACGATACCATTCCAGATTCCATAAGTGGTTTCTTGTCCTAGTGCTTTTTGCTTAAAACTATTTTTAGGTGTATCCATTCGTATGTTTTAAGTGAAATTGACCGTTATTTTCCCCGAAGAACCGTAGTCCGCTATAATTTCATCACCTGCAGCTACATCAATAGGTCTCGTAAATGACCCTGCCAGAATAGTTTGACCTGCTTCAAGTGCTACTCCATGTTGGGCGTATTTCTTTGCCAACCAAACAATCCCTTTTGCAGGATGGTCTAATACTGCAGCGGCAACACCAGATTCTTCAATAGTTCCATTTTTATATAAAAGCGCGCTTACCCAACGTAAATCTATTTCGTTAGGGTCAATTATATGATCTCCAGTAATAATTCCTGCGTTCGCAGCATTATCCGAAATAGTATCCCTAACGGTTCTTACATAACCAGTTTTAGGGTTTTTTCTAAACGTTCTTGCTGCTATTAGTTCTAATGCAGGAACGACATACGCTGTTGCTTCAATAACATCTTCGATAGTGAGGTTTTCACCAAACAGTCTTTTTTTTAGAACAAATGCCAACTCGACTTCAATTTTTGGGTCTAAAAAGGCTGACGTTTTGATTTCTGAATTATTTTCAAAAACCATATCATCTAACAAAGTGCCGTAATCTGGCTCATCAATATTCATGGCCACTTGCATTACCCTAGAAGTAAGTCCAATTTTATACCCTACAATTTTTCTGCCCTGTTCTTGTTTTAGTCCCACCCATGCTTTTTGAATTGCATAAGAATCTTTGATTTCCATATTAGGAAACCGTATTGTAGTGGGTTCAATTTGAACTCTGTTGGTTTCGGCGAGATCTAGTCGTTTCGCTTCATCATTTATCTCTTCTACTGTAAGCATGGCAATAAATTATTTAATACTGCAATGTCACAAAATATACTCAAAATGAAGCTCACAAAAATGCACTTTTTATTATAGATTTGTGCAACTTAAGGCTGATCGCAAATAGGTTATAAGTGCGCTATACAGAATCATTTCTAGCAGATGTGAGCGCATTTTTCCAGACGCTTTTATCATTGATTTCATTTAATAAAAGTAAAATCAATTTAGCATTAAGTTCATGACTTTGCTCTTTGCTTAAACCTTCATGGGCTTCAATTAGCTCTTTGTACATATCGTCTTTTTGACACCTTAGCAGAAGCTTTTTCAAACAATGAGACTGGAATCAATTATATTGATGGAGGAGGAGACAAGGTCGTGCTTCGTGACTACCATATGGTTATTGCTACTTAGTAAGTATCAGCTAAAAGCTAAGAAAGCACTGGATTAAATAAAAGAGAAGGTTAATCCATCTTTTACAGCTTCCTCGCTTATGTCTACTTCATTTACTTCTAATAGGTTAGACTTAATACCCTCTAAATCAATCAATTGCTTAGGCTTCTTCCCTTGCTTACTCATTATATTTCCATTAACCACCTCTATAGTAGGATTATTCACCCACTCATTTTGTAGCTTTTGCAGCTTGAGCTCGTCTTCTGGAGAGAATGTTAGTAGCTTCTTATGGTTAAATAAGTCTAGGGCTGGCTTTGATAGTCTCTGGCTCATGTATCCTCTTTGCTCTCCTAATTGAAATAGAACCTTTGTAAGGCTTATTACTTGGAAATCGTCAAGAATGTGTAAGTGGTTGAGGTCTGTCTTAATTTGTAGCTCTGACTGGTAGTGATTTAAAGCTCCCTTACTCTTCTGGCCTATAAGCTCCCTTTGTTCTGAATCATTTAGCCTACTGTATGAATTACCCGCTGTAGTGAACGTATGCCTTGTGTTATGTAGTCCAGCTCCTATAAGCTTCTGAGTCTTCTTACTGATTGTATCCCTTAATGCTGACCAATTAGCTTTACCCTTTAATATATCGTTATAGTCTTTATCCTTAGTAGTGAAATTGAATAGCCTTAATAAGTCTTTACCTTTATATGAGTACTCTATATACTCCTCTTTTATAAGCTGCCTAAGTGCTTGGTGAAGGAAGTAGCTAGGGAATGTATTGATTAGTATTGTAAGTGGCTTCTGGTTCTTTTTCTTACCTCTCCTTATATAGACGTGAGCCTTCTCCTTCAGTGTTGAGTAATAGTCTAGGTCTATAGCATAGTCAGGATAGTAAGGCCTTGTATAGTCCCCTTCTAATAGGTCTTCGCTGAGGTTACATATATCGCCTCCTCCTAGGCCACGTAGAGAGAATGAGTATAGCCACATACATAAGCTGAGGTAGTCTTTCTTAGTCTGTATTCCCTGCATCCCTTTGTACAGGTCGTTTATTGTTCTGGGTAGCTTACTTACTTCATCATCCTGAGGCTTTAGCTTCAATGAGGCAAAAGGAGACTGTACCTTTAGGTTGGCCCTTCTAGTGATATAGTCTAGCATTCCCATATAGTCCGATATAGTACTATTCTTTAGCTTAGACTGCTTTAGCGTATTGCTTATTACTTCTACTGATTGATTGTCTTGTATGTGAACATACTGCAGAGGTTTGTATGTTATAGGTAGGTGCTTCTCTAGGCCTTTTAAGTAGCTGAGGTATTTTACCCTACTGTTATTGGTTAGCTTCAAATCGTTCTCTATGAAGGTCTCTATTATTCCATCCTTATTCTTATCCAGCAATATTAGCCATGCAGTATCAATAGACATTACTCCTTTACTCATTTCTATTTTAACCTGACTTATCCTACTCTTTAGCTCATTGATATACTCTACTTCTGACATATAGTCTAGCTCCCTTACCCTCTTTATACTCTTAGCTGAATTATCCCATATAGAGGCCTTTATCTTGATAGGTAGCCTCTTTAGTATTTTCTTACTCCCAGTCTTATAAAATAGGTATAAGCTCTCTGGATTGTCTGTATCGTTTTTCTTATTTAATCCTAGCCAGAAATTGTGATTAATATTACTCATTTTTAAGCCTCTTTATTTAAAAAGCTAATTTAGTGAACCATTAGTGAACCAGCAAATAATACATCCCTTTTATACGTTGCAGTGTTTATAGTAGTCAAGAGAGGATATAGGGTTAATTAATAGCTATTTAAGGAGTAGGCGTATCATTGGTAAGGAAGAGGTCGGCGGTTCAAATCCGCTCGCTGGCTCAATTATAACAACACTTTACAAGACTTAGCCTATTAATTTCAATTTCTTTAGCGGACAATCTGCGGACACTTCGACTATTTAGGGCTAATTTTAACTACGGATATACTTTAGACTCAATTACTTAGTATTCAATACTTTACCGTTATTGGTGCTACTTATTTACTACTCATTATCTATAGTCAACTTTCTGACTGTAAGGGTATTATACTGTCTTTTCTTAAAATGTAAAGTAAACTTGACACGGTGGATTATACTGGCTATAAAAAGGAGAGGGTTTAGAGGTATTGGAGAGGGTATGGATTGAACACGTTAAATGCCTCCATATTTTCAGTTATTAAGAATAAGTGAACTTATCGGTAATGGGAGAGGTTAATACAGTAGATGCTTTTTAGATGATTCCTCCCAACCAGCTTTATATTGCGAACTCACGAAATAGATTTTTAAATCTGCCTGATATTGAGAATCAACAAAAAACCATTTTCCATCATTATCACCAGCTTTATATTGAGAATCTACTTTGTAAACTAAAAGGTCTGCCTTATATTGAGAATCTACTACATAGACCTTAATGTCTGCCTTATATTGAGAATCTACTGAATAAATTTTTTGTGAATTAGCTATAAACGTTGTAAACAAAATTAAAACTAGAAGTAAATTTTTCATAGGTATTTATTTTCTCGAATATACTAATTTCTAAAAACTGAACTTATAGGTAAAGGAACATTAACCGTTGTTACTTTGAAAGAACCGACACCAAAGCAAAAAAGCCCCAACTAATTTTTTTCCCCTAAACCCCTCTCGGAGTAGTTTTTATATCGGGGTTAGTTATTTCCCCTAAGGAAAATGATAATGAGAAAGAATTATATCATAAAATTTTCTCTCTCATCTGACAAATATTTTTTCATGAAATATTGTCGATAGCAGAATTAAAATTCCTGAAATAAAACATAAAAAGAAACCAATCTTAAATAATTCAAAGTTTCCCTCAGAAACCATAGATGAAATTGTAAATAAGAAAGCTAACATGGGTAATCCAATTACAATTATTGTAATCATTTTATATTTATCTAATAAAAATTTGATTCTACTAACAACAGTTTGAAGAATACCTATAATTATAAAAGATAGAAGAAATGTGTAAAAGAATTCTGGAGACCCATCAAATTCATATAAATAAATAGGTCTAAAAAAATTAAACCATGGAAGGAATAATGAGATTATTCCAATTAAACTTAACATTAAAACAACTTTGTTTTGGATTTTCATTTTCATTTTTTTATTTAAATATATAAAAATAATAATAAAAGTAAAACAGAGTAAATCTCTAAACCCTTAAAATAGGGGAGGTTTCTTGTAACCCCTGGAGAGAAATATCCCCAGAGGCAATTAAGTAACAAATAAGGACAGCTTAAAATCCCAGTATCTATCAACTAACAAAAGTTAGAATAAAAGAAGCTTCGCCATGGTTAGACAAACTACTCCTTTACATAAAAACAACATTTAAACGTCTCTTTGAACTCTTTTTGGCATTTAATCGAGTAGACTATTACAAGCTCTAAACTTGAATAAACTTGAAATACGGTCACTTTTTACACTCATTCTACTAAAACAGACAGACAATCTATGTCTAGTATGTACTACCCTTTTCTCCTTCTATCACTCATTTGACTAAATCTGACGTCTTTTAGCCTTTTCTCAATTAGCCCATTTTCTAACAACTTGATTAATAGACATATAAACGCCATAACAGATATGGTGTTCGGTTGTTTTTAAAGTGAAGAACAGATATGTTTTTTGAATTAGACTGCATTCTAATAGAAAATATTTTAGCCCTTGAGGATTCGAATTTCTAGCCATGCAGGGCGAGATAACTGAAACTGATAGGGCTTAACTTTTTAAATACTGCAATGAATACATTTAAAATTTCAATCCATCCTACAGCTTGGGAAGGAAAGCCTAAGACAGCTACAGAAAAAGCTTCTTTAGCAAGAGACTTCAATCCTACTGAATTAAACTTAGAAGGGTTAGCTCAATACATTAATAACGGACATACTGTATCTCCTTCTCTTTTAAAGGATGGCTATAGAAACGCAAAGAACTTTATATCTAGTCAAGTAATTATGTTAGACTATGATGATAACCAAAGCGTAGAGGATGAAATAAACAAACTGAAAGAAATAAACCTTAATCCTAACTTAGTATATAACTCATTTAGCCATAAGCCTTCATTCAATAAATTTAGACTAGTAATAGTATTAGACACTACTACAATAACAATTACTCCAGCATCAAATAAGGACACCTTAGAAGAACTGCAAACAGCTAAGTTAAATAATGAAAATAACGAAGAATTAACAATAACTAAAACAATAGATATGCCAACAGAATACGCAAAGAAAAGCACAGTAAAAGGAACAACCGAGTACATTGAAAAAGTAGCTGACGGAAGCACTAAGAGAGAGCAAGATTATGCCTTCAAAAGAGAGTCTCCTAAATCTGTATATGATAGAGAAGTAGTAGCTAATACTTATGTAGAGACTTTCACAGATGAAATGTATCAGAGCGCAGTAGACAGAAAACTCTACCCACACCAAGTAGTAGATGCAATTAACGCAAAAGCTGGTAATAACTCGCTAATAGACTATTCTACTTTTAAACTTGAAAAAACTTGAAAAAGACTAACTAACGGAAGTGGATATGCCTGTTATTGAACTGTAATCGTTCCATACATACCATCGTGAGCTGAACATTGGTAATAATAAGTTCCTGCAGCTGTAGGTGTCCAATTTACTACTCCGCTTGTAGCTCCATTATTAGTTACATTGGAAACTTGATTATCTGTTCCTGTACCTTGAACTGTTTTAATATAGAATGGATGACTAGCTGCATCTACGATAAAGTTAACCTCATCGCCAACATTAATAGTTATTGAAGGGTCGTTTCCTGTTACTGTTCCATTTCTGTCAGAACCTGATAAGGTGTAATCAGAATTAGAAGATGCTGTAACGTTTATATTGTAATCTGGACAAGTTCCCCATATGGGTTTGTTTGTATTTGTTAAGGCTGAAGCTTCATTGGTGAAAAGTTCAGGTTCAGATGAAATATTTATAACACACCAGTCTTTTAGATTTTGGTTAAAAAGAGGAGCCCCACGAAACATTCTGT
>Ga0209632_10001112_pt1 | contig 27515 bp, 31 predicted proteins | sample COG_10_FD_184754 | JGI IMG/M metagenome (GOLD analysis project Ga0209632, IMG submission 184754) | Pelagic Microbial community sample from North Sea - COGITO 998_met_10 (SPAdes) (version 2) | ecosystem: Environmental > Aquatic > Marine > Neritic zone/Coastal water | place: Helgoland, sampling... | reverse complement strand
ATATTTAGTATTAGCAGGTGGAGGTGGAGGAGGTGGTAATACTTTACCCTTTCCTTTATATTTATCTTTACCTTTACTAATATTGGATTTTACGTCATCAATAAAACAATATTCACTTAAAAATAACGGGACGTCAATTTTACATTGTAATAATTCCCAGTGAAAATATAATGTATTATTCATCAACCATAGACCATGTAAATTTATTATAAAAGATCCATATGTATTATTTATAATTTTATCTATATTTTTTTTATTATGATCAAATATTAAAATATTTTTAGAAATTTTTAAACGAAATAAATCGTTTTTATTATATTTTTTTATAATATTATCAATATTATAATCATAAAAATTATTTATTTTATTATAAATTAATGACAAATTATCATACAATATTTTTATATTATTATCATTTTTAATATTTTGAAATGCTATATCAAGATATTTCTTTTTATTATTATTAAAAACAAATTTTTCACCATATGGTATATACATTTTTGGAGTTTGAATTATCAAGTCTTCATTATTATATTTAATAGGGATTAAGGTACAAAGTTCAGAATATTTTAATTTTTTTTTTATATTAATTAAACCTGAATCTAATTTTTGATTATAAATCATTTAAATACAATATAATATATAAATATATATTTAAATATGAATTGTATCATATGTGGAGAAAACTTAGAGATAAAATATTCATTGTCTTTAAATTGTACATGTAATTATAAGTTCCATTATGAATGTATATTTACAACTTTAAAAAATGACAAATATAATAAATGCCCATATTGTGCAAAACCATTTCAAATGTTACCATTAATTAATGGTATAAAAAGAATTAACCCAACAGTTCATCAGGGTCCACTGGAATATGAAAATAAAATGTGTCAAAGTATATTGAAATCTGGAAAAAATAAAGGGAATAAATGCGATAAAAATTGTAAACTAGGATATTTTACATGTAATAGACATTTTAAAATATCTGATTAATTTTTAAAATTTTTATAATAATCTTCAACGGTTATATTTTTCTTCCATCTTCTATTATAATCGTCAACAATTGATTGAATAGTATTTTTTTTAATCATCGGAGTTAAGTTTTTGTTTGAAACAGACGCTTTAATATTAAATGATTTATTACGTATTGATTTATGATATAATGAGTTATCATGTGAATCTATATTACCCATATGGTATTTTCTAGTATTATTATAAAATGTTTGTAATGCTTTTACGCGTTCTTCTTTACCATACAAACGCGTTTCTCTATATCTAGAAAGACTAGTAAATTGTGATTTTTCTTTTAGATTTCTGTCATATTCGTTTTCAAAAGTATCCCAAATTTCTTTCATATCTGAATTACTTAATATTCTATTATTATGAATTTCAAAATTACTAAGTTCTTTTTTTACGGGATGGATGTATCTCGTCCACGTAGTAAATAGTCTATGTCTTACAATTGACATTATTATTATATAATAATAAATTAATTTTAAAATCAAATTTAATATTTAAAAAAATATTATTAAATTATAATGTAATTATGGATACGTGTCCTATTTGTTTAGACGAAATTAAAGAAAACCATAATATAAAAATATTAAGTTGTGATCATAAATTTCATTTTTGTTGTTTTAAAAAAATGGTTTACAGACACAATAATTTTTATATAGATTGTCCATTATGTAGAAAAATGAATATTAATATAGATAAACCATTTAAAAATTGTCATAAAAAAAATATTTTAATATTATGTCACGGAAGAGTTGGTAAAATTCGTTGCTTATGTAAAAATAAGAATGGTTTAAGGTGTAAGAATAAATCAATATTAATGAATTATGGAAGATGTCATACACATCATAAAGAAATATTAAAACAAGAATATTATAGATTATATTCGGATTATTTATATTATATATTATGTTCTAATTATAATTGGATATCTATTATATTTTTAATAGATGTTGGTAAAAAAATTATAATGAAATATTTAAAAGAAGATAATCAAGTTGTTGATATATTACAATATTATTATAGATATTTAAATGATAAAAATAATAAAAGAGATAACACAAGTAGATTTTGTATGAATGGTATTTATAGTTATTATGGTTTAGAACAAGTTCCAAAAAATTGGATAAATTATTGTGTTAATAAAAATGTTATTATATAATATATGGGAACCTGTGAAGGTAATTTAAATAAGTTAATGTGTAAGGGTCTACTTTTTCTAGGAGAAATAATCGAAAAGCTATATAATTCGCCCCCAGCTTTTGAATTTAAAGAATTCATGAATGTATTTGGTGATATGTTGATGCCATTATTGGCTTTATGTATTATATGTAAAATATTAATATGGTTGATTGATAGTTTCATAAAAAAATACCTTGAAAAATTACCATTTATTGTAAGATGGCCGTTAGATGTCTTATTAGATTGGTTCACTGATAATCCAGCTGGATTATTAGACGATGCTGAGAAACTAATACCATGGTGGGATAAAACCGATTGTTCAGAATTTTCAAAAGGTGAATATAGCACTGATTATACATTATGGGAAAATGAACAATCTACTGAATATAAAGGTGCTCCACCTGGAATTTCATTTCCATCCCCATTTGACAATTTTGGTCCAGAATCTACAAAACATATTGGAACTACTAATGACAAATATCTAGGTACTATTGATGCTTTATGTACTGATGGTGGTGATTGCCGGCAAGCACCTGGTAGTAATTTTGGATTATTATCAGGAATAGGTAATGGAAATGCGCCTAGAAAATTCGCACAATGTTGTGAAATGAATTATCATTTTATGGCGAAGGGGAATGGGGGTAGAATGCCTGTATGGCCATCTGAGTGCGAGGGTGTCTTGCATGCTATCGGTGCATTTGCTGGTGATATTGGTAAAGGTGTATCTTGGGCAGCATGTGAGGCGGCGGCGCACCTTATTCCATTTTACCACCCGAAAAAACAATGCAAAAAACCGAATTTAGACATGCACCCGTTTGAGAAACGCGAAAAATGCGCTTTTGACACAATAACTAAAACACCTTGTGATGCATATTTTAATTTTGGTGGGTCGGGGGGCGTGTCCGCGTCTTTTTCGCCCAGTTCTATATTTCAAAATGGTGAAAAACCTAGGGGTGGTGGTATCCTTTATTACCAAGCTAAAAACGCATACAATCAATATATTAACGCATCATTAATAGATATCCCTGTAATTACAGGACAACCTCACACGGCGGCGAATAATCCTACTAAAATATCCTGTTCCGAAGTGAAAGATCCTTCTCCAGAATGTTTTGGTAAATTTAGGGCGCAAACGACAAAAGAAAAAATGTTAAATTCGTATAATTACTTGAAAGATAATTTATGGTATAAACAAAATCTTTTCGTAAAAGCTTTTGTATTTTTTATAATCATTGTAATAATTTTTTACATTTTATATATATTATTAATAGACGCATATGAACATTGTAAAAAACTAGAAAAAACTGGTAATCTAGAGGTAAAATGGGGAAGCGACTGTAGTTCTTCAAAGAAACTATCAGATGCTTTTAAATAACTAAGCTAAATCGCTTGTAATTATCCCAGCATTTGAAAAGAAACTAAATAACCATGAATAATCACTTGTATTATTTTGATATAAAACACCAGGAGCATCATATGGTTCATTAAATATTTTTCTATATGAATTATTATTAGCTACACATGCTTCTGGTATATTATTATTTTTAATAGGGTTTCCATTAGTATCCCAAATTTGTTCATTATATTTTTTACAAAATGATGGAGCATATTCATTTGATACACCGGATGGTAGATAATATTTATTAAGATCATCTAATTTAAAGAAATTATATTTTATATCTCTAATTTTAGTTAAATCTAGTATATTATTATTATTAATATAATGATTATTCAATGTATCTTCTAAATCATCATTAACCATGTCATAATTTAATAAAATACCGTTTGAATAATCAACTTGTCTTATATCATAATTATTTAATATATTATTAGTAGCTCTTTCATCAATATTTAAATAATTTAGGTAATATTTTCCATTAAAATATACCAAATCCATTACAAATTTAACAGTATAATAATTTTTTACATCGTTTAACATAGATATGGTAATTAACCTGTAATTATTTTTGTTGTCTTTAATTATATATAAACCATCAATATCATGTATATAATATTCATTTTCTTGTAATATATTATTTAGATCAGTAATTACCTTTTTCATAATATTAATAACTTTTTCATTTAAATCGAAGTCAATGGTCTGTCTATTTAAATAACGTTTGGAAACAACATTATCTAATATAATTTTATCGGACTTTTTTATATCGCGGAGAACATTAAAAAATTTATTCTTGGGTCTACTAAAATCTGTCGTATCTAAATTTTGTAACGTTTCTATCAACCCTTTAATTTTATTATTACGGTGTTTTTTTTGTGAAAAATGATAACACGCGAATAATGCTACTAAAAAAATTATTAAATATATTAGTTCCATTTATATATATATATAATATTTATATTTTATTATTAATAAATTGTTCAATAAAATTCTTACAAGTTATTAGTTGATCTTTATGACGACCACCTGTTATGAGGATTTTACCTTTTTGAAACACGGCGATAGTCACACCTTTACATTCTCCATCACCATCACCAGTACCTTTTCCAATACATATCTTAGAACAATTACATTTTCCATTATTACCATTTTTTGTATTAAAATAATATTTGATATTCACACCCGGATACCAATCCGGTTCGAATGTCGAATAATAACCCGCTCCGGTTATTTTAGCTTGAAGCAAGTCTCTATTGACATCTTTATCTAATGCAAAATCACTATTCATCATAACAACTCTATAATTTATAACATTCAATACATCATTGTTGAATATATCATCAAAAGTCTTTAATAAAGGTAATAATCTATCAGTCAATAATCGAAGACCTTGATCTTCGTATTTTGTCCCCGTCATTTGAATTTTACCATTATTAAAGAATTTTACATTAATTAATTTGTCATCATAGTAACAATGTAAAGTTAACTGATTAAAGAATGTTCTTTTTTGTTTTTCTTTTCTTTTTTTCTTAGTATTTTTCATAGCAAAACCTTTATAATTATTATCACCATGTTCCGCATATCTTATAAAATCATCAATGTTGACTTGTTCATATAAATTTTTAAGACATACATCACTAGTAATTTCTGTACAACATGTGATAGTAGAAACTCTTAGTCCGTCCATTCTTTAAGTATTACACTTTAATATAGACTTATTACTTTAAGTATCAAATTTATTTTGAATTTACATTATTTAAAAATAATACAATTATCATTTATAACATGTATAAATTTATCATAAATACAGAAACACCTGATATATATTCATCGATTTTGTGGTATATCTCCAAACATGTAAATGATAATAAAGTTTTTGGTTTTTTTAAAGACGGTTTAAATAGAGATAATAATGATGATAAATATATTGATTTTTTAGCATATAGTGATAATATTACATTTACATATAATGGTTTTGAAATTTCTCTAACGAAAAAAAGGATTGATGATGCACAAATGTCAATGACGCGACATGAATTATGTTTTTTTGAAGAAATGAGTTTGACCGTCGATGATGAAACATTACCTTCTGATGAACAAATTAAATTAATTAAAGATTTTATATTAGAAGCAAAAGAATTATTTGATAAAAATAAAAGATATACTGATTCAGTAGATAAATTAATATTATATTCTTATTCAGATGGTTATTGGGATGATATAAAACGAATTAATAAAAGGAAATTAGAAACTATTATTTTAGATCCGGATATCAAAAAAAATATTAAATCAGTGATTGACCGATATAATAATGAAGACCTCAAAAATAAACTTAAAAGTTTCGGAATTAATCATAAACTAAACTTAGTTTTATCAGGATTACCTGGAACTGGTAAATCTAGTTTAATGATATCAATGGCATCTATATTAGATAAAAATCTAGCAACTGTTGATTTTAATGATAAAATAACTGATGCAGGTTTTATAAAAGCATTAAACCGTATGCCAAGTGATTGTTTATTTGCTTTGGAAGATATCGATTCATTATATATAAATAGAGACAAATCACTCGAAAATAACAAAATTTCTTTTAGTTGTATATTAAATTTCTTAGATGGGATGTATTCTAAAAGTGATCAAGTTACAATCATAACAACAAATCATTTAGATAAATTAGATAAAGCTATCATAAGACCAATGAGGATTGATAAAATATTTAAATTTAGTTATTGTAGTAAATATCAAAGTGAAACTATATTTAATATATTCTTTCCTGAATCAAAAATATTTGATAATATTTATAAATTAGTAAAAAATAAAAAATACACTACGGCAATGTTGCAAAAATGGTTCATAACTTATATTTATGAACCAGATGAATTATTAAATAATATTAAAATATTTGAAGAATTAATTGATGTTAGTTCTGATAAAGATTATAATATGTTCACGTAATTTCAAAGACATCTATATATTTGTCCTTCAAATTATAAATTTGATTTTGTTTATTTCAAGATTTATATCAACAAAAACAAGTTCATTAAGTAACCTTCAAGAACTTAATTACATTATCAGGACTAAACAACAATAATATATGACCGCAACACTTCCAATTCATTCCATTGAAAATACATGTTCCGCTTGTACTTTATGGCATGATAATTCTACTACTACTACTGTGAACCATCTCCCAAATATTCCTAAACTGATGAAAGGTCGTTTGTGCGTCCCGACATATCTCCCAGAGGATATTTATCCGCGCCAAGATAAACATGCATCGACAAAATCCTCTATGACGCGACGGTCCGTATCATATCGGCAAATATGCGAGAATCCTAATAATTTTAATAAGAATTCTGCTAAATCTCTTCGCCGCAGAGGGGCACTGTTTCAACCTGGTAGAACCAACTGTAACCAGAGAACTAACCGTTAAACTATAATAATAATAATAATAATAATTTTTTTTATATGTTTTTATAAATATTATATTATATTTGTTTCATATATATGATGGAAAACAAAGACACTGAATATAAATCAGGTGATCATAACTCATTTATTGAATATGTATTTACTGAGAATCCAAAAAAAAAAAACACTATTAAATTAGAATTAGAACCACCCAATGTAGGTAATAATTTTAACAAACACGCCTATGAACAATTATTACAAATTTTTACGGACGGTATGAAACATCTATATTCAGGCGATGATGGCAAAGTCAATATCGCGGATTTAGAAATTTCTTCAATAATAAACATGAAAGAATATTTTGAATCATTTGGAGTAAAATTAATATTTAATATGTATGATAAAAAAAATTATGTTATGAAACCATATATATATAATAATCCCGTATTATATAATAAAAGTAAAAATATAAGTGATTTTTATTACGAAATCCCTTTGGAAAAAAATAATGAACTATTAGTTTATAGAATTTCTTTTGATTTATGATATATATGGCATCCGTTACTCAAAAAATGGGGAGCCAAAAATTTAAAAGAATACCATAAAATTACTAAGTCCTTTGAAGAAATAATGACGTTTTGAAAAAAACAAGTTTAGGATCTGAAAAGAAGATTAGTAGGTAATATATCTCTTGGTGATTTAATTGGTATGATAAGAAATTCCATAAAGAAGAATCTATCCTAGATTTAAAAGACGTTAAAGATTTCTAATCATATTTCCAATAGATACTTTTGGATTATCTATCACTGCTTTTTTAATACTATTATTTTCAAACGTATAAATTCTATTAGTAAAATTATATTTTCTAGCTAATTTTGTACATGATTTACAACAATGAGTTGTTTTAATTTCGCCGGTTTTGCTATATCTCCATATATAAATATCATATTTATTCTTCACATCATATTTACTGCAATATTTTATTGCCTGTTCTTCTGCGTGGCTAGTTATTTTGGATGAAATATTACCATTAGCCCTACAAGACCCTGATTTAACTATAATCTTTTTTTTGCGGTCGTAAAACGCAATACAGTACACTGACGCCGCACACAGCTCGACAATAAAGGTGTGAAATATCAGTATGACTCTTCAAGTACAAAGGCAACTCTTGCAACAATGTGGTCTTAGACAAAGACATATTAATTATATGTTTCGTATTAAATTTAGTAAGTTAGAAGGTCAATAAGTTATAGATATTTTTTAATTTAAAATATAAATGTTAATTTATCACTATCTTCATATTCAAATTTATTTGCCATGAATTTCTTTTGCTCTTTTGTACAAAGGTGTTCCCTTTTTAATAGCTACAAATCCTGTAACACCTAATTCTTTTCTTGCTTGTGCGACACATTTTACCCACGATTTTTTAGATGATTTTTTTACAGGTTTCTTGGAGGACCTTTTGATTTTCGATTTTCTTTTAGGAGTTTTCTTCACATGAACTGAAAATCTATAAGCTGTTTTTGATTTTGATTTTGATTTAGATTTTTTTTTTGCCATTGTTATAATATATATTAGAAATTAATTTTTATTTAATCTTTTAATATAAAATAAATTTTTTAAAGATTAAAAAAAAATTTATTTAAATTTAAACTAATATTTATCTAATCTATTTATTTACTCTAAATGTAATCAATAATTATCCCATGCATCAATGTGTAATGAAACCAGCCACCTCCATAGCACGTTCAATTTCTGTATTTTGAATTGTATATTCAGATTCATAACCATCTATACTATCATAAACATTTTCATCATCTGAATCTATGCTAACAGATGAAAATGATGAAACTGATAGATCACCTGATAATATTAAATCACTATTCCCGCTACTACTACTGCCACCGCTGCTACTGCTAGAATCATAATCAGTCCTGATAGATCCATTATATCTGAGGACTTGTTCTTCTGTAAACCAATCACTATCTCCATAACCGCTATCGCTATAAACGCGTGGATAAAGAGGAAGTGCTCCAGAAGCGTGAGCAATTTTCCTTTGACGAATCAAACGATTCGTATTCTTACCAAATGGTTCGAAATAAGGTCCAGTTCTATGATACCCACGCAATTGTTTAGGACTCATATCATAAACATTAACATGTAGTTTATCCAATTTACTTTTAGGTTTCTTAACTTTCTTATGAATATTCAGATACATATCGCGAGCAATGGGTTGTTTAACGGGATGAGAACGACACATGGGACAATTATCATTTTTCATCCTAACTTTACATTCCCCACAAATAGTATGAGATGTTTTACCACAAGAAACATTGTTGTCCATGCAAATAGTTACTGAAGAAAAGCAAATATTACATTCTTCAGTTTTAGGAACACCTTTCTTATAATTTTCTTTCTTTTTTCCTTTATAGGAATTTTTCTTATGTTTGTTCGCGAGACCAGATGTCTTAACGCTATCACGAGGTCTTTTGTTTTTAAGAACCATGACAATAATTTTTTTTAAATTTTAAGTAAACACATTTTCAAATTTAGTTACAAATTTAAATCCTCTTTATTCTTCTAAAATTTACGGTAGTGGCAAAGAATATATTTATATAAAGATATAAAAAGAATAAAAAATTTAAAAAGGAAGGTTAGTATTAGATATATTTACTTTTTCACCCATGTTTGGTGAAGGATATCTATCTGAATTTAAAGATATTATCCTTTTTTCAAATTGGTTATTATTATGAATAATTAATATTTGTGGTTTTCTAAATTTATTATAATCACAATCATCTTGTTTTCCGAATGCTCTACTCATACCGACATCTATCCTCCATAATCTATCATTATATAATGAATTTAAATATTTATCTTCCATAAACTGTGGAGTATGTGATATAACTAATCCTTTTACGGGCATTAATAATTCATTTTTTTTATTAATAATATTTATTAAATCATTAAAATTGTCCAAACTATTATCAGGATTTTCTTCATCTTCTGCAAATATTCTACACCAAAAGGGTGACATATCATCGTCATCTCGGAATATTTCATTAAATATTTGGGATTCAATTTCATTATCTTGTTTTAAAAGCCATTTTGTAACTATATTATTTAGTTCAGAAATAGTATATTTATCCATCAATTGAGAACTTAATCCTCCATGTACAAATACATACGAACCAATAATTATTATACTTTTTTTTTTTACGGCATATAATTTTGATATATTACTACCTCTTTCGAAAGCTTTTTTCCTATGGTAATATCCCATAGGATAACCATCATCAGTGTATTTTTTATTTCTCTGGTTTTCGGGAACAAATTCTAAAAATTCTTTTGGTGAAACATATCTAAAATCTTTATCGACGTTCATTAATTCGTGATTACCAAGAGTCCCTAATACTCTTCCGCCATATTTCTTAGCTTCATCATCTAAACGCAAAAATAATTTTATAATTGCTACATTATTACCTTCATCATCAACTACATCATTAAAATCTTTAATACAATTTTTATCCCATTCATCAGGACGACATCTATCAATTTGATCACCTAATTGAATAACCCATGTATCTTTTCCGCACCAATGTATATCATCTATATTATTAATTGATCCGTTTTGTGGTATAACTTCGGCTAATTTTAATACTTTTAATGATACAACCATATCTCCATGTAAATCACCAATACATACTAACCTTTTTACTGGCGGATATATACCAATTTGATCATATTTAGGATTTAATGATTGAATTTCTTTTTTAACATTATTTACAGATTGTTGTTGTATTTTATTCATTTCGTGTGTTTGAACGGCATTTTGTTTCTCCAAAACCGTTGTAGGTTGTGATAACCTTCTTTTATGAACATTTACTTTTGGTGGTCCAGTTCTATTATTAGTATTAGTAGTATTTTCTGAAAATGAGTTTCGTCTTTTATAATTTTTATCACTATCTATTGAAAATGATTTAATATTAGTACTATTAAGTTTTTTTCTATTTAATCGATCAATAATAAAATTTTTAATTAATTTTAATAAATCAGTTCTATTATATTTTTTAGATCTGTCAATTAAATTATATTTTAAACATAATTCTATTAATTCTTTATCAGTGAATTTATTAAAATCAATATTATTAAATTTCATATAATCTATGAATTAAACTTATCTTAAAATATAAACTTAGTATATATGGATTTATGGATGAAATATGCGCTAGTCGCGGCGTTATTTATTGCTATTCGTGATTTATTCGCAAGTAAAATCGCGAGAAAATATAATTATATTGATTATATAATACACGCAAATATATTCGTATTTATAATTACTATATTATACATAATATTTACAAAAAGAAAAATCAAAATAATAACAGATTATAATGATTTGTTTTTAATATTTTTGAAATTATTTATAGTTTTTATAATAGTTGAACCATGTATATTTAATGCATTTAAAACTTCTGATAATCCTTCTAAAACAGTATCTATAATAAATTTAAATATATTTATATTATTAATATTATCGGTATTATTCTTAAAAAAAAAGGTTTCTTTAAAACAATTTATAGGAATGATTATTATATTTATAGGATTATATTATATAAAATAATTTATCTACGGTTTTTAGTTTTACGAGGTTTTTTTTTTTTAATAGGAGATTTAGGTTTATTCTTTTTACTAGGAGTTCTGCGCGGTTTTCTCTTTTTAGAAGGAGTTCTACGAGGTTTTTTCTTTTTATAAGGAGTTCTACGAGGTTTTTTCTTTTTAGAACGCGGTTTTCTTTTAGTTCGTTGTTTTTTTCTATATATAGTAGCACCAGTTGCACCTGTATCTTCATTTGTCTTCAATATATAAGTTTTCGCTGGTTGTAGTAATCCAGTTATGTCCCCCCATACATTAAATGCTCGTAAACCAACTTGTATACATGGTAAACTACACGTTTCACTTTTTCTAGTAAATGGAGTATTTTCTCTATATAATATATATAATTCCGGTTCGTTAAAAGTTGGTCTTACAGCCCATGGTATTTTTTGCCTTACATTTTCTTGTAAACGTTTAATTATATCAATAATTGGATTAATATTATTACCATTATCATCAACCATTACAACTTCGCAACTAGAATCTTGTAACTGACCTGCTTCTGGTTTAGATATTGTAGCAACGCGGTCGTTAGATGTTAGTCTATATTTAACATTATTTACACCGAAACTCAAAGTATTTCCAGATAAATTACTATGAATATTTGAGTTTGTTTGTCCATCTAATATCGTTTGATTTATTATATTTAAATAGTCTTCGCCTATTAATTTTTGTAACCATCCATCTTCTGGTGAACCCGGGTTAATTTCAAGTGTTATAGTAATATTAATATTTCTTTGTTCCATAGATAATCCATCTGCATTAACAAATATCCGCATATCAATGTCACTATCAAACCCGTATAATTTTGTTTGATTAAAACTATTACATAATGTAGGTGGTGCATCATCCGCGGGTAATTGTCCCATATTATCAGGAGTTGGATCTGCGGGTCCATCAAAAATTTCAGTTAAAGATCCTGTATCTATCGCAGCGGTCGGGGAGGATAGTGGTCCACTTGTTTCTGGCGCAGATGATGGTTCTGGCATAACAGGTGAATGTTCTGGTCCTGGTGATGGTTCAGATATACCTGGTTCAGGCATTATGGGCTGGTCGACTTCTTGCGATGGTTCAGATACACCTGGTTCAGGCATTACGGGCTGGTCGACTTCTTGTGATGGTTCCGGTATTAGTGAATCAGTTTCAACATCCGTATGACTTTTAGCAGATAGGAACCTTTCCAATTCAGAATCATTATCACTTTCATCACCGCTTTGAACTGGTGATACTGGTGGTGATTGACCCGTTACTGCTGAACTAAATCTTTCTAAATCTGCTCCATCATCAGGTCTATCACCAGAAATATCAGCATTATATGCTCTATTTACTCTAACTTCTTCATTATACGAATGAATCCATTGACTGGCTCGGGTATGATCTGTTATTCCATTTCCCGCTAATAATGCTAAAACGGTACTTCTTTCTTGATCATTTTGGATATCTATACCATTTTGATATTTATCTTCAATTACTTTAATTCTTTTACATGTCTTTTTATCGCAATCATATGATACGTGATCACACCTATTCGATTGCTCATTGTTGCTACCAAATGGCCACCACGCCCCGCCCTCTAATTTATCCCTTTTGTACATCTATATATTATATTATATTATATTTTTTTTTTTTTGATTTTTTTTTTTGATTTTTTTTTAGTTTTCTTAGATCCTTTTTCTAACGTATTATATTTTAAAAGAATTTGTTGATAAATATCATAAGATTTATTTGGATTTATTCTATTTTTATAATTTAATTCACACATTTGGCTGAATAATTCAAATATTTCTTTTAAAAATATACTTTTATTTATATATTTAATTAAATTATAGTCATAAAATAAATAAGGTATTAATAATCCTAAACTATATGTATCTATTAAAGAATTTAATTCATTATGATTTATATTTTGTTTATTATTTAATAATTCAATAATATTATTATTAAAATCATTATTTAATAATTTATGAATTTTTATCCCTTTTTCATAGTATTTTCTGAAATTAGTTGTATTAAATTTTAGGAATTCTGCTAATAATTCAGTAGAAGAAGCATATGAATAAATATATTCAAGTGGATACCATAAATATATTCTTTTATTATTAAATTCAGATAATGACCTCGTTTTAAAATGATTATTATCTGATAATTTTGATGATAATCCAAAATCTATATATTTAAATACATTTTCATGTAATACTATATTATTAATTTTTATATCTAAATGAACTATTTTTTTTGAATATAAGGTTTTAAGACCTATAAATAATGGTTCCATTTTTTTCAACAATATATATGTATGTTTTTCTATTGTTTTTATTGATTTATGTTTTAATATATTATCTATAAAATAATCTTCAAAAGTAATGCCCCCATAATCACCAATCATCATATTATTTGTTTCATTAAATTTATTTTCATATTCTTTTTCCATACATTTTAGTATATCTTTATCATAGTTTTTCAAAATATTATTATATTCAGGTGCGGAACAATACTTATCATAAATTAAAGCCCATTTTGAATGACCGTTGATTTTACGAATTAAATCGTTTATTTTTTTTTCTTGTTTTAAATATTTATTGGATTTTGAACCGTAAACTATTTTTGAAATTTTATCTTCTGTAATGGAGTCATTAGAATTTTTACAAGGAATATTTGGGTGAAATATACAAGAACTAGAACCCGTAGCTAATATTTTGGCACCTTTATTGTTTTCATAATTATTTTTTGAGGATACATTATTGTTTTTAATTAATTTTCCACCTTCCATATAATATATGTAATATATTTTGTTAAATTAATAAAATTAAAATGTATTATGAAATATTATGGATAATCCTAATAACAATTCTATTTTCGTTCAAGCAAAAATTGAATATACAAACCAATTAGTAAATACATTAAAACCACATATGTATGATGGTATAAAATCTATTTATGATGATTCAAAAGACATATATAAAAGTAATTCATCTACATCATTATTATTTGTTTTTAGAACTCTTTTAGAAAAAATTCCAGAATGGAATAATGAATTAATCGTATCAGAAACTGAACGCATAATTGATTGTTCAAAATGTGATTGGTTGGACGAATTAGTATCTGCCGTCTATATTAGTCATACTAAAATTTTAATGTCGATAGGCAACAATAATAATAATAAAATTAATTTAACTATACCAAAATTAATAAATTTTATTCATAAATGTTATATAAATATTGCAAGAGAACTTTGGAAAAATCCATTATTATTTTCAGAAGATATATCTGGATTTGAATATCAACAAAATATTAATACTATTGAAAGCATTATATGTGATTGCATAGAAAATACTATAAGGATATCATTACCAGTTAAAGAAATACTTAAAGAACATCTAGATTTAGATAATAGTTCTAATAAAACTAATAATAAAGAAAGTTCATTATTAAACGAATTAAAAGAACTTTTAATGAAAAATCAAACCGAAAAAACTGATAAATCTTCTGATGATACAGATAACAATAATAATGATAATAATGATAATAACAATAATAATGATAATAATGATAATAATGATAATAATGATAATAATGGTAATGATGATAATAATGATGATAATGATGATAATGATGATAATGATAATAATGATGATGATGATGATAATGATGATAATGATGATAATGATGCTGATGCATTGGAAGAAAAAGATGGTTATGAATCACCAGATGAAGAAACTATTATAAAAAAAACTAAAAATTTACAAATAAATGACATTCAAGATATTAATGTAGATGCATCTTCGCATAATAGTATAAGTGAAACCGTTTATGATAATCCAGATATTATATCATCAGCAAAAGAAAATAATGAATTATATGAAAAATTAATAAAAATAAATGATACGAATAAAGAGGAAATTAATGATAATTTAAAACCAGTTATTGTATCAAAAATTGATGAAACTATAAATATTCCGTCTAATGTACAGGTACCTGATATACATGAACCAGTTATCGCAGAAAATAATCTATCAATTGAAGGCAAATTAAAAAAAGAAGAAGAATCACGTAAATATGATAATTCTACAAATGGAAATATAATTGATATAACGGAGAAGGTATCTGATAATTTAAATTCACCAGCACCCATTACAGAACCTGATACGGGACCACCCCCTAAACCATTATCATATATAGAAGATGTCGTAGAAAATAAAGAAAAAGAAATAATATCTGTAAATAAGATAGATAATGATGATAATGAAACTGTGGATATGTTTTATGATGATTTAAAAAAAATCACTGATAAAAAAGGATTATCTATGGATACATTAGATGAAAATAAATATACTTTATTTGATGATTTAGAATAAAAATCATTATTTTTTTATATTATTAGATATAATAATGAATAATAGTATTGTTATGGATATAATTATTAGTTTATCTTTAATTTTTATTTATTATGTTTATTGTAAATTTAGTAAAGATGTTAATGAATTAAAACCAAAAAATATGGTTGTTTTATTTGTAATAAATATGGTTGTATTAAATGTAATAAAATTATTATTTTCGTGTAATATATCACCAGTAGATAATAATTGTTCTATACCATTTCACGATAAACCACCTTTTTAAAATAACACAATATTTCAGGTGTTAATCAAATTGGTCCTCTCCACTTAAATCCCAGGAGCCGGGCGGGCCTTTTTTCATAAATGATAATATAAACTTCTAGGGAAATGTTTTTTTTTTATTCTGAATGGTTTGAATATATCATTTTGTATAATATCTATGGGGAGTGAATTATTAGCATATTTTGCTATGGATACATACATATCAAAATTATCTTCTAAATCATATAATTCAGTATTATCACCTAATGTTAATGAATAAAGGTAATCTATTAAATATTGATTTGATTCATAATTAATATCTTTATCATAACCAAGTTCATTTAATATAGTTATTGCTAATCTGCATATATCAAAATTATAATTAGGTTTTATATCACATATTTCATTTTTATTATTATATATAAAAGTATCAATGGGATATTTATATTGACCATCTGCTTCTCCATATTTAGAAAAACAATCACTAAAAAATAATTTATTTTTAAATGTAAATATGGCTCGGCCAAAATCAATAATTTTAAAAATATAACCGAATGTTGGTATTTTGAAGTATATATTATTAAATTTATAATATAAATATGTTTTTTCAGTTTTTTGATACATTATATTATCAATATGTAAATCATTATGTGTAAATTTAAGATATTTTTGAAGATATGATAGTGCGAATGATACTTGAAATAAACAAGATAAAATAATTTTATCATTAAAATCATCATCAAGTAGATCAGATAATAATCCATCTAATTTTTCAATAAAGAATAATTGACATGGCATATTTTTTATAACAGATATATAATCATTATCATCTTCTGAATCTGAGTCGGAATCCATATAGATATCCATTTTAAAATGTTCTCCTAAATTTTTATGAAACCATGATTCTTCTTTAAAATCAGTGTAATCTTCTGAAATATCATAATTATATTTTTCCATGATGCCATTAATTGATCCATAAAATATGGGGAAACTTGGTATAATATTTTTTTCAGTTAATTCTGAACAAATAAACGAAACGAATGTATCTATAAATGCAGTGTTATTCATATTATTAATTTTTTCAAATGTATTGGCATTATAATTTGAAGGTAATAAAGGATTTCTATAAATTAAATTATTATAGTTATTTTTAATAAAATATAATGGTTCTAATATTGGTATAATTTTACAAAAAGTTTCTTTATCTATAACTTTATTATATTTTGAATCATAAATAGAAGTATTTAAAATACAATTAGAATGATAATATTTAAATTTTATGATATTTAATATTTCGTGAATATAATATCGTCTTTTAATATCTATACATTTATGAGATTGTTTAGTATTAAATATATGAAAATATAAAGAAAGAATTGGATAATAAATTTGTGAAACATTTATATTAAATATTTCTTTACAAGATTTATAAAATATATTTAATTTTTTTTTATCCCAAATATATTTATTAATATATAAATCAGACATATAAAAAATATTTAGAATTATTTCTACATTTAAACTTAATCATCCGAATCGTCTTTATTATTTGGCATACCTAATTGTGAAGCAAATTGTTGACCAGTAGTATTCATAAAGTTGAGGGCTTCTTTTACGGATTTTTCATTTAAATAGACTACTTTTTTAGGATTAACTTGTTTATATAAAATTAATACGTCTAATAAATGTTCAAAATTTTTTTGAGGTAATTTTTCTAACATTTATATATGATAATCTTTAATTTTTAAATATGTGTTTTTATAATTTAAAAAAATTATAATAATATTATAATAATATTATATATGGAAATACAATTGAGAAAATTTGATATGAATGATATTAAAGATGATAAAGTAGTTGTATTAATAGGTAAAAGAGATACGGGAAAATCATTTTTATGTAAAGATATATTATACCATCACAAGAATATACCAGTAGGACAAGTTATATCAGGAACAGAAGGAGCTAATCAATTTTATAGCAAAATCGTTCCAAAATTATTTATTCATGGGGAATTTGACACTCAAATTGTACAAAATATGATAAAAAGACAAAAAATTTTAATAGATAAAATAAATCTAGGTGATAATACAATAGACCCGCGGTCGTTCTTAATATTAGATGATTGTTTATATGATAATGTATGGGCGAAAGATAAATATATGAGATCAGTTTTTATGAATGGAAGACATTTTAAAATATTATTTTTATTAACAATGCAGTTTGCATTAGGAATACCTCCTAATTTAAGAACAAATATTGATTATGTATTTATTCTGAGAGAAAATTATGTTAGTAATAGAAAAAGATTATATGAACATTATGCGGGAATGTTTCCTTCATTTGAAATGTTTTGTCAAATAATGGATCAATGTACTGAGAACCATGAATGTTTAGTTATAAATAATAATGCTAAATCAAATAAATTAACTGATCAAGTTTTCTGGTATAAAGCGAATCCTCATGATGATTTTAAAATTGGTGCACCATCATTCTGGGCTTATTCAGAAAATAATTTAAAAAACGGAGAAGATAATGAATCCATCAACAGTGGGTATAAAAATGTAGTAAATGTTAATAAATTATATTAAAGATTATTAGTAATATTTTTAATGGCATCAACAAATCCGTCGTATGTTCTTTCAGAAACGTCGACGACTTCCGTAGCGACATGTTCACCCCCATCATATATCTCTACTAAAAAGGTTGGGAACCCTTGAATTTTATCTGCGTGTTTTTTAACTTCGTCTTTGTTTTCCTCAGAATCAACGACCGAAGCATGAACCGTTACTCCATTTACATTTTGTCCATGAACCTCGTCTTTAAATTTGTCAAAATCTGGTCTTACTTTTTTAGACCATCCGCACCACGGAGCATACATCATTTTCATATGAACAACTTTACCCGTCTCACCTTGTTCAGGTCCTGCGTGATCGGCGGCGTTTGAACCCGTATGAACTTGTTCGGTCATGGGTCTGTCTTGTAAAAATTGTTCTGGGCCATCCCCTGGGATAAAATTAACAACATCTTTCATATCAGTCAATCCGTAACTTCTGAGAACACTATAATTATTTTGTAGAGTTTTAGGAATTTCATTTCCAAATGAACCAGTAGCACTTACATATAATTTTTCATCTTCGACGTATCCGTTGGGTGTGTCGGTCGCGGCCTGAGCTTTTCCACCACAATTTTGTTCAACACCTTTCGTAGGATTAGGTTGTGGTTGACGACAATTTCTACCACATTTATTACATTCACCATCAGTACTAGTTGGACCAGAATCATTAACATGATTACCCCCCATGGATCCAGGATCATTACCTGGTGGACCGGAAGCCGGTATCCGTGTTGGACTAGGATCATTACCTTCTAACATTTTGCTAAAAATTTTAGTATTGCAATCGATAATTACAAATCCGATCAATATAATTAAAAAAATTAATATATAATTGTTGTCCAGATTTTTTAATACACTTGATGATTTCATTTATAATATAATAAATATATTTTTTTTATATCAATTAATAAATTAAATCATTTAATTTAAAATATTCATATTTATTATTAATAAATCTTTTTAATATAAAAGGTATTTTTTTATTATTTAATTCTTCCAAAGCTATATCATAAACATTATTAAATGTTTCATAATTAGATGTCAATGGTAGACATCCTGATTCTAATTGTTCACATCTCTTGGATAATATTTTTGTTTTTTCATATTTACTTAAAATATTACTAGATTTATTTTCTTTTAATAATTTTTTGTAATTTTTATTAAATACATTAATATCTTCTATATTTTCTAAAATAAAATCGTCTAATTTTAAAGGATCATCTTCATCATCACTATCACTGTCACTGTTAGAATTATCACCCGTTGAAACGTGTTCTTCTATTTCTGTAACTTGATCAATTACATCTTCTTCATCAGACATATTATAATATATAATTTAAATAAAATTTTAAATAATATTCAAATTTATTAATTTTTCCATTTTTGTCCACATAAATTACAACTATAAATATATTTCATATTATTTTTATCATATTTTATATATATAATATCTGATTTTTCGGAACGTTTTACAGATGGACATTCATCATTAGGACATTTAATATTTTGATTACTAATATGTGGTAAAGTTGAATCATAATTTATAAATTTATTATCATTAATACTTTCGCTTAAATCAACGTTAAAATCATTATCATAAATCAATGTTTCTTCATAATCTCTTTTGTTGTTGCATGCTTTGCAAAATAAATATAATTTAGATTCATCTCTATTTAAATATATATACATAGCATTGTTGCAATCATCACAGAATTTATTATCCATATAAATATATTATAAATTAATTATTTAAAATTTTCAAATTTAATGTGTCCAAAAATTGTTCAAATATATTTATTAAATTTATATAAGAAATATTGTATTTTATATTATAAATTGGTATATTAATTCTTTTACTATCTATATCTTTATATTTTAAAATATTATTATAAATATTTATATAATTTTCATTAAAATTCTTAATAATAATATCTTTAAAAATAGAGAAATTATTAGGAATATCTATATAATTTTTTATTAATAATGAATTAATATTTTCAAAAAATATCACATCATTATAATCATTAATAACACTTAATTGTTGTTTATGTTTTCTATTAAATCCTGGTTCATTTAATAATGGGTCATTATCTAGTAACGACTGTAATGACAACAATACAGTTGATATATCCATTACAGTTGTCCATTGTGGTCCTGACCATGTTCCTAAAATAGATAAACATACTTTACCAAATCCTGATTTATGACCATGAATATACATATTAGGATGTATTCTAATATTGTTTCTTGATACATATGATACATCTGGTGGTGAATATGGATAATTTTTTGGAAATGTTATATTGAAAAATAAATATCCTCCTTCATACAAACTATCCTTTGGACCTATGATCATTGCACGTGCTTCCATAATATTTTCTTCATTAAATTCTATATATATGCCATGTTCATTTAATTTATTATATTCAATAGATTTAAAGTCTTTATTTAAAATTCTTTTTACCGCTTTATTCATTTTATTTATAATATAATTTATCTTATTATATTTAAATATTACTTAAAATTTGAAATTAAATTTCAAGATTAATTAAATTATAAAAAAATATATATAAAAATAAATTTGATAAATAATTATATTTGAACATTTATAAATGTCTGAACTTGAACAATTCCTATCAAATAAAAGAAGAAATAAAAAGGGTCCTTGTACTCATACTATTTATGATGGTACTTCGTCATTAAAAGGATCATATAATTTAGACGTAAAAGATATTCCTAAATTATATGATATTGTATCAGGTATGTATAATAAAAATGGTAAATTATCTATTATTGAAAGGGTGGGGGATATTAGTCCTTTAATTATAGATTTAGATTTTAAATATAAAGATAATATAAAAGAAAGACAATACACATCAAAAACAATTGAAGATATATGTAAACATATTCATAATAAAATTAAAGAATTATTTAATTTACACCACGATAATCAATCACAGGTATGGATTATGGAAAAAGACACGATATCAGCATGCACGCCACCAAAACCACCTTATATTAAAAAAGATGGTATTCATATATTATTTCCTAATATTATTTCCAAGAAAGAAAACTATATATCTTTAATAAATAAAATTATTGAAGATACTCCTTTTATTGATCAAATATTTAAAAGTACTTGTAAAATTATTCCATCAAATCCTATTAATGAAATATTTGATACTCATATATATAATCCTGGTAATTGGTTTATATATGGATCTGGTAAACCCAGTGACTTAATATATAAATTAACGACTATTTATAAAATTAATGGTGATAATATCAGTAAATTACCTATTGATATGTTCACACAAAATCCGCGAGAAATTATGAATAAAAATAGCGTCCAAATGAATAATGAAATTAATGTTGAATATATTGGTCCCGAAATACTTAAAAAGAAATTAACTATAAATAATGTAAATAGCTCCTTAAATTTGGACGAAATCGAAAATATGCAAAACATTGTAAAAATTAAGAAAGAAGAATTAATTTTTATTACAAATTTAATTAATATTCTTTCAGTTGAGCGAGCGTCTGATTGTAAAACATGGGTAGATGTGGGTTATTGTTTGCATAGCATATCATCTAAACATTTACTAAAATCTTGGATTAATTTCAGTAAGAAATGGATCGGTTATTGTAATCAAGAAGAATGTGAAAAACAATGGGAATATATGAACAATACTAATAATCCTCAATATACAATGGGTACGTTAGTATTTTGGGCCAAACAAGATAATCCATCCGAATACGACCGTATTCAAAAAGAATCACTTAAAAATGTCATAGATAAATCACTAGTAGGTGAAAAAACATGTGGTGCTCACACAGATGTTGCGAATATTATATATAATTATTATAAAAATTTATTTGTATGTTCTGGATTAAAAGATAATTCATGGTATTATTTTCATGAAATCACTGGAAAATGGCAGGAAACAGAACAAGGTCATATATTACGCATAAGGTTATCATCAGATATCATAGATATTTATCAACATTATAGTAATTATTATAAAGATAAATCAAAAGAAGAAGAACCTGATTCAGAACTATATACGATTTATGATAATAGACACACTAATTGTATGAAAATTATGATTAAATTAAAAGATTACACTTATAAAGATAAAATTATGAAAGAATGTAAAGATAAATTTTATGATTCCAACTTCATGGATAAACTTAATAGTAATAAAAATTTAATAGGTTTTGATAATGGGGTCGTTGATTTAAAATATGAATCTATTAATTATGATGGAGAAATTATTAAAGAAACTATATTTAGACAAGGTAGACCAGATGATTATATTAGTTTATCTGTTGGATATTCATTACCAGTAGATATTAAGGATTTACCAGTAAATATCGATAAAATTAAACAAGATATAGTAAATATTAATGATTATGAATTAATAAAAGCAGATCTTGATGACTTTATTAATAAAGTCTTACCAAATAAATCAGTTCGTGATTATACTCTAAGATTCTTATCTAGTTGTTTGAGTGGTGAAGTTAGAGAAGAAAAATTCTACTTTTGGACTGGTTCCGGTGCTAATGGTAAATCAAAAATTACAGATTTAATTACATCAACTCTTGGAGGTTATTCAAAAACTATGGATGTTTCATATTTAACTACTAAAAAAGGTAGTTCATCAAACGCTTCTCCTGAATTAGAAGCTATCAGATATGCTAGATTTGTATCTATGTCTGAACCTGAAAGAGATGACTATATATATGTAGGAAAACTTAAACAAATTACTGGTGGGGATACTATGACCAGTAGAGGATTATTTAAAGATACGACAGAATTTAAACCTCAGTTTAAATTAATGTTGATGTGTAATGAATTACCTAAACTCGCAGGTAATGATGGAGGTGTTCATAGACGCATTGAAGTTGTTGATTTTATCTCCAAATTTACAGATTGTCCTTCTCCATCCGTAAATAATCCTCATCAATACAAAGCTGACCTTGAACTCGGTACTAAACTAAAAAAATGGAATATTCTTTTCATGATCAAATTATTAGATTATTATAAATTATATGATAAAGAAGGTACTAATGCTCCTTCTTCTGTTACGGAAGCTACAAAAGTATACATTACTGAAAATGATACTATTCAAAAATGGATCGCAGAAGATCTAGTTGAATCTGATAGTGTATCTCCATTTGATGATTTAATGGAAAACTTAAAAGTATGGTGTGATGGTGATGGTATTGACTTCAAAAAGATTAGTAAATTAGAAGTTAAAAAATCATTAATTAAAGCACAAGAAAAAACCAAAGCAGGTCCCGTAGTATTTGGAAAAAATAAAGGCGATAACGCTCCTAATGGTACGAGACCACAACCTAAATTTAACTTTATATCACAGGAAGACAACGTGGACCAAGGTGATGATTAATATGTTCTTTAGTTTGATTATATCCTGAATCTAATATTTTTTTTTTCAATTCATTATTTAAAGTAAAATATGAACAATCTAAATTTAGTTCAGATAAATCTATCTTAATATCACGTTTTCCATAGTTTCTTGTTAATATATTTGGATCATACAATTTCCAACTAACATTTAAAAAATCATAAATATTATTTATTTCTTTTTTTACTTTATTTGATTTTATATCTATGCATATATAATTACATGAATCGTTTATTTCATTAGGACAATTCCCACATAGCCCTCCATCTAAATATAATTTCCCTTTATATGTAATTGGTTTTAATAATATAGGTATGGCTGTCGTCATTTGTAATAATTTTAATATATTCATTTTTGGATTATTTATATGATCTATATATTCTATCTGTTGCTCTGATATATTAATAACTTTAACTATAATATGAATATTTGATATATTAAATAATTTTAACAATGACATTTTTTCAATATCATATTTCTCTTTTAATAAATTTTTTATATATATATGATTTTTATTATCATTTATTAATCCGTAATCATTTATTAAATTTTTTATAGATATATTATTTATATCTAATATTGTTTCAAAATTAAATTTATATATTTCATTTTCTATATATTTATAATCATATTTACATAGTATTAACATCAATACAAATAAATAACTAGCTGATACGCATGTTATTTTTTTAATATTTTTAAAATTTATATCTATATATTTTTTTTCAATTAAATAATTTAAAGATCCTAAAAATGATATTCCTTTTGTTGAACCACCTGATAAAATCAATGTATCAATATCCATATTATTTTATTAATTATATATTATGAGTTCTTTAAACATAAATTCCCTATTTGAAGAAATGGATAAAAAAGTTATAAATAGATTGAAATTATTTGATGATATTTTAGTTCAAATACATAATAAAATTGTATATAATTCTAAAAATAAAACATTTTTTTGTACTTTTCAAATACCTGAATTTCTAATTGGTAAACCGTTATATAAAATTGAAGATTTACGTAAATATTTAATTGATTCATTAACAAGAGATAAGTTCGATGTATTATACATACATCCTAATTTATTATTTATTTCTTGGGAAAGAAAAAAAAATAATAAAAGAAATATTAAAAAAATTACTCCTAATAATTCTAATACATTTAAAAAAATAGATGATTATAATCCAATTGGTAATTTATTATATAATGATAATATTTTATCTAACATTAATAATAAATTTACTTAATACTAGATATATTACTTAAATATCATGATATTATATCATTTTAATAATATTACTTAAATTTTTTTTATATTTAAATATAAAAAATAAACATATTATGATTAATATTATTAAAAATAATATTAATAAATAATTTGTTATGGTCTTTCCAAAATAATATAGATAATTAATAGGTATATGATTATATCCTCCTATTATATTATTATTGACTAAACAATTGGCGGACATTTTATTATTATCACATATGCATTTATTTTTACCCATCCATTCTGATCTAAGGTTTATTTTGTTTTTATTACCACAAGTATATGCTCCAATCCCATTTAAATCAATTATTTCAATAGCAGTGTTCCCACATCTTAATAATTTATCATGATTTAAATATTGAATTGAATCATATCCTTGTTTTTTAGCTTCTTTAAATATGTCCGTAAAGTATGATAAACATAAATCAAATAAAGAACATGTAATATTCATAGATTTTTTATTTAAAAAATATTTAACAGATTCAACATGATTATTAAATGAAATAGTTTTTCCTAAATTAAAATATATCCCACTTCCAGGTGCATAATACATCCACGATCCAAATGATTCTATTTTTTTCTGATCAGTATATCCTCCACTTACATGAGTTATTTCTACATTTATATTTGAAGATAACGGTTTATGTGGGCCTTTGTGATAAATCCATATTGTATTATCCATATCATCACCATTTGACATATTACTAAATATATCACCTTCTTTAATTGGACATATTGTTTTGCATTTATCATAATTATTATTTATAATGCATTTATCATCTATTTTTATATTTGCTTTATTTAATAATTCAGTATATAACAGCCAAAATTTAGATACATCAATGGGATATCCATTAATTGGTAATTCACCATATAAATTTATAAAATAAATACTCCATATAGATTTTGATAATTCTTGTTTATTTTTAAATATGGGCCATTCCATTATATATATATATATATATATGCGTATATATTAATAAGAACTTTTTCCCATTTTAAAAATATAATCAACTAATAATAATATAAATATACATGTCATTAAATATACAATAATATCGTTCATATTTTTAGAATCATCTTTATTTGAAAAACCTTCCATTGTCTGAAATTGTTGTTCATTAATTTTATTAAATCTTTCTTCTATATATTTTTTATATTCTTCAACTTCTTTTTCTAAATATTGAGAATATTCTTTTAATTCTTTAAATTGTTTGTCCAATATATTTCTACCAGTATCCATGGTATGATGTTGAATTTCCTGTTCTTTTAACGGGGATTTTTCTGGTATAATTAAATCAGTAGCATCTACTATATCCTGATCTTTTTGAATTTGTTTTGGTTTTTCTGTCGGAAAACATTGAGAGAGTAAAGCAACCATTTAATATATATATATATATTTTTTTATTTTATAAAATATATGTATTTATTTGATTATTTAACTAATAATTATTTATTTTTAAGCGGAGCATTTTTATTAAATATGTTTGGTGGTAGAATGTTATTTCAAGATATACAACCTTATTTACACAATCAATTTTATTTAAAACATTTATTTATATTTTGTTTATTTTTTATATCTACGAAAGATATTAATTTATCATTAATTTTAATTGTGGTTTATATAATTTTTATGCAAATTATAATTGATTTTAAAAAACAAGATAAAAAAGAAATTAATAAAAATGAAGATAAAGTAAATACTTGTATTGATTTATTAAATGATGTTAAAACTAAATTATAAATTTAAAGTTATTCCTTTATTTGAGCTTTTATTACTGTCGCCACTCATTAAAGATATATTATCTAAATCAGGCATAGAGTTTGGTTGTAAATTTAAATTTTTTATTACTTCATCTATGTCACCGACTGGACCGTCCATTTCTTGTCTTGACGGTTCAGGTTGTTTCATTACATTAGCCCTATTACCACT
>Ga0209632_10001105_pt1 | contig 27605 bp, 20 predicted proteins | sample COG_10_FD_184754 | JGI IMG/M metagenome (GOLD analysis project Ga0209632, IMG submission 184754) | Pelagic Microbial community sample from North Sea - COGITO 998_met_10 (SPAdes) (version 2) | ecosystem: Environmental > Aquatic > Marine > Neritic zone/Coastal water | place: Helgoland, sampling... | reverse complement strand
TTATCCGTAGGGTTGAATCTCCTGCCAAAAAAGGTGTACATCGGGTTGCATGGGATCTTCGATACCCGCATACAGATGCCATTCGTTCATCAAAAGTACCAGAGAAAAAAGATGAAGCGCCAAAAGGCTTAATGGCAGCACCGGGCGAATACACGGCTACATTGGTTAAAATGATCGATGGCCAGACTACTGACTTGGCTGCTCCTCAAAAATTTACGGTCAAACGAATGAAGAAAGGTTCGCTTGAAGGCGCCACGCCAGATGCAACAGCAGCGTTTTGGCGTCAGTTAGAGGACATCAACTTGGAGTTAAGTGGCACAAATGTGGTTGTGAAAGAGAACCTAGAAAAGCTTAAAATGATGTCTATTGCCATTAACCTCAGTCAGGGTGCACCAGGCGATTTGGATAAGCGCTTGCATGATGTAAGCATCCAACTTCAAACCATGGATAAGCAGTTGAATGGCGATCCACAGCGAAATGAGGTTGGCGAAAAGTCTACAGCCACGATTGGTGACCGCTTATCGGTTGCAGCTTTGGGAACAAGCTTGAGTACTTACGGTCCAACTCCAACGCATAAGCAAAACCTTCAAATTGCACAAAACCAGCTGGAAAAGCTGAGAGCAGAATTGAGCAAGATGGTGAATGAGCAAATTCCAGCATTAGAGCAGGAGTTGGTCGAGGCCAAAGCACCTTATGTGAAGGGATCAACGATAAAGTAATATTATTGCTTCAAGCACTTGACCTGTGCAATGTTCCCCATTTCGTAATTCTAATTATGCATGATTTGAGCCCATTTGTGGCGTCAAACCTGCCAATTTACTTGTTTTTAGGTTCTATTGAATGCTGTCCTAACTTATTCTTTGTTTGAAGCGCATTGAGGAAGTTCCTGAGGTACTGATCCATGCATTGCTCGTACTTTCTATGATGAGGATTTCGGAAAAAAGCACTCAACTCATGTTTGCCTATGGGTTTATAAATGGAAGCATAGAGGTTTAGCATGTCATCGCTTGTCAAATCCAACGCAATTTTTAATTTCTTAAGGATCATATTGTTGCTCAAAGGATCTTCGGGTTCTGGCTGAGGACCTTCTTTTTTTCCGCGTTTTAGAATGATTAATCCGTTGAGGAAAACAGCCAAATCCCTATCTGAGATCTCTATCAATGTGGGGTCTTCTTCTTTTTTTAACCAACCGCTCACGTGCTCTATCGAGACGGTTTCATTGGCCAATTTGAAGAGCTCAATCACTTGCTTGTCACTGAAGTTAAAGAGGTAGCGCACGCGCCTTATGATATCATTGTTCGTCATGGGATATATTCTTCCGTTTTTCTTTTCTCGGCTTCAAAGCTAACGCGATCAATTTGTTTTGATGGCATTGATTCACTTTCGGCTGTTCCTTTACTATTTAAATCCCCATCAAATATCCGCCCACTCAACTCTTGAAAGTTCATTTGGCTTGAGGTAGATGAATTCCCTTTCAGCATCTATGATGATGTTGAAGCGTTTGAGCAGGTCACCGCCCAATACACTCATTTGCTGGCGACCAATGGCGCCTTCGAAAAAGCCGACAGGCATATTTTCGAAATCGAAATTTCCAATGGTAAACCTTGTCAATAATCCTTTTTTAGTTTTTATGGTATTGCCATAGGAGTCTTTCAATTCTTTTTCGGCTATGATTTCCACGCGCTTTCCGATGTTGCTTTCAGCCACAAACTTATCGTCCAGTAATATCGTACCACCATAACCTGAGTGAATAAGGAATCGATTTGGATAAGCTTCGTCATCTATGGTGCTGATGCCTTCAATAAACATGGACTCGTCTTCAAATAGGAGGGGAGTTTTCACAAAACCTTCTATCTGTATTGGCAATGATGAATGAATGATCATTTCACTTTTGTCAAAGTTGATTTCGATGATTTTTCCTTCGAAAAGGTTAAGGCCAAATTTGCCATCGGTACCTGGACCTGAACGTTCATTCTCCCAGATGGCAAGGCTATCCCAATGCAAAGTGCCAATGTTCAAGGTGTTGCTTGCACTTACTCTTGAATTAGAACTTCCGCCCCAGCTCTTCACCTTATTTTCCTGATCCCATTGCACACTCTTGATCCATTGTGTAGCTGCTGTGGTAAGTGTCATATCGCTGGCTGCAGTATGAAACATCAATTGTAGCGTGTCTGTGTTATTCAATACCGCTTCATTGGAAAGGTTGTTGTGCGCATTGAGCTTAAATGGAATCACTTCTTGACTGTGAACTGCAAGTCCAAGTATAAGGCTCAAGAAAATGCATCTGATATTTTTTATTTTTAGTTTGATCAAAATCATCTGTGGATCCGTTAAAATTTGGACGTCAAGTGTGCGTGATCGGATTTTCTGCTTACAGCTTCAATTGTTTATTGTCTGAAGTTTATCAAGTATTTTATATGGTGTATTTAAACTCACGTTAATTGAATGTACACCAAAAACACATAAAAAAGGACACGTTTATATAATAAGAGACTTTTTGCAGGATTATTTGCAACAGATTAATGAAACTTGTCATGGTTAGAAACCAATCCAATCTTTATCGTAAAGCAAAGTACTATTCAATTACTAATCGCATGGTGGTTGTGCTTTTCTTTGACTGAAGAGTTAACAAGTAAACACCTGCTGGCTCAGTTATTGAGATATCGAGTACCTGTCCTCCTGAAAAAAATTTTGACAGGAGCATTCTTCCAGTTAAATCGGTGATTGCAATATTCATTTCAGAGTAGTTATCACCTAAAGTAATTTTGAAGCTTCCATTGTTAGGATTAGGGTAGAGCTGATACTGATTATTCAATATTTCACTTTCAAAGCCTAGGCTTAAAACGTCATAAAAAACACGCACTTGCCCTTGCCTCTCATTTCCGTTGTAGCGGGCTCCAGCTGCAACTATGCTTCCATCTCCATTCATCGCAACAGTATATCCAAAAAAATCATCCTTTGATTCACTATGAATGGTGTTTCCATTTTGAATCCAAGATGTACCAGACCAATCATAAATGCGCACATATCCACCTGAACTAACTCCACCTTGAGGTGCACCAATGGCGACTTTATTTCCATCGTTGTTCATTGAAATGGAGACACCATTGTAATTTCTGGGTGCTAGGCCATCTATGTCACGTCCCTTTGGAACATAATTATTTCCATTCCATTCAAATATTCTGACATGACCTGCATACGATCCAGCTCCACTATTTTGTCGCGCTCCGACTGCTAAAACATCTCCATCTGAATTCAAGGCGACAGCTCCACCACTCTGAACACTCTCTTCTTCACCATCTATATCAGATCCTCTTTGGACCCAAGAGGTTCCAATCCATTCAAAGACTCGAACATGTCCCGCGGAATTTAAGCCACCGCCATCGTTTGAAGTTGCTCCAATTGCTACAATGTCCCCATCATCACTGATATCAAGAGCTGCTCCACTTTGATCACCTACTGCTTCACCATCGATATCCATTCCTTTCTGAATCCAATTGGAACCAGACCATTCAAAGATGCGGACGTGACCTATGTCAAAATTATTGGCTGGTGTTCCATCATTTCTTGAGGAACCAATTGCAATGGTATTGCCGTCAGAGTTTATGGCAATTGAACTACCACTTCTATCTCTGCTGGACTCTCCAATTATATTGCCTCCTTTTTGTATCCATAACCTACCATTCCATTCAAATATTTGGACGAGCCCTTCATCATATCCATTTCCAGAGTATCCATTTGATGCGATTGCGATAATTTGTCCGTCAGAATTTATTGAGACTGCGCTTCCAAAATAATCATCTGCGGCTGTGCCTAAAAGATCATTTCCTTTTTGTATCCATGCCGTTCCATTCCATTCATATACCCTAGCGTTTCCGGCTCCAACTTCTAAAGCATGATTGTACATCCCACCGGCAATTATGGTTGATCCATCAGAGCTTATAGAAAGACTCATTCCGAATCTATCATTTGGTGCTGTTCCATCGATGTCTAATCCAAGTTGACTCCATTGAGCTTGGATGGGTCCAACAACCATGAATATTGCAACTGTTAGAAGTGTATATATCTTTTTCATCTGTTTAGTTTTAGAATTGAAAACTAGAAAGATGAAATGAAGAAAGCTAGCTAGATTGAGGATTCGGTGGACTTACCGATGTGGGAGGCAGTGAAATCAGATATCATTGATAATGCATAATGATACTGAACCATCCCTGTTTGGTATTCTTTTACAGATTTTAAAGAGAGCTTTCTCTCTGGAATACCTGTTTGAAACAATTTGATTCCATCACCCAATAAAACGGGAACCACAGAAACGATGAGTTCATCAATAAGATCAAGCCTTAGCAGCTCATTTACCAAATGTGCACCGCCATCGCAATAGATGTTTTTGCCTTGTTGTTTCTTTAAACGCGTCACCAATTCAGTAAGGTCACCATTATAAAAATGAGTGGTTCCAATGGAAGGCCTTTCACTTCTCGTGATGATATAAGCCTCTTTATCGGCATGCGGAAAAGCATCGACAACCTTCATTACCCAATCATAGGTTTTTCTGCCCATGATCACTGTGTCAATGGAAGAAACAAAATCAGCATAACCGTAATCCTCTCCTTCAACATGCATTGGTTTTAAGAAGCTCAGGTCATCTCCTGGTTTTGAGATAAAACCATCTACGGACGATGAAATGTACAGGATCAATTTTCTATTAGGCATAATGTAAGTTTTGATTGAAATGGACTACTCGTGCGGTTCGATATGAATTAAAATTTGGCCCAAATTTCCGATTTCATCATGCAAAGTGTCTTTCAATTGATGTGAAATATGATGGCCTTCTTTTACGCTAATATCAGCACTGACAATTGCATGTAAATCAACATTGTAGTGCATTCCAGCTTTTCGAATGAAGCATTTTTCGGTACCTCTAACACCATCTACCGTTAATGATACAACTCTAATTTCTTCCATGAGGTCGTCATATACCTGCTCATCCATGATTTCACCCAGTGCCGGGCGAAAGATGAGGTAACCGTTGTATAGAATGAACACTGAGGCAAGCAACGCTGCCCAATCATCTGCAGTTTCATAGCCTTCGCCAAAAATCACCGCAATGCTGATTCCAACAAATGCCATGACAGAAGTAATGGCATCACTGCGATGGTGCCAGGCGTCAGCGGCTAAAGATGTGCTGTGTGTCTCTTTGCTCTTCTTCATCACAATACGGTAAGAGACTTCTTTCCAAATGATAATTGCGCCTAAGACATAGAGCGTCCATGACTTTGGAGATGGGTGAGGAGTTTGAATGTTTTCGATGGCTTGATGTGCAATTAGGGCTGCTGACAAGACCAAGAAAGTCACCACCAAAAAGGTAATGAGTGGCTCTATTTTTCCGTGTCCGTAAGGATGGTTTTCATCTGCTGGCCGCTGTGCGTATTTGAATCCGAGTAATACCAAGAACGAAGAAAAAATGTCAGTTGTAGATTCAATGGCATCAGCGATGAGCGCGAATGAATTGCCGAAAATGCCCGCCAAGGCTTTTATGATTGCCAGAAGTGTATTTCCAACAAGGCTAAAGTATGTGGTACGTATGGCTTTTTCTTCAGATTTCATGCAACAGAGATTGCGCACTGCAAACTAAGTGAATCAAAAATGAAAATTCATTCCTTCTTTTCGAGCACAGATACTTATGATAATTTTATTGAATCGACTTGATTAGAAAGTCGTTGCCATTGACCTCAGCAACATCGCCAACAGATTTTGAGTTGAGTTCAATTGCTAAAGGACTATGAGCAGAAATGCAGAATACAGAAGTTGAACCCAATGAAACGTTGCCGCAAGCAGCGCCAATCAGAAATACTCCACGTGAGGTTTCAACAAGGCTTCCATTTGAAATAACTGAGTTTACACTATCCGCTTTGATCTGCTCTAAGTCATTCCTAATGGCATATTCAACAGATAGTGATTTTGAAAGTTTCTCGATTTCAAGGTGAACCATGGCGCGCTCTGTGTCGTGCTTATCTCCAGCCGTGCTTTTTGAATTTTGTGCGTTGCCATCATTCAAATCATCGAGCTCGGCTTTGATTCGCTCAATTTTTTGAGACACGATTGAAATAGCCGCAGCAATTACATCTTGCTTTCTTGGTAGGCTCATTTTTGCTCCTTACGTCCGTCAGTATGCAGGGCAAAGCGTCCAGCATCTTTATCATGCACTTGCTCTTGGTTTGGCCATGGCCATCCGCCAAACTGAGTTTTCTGGAAATCAATCATCGTTTGACGAATTTCTTCTTGTGTATTCATCACAAAAGGGCCATACTGCGCAACGGGCTCATTGATCGGCTTTCCTTGAAGCATTAGCATGAATGCTTCTTGATCTCCATTTTGAATTTCAATTTCAGCTGTTGGGTCAACATGAACGAGATGTCCAGCGTTCACATCTGTTCCATCTATTGTCACAGTAATTCCTTTATAGAAGAATAATGTTCTATTCGCCTCTTTGGATGATCCAGGAAGTGTCCACTTTGCATTCGTATCCATTTTAATGGTGAGCACACTTACATGATTTTTCGGATTGGCTGCCCAAGAATCTGGAGTAGGAGCGAGCGCTTTTTTGCCTTTTAACTCTCCAGCAATGATTTGTACTTCTGTTTTAGAACCATTTTCATCTTCCTCTATTAATACTGGAACATCTTCATTCCAGAGCATTTTAAAATGTGGTTCCACAAACTTGCTAGCCTTGGGAAGGTTCAACCAAATCTGAAAAATCTCTAGTGGATTTTCTTTGTCTGTATTGATCAATGGAAACATTTCTGAGTGTTGAACGCCAGACCCAGCGGTCATCCATTGTGTGTCACCCGCACCAAAACGTCCTGCTGCGCCTAACGAATCGGTGTGATCTACAAAACCTTCTTTGTTAATGGTGATAGTCTCAAAACCTCGATGTGGATGAAACGGAAACCCTGGGATACTTTGCCCATGATACATACGCCATCCATCTTTAATGGTGAAGTCATTTCCAATACTTCTTCCGGCTAGGTGTTTTCTGTCAACACCCATTTCTCCGTTTCCCTCAGGAAATTCATCGCGGTGATAAACACAGAATAAGAATGGGTCTTGGGTTTCCCATGGAAATCCTAATGGTTTGATAGATAGAATTGCGCTCATGGCTTCAAATTTAGAGGTAAACATCCATTCTATGGGTAAGGTTTTATGCTCTAAAAAGAACAGTTACATAATCGACTAGTTAATCCTCTGTTAATCGAACTCTTCGAGTGAGTTCAGGTTATATTTTTGCGAATCTTATTAAACAAGACATTTATGCTAAGTAGAATATCAAGATTACTCGTTGGCTCACTATTCATTGTTTCAGGATTGATAAAAGCGAACGATCCTATTGGGTTTTCATATAAACTGAATGATTATTTCGCTGCTGGCGTATTCAATATGCCATGGCTTGACCCTTGGGCGTTGGAACTGTCCATTTTGGTCTGTGTTGCCGAAATCGTTTTGGGTGTTGCTGTTTTGTTTGGTGCTAGAATGAAATTAGCTTCTTGGTCGCTGCTCATATTGATGATTTTCTTCACCTTTTTAACCGGTTACACGGCCATTGCCAATTGGTTTTTTGATAATCCTGCGTCTGGTTTGACCAATTTCTTTGAAGGTATTTTTGGTTTCGTAGCGAGGGAAGACATCAGTTATATGAAGGATTGCGGCTGTTTTGGTGATGCTATTAAGCTTACTCCATGGCAGTCATTTGCAAAAGATGTGGTGCTGTTGGTTTTTTCTGTAATCATATTTATAAAGCGAGATCAAACCAAACCTCAAGGTTTGAAAACCGATTTGATGAATTTGGTTATCAGTGGTTTACTTATTGCTGTCTTCTCATTCGGAATGGTAAGCTGGTATTTTCCGATGGTGTTTGCTCTAGTAACATTCGGAGTTTTACTTGGAATTAAGAACTTGATGGAAAGCGATTCACGTGATTGGATTATGGCCGCAGCTGCAACCGTTATCAGCGCTGGGTTCAGCGCCTATTGCGTGATGCATTTACCTATAAAGGATTTTAGGCCATATAAGATTGGGAACAATATATCTGAGCTAAAAGAATGTCCACCTGACGCACCTCAAGACGTATATGATGACACATGGTTTTATCGTGTAAATGGTGAAGTGAAGACGTATAAAACGGCTCAAGAACCTTGGAAAATTGAAGGTGCTGAATTTGTGGATCGAGAAACAGAATTGATTTTTAAAGGATGCGAACCACCTATTCATGACTTCGTTTTAGAAGATGCGGATGGCAATGATTACACGGAAGATATTTTAGCCGAACCATTTATATTCTTGGCTATTTCTTATGATATCAAAGAGAGTAATTCTGAATTTCAAGCGGCACTAAATGCATTGAATGATGGTGCTGCAAACGATCCAGACGGAGGACCATTTATGTATGGATTAGCGTCCAATACATACGATGAAATAAATACTTATCGTCATGAGCATCAAGTAAATTATGATGTTCTGACTGGTGATGCAACCATGTTGAAGACTATCATCCGATCCAATCCTGGATTGATATTATTGAGGGAAGGAACGGTTATCGGCAAATGGCATTATAATGATCTTCCTACTTATGATACGTTCAAATCGGAGTATCTTCGATGATACGTGTTCACCGCCTTTAATATCTTAAACCTAACATCCAAAGCGATTTTCTCTCTTATTGGGGTTGCTGCAATTGTGTTTTTATTATTCAATGTTTTACCTGGCGATCCAGCAAAACTTCTTGGAGGAAAACATGCAGATGATTCGCAGATCGAGATGATTCGCAATGAAATAGGGTTGAATCACTCTCTTCCGGTTCGATTTGTATACTTCATGAATGATTTGAGCTTTGTGAGTTTTAAAAAGCCTGGAACTGATCATAATTGGAGTGAATGGTTTTCGATTGAGTTAGGAAAATCAGCAGAAGTTGTTTTCAAGTGGCCTTATCTGGGTAAATCTTATACGAATAGGACCTTGGTTTCTAAGATGATATTGGATGCTTTACCAGAATCTATTGCCTTGGTTTTTACGAGTTTGTTTTTAGCAGCGCTTATTGGTATTCCCATTGGTGTTTATGCTTCCCAGAAACCGAACGGTACGCTTGATACGCTATTGAGAATTTTGACTTCCTTCGGACTGGCTGTTCCATCATTTGTAGCGGCTATTCTGATTGCTTGGCTCTTGGGTTACTTGTTAAATGACTATTTGGGACTGCCAATTACTGGCAGTCTTTTTAAGTATGATGTGTATAAAGGGAAGGAAATCATTCAATTTCAAAACTTGATTCTTCCGGCTTTAGCCTTGTCGATAAGACCAATGTGTGTTTCTGGTCAGTTGATGCGCAATAGCATGGTTGAGGTATTGAAGAAGGATTTTATTCGAACAGCAAGATCCAAGGGATTATCGGAAAGGAAAATATTATTCAAACATGCTCTACCCAATGCGATTAATCCAGTGTTATCTGCATTGGGCGGTTGGATGGCTGCGTTGCTTACGGGTTCGATTTTTGTTGAGTTTGTTTTCGGATGGAAGGGATTGGGAAGTCTGCTGCTTAATGCAATAGATTATCAAGATTTCCCTGTGATCATCGGTCTAACACTTGTGGTTTCAACCACGTTTATTTTGATCAATTGGCTGCTCAAATTGATCATGCCTTATTTCGACCCTACTTTACTGAACGAATAACTCAATCTCTGGGTATTTTTGTAGCATGCGAAAAAGATTAATTGCCGGAAATTGGAAAATGAATATGCATTGGAATGAGGCGATGACCCTTATCAGTGAATTGGTTCAAAAAGAAAGTGAAGGCAATTGGAGGAATGCTGATGTTACGATCATTCCACCATCCATTTATTTGAGATCGGCTTTTGAATTCTTAAAGAATTCAGGTTCCAAAATTGAATTGGGAGCCCAAAATGTAGCAGCCACAGAAAATGGCGCTTTCACTGGTGAAGTTTCTGCTTCAATGGTTCATCAAATAGGAACATCATTGGTGCTTGTTGGGCATTCTGAGCGCAGAGAATACTTCGCAGAAAATGATGAAGCCTTAGTGAACAAAATCAGATGTGTCTTAGATCAAAACCTGACTCCTTTATTTTGCTGTGGTGAGCATTTGGATCATCGTAATTCGGGAAATCATGAATCAACTATTCTTCATCAATTGGAATCAGTTGTTTTTGAATTTACAGCCGATGAAGTATCTAATATGATAATAGCCTATGAGCCTATATGGGCCATTGGAACGGGTGAAACAGCTTCTCCGCAGCAAGCACAAGAAATGCACGCCTTTATCAGAACTTCAATACAAAAGAAGTTCGGGAATGAAGTCTCAAATAAACTGCGCATTTTATATGGCGGCAGTATGAATCCAGAAAACGCTGCTGAGTTATTAGCTCAACCAGATGTTGATGGAGGATTAATTGGCGGTGCTTCTATCGATGCCAATAAGTTCCAAGCAATAATTGAAGCTTAATTATTTATCGTCTTCTTTCTTTTTACTTGACCTACCTACCGGGCCTAACTTTGATTCAGGTGGTCTAGCTATTGAATCTCGCATCTCAGTATCTGCTTGGATATTCTTATATCGCTGATAATCCATAACACCAAAGTTGCCGTTTCTAAATGCTTCTGCAATAGCTTTAGGAATTTCAGCTTCCGCTTCAATTACTTTAGCCCGAGCTTCTTGCGCTTTCGCTTTCATTTCTTGTTCTTCAGCTACTGCCATGGCTCTTCTTTCTTCCGCTTTAGCTTGTGCAATATTCTTGTCCGCTTCCGCTTGATCCATTTGAAGTTCTGCTCCAATATTCTTTCCTATATCTACATCCGCAATATCAATTGAAAGAATTTCGAATGCTGTGCCAGAGTCTAGTCCTCTTGACAGAACAACTTTGGAAATTGAATCAGGATTTTCTAAAACTTTTTTATGACTTTCTGCTGATCCAATAGAAGTAACAATTCCTTCTCCAACTCTCGCTAAGATGGTGTCTTCACCAGCTCCACCAACAAGTTGTTTGATGTTTGCTCTTACCGTGACTCTTGCTTTAGCAATTAATTGAATACCGTCTTTAGCCACCGCTGTAACAGGAGGTGTATCAATCACTTTAGGGTTTACAGACATGGTAACCGCTTCAAACACATTTCTACCAGCAAGATCTATCGCTGTAGCCATGTTGAAGTCTAATGGAATATTTGCTTTGTCAGCGGAGATCAAGGCGTTCACTACATTTTGAACATGACCTCCAGCCAGGAAATGGGCTTCCAATTGGTCGGAAGTGATGACAATGCCCGCTTTTTTGGCTGCGATCATCGCATTAACGATAATTGCCGGTGGAACCTTTCTCCATCGCATGAAAACCAATTGGAGTAGGGGCACACTCGTACCTGTTAAAATGGCTTGAAACCACAATCCAACGGGAACAAAATACAACAAGACCCACAATCCAACAATGGATAGTATTACAATCACAACGAGAAGTCCAATTCCTGAAAGCATAGTATTAATTTATCTGAATGACAATGATTTTATTATGGTCGACCTGAACAATTTCAATCTCAGAATCCGCTTCAATGTACGCACCTTTTGATGAAACTTCAAAGTATTTATTATTGAACATCGCTTTTCCCATAGGGTTCAAACGACTAACGGTTTTTCCTCGTTCGCCAAGAGAAAGGTTAGTGGCGTGATTATCCACTTTCGAGTGAATATCTGATTTCAAGCTAAGTCTATCCCATGTTTTTGTCCTGAAGGCCAAAAGCACTAACCCAATAGAAATTAGACCTGTACCAGCTAGAACATAGTGACCGAAAGCTGTGCCTACTTCATAGGCTAGAACAAGAGAAGTGATTATTAGAATTGCACCTGCAATACCTGCAATTCCAATTCCTGGAATGAGAAAAATTTCAATCAGCACCAATCCTATGGCGATTATCAATAATAGGATGACAATGCTAGCACTCATGATTATTGCTCAATTACTGCAGAAAGCCCTCTAGACTGAAGGCCCTTGCAAAGTGGATGAAGCTTGTCAAAAGCACCATGTTTAACATCGCATTTGCCTTTTGTGTGCACGATCCAAGCTACTTGTTCGGCCTGCATAGGTTCATGCTTGCAGATATCGACCAATGAATCAATTACATGATCGAATGAATTCTCATCGTCATTATATAAAATGATTGCGTGAGAATTATCTAGGTCAATGCTCTCTTCAACAAGTTCGTCTGTTTCGTATGCTGTGCTCATCTTTTACAAAATGTGAGATGCAAAGGTAAATGGTCTGAGAGAATATTTATTGCTCTACAGCTTTTGCTTGGGTTAAGCCTGCATTGCGCAATTCTGAAGCCCTTGAAGTGGCTTCGGATTGATTCGTATACTCACCATAGTAGTAGCTGCTACTTCCATCATTGTTGTTGATCTTATCAACTCCTTCGCCACTTAAAAGTAAGATTTGAGTGGCCTCAATTAAAGGAACTTCGCCTATGAAGCTTCCCAATAGTATTCTGTAGGATGTGTTGATCGGTGTGTTTTGAACAGGTGCGGGCTTCGGTGCGACCTGAGGCTTTGGAGTAGTGCTGTTAGTGTTTCCACGCGCCACTTCCACTGCAACCCTTACACCATCTCTGTAGGCGGTAACAAAGGCATCACTTACACCCAATGCACGAGCTTCATCACGCGCTTGGGTAGCAATGTTTTCATTGTCAAACTTCCCAGTTGAGTAGCGGTAAGTTCCGTTCGTAAGGTTTTCTTGATTAAGTGGTGTGATGTTGAATATAGCTGCTGAATTAACAGGCTTAGAGAAAACTCCTACTTGAACTGTAAAGAATGTTCCACCAATATTCTCCACAGCGTTGATCTCGATGCTTCCTTGCTTGATGATTGAAGGTTTGAAATTTGCTTGCGGTCTAGTTTGTGCATTGCTCGGTGCGTTCGTTCCGGCTATTCCTTGACCTGCCGTTGAAATTTGACCGCCTGCTTCAGCTGTTTTTGCGTCAGTAATAGAAATGCGCTTACCATTCAAGTAAGCCACAACGAAAGCGTCTGTGTAACCGATACCTTGGATTTTAACCTTAGCACCGTCAGCGCTGCTGAACGTATTGAACTCACCAGCTGAATACCTTGTAAATCCTGAATTAGTGGACTCACCAACAATAGGTGCTATTCCTTTGAAAGCATCCTGCTTTATGGCATTTCTGAACGCACCTATTTGCACTTTATACATTAATCCAGTTGGTAATGGAGGATCCACTGGAATAGGATTTCTTTCGCTATATGTGCTCACTGGAGCCGTTTCTTCTAGTTCAAATATGGTGTTAGTCAGGTAATCCTGTTCAACAATAAGAGATGAATTATCCTCTGCTGTGGGAGCATTTAATTTAAAGGCTTTCTCTTGAGCAAAGGGGTTGTGATCTGTTCCTGAGGTTGACGAATTAGCTAAAGCGGGAATTTCTTCGGTAGTAGTTTGAGGTGAAATCGCGTCAACTCCATTCGGGTTATTGTAGTAAGCCAATATATTCATGTATGCCTCTTCTGGAAGAGTAAGCAAACTTCTATTGGCCTCATTTTCAATATATGTGGCCTCACGCTTAAACCTTGCTACATTTTCTGAGATACTATCTGCACGCTCAAAATCCTCATAGGCTTGATTTGCCAATTCTAGTCTGGCTTGGGCGGCTCCATTTCCCAATGGTGTTGAAGCAGATTGTTCCATTAAAAACTGACCGCGGTTGGTGTATTGTTTTTCTAAAGATTCGAGTCGGATAATTTCAGTTCTGATGGAGTCGGATTTGGCTTTTTCAGCTTGATAGAAAGTATATTCGTTTGTTGCCTTTACATCTTCAACTTCATTAGGGTTGAGTGTTTTATTGGTCACCGGTAATACCACTTCCTGCATTGGGAGAATAATGAAATTCTTAGCGATAGTAGCATTCTCGATGGCTTGAATTTCACCCACTAAATTTTGAGACAGATCCGCTTTTTGACGCTTTAAGGCTGCGTTATTCTGCAGAATCATTGCATTTGTTACAGCGGCTTTCCTTGTCTTTTTCTTCTTGATAGCCTCAGCAGTCTCAAGAGCTGTCACAGCTTCGGTTGTTGCTTGTTCTGCTTCTAATGCTAGCGCGTTTGAGATTTGCTGTTGTTTTTCTGAAGGGAGCATGTCACCCACCTCCATGGTGAGTACTTGTGTCTCTGCAGACTCTAATTTGATAGCTGCTTCAGTATAGAAATCTGCTTGCATTTTTATTACGCGCTGTTCTGATTCTTTCTGTTCTATTTGAGCTTGAATTTCTCGTTTTACTTTTTTCTTTTTTGTTTCCGAAAGCTGTGTTTCAAATGCAGAAAGTTCATCTCCGATATCTTCCTGAAGCGATAAGCTTTTATCAGCTTCAATCGAGTATTCTTCTATTGAGGCGCTTTCAACAGGAATGTAACCTTCGAACCTTTCACTTCCTTTCACCATGACACTTGCAGGTGCTGATGGTCCTGAAGCAATATTTTGATCGATATTTAAAGAATCTAAACGCCCTTGCACGATTTCTTTTTCTGCATTTAAGGCGGCTAACTGATTTTGAAGATCAAACATTTGCTTTGGATCGGTGGTATTTGATAGACGTGCCTCAGTTTTGACTTTTTCATTCTGAATGCCGATCATCCAGTTTTTATTTAATGTTTCACTCTGTGCTTTCTTTAAATTATCATCAGGAATGATGTTAATCTGGTTTTGAATTTGCTGGAATGCCTGGCTATTGTAATTCTCAACGTACTCATATAACTGAGATTGCAGCTCTGATTGGGAAGCAGCAGCAACCTTTGCGTCTTTAGTGGTTGATGCTTCTTGCTTGAGTGCAGTTGATTTACTAACTTTTTCTAAACGTAATTCGCCAACTTCAGCCGCTTTTGATTGAAGTATAGCTTTTGTTTCTTCATCGGTTGCGACATTTATTTGAGAGGCTAATACATCCAACTCCACCTGCAAATCTTTTGCCCAGTTATCATAGCCTTTGGCAAGATTCAGTAAGTTTTCACTTGTGTTAGCATTTTCAGCTGCGGCAGTTAAGCTTTCTAGTTCCGAGTTGTACGTTTCATTGATTTGAACGACTGAAGGCGGGAAACCATCACCTTCTAGAAGCTCCTGTGATACGGGAGGGATATTCGAATTTTGATTGGATGGAGTATTTTCATTTGGAGCAGTGAAATTATTTGCGGCTGCTTCACTGAGGCTCGCAATGCTCTGATAGCTATCCATTGCTAAGTCTTCTTTCTCAGCTTTTTCTTCATTTAATTTCATCAACAAAGCATCCAGATTAGAAATTTGGACAGCATCTGAAGTTTTGGATTTTGCAATTTCAATGGAGTCCATTCTTACTTCAATGTTCTCGGCCCATTGGTCATACAATTCTGCCTTTCTACTTTCAGCAATTATAGGGTCTTCGGCATTTGATGCCATGGCTAATTGCTCTTGGAAATGGGTGTTATAGTCTCCAGAGACTATTTCAGGAGCAGACTCCTTTGCTTCAATTGCTTTTATTTCGTCATTGACATCTTGGCTAGAGGATCCAGCAGATCCTGTTGATTCAGGGTTTGATGTTTTTTCTTCGGAGGATTCATCGGTAGCTTTTCTGTTATCACTTAAATTCTCAGCGATGGCCTCTTCAGCTTTTTCAGGATTAATAAAAGCCATGAGCGCTGGGTCAGACTGGGCTTTAATGCTTAGCGCAGTTTGCATTGCATTGATTGCGGCAGAGCTCACTATGTTGGTCATTTGAGGAGCTTGCTGTGCTGCTAATGCCAAGAGAGTTGAGGATAAATCGAGGTAGCGCTTTGCATTCGATTTTTGTGTTTCAAGTGATTTAAATTCTTTTTTGGCCCTTTCTAGTGCAGCTATTTTTTGAGGTTTAGCTGCTTGCGCTTCATCTATCTGAATCTGCAGTTCTTCTTTGATCAGATCATCTTTGGAATTATCTATCTCAGTTCGGTAATAAGCAACCTCTTCATCAATTGAGGTAATATCTGATTCAAGTGTTTGCACTTCTTGATTTTTGCTTTCATACTCCGAAAGAGTAGGATCCATTCGTTTTTCGAAATCTGAACTGATCTTAGTTTCAAATTTCTCGAGTGTCTTAAAATTATTTTGAGTTGCTGCTAATTGTGCGTATTGCGCGTTAAACGCATCTTCATCCAACGATCCTGTTCTTAAAGTAGAGAGCGTTCCTTCCATCCTTTGAACAGCTACTTGTCTTTTTTCTGCTTCATCTTTGTAGATTACTGCAAGTTCACTCGCTATAGCAGCTTTTGCTATTGATGCTGGATCATCAGAATTTATATTTTCTTGCATTACTTCATAGAGAGCAGACACTTTTTGATCCATGTTCTTACCTTCCTCTTTTAAGGTGTTTACGGCAGTTCCTGCTAGCGCTACTCGCTCTTTCTGACTTAGTCCGGATGGATTGCTATTTTTCTCAGGAGTATCACCCGCATCAATAATTTCGACACTTCTAACTATATCTTCTTCAGAAGAATTCACTGAAAGGCTAGCTTGCTTTCTTAGGATATCGGCAGTTAGAAGTTGTTCGTCTTCAATAGGTTCGTCAAAATGATTGATGATTTGAAGTTGTTCTTTGCCATCAACAGTAGCAAGAATCATCTCTTGCCTGAATTGTTTAAGACCTTTTTCGCGCGGAACCTCAACAATTCCTGTGTGAATGGAATTACTTTCTTCTGCCTCAACAATGAACTTGTATTTTCCGCTGCCTTTTAAATCTAGCAAATAGCCACCTAGTTGTCGTTCTGAGTCAAATACGCCAACCACTTTATTTTGGATCATATCCTCAACGGTGATGGTGGCTTTTTTAGATCCTTCAGCTTCAAAGCTTCCTTTAATGAGTGTCAAGTCAAGAGGAATGCGCTCAATTCCGATGTGATATACAGTGACTTGCTTATTGTTTGTTTCTCTATTGCTCGCAAACCAAGCTGAATTTTCTTCTTTATCTGAAATGAACATGAATTCATCCCAAGGTGTATTAATGGCGAATTCCATGTTGATTGGTTTGGTCCAAGAACCATCACCTCTGCGCTCACTTTTGAATATGTCATAGCCACCCATGCTATTATGGCCTTTAGATGCGAAATAGAGCATGTTGCCACCCGGACGTATGAATGGATAATCCTCATCGAATGACGTATTGATTTCATCACTCAATCTCTTAGGTTCACTCCAACCTCCAGTAGGAAGTTTTTGGATGAAATAAAGGTCTTTTCCAGTGGCATTTTTTTCAGAATACGATGCGTAATAAATCAAGTCGGCTTCCTGCTGGAAATACATGAGAAAAGATGCATCACGCTTCTTGTCTTCTTCGGACATGAAATCTTCTGGTTTCACAATGATTTTGCCGCCAAACTCACTTAGATCGTAATTGCGGTAAAAGTCACTACGAGGAAGTACGCTTCGTTGAATAACTGAAATGTCAGTAAAGTTTGAGACAAGCGTCTTTCCATTTTCGCATTGCTCGATGTGGTGAACTACTAAGGCTGATTCCTTTTCTTTTTTAGTGGCTTCGGGTTGATACTTTTTGTATTCCTTAATGGCTCTATCGAATTGGTAATTCAAGTGAAGCCCTAAGCCGTAATAGAAATGAGCAAGTGCTGGAGCACTGGCATTATCAACTGCAAACTTCAAGTACTTCAGCGGTTCTTCTTTGTCTTGGGCAGTGAAAAGTTGGCATGCCCCAAACCTAAAGTTATACTCTGGGCTTTGCATTTCTATACTTAATAGGGTCGAATAGATCTTGAATGCCTGCTCGAACTCTTCTTGTTCGAATAATTCAAGTGCCTTTTTATTGAGGTCTTCTTCGGATTCCTGTGCGTTTAAAACAGGGACGTTCAGGAGCCAAAGCAGTAGGATGATGATGTATTGATAAACCTTCAAAACTTTCGATAAGGTGCTTTTAAGTGCAAGGTAAAAGTCTTAAACAAGGTTCTAGATTAAACCTTATAAATCAATGATTTTAATCAATTGAATGTGAATAACGCAAAAACAAGGATTAATCGTCTTCGCCTACTTGTCTAATTAGGTTTTTTAGCGAAAAATTTACCTTGCTTTCTTCTTTTCGAACCAGACGTTCAATATTTTTTTGATGGGTTATGAGCACCAAAATGGCAACAAACATTGAAAAGACAATCAGGCTTGGAACTGTCGCGCTAAAAACCAATACGATGATAAAAGGGAAACTGAGGGCCGCAACCATCGAACCGAGAGAGACAAAGCGAGTAATTGAGAAAACAAGAATAAAGATGCTTAATGCTAAAAGGGCACCTTGGTAATGAACAGCTAGCATTAAACCGAGCAGTGTTGCAATTCCTTTTCCACCGCGAAAACCAGCAAAAACAGGAAAGATATGGCCGATAACTGCAGAAACTCCCAAGGCAAGCTGATAATTAACGAAAGCAGCTTCACTAATAGGTTCTTCCGCAAAAATATATACTAGGCTGACGGCAAAGTATCCTTTCAACGCGTCAATTAATAAAACCGGAATACCTGCTTTTTTTCCTAATACGCGAAATGTGTTGGTAGCGCCAGCATTGCCACTTCCATATTCGCGCACGTCAACGCCATAGAATGCTTTGCCAATCCAAACAGCAGCAGGGATTGAACCAAGCAAGTAGGCGATCAATAAGGAAACGATTGTTGGAATTGTTACCATTTCGTGAACGCGAATTTAGCATTATGCCTAAAATTCACCTTTAGAATTTACTCATGAAATCTTCTTTGCGTCTCTTGCTCGATAGCATAAAGCTATAAGCAGACTCACCCTTGTCTACCTTCAATTTGCGCTTATCTGGCTTAAGTTCAGTGATTGTAGAGTTAAATTCGTCTAGGCTCGAGTAGGCTTGCATTATGTTTCTAGAGTATTGAAAATACCACCAAGTTTCTTTATCTGCTTCAAGGTAGATAGAAATTGCTGGAATTCGTCCAACTTCAACCTCAACTTTGCCATTAACCTTAACGTTTACTTGGCGTTTGCCAATATTTCCGACACCAATTTTCCCAACTGATTGGTAGGAGTCTGTTTCTGGATTCCATTTCAGTTTCACTTCTGTAAGGAAGATATTTTTTTCAAGTTCAGACGGATATTTCCGGAATTCACCCGTAAGCGTTATGGTTGCGATGAGCTTATCAGCAGCATCGGTTCCGATGAATTCTCTTAAGCCTTTTTGGTAGGTGTCTCTTTCAAAATCTGAAGGTTCGCCCAATGCATTTTCAGCCATTGTTTTACCCATGTCATCAATGAGTTTGTTCTCAAAGAAGAAATCCAAAAGAATCAGGACGTCTAGTTCTATTTTTTGGTCTTTTAAATCATGTGTGATATTACCAACTGTAGAGAGGTCTAATTGACCAGGGTTTAAACCAAAGCCCAGTTTACCTTCATTATAAACCTTACATTCTTCTGAAGCTAAGCTCATGTATTGACCAGGCAATGAGCTTTGCGTTAATTTATTGATGTTTGAAATTCTATACTCTTTAGCGTCATCATTGTAGGTGAGATAGCCGCTGGCTGGCAATAGATTCGGGTCTTTGTCGCTTCTTTTTACGGATACAAATGATGAATATATTTCGCCTGTATCCTTATCTAGAACAATTGAAGAGGTAAGTAAATCATCATCCTCGTTATTGAGGGTCTTCCCTATTGGTATGAAGATTTCTTCAGGATCAATGGCGGCTTTGAAGCTGAACCATTCCAAAGGAATTGCTTCATAACATTGATGTCTTAGGCGGGAATACCCATTGAAAGTGAGGTCTTTGTTGCTTGCTTCTAGGCGAACATCACCTTTGAATTCGAAATATGGACTTAAAGTGAAGCCTCTATCATCAGCAATACTTCCTTTAGCATAGGTCTGATATGAACTATCAACGTTTACGGAGTTGAACCGGATTTGCTGACGACCACCAGCGGCATCCTTGTATGTATATAAACCAGTTCCGAAATAGTCTTTGCGCGCAAAAATATCCACCGTTGCACTATCGATTTTGTGGTATTTCGTAATGGCATTGGCAACAATTCTGCAGTTCTTGAGGGTTTTCATTTTCGCCTTTCGCAGAACAGTAATCAGTCCGCTGTCAGGATATATAAGTGCATCTGCTACTTGAATGAATTCGGTTTGACTGGCATCGATGATTGAATTCTTTACGTCATAACGAGCGGCAGGAGAGTAAAATTCTAAAGAATCTTGATCAGGATGCATAGAAATAAATCGCGAACCTTCAAATTGCATAGCTCCTGCACTAGTTCCTTTGGTTGTTTTACCACCTGAAAGTTCGATCGCTTCTTGATCCATAAACCAAGTAAATCGATCCATAAAGGCAACGTATTGGTTGGCAGGAAACTCCATCATAGAAGTTCCGTCATTTGATACGAAATCACTTTTTCTTTTGGTGAAATCTATATCCGCTTCCACATTGTTGGTCTTAAACTGAAAGCCTTCAAAAGAAGAAACATTGGACTTTAGTCTAAAGTCAGCCGTATCACTGTGAAAGCCACTGAATTTAAATTCGAAAAGCTCGGATTCAAGTTCTGCCTTGTCAAAGGCGAATAGTCCAGCTCCGGTCAGTTCATTGGATGTTAAATCTAGACCTCCTGTCAACTGTGATCCATCGTACATCAAAAATGGAGCATCTGTAGTTTCATTGTGTAAGATGTCGTCATAAGGCTTCCAATCTTGCTTGATGTTTTTACCTGTTGTAGGCGGGTATTCCACTTGACCCATTTGCTCATCAATCACAAAGGAGCTGGCGATGGTCTGCATTTCTTGGGGTAAAAACAAAAAGTCTGTTGATTTGGTCGTACTGCTTAAGAATTTAAGTTTACCCGAACCTCTCAACCCTTCATGACTCATTTTAATCGTGTCATTGTAAGTTCCTTTGCCCCGATAGATAGGGTAGCCTTCTCTAGGAGTGGTTCTGACAAAACCTAATGAGTAGTCGGGCTGAACTTTTAATGTTTCTCTGAATTCAGGGAATATATCAGCACTTGCAAAGTTTCCGTCAAATTGAACCCGCTCATTTCTAAAGTTGTCTAGACTGTCAAATTCAAAAGGGTCCAATTCGAAATAGAAGTTCTCTCTTTTGTAAGCCGTATTATGAATCCTGCTTCTGTCATAAAATGCAAAAGAGGTTTCAATACTGGTAAATATCGGGTATTGCTCTAGTTGCTCAAGTCCTGATTTGTTCGCTGGGTCGTCAATTTCTAAGGTGCCGGTGACATCTTCAATTACTGTGCTTACACGAACGAGACGTTCTCGTCCTGTCGCTGTTCGTTCTCCGGATGAAACAATCAATCTAAGCGAGTCAACATTAGGCATGTCGATATTGAACATGTCATACGAGAATTTGAAATTGTTTCCAAAGAATTCTAAACGACCTGCTTTTACGACACCTGAAAAATCAAAATCTCGATTTTTTCCCATCGTAATGGTTCCTTTATCTGGAAAGAGCACTACTTGATGTGAATCGGAAAGTGTTATGTTCTTTATCCCATTAATTTTCAAGGTGAATACCTCATCGATGAGGTTCATGCTCGCGTTTTCCATAGTCCCAATATCAGAGCTAACTTGGATGACATCATAGTCTTCTTTTTCAGATTTTGCCGCCACATAGTGATTCATCCTTTCTTTAGCTCTTACTCTGTGGGTCTCAGGGTCATAGTCTACAAGTCCAAGGTTGGTGTAATTGAGAAGTAAGACCTGAGCGTCTGTAAGGTCTGTATGAAGACATTTCGCAACATCTTCATCCCAAATCAAATTGCTACCTCTTGACTCAAAGCAGGCCTTAAGTTCTACCATTGGATGAGTCATGCTTAATCCTAAAAGTTGGTCAAATCTGTTTTCTCGGAAATAATAATCCGATTCAAAAAATGCTCTGTTGTCCGAGCTGTTTGGTATAGTGGTGAATTCAATCCTTGGTTGGTCAATTTTCCAAGTCACTAATTCTGTATAAATATCAATGGCATGATAGCTATCAAAATATGGAGCTTTTTGAAGCCCTTCAAAAGACTTGAAAAGATTTACAAGGCGAGATTCGCGATTGTACTTAAAATCAAGACCTGGATGAGTAATTGAGTCATCATGCAGAATGAATTTCACAGCTGCATCCGTAGTGGTGATTTTATCTTCTTTAATACTGAAGCTGATTGATTTCACTTCTAAGAAGGGTTTTTCGTTGAGGTAGAAGAGCAAGTAAGCTGGATCTTCTTTTGACCCACTGGCAATAAATCGGGCACCGCGTTGGGTGAAACCGCCTTCATAATCCACATTTATATCAATGTTGGCAATTTTTAGACGTTTACTGTACGATACAAAGGATGGGAAAGAAGAGTTTTCTTCAGTGACATTAGCGCGCACCGCATCTTCTAGTCTGCCCAACAATGGATCTGGAAAGTAGTCTACGTTGTAAAAAGTAACTGAATCAGCATCATACTTTGAGAATTTCATTAAAATGTCATAGTCATTAATGACGGCATAAACTCGATTTGGATCAAGTCCAGCTCTTTCCCAAGTAACCGTTCCATTTTTCCCAATCCATTTTTCGTCCAATGGATAATAAACTCCGCTTGTGTTTTTAATTTCAAGGTCTGAGTTCTTCGATAGGCATTTAAGGTTAAGCGATGGGATTATCAATTTCGGGTTTCCATCTTCTATTTCAAATCTGTAGTTTGAATTGTCTGAAATCCACTCTGTAGAGGCTGAATGGTAAATAATGTTCTTAGAATAAAGTTGAGAGCTGAAGCTTAGGAATGTTCCGAACTCTTTTCTGGCAGATCTTCCGCCCAACACTGCATCCAGTATGACGTGCCAGTCATTTAATTTCGAGGCTCCTGATTCGGATTCTTTGATGATAATGATAGCTTCAATATAATCGCGGACATCAGGAATCACCTTTAATCGAGAATCTAGAATCTTATTGCTGGTGTTGTAGATTTTTGATTTTTCGGAAGGAGTGAATGAGTTAAGCTCAGTCCACATTTCTTCGAAATTATCAATCATGTCTTTGTGAACCTTTTTGGCATCACCCAGAGATTTTTCTACGATTTGTTGTTTGAGTTCTTCAATGAACGTTGCTTGACTGTTAAACTCCTTAAATGATTGACCAACCATTATCTGAGGAATGGTGATGATGGAGAATAGAATTAGCAATTTTCTCATGCGCTGTATTGTGTTGAAAGCATTGTCCATCCTTCTTTTTCATCCTTTCTGATGATTTGGAATCCTGCTTTGTTCAGTCTTTTAGTCAATCCTTCTTCGTCTGCATTTAAAAACCCTGCACAGAGCAGTTTTCCTCCTGGAGGTATCACGTTTTTAAATTGTTTTAAAGATTCTTCTATTACGTTTCTATTGATGTTGGCTGCGATAATATCAAAAGATTGCTCGCCTAAAGAGGCTATATCACCTGTGATTATATCAAAGTTAGAGACATCATTAATTTTAAGGTTAGTTCGAGCGGCTTCTGCAGCGTGTTCGTCAATTTCTATTCCTATTCCAGATGCACCTTTGATTGAAGCATAAATCGATAAAATCCCACTGCCACATCCAAAATCGCATAGGCGTTTGTTGCTGAGGTCGATGAGTGATAACTCTTTCAGCATCATGTGTGTGGTAGGGTGGTGTCCAGTTCCAAATGACATGTTTGGATCTAGTGTAATGCTTATTTCTGCCGTTGGATGGTCTTTGTGAAAAGGGGCTTTGATGTAAATGCTATTTTCGATTAATACGGGTTCGTAGGATGCTTCCCAAACTGCGTTCCAATTTGTGTGGGCTATGTTTTGGATCTTGCTGTCCATCACATTATCAGAATATGATGTCAGTATTGCCATTAAATCGGAGCTAACGAAATTGTCAACGCTGATATAGGCCTTGAGTGTGTTTTGTTCATTGACAAAACTCTCAAACCCAATCTCTGCGAGCTCTGCTTCCAGAATTTCACCGAAAACACTTTCTTCAAATGACAACACTACTTCAACGTAATCCACTAGAAATTAATTTGAATCGAAAAGTATTAAAACCTACAAGCTTATCAAGGCTAATGTGGAATTATTCATTAAGAAGTGTTGTTCGTAACCCATTAAATCTAATTATTTGTATAATTAATGGTCATCCACAAAAGAAATAGCTTTCGAGAGATTTGCGTACTTTTTGGTTGTTAACATTTCACGCGAGATGTCACTCTCGGACTAGTCCTAAAACGAGAAAGGCCATCACTATTTGCTAGCCTTTGCTTTCTTAGATAGCATCGTGAAGAGTTCATATATTCAGGTTAAGGAACTAGGTGGTATAAAAAAGATTATTACGACATTAACCCATTTACAGGCACCCTAGTGTTCGCAAAGAATAATACTACAGCTAATGAGTTGAGAGAAATTAAGGCCATTATTGGTAAAGGAGTTGCAGTAAGCCACTGTGGAGATAAGACCGTTGGACAAATCATTGTAGAAAACGGAAAGGAATACCGATTTCCTATTATGGGCTCGGAGACAACCAAAAATAAAAAGATTGTTTATTTTGATAATCAAAGAAAGCAAAGGTAGAGAGAATAGGATGTTTAAAACTAAGTAATAATGAGAACGTATCTGATTTTATTAGGGAAGGAAAGTATCCCTATTATTCAAAGGACGCCTCTATTAGAGAAGTTGCAGAATATCAAAGTGATTTAAAAATAAAATAACCCCACTGACATTAAAACATCGGGTTTTACTATCATTCTGAGTTAACTTAAATACTTACTAAATTTAATCGTACTCAAGAGCGCATAATTCCTGTTTTCGGAAGAATGTATCGTTAGAATGTATTTATTTGGCACATCCAATATGTGACGAGGCATTGCGGACAAACAAAAAAAGCGGGGAGCTAGTTAGAATTAATTTTCCGCTAGAGTGACTTGGCAAGGAAAGAGTTAGAACTTTTCAGAGGACTTGAAACTCCTTATTCGAACTCAAATGTTGTGTTGGAGTGGTGATTTAACGGTTCGATTATCTTCCTATTGATTGTGGGATTACAGATAATAATATTACCCCTATTCTATTATACTTCTAATTAAAAAACAGCAAAAACATTTTTTTTGAATTGATTCATAGACAATTCTTTACTTTTTTCAATTAATGTGAAATTTAATGTATCACCTGTTGCCCTCCAACCCTCCATATCACCTTCCTCTTCTTCAAAATACGCTCTTACTAAGCTTAAATTATCGCCTGATCTTTCAAAGGCATAAGACACGACTGCAGACAACTCTTGATCTAACGAGTTTTCGCCCTTGCTAGAAAGACTGAAAACATTGGCTATCGACTCATATTTACCACTTTCTAAAATAAAATCCTTTTCAACACCGTTCCAAATGACATGAGCTCCTATTTCAAAAAACTCGATGGAGTCATTGGTTTGTTTATTACAAAACTTGCCCGCTAAGTTTTCTTGAATTAAAATTCCAATATCGTTACCAATAGCCTCCTCTGAATCAATAAGAACATCTTTAAATTCACCATCTCTATTAAGAACAACAAGGCACTTTTTATCAAAATAGATGGATTCAACTAAAAGATCTCCTTTTTCAACAGGAGATATATTTGATCCTAGAACAAATATAGAGCTGTCATTTATTAAGACGCCTGACATAATGTATCCTCCTTCATGTCTATCTCCACCTTCAAAACTGACAAATGGGTGGATACCTTCTACGAACATTGAATTAACTGAATCCGCTTCCTGAAGCCCAAACCAGACTTGACCATTTGTCCAATCACCCCTGAATCGATCTATTGATGCTGAACTATCAATATTAAACGGAACATTCTTTATGTCCTCCTGATAGAAATAATTCTTTTCATATATACCTAGATTATTACCGCTAGTCTCAGAAGGAACAATTAAATCTACTTTTACCTCAATCCGATTTGCCTCACTGCTATTATCTTTTAGATCATTACATGAAAAAAAAGAAATTAATATACATCCTAAAGCAATTTTTTTTTGTTTTAACATCCTCGTGTATTAAAATCTAATGTGAGAGTTCTATCGCCTTTATTTTCAACAATGTACAGGGGTATCCAACCTTCAAATACATCCATATGTTTAGACTTTGATCTAAATTTAATATTTAACCAACTTCCTTTTGACCTTTCAACGTTAAATTCCAAATCCTCATCATCAAAGTTCAAATTCAAAAAACGTGAATGACCTAAATTTTTCGAATCCTCTTCAGGCTCTTCTTTGATGTAATAATTACCCGAAAAACTCATCATTAAAGCTGGAGTTGGAGAAATTGCAATTAAAAAAAAGTCATGACTCATTAGACGAAAACCACTTTTATTAAGCTCATTTATAGAGACATATAAACCGTTGTTTTTACCACTAATTCTGACATATTTTGAACCTGAAAACCCTTGAAATTCTACTGCCGATATTTCATAATCTATTTCCATTGTCGAAATGTAGTCTCCAAAAATATTCATTGTATCTTCTCCATTCCAGCTCGTTTCGTCAAAATATATACTAGTATCATTTAATATCTTCCCCGCTTTTCTTAAATAGATCTGCTGTCCTTGTGCAAATTCATAAATAGCTAAACCTTTCGGAAGAATTGGCAAATAATTGCCTTCATTGTCGTAATTGTCCCCTTTTCGGACTATAAATCCTCCGTTATTTACCATCAGATTTTCTGCAAGAACATCATTATCTTCAATGAATTTATTGTAGTTGCTTTTTGTGTCAAAGCAAATACCCGAAACCGAATCGATATACAAGCCGGAAGATTCAGAGGCCATATTAATAACAGATTCAGAATTTTTAGTTTCCTTAATTCCGCTAATCAGCCCATCTTTATTTTCCTCTAAATATCTCCATGTGGCTACATTTTCCCCTTCCCCATCGTATTCATTAAACGAGTATAAATTTGAGCCCGATCTAAAGGCATAATCCATGCTAATCACATCAAGCCTATGTGCTACTTCTCCTCCATTATAGTGTACAGAAATGTTTTCAGGAATTGAATCAATGTGTTTATTTTCAAACAAACTGCCATTAAAATTGTGTAAAACTAATTCTACTGTTTCATCACCAATATAACCGGTGTATCGTTTTTCAATATTCTTAAGAGCATCTTCAACTGACACAAGACTAGTATCCTTCGATTTATCAGAGCAAGAATTAAATATGACCAAAAAGCTGAAAAAAAAGAAGACCCTTAATAGCAAATCGAAGAGTTTTAAGAAAAAAATATTGGTGTTCATGATTAAAAATTTAAAGTCCAAACCTAATTGTTTTCAGGTAATCTGAACAAGTAAAAATATCCAAACTAGATGGCTTTTTTATGACCTCAATTGGTGAGAGCTCAAACCTTCAAATAGTAATATATAAAGCATTAAAAATATCTTCAAACCTTAGTGAATTATGGGATTCTGGAGATTTACCTCAAAAGAAGAAAATCTAAAATTTAGTGTTTCCATCCGGAATAGCTTACGACAAGTTAAAAGGCAAAGTTCAAACCAAAATAGTAAATTCTATTTTCTCCGACATCCCTCTAGTGTCATAGGGT